>Ga0310694_10001869_pt1 | contig 22735 bp, 17 predicted proteins | sample 174DNAGHGhighgp2_FD_203884 | JGI IMG/M metagenome (GOLD analysis project Ga0310694, IMG submission 203884) | Sheep rumen microbial communities from Palmerston North, Manawatu-Wanganui, New Zealand - 1742 DNA GHGhigh gp2 (v2) (version 2) | ecosystem: Host-associated > Mammals > Digestive system... | reverse complement strand
ACTTCCAAAAGCAATATCCGGGCTCGCGCCTCTTCAAACTCGAACAGAACTACCGCTCGACCCAACTCATCGTGCAGGCAGCCAACTCGCTCATCCGCCGCAACGAGCGCCAGATACCGAAGAACGTTTTCTCAGAGAACGAGCACGGCGAGCGCCTGCAGTTGAAACCCGCCTACTCGGACAAGGAGGAGGCCATCATCGTCACGCAGGACATCAAGCGGCTGCGGAAGCAGGATCACTGCAACTGGAGCGACTTTGCCATCCTCTACCGAACCAACTCGCAGAGCCGTTCGTTTGAGGAGCAGATGCGCAAGGACAATATTCCCTACCGCATCTATGGCGGACTCTCGTTCTATCAGCGCAAGGAGATCAAGGACGTGATAGCCTACTTCCGCCTCGTGGCCAACCCCGACGACGAGGAGGCCTTCAAGCGCATCGTCAACTATCCCGCCCGAGGCATCGGCGACACAACGGTGGGCAAGGTCATCCAGACGGCACAGACCTACGGGGTCAGTCTCTGGCAGGTGATCAAGGAGCCCGTGCTCTTCCCTACGGGTGTCTCGAAGGGCACGCAGACGAAACTCAACGCCTTCCGTGATCTCATCGAGGGTTGGATAGCGCGGCTCAACACGGAGGATGCCTACACGCTCGGACACGACATCATCATGAACTCAGGCATCAGCCGCGACATCTATGCAGGTCGCAATCCCGAGGACATCTCCCGCCAGGAGAACCTCGAGGAATTCCTCGGCGGCATGCAGGACTTCGTGGAGTCGCGCCGTGAGGAGGATATGGGCGACCAGGTGTATCTGCCCGACTTCCTGCAGGAGGTGGCGCTGCTGACCGACCTTGACAGCGATACTGGCGACGAGAACGATAAGGTGACGCTGATGACCATCCATTCGGCCAAGGGACTCGAATTCCCGACGGTGTTCGTAGTGGGGCTCGAGGAGAATATCTTCCCCTCGCCGATGTGTACCAACTCGATGCGCGAACTGGAAGAGGAGCGGCGGCTGCTCTACGTGGCCATCACACGAGCCGAGAAGCACTGCATACTGACCTGCGCGCAGAATCGCTGGCGCTACGGACGGATGGAGTATGACACACCCTCACGATTCATCCGCGACATTGACCCCGAACTGCTCGAGGTGCAGAGCGAGAAGGGTGGGGAGGACTTCAGCGGCCGCAAGCCTTATAATCGCTATGACGGAGGGGCTTACGGCACAGGGAACACGTATGGCAGAAGCCGGGGCTTTGAGAGCGAGGGGCCGGAATGGATGCAGAATCCGAGGCCCGTGGCCACGCAGTTCCGTGCCGATCCGAAGCCCCGCATGGTGGCGCCCCGTCAGGAAGAGAAGCCCGCCGACCCCTTCGGCGAGGGATTCAAGCGGCTCTATCAGCAGCAGACGGGCAAGCCGCTTGGCGGCGTTCCTTCACGGCAGTCAACACCTGGGGGCAACTTCAAGTCGGTCGCCCGTGCCGTACCTCCGCGTCCGATGGCATCTGATCCGAGTGCGGGCGATCTGCACGAGGGTGCGCGCATCGAGCATCAGCGCTTCGGCATCGGGACGGTGATAAAGATAGAGGGTACGGGTGAGAACACGAAGGCCACGGTGGAGTTCACCAATACGGGCATGAAGCAGTTGCTGCTGAAGTATGCCAAGTACAAGATCATAGGCTGAGGCATGGCTCTGGCCGATACCCAGAAAGAATTAGAGCGACTCGTCGTCGGGTCGCTCTATTTTTCTGCTGTTGCCAGACTTGGGCTGATGCTTCTTCTTGCGCAGCCAGGCAGCCTTGCGGGCCTCGTAGTCGGCATAGTGCTTCTCCAGATATCCGTCGGCCATCATTCATTGAATTTTGCAAAGACAACTCTGATCTTTATCGGATTCTCCTTCGTGCCCCTGACGAGTCGCGTGCTGGTCAGTCCCATCTCGTTGGCGATCAGTACGGGAGCCGTGCTTGTCGTGGATGACGATGCGCTTGTAGCCGTTGTAGTGGTGGCGGTGATGGGGTAGACGGGTATGAGCATTGCCTTGTTCCAGTTCGGATGATGGGCCACCCAGTCAGGGTCGTTCTTCAGACCTTCTTTCTTGTCGTTGTACATCTTGACGATCAGATTGCTGATGTCGCTGCTACCGGAGAATGAGTAGGCATTCTTGCTGAGCGATGTGTAGAAGGCGTAGCGGTTGTTGTAGTTGCGGCCATTCTCGAAGAATGCGTTGATGCTGTCCTTCTCGATGAGCAGCACGTGTGGAGTCGTGTCGAATGAGTAGTTGGTCACCTTCTGCTCATTATTCAGGCGGTTGAAACTGACGGTGGCCGAGAGCAGCGAGTCGTTGGCATGCTGATCCTTGATGTCGTCGACGGGTAGTGTCACCTCTGTGAAGATGCCGCAGGGTGATTTCAGGAAGGTGCAGTCACTCTCGTCAGTCAGACGTTTCAGAGCCTCTTTCTCGTTCTGCACGGTGACGGTCTGCAGGACTTCCTGTGTGGAACTGGCTCCGAGGTAACTCACATAGACGGCATCCGGGTCATTCGGGTCTTCCTCCTTGTCCTTGTATCTGTAATAGATGCGCAGATCCACCTGATTGAAATACGACATCAGGCCTACGCCGTCATAATTCTCAAAATAGAATCCCGGGCAGACATTGTGGATGAAGGCGTAGGAGTTCTTGAAGTACTCCGGGTGCTGATAGTAGTTACGCAGCACGTAGGTGCCGTAGTTGTTATATACGGTGCCGTCCTTGGCCTTATATGGTTCTTTGAGGCTGACGCGCAGGTAGTAGTAGCCCGACATGGCGTTTCTGAGGCTGTCGGACCAGTTCATGTTCGCCATCGAGTACGACTGGTAGTGCTTCAGCCCATCCTTCCTGATATAGCCGGCGGCTTCGGGGTCGAAATTGGAGTAGTGTACGCCGTCCTCCACGGGCTTGTCCAGTTCTGATACTTTCATTTTCATGGCTGCAAGCGAGTCGCCGAAAGTCTCCACGTGGTCGAAATATAGGATGATGGCTGCCGAGTCGGCGATGATCTCACCGTCTTCCAGACTGACGATGTTGGCCTTGTCGGGCAGATGGGTCTTCTCCATCATGTTGAACTGTGCCATGAATCCGCTTCTGACGTAGGTGTCGGTCTCCGGGTCGATGATCATGCCCAGATAGCACTCCTCGCTGTAGGAATACACGGAGTCGGGCAGATATGAATTGGTCAGTACGTCAAAGTTTTCTGCTGAGACGATGAGTTGGTCGCTGGTATTGGTGATGCTTGCTCCCAGTTTGCCTGTCTCCTCATCGCATGAGTAAAGTGCCATTGCGGTTAATGCAATCGCTGTAAGATACTTGAGTTTCATTTTTTTGTTAATCCTGTCTGTTATTCTTCCTCAGCCTTGTCTGCCGTATCGGGGCATATCTTGTCGTAGAAGGCCTCGATGGCGTCGGCGAAGTTTTCCTTGGGGTATTTGAGTAAAGGAACATTCTTGTCTTTGGCATACTTCAGCAGGTCCTTGTTGACGACATTGCTAACCTGCACAATACCATCGCTGTAGTCGATAGCCAGTTTGCCGAGTTCATCAAAGTCGAAGGTGTCGTTGTAAGGCTCCAGCAGTTTGGAAGTCGCCTCACGGAATTCGAGGCAGCGCTTGAAGTTGGTGCCGAGGTCGCTCTTCAGGCTCTTGGTGAAGAGAGAAGTAATCACCTTGGTATTGGCAAATGAGGGCTCGTCGTGATAGGCAGTCTTGATGTAGAGGGGCACCACGGCGCTCATCCATCCCTGGCAGTGGATGACGTCAGGCACCCAGCGCAGTTTCTTGACAGTCTCCAGCACGCCACGTGCAAAGAAAATGGCTCTCTCACCATTGTCGGGATAGTCGTCTCCCTTCTCGTCTTGTTCCATCTGGCGCTTGTTGAAATAGTCATCGTTGTCGATGAAATAAACCTGCACTTTGGCCGACGGAATAGTGGCCACCTTTATGATTAGAGGGTGGTCAGTATCATCGATGATAAGGTTCATTCCTGAAAGACGGATTACTTCGTGCAGTTGCCCTCGCCTCTCGTTGATGGTTCCCCACTTGGGCATAAATGTGCGGATTTCATATCCCTTTTCCTGAATTGCCTGTGGCAGGTCTCTACCCATCAGCGACATTTCGCTTTCCGGTACGTAAGGAGTAATCTCCTGATTGATAAACAATATCTTTTTCTTTCCCATCTTTATGATTTTGTTCGGCAAAGTTACGAAAAAATCTGTTGAAAAGCGAGATTGGTGTTGCGTTTTTAGCAAAAAGTGACACATTTTTCCCGTTTTTTTCAAACTTTTAATAAAAGGAATGGTGCAAAGCCACCTATTTTATACATATTTCCTGATGAGCGACAGGAATCGCTCGCCGTACTTCTGCTTCTTGTGCTCGCCTATGCCTGCGATATATCCGAACTGCTCCAGGGTGACTGGCTTGACGGTTGCCAGTGAGTGGAGCACCTTGTCGTTGAACACAATATAGGGTGGGAATCCTTCTTCCTGTGCACAGACCATTCTCAACTTCTTGAGCGCGTCAAACAGTTTGGGGTCTTCGATGCCGTCAGTGGGTGGCAGTCCGGGTATCGTGATAGTGGGTATCTCCAGGTGCAGGCGGGGCTTCTGCCTCTTCGGGGCTTCTTCCTTGGTGCTGCGGTCAATGACGCAGAGTTCGGCAGTCCTGCGTCCGTAGAGCACCTCGTTGCCGATATCGGTGATCTTCACTTTGTGGCCGTCGTCATAGGCTATCTCTATGAATCCCATCTGTAGCATCTGCAGCAGATAGTCCTGCCAGTCGCTGGTAGCCACGTCGCGCCCCACTCCGAACGTCTTCAGGCGGTCATAGCCGTTGCGGATCACCGACGGGGAGCGCATGCCCTTGAGGATCTCGATGATCGTTGAGATGCGCGTCTGCTCGTCAGTGCGCTTGGCGGCACTGAGTGCCATCTGGATGCATCGGGTGCCATCGAAGCGTTTGGGGGGATTGGCGCAGATGTCGCAGTTGTGGCAGTCGTGGCCTGTCTGTTCGCCGAAATAGTTGAGCAGGATGCGTCGGCGGCAGACACCCGACTCTGCATATTCCCGCATCCGGCGCAACTTGTCCATGTTGATGTCCTGCTGTCCGCTCTGCCTTGCAAACTCCGTCAGTTGGATGATGTCTGCCAGCGAGTAGAACAGCACGGTGTCGGCAGGCGCGCCGTCCCGTCCTGCCCTGCCTATTTCCTGATAGAAGTTCTCGATGCTCTTCGGCATATTGTAATGGATGACCCATCTGACATTGCTCTTATCGATGCCCATGCCGAAGGCGATAGTGGCGCATACCACCAGGAGTGCGTCCTGTTTGAAGGCCTCTTGTGTCCTGCTTCGTTCCTGCGGGGTCAGTCCAGCGTGGTAGGGCGCGGCCTGTATGCCTCTCCGCTGAAGGTCGGCGGCCACCTTCTCCGTTGACTTCCTGCTCAGACAGTAGATGATGCCAGCCTCCGTAGGACGGGCCTTGATGAAGTTGAGGATAAACTGCATCTTCTCAGTCCCTTTGTAACCTCTTTTCACAGAAAGACTCAGGTTGGGGCGGTCAAAACTGGAGATGAATTCTCGTGCGTCGTTCAGTCTCAGTTGCCGCAGGATGTCTTGTCGCGTTATTTTGTCTGCCGTGGCCGTCAGTGCCATCATCGGGATGTCGGGAAATTTTTCACGAAGTGTTCCCAGTTGTGTGTATTCCGGACGGAAGTCGTGCCCCCACTGACTGATGCAGTGTGCCTCATCGATGGCGAACAGCGAGATTTGGATATATTTCAGCAGGTATTCGATCTCTGCCAGTGCCTTCTCTGGCGACATATACAGCAACTTCAGCGAGCCAGCCATGCATTTGCGCCTGATGATCGTATCGGATTCCAGGTTATTGCCGCTGTTAAGTGCTTCTGCTTCAATGCCGTTAGCCTTCAATGCCTCAACCTGGTCTTTCATCAGGCTGATGAGCGGTGAAATGACGATTGCCGTGCCCTGCATCATCAGGGCGGGTATCTGGTAGCAGATACTCTTGCCGCCGCCTGTAGGCATCAGTACCAGGGCATCGTGGCCCGTCAGCACGGTCTCGATGATTTCCTGCTGATTTTGTCTGAAAGATTTGTACCCAAAATAGTGTTGTAAAGTGTCCGAAATCGTCATTAATTTGTCTTTTTGGGGGCAAATATACGATTTTTTTCCAAATAAATCATAAAAAAGACGTAAAGTTTCCAATTTTTTTTGTATATTTGCCAACGAATATTAACATCTTAACCATTTACTAAGTATGGCTAAATATAACATTATCGAGAAAAAAGAGAAAGAGGCTGCATATCGTAGCCTTGTGAGTCCGCGCCTGATGGATGAAATGCAGGAGAAAATCATGAACATTATCGTGATGCAGAAGAAGTATCGCGATAAGGATTATTCAGCCAAGCGGCTGGCCGAAGACCTGGGTACGAATACACGTTATATCTCTGCTGTGGTGAATGTACGCTTTCACATGAACTATACGTCGTTTGTCAACAAATACCGCATTGATGAGGCGATGTCTATCCTTGTGGATAAGCGTTATCAGAATTTGCGTATGGTGGAGGTGAGCGACATGGTGGGCTTTGCCAATCGGCAGTCGTTCTATGCGTCATTCTACAAACTGATGGGCATCACGCCGCGTGAGTATCGTATGAACCATCTGGCTCAGCATCCTTCAATGAAGAATACTGCCAAGCGGCAGAAGAAAGAGGCTTGACATTAAAAGGAATTTTCGTGGACTTTCATTATCAGGATGAGCGGTTCGCCGACCTGCAACTGCTCAGGTATCGACTAAATGGTTTTGAGAAATTGTCGCTTCGGCAGAAGAGGTTTATATACTGTCTCGCCAAAGCGACGCTTTTTGGCAGGGATATCACGTTCGATCAGAACGGCAAGTACAATCTCTTGGTGCGCCGTCTGTTGGAACTAGTCTATACTGATGCACCAGTTTCCCGTGATACGGATGAGTTCAGGGCTTTCGAGGTCTATCTGAAGCGAGTCTGGTTTTCCAATGGCATCTATCATCATTATGGCTCCGAGAAGTTCAAGCCGGACTTCTCGCCGGAATTTCTGAGAGAGGCTTTACTGAAAGTGGATGCCCGCAGGCTGCCGTTGGGGGAGTCGGAGTGCTTTGAGGATCTGTGGCAGGTTGTCTCAAGAGTCGTTTTTGATGAGTCGTTCGAGCCGAAGCGCGTCAACAAGGCTGATGGGGAGGATCTGATACTGACATCGGCCTGCCATTTCTATGAGGGCGTGACGCAGCAGGAGGCGGAAGATTTCTATGCCCGGATGAAAGAGGCTAATGCTGACAGCATGGCTCCTCAGTCGTACGGTCTGAACTCTACGCTGGTGAAGCGGGAGGATGGCCGGATAGAAGAGTGTGTCTGGCGGGCTGACGGGCTTTATGGCGGAGCCATCCGTCATATCGTGTTCTGGCTCCGGAAGGCTGCCGAACTGGCCGGGAACGAGCATCAGAAGGCTGTGATACTGCTATTGATAAAGTATTATGAGTCAGGCGATTTGGATATCTTCAATGAATATTGTATTGAATGGCTTCGTGAGCACGATTCTCCCATCGATTTCATCAACGGCTTTATCGAGGTCTATGGTGACCCGCTGGGGCTGAAGGGTACATGGGAAGGACTGGTGGAATACATCGACGAAGAAGCCACCCATCGCACTCAGACCATCTCGCGCCATGCACAGTGGTTTGAGGATCACTCCCCGGTAGATTCCCGTTTCCGCAAGCCGGTCGTCAAGGGCGTGTCGGCTAATGTCATCTGCGCTGCAATGCTTGGTGGTGAGGAGTATCCCTCTACGGCCATCGGCATCAATCTGCCCAATGCCGACTGGATCCGGGCACAGTACGGCTCCAAGAGCATCACCATCAGTAATATTACGGATGCCTATAACAAGGCATCCCACGGTAATGGCTTCAGAGAGGAGTTCGTCATCGATGAGCCGACCCTCCGGCTGATAGACAAGTATGGCGATGTGTGCGATGACCTGCATACCGATCTCCATGAGTGCCTGGGGCATGGCAGCGGACAGTTGCTGCCTGGTGTCGACCCCGATGCCCTGAAGGCTTATGGCAATACCATAGAGGAGGCGCGCGCTGACCTTTTCGGGCTCTATTACATAGCAGACCCGAAACTGGTGGAACTGGGACTGACGCCTGACGGCGAGGCCTACAAGTCGCAGTATTACACCTATATGATGAACGGCCTGATGACGCAGTTGATACGCATCACGCCGGGTCATCAGATTGAGGAGGCTCACATGCGCAACCGGGCACTGATTGCGCACTGGTGCTACGAGCATGGCGATGCCCTCAGGCTGGTCAAGCGTGACGGCAAGACGTATGTCGAGATTACCGACTATGAGCAGTTGCGTATGTTGATAGCGCGATTGCTGGCCGAGGTGCAGCGCATCAAGAGCGAGGGCGATCTCGAGGCGGCCCGCCAGTTGGTGGAGCGCTATGCGGTCAAGGTCGACCCCTTATTGCATCAGGAGGTGCTCAGCCGCTATCAGAAGTTGAATCTGGCTCCTTACAAGGGCTTTATCAATCCGATGCTCCTGCCGGTCTATGGCAGCGATGGTGAGGTGGCCGACATTCAGGTATATTATGGTGAGAGTTATGCCCATCAGATGCTCCGTTACAGTCAGGAGTATGGCACGCTCATATAAACAGGTTCGGGGCTATGGATATTCAGCAGAAGGTTAAGGAGATCAAACAGTCGTTCCGCTTGATGATGGACGGTGCCGTAGCCAAGTCGATGCGTGACAAGGGTGTTGACTATCGTCTCAACTGGGGGGCTACGCTTCCCCGGCTCCGGCAGATGGCCGATGAGACCGGCCCCGACTACGACCTCGCCATCGCCCTCTGGAAAGAGGATGTGCGGGAGTGCAAGATCCTGGCCACTATGCTGATGCCGCCCGACAAAGTGGCACCGGAGGTCATCGATATCTGGATGGAGCAGATTCACACGCAGGAGATAGCCGAGCAGGCCGCCTTCAATCTCTTCCAGTATCTGCCCTATGCCCCGTTGAAGGCTTTTACGTGGTTAGCCACCGACAGCGAACTCTGTCAACTCTGCGGGTTCCACATCCTTTCGCGCTTGTTTATGAATCATCAGGAGCCCAACGAGCGCGGTCTCAACGAATTCATCGACCAGGCGCTGGCTGCCATTCAGGGAGCCAGTATGCCTGTCCGAAAGGCCGCGATGGCGGCCATGCGGCGGCTGGCTGAACTGGGGCTGGTCTATGAACGGATTGTGAAAAGTGCACTAAAACAGACTAATTTAGATTTTTTATAAATTATATCGCTCTTTTTCCCCCGAAAGTTTGTACCTTTGTGCGGTTTTTCAGCCAATCTGGAATTAGACTGTTAAAATATGATACAAGTAGACGTTTGGAAGAATGTGCTGCATATCCTCGATAGTTATCTTGAGATGAACAATCATCGCAAGACACCTGAGAGATATACCATCCTGAAGGCCATCTACAATATCGAGGGGCATTTCTCCCTGGAGGAGTTGAGTGAGAAACTGGTACACGACTACAATTTCCCAGTCAGTCGTGCCACGCTTTACAACACGCTCAATCTCTTCCTCGAACTTCGGCTGGTGATCCGTCACCGTTTTCAGGGGGCTACTAAGTATGAGGCCTGCTACGACAATTCCAGCCACTCTCATCAGATATGCACCGTCTGCGGAAAGGTGACGGAGGTGGAATCGGAGGAGATCGTCAAGGCCATCGAGAACACACATCTGAAGCGTTTCCGAAAGGACGGATTCTCGCTCTACATCTATGGCATCTGCAGCAATTGCCAGGCCAAGATCACGAAGCAGAAGAAACTGGAGGCAAAAAAGAAAAATTTAAAATCAGATAAGAAATGAAAACAGGTAAAGTTGACGTCCTGCTCGGATTGCAGTGGGGCGATGAAGGTAAAGGCAAGGTGGTTGATGTACTCACCCCGAAGTACGACGTGATAGCCAGATTCCAGGGAGGGCCGAATGCGGGGCATACGCTGGAGTTTGAAGGACAGAAGTATGTGCTCCGCTCCATCCCCTCAGGCATCTTCCAGGGGGGCAAGGTGAATATCATCGGCAATGGTGTCGTACTGGCGCCCGATCTCTTTATGGACGAGGCCAAGGCGCTCGAGGCCAGTGGCCACGACTTGCATTCACGGCTCCACATCTCGAAGAAGGCGCATCTCATCATGCCTACTCATCGCGTGCTTGATGCTGCCTATGAGGCTCAGAAGGGCAAGGACAAGGTGGGGACAACCGGCAAGGGCATCGGCCCGACCTACACCGACAAGGTCAGCCGCAACGGACTCCGCGTGGGTGACATCCTTGAGAATTTCCCTGAGAAGTATGCCAAGGCCAAAGCCCGTCACGAGGCGATTCTCAAGTCGCTCAACTTCGATTATGACATCACCGAGGTTGAGAAGAAGTGGCTGGAGGGCATAGAGTATCTCCGGCAGTTCCAGATCGTGGATTCGGAGCATGAGATCAACAATATCCTGAAGAGCGGTAAGAGCATCCTCTGCGAGGGGGCTCAGGGCACGATGCTCGATGTTGACTTCGGCAGTTATCCCTTCGTTACCTCCTCCAACACCATCTGCGCCGGGGCCTGCACTGGTCTTGGCATCGGCCCCAATAAGATCGGTGAGGTCTACGGCATCATGAAGGCCTATTGCACGCGTGTCGGCGCAGGGCCATTCCCCACCGAACTGTTCGACGAGACGGGCAAGAAGATTCGTGACCTCGGCCATGAGTATGGCGCTGTCACGGGCCGTGAGCGCCGGTGTGGATGGATCGACCTGGTGGCCCTCAAGTATTCCATCATGGTCAATGGCGTCACCCAACTCATCATGATGAAGAGCGACGTGCTCGACGGATTCGACACCATCAAGGCCTGTGTGGCCTACAAGCAGAACGGGCAGCAGATCGACTACTTCCCCTATAACATCGAGGAGGGCATAGAGCCTGTCTATCAGGAACTGCCGGGCTGGAAGACCGACATGACCAAGTTTACCAGTGAGGACCAGTTCCCGCAGGCCTTCAAGGATTACATTGACTTCCTTGAGAAGCAACTCGACACGCCGATCGCCATCATCAGCATCGGCCCGGACCGTGAACAAACCATCATCAGAAAGTAATGGCACAGAAACCAAGTATACCCAAGGGAACGCGCGACTTCGGACCGTCGGAGATGGCCAAGCGCAACTATATATTCGACACCATCAAGCAAGTCTACCAACTCTATGGCTTCCAGCAGATTGAGACGCCTGCCATGGAGACACTCGGCACGCTGATGGGAAAATATGGCGAAGAGGGCGACAAACTGCTCTTCAAGGTACTCAACTCCGGCGACTTCCTCACAAAGGTCAGCGATGAGGAACTCCGGGAGCGCAACAGCCTCCATCTGGCCGCACGGCTCTGTGAGAAGGGGCTCCGCTATGACCTCACCGTGCCCTTCGCACGCTATGTGGTGATGCACCGCGACGAACTACAGTTGCCCTTCAAGCGGTATCAGATGCAGCCCGTCTGGAGGGCCGACCGTCCGCAGAAGGGACGCTATCGCGAGTTCTGGCAGTTCGACGGCGACATCGTGGGCTCCGACTCCCTGCTCAACGAAGTGGAACTGATGCAGATTGTCGACACCGTCTTTTCACGTTTCGGTGTTCGCGTACAGATTAAGATTAATAACCGTAAGATCCTGACAGGCATCGCTGAGGTTATCGGGGCAGCCGACAAGATCGTGGACATCACCGTCGCCATCGACAAACTCGACAAGATCGGTCTCGACAACGTCAATCAGGAACTGCGCGACGATGGCCTCACCGAAGAGCAGATCAGCCGACTGCAGCCCATCATCTCCCTACAGGGCACCAATGATGAGAAACTGGACATCATCGCCGGCGTGCTCAAGGACAGCGAGACAGGCCTGAAAGGCGTCGAGGAAATCCGCTACATCCTCTCCGCCCTCAGTCCCGCAGTCCTCCACAACGAAATCCAACTCGACCTCACCCTGGCACGCGGCCTCAATTATTACACTGGTGCCATCTTCGAAGTGAAGGCGCTTGATGTGCAGATCGGCTCCATCACCGGCGGCGGACGCTATGACAACCTGACCGGCATCTTCGGCATGCCGGGCATCTCCGGGGTGGGCATCTCTTTCGGCGTCGACCGCATCTTCGATGTGCTCAATGCGCTCGACTGCTATCCCAAGGACGCCGTCAATGGCACGCAACTGCTCTTCATCAACTTCGGCGAGAAAGAGACGGCCTACTGCCTCCCTGCCGCTGCCAGGACACGTCAGGCCGGCATCCGCTCAGAGATATATCCTGATGCCGCGAAGATGAAGAAGCAGATGTCGTATGCCAATGCCAAGCAGATTCCCTTTGTCGCCCTCGCTGGGGAGAATGAGATCAGCCAGGGCAGACTGACGCTGAAGAATATGGAGACAGGAGAGCAGACGCTCGTCACCGTCGAGGAACTCATCGAAGCGATTAAGTGACATCCTTTAAAAACAACTATGCGCTTATGAAACTGACTAATACAATTCTGGTTTTCGCATCAGCCCTGATGCTGACTGCGGCCGTGCCCGACAAGACCACGACCATCTTCATCATCGGCGACTCTACTGCCGCCAACAAAGACCTCTCAAAGGGCAAGTTGGAACGAGGGTGGGGGATGGCACTGCAATGTTTCTTCGACGACAATATCCTCGTCGACAATCATGCCGTCAATGGCCGCTCCTCTCTGAGTTTCATCAATGAGGGGCGATGGGACAAGGTGCTCAAGAAAATGAAGCCCGGCGACTATGTCATCATCCAGTTCGGCCATAATGACGAGAAGCCCAAGGCCGACCGTCATACTGACCCAGGCTCCACCTTCGACTACAATCTGGCCAAGTACGTGCGCGAGACGCGTGAGCATGGAGGTATACCCGTGCTGATGAACTGCGTGGTGCGCCGCAACTTCTTCGTCAATGCACCGGAGAACGACGACGACGAGAAACTGCGCACCCAGACTTTCAAGGACGGTGTGAAGATGATAGAGGGCGACTCGCTCATCGACACCCACGGCCTCTATCGCGTGGCACCGCGCGACGTGGCACGGCGGATGAACGTACACTTCGTGGATGCCAACCAGATCACGCACGACCTGGAGCAGGGACTGGGCACCGAGGCCTCCAAGCGGCTCCACATGTGGTATCTGCCGGATACGGAGCCTACGGAGCCGAAGGGCAAGCAGGACAATACACATTATAATATATATGGCGCCCACGTCGTGGCGCGTCTGCTGGCTGATGCCCTCTGCCAGGAGATTCCCCTGCTGAAGGCCTATCGCACTGAGGCCGACATCACCGTCGACCGACTGGGGCGCGGCGAGTATATGAATCTGGCCGATGCCGTGGCCGCCGCACAGGCTTCCAGCAAGGCAGAGATCACGATCCAGATTCTCGGAGGCGAGTGGGAGAGGCCCCAGTTGCCCAAGAAGTCGAGGATCAGGTTCGTCCTCCGTCAGGGAGCATCCTGGTCAAAGTGAGCACTAAGGAGCAGGTGTTGGGAGGTGCGCCCCCTCGCACCCCTCGCACCCCTCGCCCCCTCGCACCCATGCACCCCCACTCTTTAGACACCGTATAAATTGAAGAGAAATGTCACGAAAAACTTGCGGAATCCGCTTTTTCTCCTTATCTTTGCAAGCGAAGAATCATTTACTTACTAAACAAATACGATTATGAAGAAAAAGTTTATCTGCGCCGTTTGTGGATATATCTACGAAGGCGACGCCGCTCCCGAGAAGTGCCCCATCTGTAAGGCTCCCGCCTCTAAGTTCTCCGAGATGAAAGAGGATGCAGGCGACGTGACCTATGCCACCGTCCACCGCCTGGGCGACGGCAAGATCGAGGGCGTGCCCGAGGAGATGATTGAGGAACTGCGTAACAACTATCGCGGCGAGTGCGGCGAGGTGGGCATGTATATCGCCATGGCACGCCAGGCCGACCGCGAGGGCTATCCCGAGATAGCCGAGGCCTTCAACCGCTACGCACTGGAGGAGGCCAAGCACGCCGCACAGTTCGCCGAACTGCTGGGCGAGGTGGTGTTCGACACCAAGACCAACCTTGAGAAGCGTGCCGCTGCCGAGGAGGGTGCCTGCAAGGACAAGTTCGAACTGGCCAAGCAGGCCAAGGCTATGGGCTTCGACGCCATCCACGACATGGTACACGAGGCTGCCAAGGACGAGGCACGTCACGGTGCCGGCTTCGCCGGGCTGCTGAAGCGCTACTTTGGAAAGTAGTCTGTACAATAAATCGCAAGGAAATCCGTTTTATACTCAGTATGAAGCGGATTTTCTTTTTTATCGCCATCATGGCGGCACTGCTCAGTTGCGAGCGCGACGACAAGTTCTCCACTGCCGGCGGACTGCGCCTGACGCTCCCTGCCGACACGCTGAAGATGGACACGGTGTTCGCAAGGACGCCATCAGCCACCTATACCTTCTGGGTGTTCAACCACAATGACGACGGCATCAGGCTCAGCAGCGTCCGACTGGCCAGGCGCAACCAGTCGGGCTATCGGGTGAATGTCGACGGGTCGTATCTCGACAACTCCAACGGATCGCAGGTCAACGACCTGGAGGTGCGCCGCAAGGACTCGCTGCTGGTGTTCGTGGAACTCACGGCTCCAGACACCCATCAACTGGAGCCGCAACTCGTAGAGGACCATCTGGTGTTCACACTCGAGAACGGAGCCGAACAGCGCATCCTGCTCAGAGCATGGGCCTGGGATGCCGAGCGCATCGGAAGTATGACACTCACGCGCGATACCGTCATCGAGTCGCAGCGGCCGATCATCGTCATGGACAGTCTCAATGTGGCTCAAGGCGTCACACTGACGCTACGTAATACCACCCTCTACTTCCACGACCAGGCGGGAATGACCGTGGCAGGCACGCTCAAGACGGAAAACTGCACGCTGCGCGGCGACAGGCTCGACCACATGTTCGACTATCTGCCCTACGACCGCGTGAGCGGACAGTGGGGAGGCGTGAGATTCCTGCAGAGTTCGGTGGATAATGAACTGACGCTGACCGAGATACGGAATGCAACCGAGGCCGTCGTCTGCGATTCTGCCGCTATCGACATTGAGCGTCCTCGCCTCGTGATGCGCCACTGCGTCGTACACAACGCGAAGGGTAGGGGGATTGAGACGGTCAACACCTATCTGATATTAGACCACTGCCAACTGTCGAATACCCTGGGCCACTGTCTGGCCATTCATGGCGGAGTCGCCCAGATCGACTATTGCACGCTGGCCCAGTTCTACCCCTTCTCAGCCGACCGTGGGGCTGCCCTTTACTTCAGCAACAGTTGGCTGGGCTATGGCCTCCCCCTGATGCTGACTTGCGAGAACACTATCATCACGGGCTATGCCGACGATGTAGTGATGGGCGAGGCTGTCGTGGATGAGACCGTGCCCTTCAGTTACGTCTTCTCGCGCTCTCTGATGCGCACGCCGAAGGTGGAGGATGAGTCGCTGGCAGAATCGTTCACCGACATCATCTGGGAGACTCCTAAGGACAGTATTCAGGGCAAGCAGCACTTCAGGACCGTCGATGAAGACAATCTCGTCTACGACTTCCGTCTCGACTCCCTCTCGACGGCTCAGGGGATGGGCTGCTATTAGCCACGCCCAGGCCTTGACCACTGAGCCGGCCGCGTCCCAGCAGGCTTGCATCACACTCTGGCTTACGCCACTGCGGAGGGCGGCCTCACGCGCGTGTACGTCAGAATGGCAATGGCCCGTCGTTGCCGGGTGGCGGCATCTGGATGTTGGCGAAGGGGTCGTAGTCAGTGGGGGGCTGGTGGTTCTGCTTCCCGTCAATCTTCGACCCCACGATTTCGCCCTCCATCGTCTGGGATGTGGAGATGGGAGCCAGTCGCGAGTCTTCCGGATTGGAGAATCGGGTGTACTGTCCCTCGAAGGTCAGCAGTACGTCGCCCGTCGCACCCTTACGATGCTTGGCGATGATGATCTGCGCCATGCCGTGAAGGTCGCGACCGCTGTCATCCGAGTAGATGTGATAGTACTCTGGACGATGGACGAAGAGCACCATATCCGCATCCTGCTCAATGGCACCCGACTCACGCAGGTCGGACAGTTGCGGACGCTTGCCCTCCAGACCCTCACGGCTCTCCACGCCACGATTCAACTGGCTCAGGGCCAGGATGGGGATATTCAGGTCTTTGGCAAGTCCCTTCAGCGAGCGCGAGATGGTGGACACCTCTTCCTGGCGACTGCTGAAGCGCATGCCATTGGCATTCATCAGTTGCAGATAGTCGATCATGATGATCTTCACCCCATGCTCGCGCACCAGCCGGCGCGCCTTCGTGTTAAGTTCGAACACGGATAGGCCCGGCGTATCATCCACATACAGAGGGGCATCCAGCAGATTGTTCACGCGCTTGTCCAGCCGCTCCCATTCGTCGGGAGTCAATTGGCCGTTCAGTATCTTCGATCCTTCTATCTCGCAGGCATTTGATATCAGGCGGTTCACCAACTGCACATTCGACATCTCGAGCGAGAAGAAGGCCATCGGCACTCTGAGGTCGGCTGCGATATTCTTGGCCATCGAGAGGGCAAATGAGGTCTTGCCCATCGCAGGGCGTCCGGCGATAATCACCAGGTCGGAGGCCTGCCAGCCGGATGTGATGTCGTCCAGTTTGTGATAGCCCGTGGAGACACCCGTCAGTCCGTCCTTGTTGGCGGCAGCCGCCTGTATGGTCTTGATGGCCTGCGAGATGACGGGATTGATCTGCGTATAGTCTTTCTTCATGTTGCGCTGGCTCAGTTCGAAGAGTGAGCCTTCGGCTTCCTGCATCAGGTCGTCAATGTCGGTCGTCTCGTCGAGGGCCTTTGTCTCGATGACGCTGGCGAATGAGATCAACTGCCGGGCCAGGAATTTCTGCGCGATGATATTGGCGTGATACTCGATATTGGCTGATGATGCCACGCGCGAACTGAGTTCTGCGACGTAGCCGGGGCCGCCCACCTCTTCGAGCGTGCCGTTCTTTGCCAGACGTTCAGTCACGGTGAGCACGTCGACGGGCTTCTCTTCGACGGCCAGATCGCGAATTGCGGCATACACCATCTTGTTGCGCGGCTCATAGAAACTCTCGGGATAGAGTGTCTCGCAGACGATGGCGTATGCATCCTTGTCGATCATCAGGGCACCCAGCACGGCTTTCTCCACTTCCAGTGCCTGAGGTTGAAGGTGTCCGTATGTATTGTCTACAGGCTGTTTTCTCGACCTGCGGCGGTTGTTGCTGTCTTGTTCTGCCATAATTCGTTTTAAGTTCGGGGTGCAAAGTTACACATATTTTTTCATTATCCTTTATCGTTTTCCATTTATTTTTTATATCTTTGCAGCATGATAACATTTCCCGTAGCAAAGATCAACCTCGGGCTCAACGTAGTTGAAAAGAGACCCGACGGTTACCACAACCTTGAGACCGTGTTCTACCCCGTCAGCATTAAGGATGCTCTCGAGATTTTCGAGATGGATGCAGACTTCCCCTCGGCCGCCGACTGCGACCTGAAAGTGACAAACATGCAGATAGAAGGCGACGAACAGCGCAACCTCGTGGTGAGGGCCTATCAATTGCTGAAGCACGACTTCCCTTCGCTGCCCCGCATCCATGCCCATCTGTATAAAGGCATTCCCACGCAGGCGGGCATGGGTGGCGGCAGCAGCGACTGCGGCTTTATGATCACTTTACTCAATGAGGCGTATCGACTGGGACTCTCGGAACAGCAGATGATCGGGTATGCCGCACGTCTTGGTGCCGACTGTCCGTTCTTCATCAGCAGCCGCCCTGCCTATGCTGAAGGCATCGGCGAGCGTCTGCAGCCTATCCCCCTCGACCTTTCAGGCTGGCATATTGCCATCGTACGCCCGGCCATCCCCGTCGCCACCAAGGAGGCTTTTTCGCTCATCACCCCCTGTCGCCCTGCGCAGAATTGCCGCGACATCGTGATGCAGCCCGTCGAGACATGGCGCGACGCGCTGGTGAATGATTTCGAGCGAAGCGTCTTTGCCCTCCATCCGGAAATCGGAGCCATCAAGGACCGTCTCTACGAGATGGGGGCCACCTATGCCGCTATGTCGGGAAGCGGCAGTTCCGTCTTCGGGTTGTTCCGACAGCCTGTCGGTCTCGATGCCTTCGAGGCTGAAGGCACCTTCAAGGCGTGTATCCCCCTCTGACATACAGCATGGGCTCGCGATTTCACATCGGGAGCCCATGACAACACAAACACAAAGTACGGTTTTTGGAACCGCTTTTCGACTAAAAATTCATTGTATACCGTCCTCACGGAGTTTCTTCTGCCATTTCCAGGCGCTCTTCAGCACCTCTTCCGTAGGTGTCTCTGCCTTCCAGCCGAGCACCTTGTTGGCCTTGTCCACATTACCCCACACCTGCTCGATGTCGCCTTCGCGACGGGGTGCATAGGTCCAGTTCACTTTCACACCAGTAGCCTTCTCGAAGCCCTCTACCACTTCCAGTGTCGAGAGTCCCTTGCCCGTACCGATGTTGAACACCTCTACGGCGTCGGTCTCAGGCTTGTCGAGTACGCGCTCCATAGCCTTCACATGAGCCTTTGCCAGATCCACCACATAGATGTAGTCGCGGATGCAGGTCTTGTCGGGCGTATTGTAGTCGTGGCCGAATATCTTCAGTTGCTCCCGGATTCCCATAGCCGTCTGCGTCACAAACGGAATCAGGTTCATAGGCACGCCGTTGGGCAGTTCGCCGATGAGTGCAGTGGGATGTGCCCCGATGGGGTTGAAGTATCTCAGGATGATGCTCTTGATGGGTGCCCCGGAGTGGATGTAGTCCTGGATGATCTCTTCGTTGATCTGCTTGGTATTGCCGTAGGGCGAGAGTGCCTTCTGGATGGGCGCATTCTCCGTCACGGGCAGGTTCTCCTTCGAAGGCTGGCCGTAGACGGTGCAACTCGACGAGAAGATGATGCCCTTCACCTCATACTTGGGCATCAGTTCCAACAGATTGATCAGCGATGTCAGATTGTTGCGGTAGTAGAGCAGCGGCTTCTGCACGCTCTCGCCCACAGCCTTCGAGGCAGCGAAATGGATGATGCCTTCTATCTTCGGATACTTCTTGAAGACACCCTCCAGTGCCTCCAGGTCGCAGCAGTCCACCTTCTCGAAGGCAGGGCGCGTGCCCGTGATTTTCTCGATGCCGTCGATGACGTTGGCGTTAGAGTTTGAAAGGTTGTCAACTATTACCACCTCATAGCCTGCTTGCTGCAGTTCCACTGTCGTATGGCTTCCGATGAAGCCCGTACCACCAGTTACCAGAATTGTCTGTTTCATTATCTTAGTTCTTTAGTCATTTATCTTTCGGATGGCAAAATTAATAAAAAATCCGTAAACAATCAAACTTTTCCCCGAAATTCTACAAAATAGTTGCAACTTTGCCGCCATTGGGCGGAGAATACCCTCAAAATGGCTCAGTACAATTTGTTTGGCACGATATTTGCATAGGCTTTGTCAGAATATTCATAACATCAGATTAACAAAAATTATAAAGACTATGCAAAAAGGTAACATTGGCGTAACGACTGAGAACATCTTCCCGGTCATCAAGAAATTCCTCTATAGTGATCACGAGATCTTCCTTCGCGAGATGGTGTCGAATGCTGTCGACGCCACGCAGAAACTGAAGACCCTTCAGGAGCGCGGCGACTTCAAGGGTGAGATGGGCGACCTGACCGTACGCGTCAGTTTCGATGCCGACAAGGGCACCATCACCATCAGCGATCACGGTATCGGCATGACTGAGGAGGAGATCGACAAGTACATCAACCAGATTGCCTTCTCAGGTGTCACCGACTTCCTCGAGAAGTATAAGGACAATGCCAACAATATCATCGGCCACTTCGGTCTCGGCTTCTATTCATCCTTCATGGTGTCGAAGAAGGTGGAGATCATCACCAAGTCGTGGAAGGAAGGTTCGAAGGCCGTCAAATGGAGTTGCGACGGTTCACCGGCATACGAGATTGACGATGCAGACCGTGAAGAGCGCGGTTCAGACATCATCCTCTATATCGACGACGACTGCAAGGAGTTTCTCGACAAGTACAAACTCGAGGGCCTGCTGCAGAAGTACTGCAAGTTTATGGCCGTGCCCGTGGCCTTCGGCAAGAAAACTGAGTGGAAGGACGGCAAGCAGGTAGACACCGACGAGGACAATATTATAAATAATGTGGAGCCGCTATGGACGAAGGCCCCGTCGACGCTCAAGGACGAGGACTACAAGTCGTTCTATCGCACGCTCTACCCCATGAGCGACGAGCCCCTGTTCTGGATTCACCTCAATGTCGACTACCCCTTCAACCTGACGGGTATCCTCTACTTCCCGAAGATCAAGTCGAACATCGAACTCCAGCGCAACAAGATACAACTCTACTGCAACCAGGTGTTTGTCACCGACCAGGTGGAGGGCATCGTGCCTGAATTCCTCACACTGCTCCACGGTGTCATCGACTCGCCCGACATCCCCCTGAACGTCAGCCGCTCCTATCTGCAGAGCGACCGCGAGGTGAAAAAGATCTCCACCTACATCACTAAGAAGGTGGCTGACCGTTTGAATGCCATCTTCAAGGAGAACCGCAAGGAGTACGAGGAGAAGTGGGACGACCTGAAACTCTTCATCAACTACGGCATACTCTCCGAAGACGGATTCTACGACCGTGCCAAGGATTTCGCACTAATGAAGGACACAGAGGGCAAGTACTTCACCTTCGACGAGTATAAGACACTCATCGAGGCCAATCAGAAGGACAAGAACGACCAACTCGTCTATCTCTATGCCACCGATCGCGAAGAGCAGTACTCCTATATCAAAGCCGCCCAGGACAAGGGTTACTCAGTGCTGCTGCTCGACGGACAACTCGACGTGCCCACGATCCAGACGCTGGAGCAGAAGTTCGAGAAGAGCCACTTCACCCGCGTCGATGCCGACATCATCGATCGTCTGATTGTCAAGGACGACAGTCCGAAGAGCAATCTCTCCGAAGAGCAGTCTGACAATTTGTCAGCCGTCTTCCGCACACAGATGCCTAAGATCGACAAGGCAGAGTTCATGGTTCAGGTGGATGCCCTCGGTGCCGAGGCGCGCCCTGTCATCATCACGCAGAACGAGTATATGCGGCGTATGAAGGACATGAGCAAGTTCCAGGCCGGTATGGGCTTCTATGGTCAGATGCCCGACTCCTACAACATCGTGCTCAACAGCGACCACCCGCTGGTGAAGAAGGTGCTCGCCGACAGCGAGGCTGCCACCTCGGAGGCTCTGAAACCCATCGTGTCGGAACTGAAGGGACAGGAAGCCCGTCTGGCCGCCATCCGTCAGGCTCAGGACAAGAAGAAGTACGACGAACTGACACAGGAGGACAAGGACCAGAAGGCCGAAGCCGAGAAGGCCGTACAGGAGCAGAAGGACAAGAAGCAGGCTGTCATCGCCGACTATGCGAAGGGCAATGACATCGTCCACCAACTCATCGACCTGGCTCTGCTGCAGAACGGTATGCTCAAAGGCGAGGCTCTCGACAAGTTCCTCAAGCGTTCTGTTGACCTGATCAAGTAAGTCGCTATTAGTCTGGTTGATATATCAAACCAAAACAAGCAAATATGAAACAGATGAAACTATGGCTCTCCGGAGCCCTCGTCATGCTCTTCGGCATCGTATTGCTGACTGCATGTACCGAACAGTCCGACAATCCCGTCCAGCCCCAGGAGCAGACGGTGTCGAAAGCCCGCATCACGGAGACCATCCGCTATGAGAAGGAGAAGACGACAGCCTTCAACTTCGAGTACCCCTCCACCGACCCTTACGGCCAGCCCTGTATGCTCTCAGGCACCATCACCCTCGGCGACGAGGTGACTCCTGAGAACCCCGCACGCGGCATGGTGCTCTACAACCACTTCACTGTCTACCGCGCCGACCAGTGCCCCTCCAAGGGCGACCTTGCTGTGCAGAAGATGATTTCTGGAAGCGGGCTCATCACCGTCTCTGCCGACTACTACGGCTTCGGCATCACCGAAGACAAGCATCAGGCCTATTGCATCTCCGCCGCCAACGCGCAGGCCAGTGTCGACGCACTGATTGCAGCCCGCGAACTGCTCAAGGATAAGGGCTACTCCTGGGACGACATCCTCTTCAATGCCGGCTACTCAGAGGGCGGACAGACCGCGATAGGCGTCCTCAAACTCGTCACAGAGAAGTATCCCGACATCCGTTTCACTTACACCTTTGCCGGAGGCGGCTCCTACGACATTCCCGAGACCTACCGCCAGTTCATCCTCTCCAAAGAGACGGCGATGCCCTCGACGGTCATCAGCGTGTTGCTCTCCTACAACGAGTTTTTCGGCCTGAATCTTCCTTACTCAGCCATCTTCAGTGAACAGATGCTCAGCCATGTCGACGACTGGGTGCTCGGCAAGAAGTTCACCCGCGAAGAAATCGATGCAAAGGTCGGTTCAGGTGCTCTCTCCGTCTTCGCCACTGACGATCTGCTCAATCTGGAGAGCGACCTGTCGAAGCGCTATATGGAAGTGCTGGAGAAGGACAACCTGACCAAAGGCTGGACGGT
>Ga0310694_10001868_pt1 | contig 22744 bp, 10 predicted proteins | sample 174DNAGHGhighgp2_FD_203884 | JGI IMG/M metagenome (GOLD analysis project Ga0310694, IMG submission 203884) | Sheep rumen microbial communities from Palmerston North, Manawatu-Wanganui, New Zealand - 1742 DNA GHGhigh gp2 (v2) (version 2) | ecosystem: Host-associated > Mammals > Digestive system... | reverse complement strand
CGGCATGGCTCTCCACACCAATCTTGATGGTCTGGTTCACTTCGGCCTTGAACTTGATGGTCTCGTTCTTACCGTTGAGCCACACGTAGCTCGTTCCGTGGGGGATAGGTTCGCCAATGGCGGGACCTCCATCGCTCTCAAACTCGTTGGGAGAGGTTTTGCCGTTGTAGGTGACGACAAACTTCTTGGCGTTGGACATGCCGAGCACCAGACCATCCAGCTCGGGAATGACCTTCTCCATGCCACCATTGTGTGTGCAGGCATAACCATCACCGTTTCTGGCATCCTTAGAGGCATTCCAGAAGTGGGCCTCGTCGGCCTTCGTGGCATCGCTCTCGTAGTTGCGCCAGTACTTGTCAGAACCAAACTCCTCTTGGTCGCCCTTCAGGGCGTTGATAGTCTTCTGACTGAAACCTGTGCGGAAATCCCAAGTTTTCCGCAGCGATTGTGTGCCGCTGATGAGCTCCTCGGCGGTGACGCCCTCGTGGAACTCAAAGCCGCCGAAGCCTATCTGTGAGCTGTGCTGGAACACCCAGTACTCCTCGCCCGGCTCAACGTCGAAGGTCAGCCAGCCCCAGAAGTTTTGGTTGCCATTGCCAATGACGTACTGACGGTCGGCTTCAACAGCCTCGGTCTCTTCTTTCATCTGAGCCATCTTGGCATCAAACTCCTCCTGTGTCTCAGTATTTGACTTGCCTTTCTTCAAGGCTGCCTCGTAGTTGCCCCAGATATACACATGGTGCACAGAGTCTACCTGCTCCACGGTGAGCAGCTTCTTCTTGCCTGCGTCATCGTTCACGCCATTGATGTAGCCCGAAGCATAGAGGTGCTCGGCCTTCTTGGTGGCTGCATTGACGACGAAGGTCTTACGTCCGCCCTTGTTGGACCACACCTTCACCTTGAAGGCTCCCTGTGCCGAAGCGGTAAATTTGTAATACAGGCCGGTGATGGGCAAGCCCAGCGAACCATCGGGATTATAGTACACGTATTCGGCCTTATAATTGCCCTGCCACTCTCCATCCTTGGAGTTCTCAGCGGCATCCATCTCCACGTATGGTTTACCAGTGCCGGTGACATACCAGAAATCGATGTCGCCCTGGTTCTTCAGACCCCAGTTGATGTCGTTCCATACCTCGACGGACTGCACTTTGTAGATGTGGTTCTCTTCATCTATTACCTCACCAACGGTTATTTGCTGTCCACCATCCACGGCATTGGCCGGTGTGGTGCCGCCCACTGCCGTCACCGTGGCCTTTCCTGCCTGGATGGTGATAACGCTCTGGCCGTCGGCAGTATTGTTGGCCACACCGCCGTTCTCGCCGGCTACGGCAGCAAACTCTGGTGCGAGTTTGCCATCGACGATAGCGTTGTAGTTCTCGCTGTTCACAGGGATGACGGGAGTGTCGGGCTCGTCGCTGACAGTGTACTCGAAACCGTAGAAACGCAGTTTCGAGTCGGCACAAGTGACCTTGTAGGTCTTTCCTGCCGAAACCGCGAAGGTGTAGGTCTTGCTTGCCCATCCTGTTCCGCCAATGGTCAGTCCGTTATACCCTGACAATGCAGTGCCATCCTCTAACACATATAAAGCCTTGGTGACATTGATGGAGACGGCTACGGTCACCTCGCCTTTCTTCTGCGGCTGGAAGATATAGGTCGTTCCGCTATTGCCGTCGGCCTTGCCGTTCACGCCGTTTCCTGCAGTGTAAGCTGTATATCCTTCCAAACTCGCGTCAGTGGTTGGGTCAAAATAGTCGGGCTCGCCAGCATAACCGAAAGTCAAGGTGATATTGTTTACCGAGGTGATCTGTGTACCTGCGGGAATAGCACCCGAACCTGCCTCAAGGGCATAGCGCTTCTCATTATTCTCGGGGATGATGTCGACAGCGGTAACGAATTCCTTTGTCTCGCCAAAATAGTAATTTCCATCGACCTCTGCAAAAGCACAGTAATAATAGGTCGTTCCTGCACTCAAATTAGACAAAGTAATCGTAAAGTCTCCATTTGAAGTAATTGTAACTTTCTTATCCCTGTTTATTGAGAGATCGCTTGACGTACTGTATAGAATACCAACATTGGTAGGTGAGTCAACATTCTCTATGCATCCCTTAACCACAGCACTGTTGTAAGTTATGTTTGTAGTGGTGCCGGTAGTTACTGTAATATGTTTTCCACTGGCCATAATGCCTATGATTGAAGTGATGTCTGCTACATTGACAGATCCGTCGCCATTCACGTCGGCTAATGCGGAGACTAAATCCGTGCTCCCAGCCATAATCTCTATAACAGAAGCAATGTCGGCAGCGTCGATGACTGTATCGATGTTGACGTCGCCAGGTTTGGTCTTGTCGACAACGGTGATTTTACACGATGCCGACTTTCCATTAGTAGATGTCGCTTTAACAATGGTCGTTCCCACTCCAACAGCCGTTATTAGGCCATTGTCACTCACCGTCGCCACTTTGATGTCGTCTGATTTCCAAACAAGGGTCTTATCTGTAGCATCCCCAGGTGATACAGTAACGTTTAATTGTAGTTTGCTGCCTACTAACATTTTGGTAGAGGAGGAACTGAGAGTTACGTTTGTAACCTGAATGTCACAGATACTAATAGTAATGTCTTTCACAGCACTTTCATTTCCGTAGGTCCAATACCATTGGTTGTCATCGAGCCATTTCGAATAGTGCATGACTGTTGCTTTGTATTTGCCCGTGGGAATGGAATCAAGGCTGATGGAATAGTCTATCGAGATTTCTGCGTTTTTCTGATAATCTCTTTCATCTATTTCACTCCTATATATTTCGTTCATGTAGCTGTCGCAAATCATTAGTGCAGTCATAATAGTGTGATTATCTCCACGGTTTTTCAATTTCGCGTGGAACACTAGACTCTCACACTGAGTCAGATCGGTTTTGTCACATGAAACAGAAACGATGTCAACAGGGGGAGCAGGGTCAGTTACTGTTACAACACATGTTGCACTTGCCCCACCCCCATCGTTTGCCGTACAAGTAATCGAGGCAGTTCCTTCATTGATAGCAGTTATTAGACCTGTACTACTTACTGCTACCACACTGGTATTGCTTGATTTCCATGTTACAGTTTGTTTGGTGGCATTAGTAGGCTGTACCGTTGCCGACAGCTGTTTCTTTTCGCCAATAAACAATGACTCTTGGGATGAATTAAGGGTTATGCTGGATGCAAGAATATCGTCGTCCATCCCCTTACCCTTTAGGTAAATTTTCACTTTTCCATTGTTTACCTTTGCAACATAGAAGTCTGTTTCGCCTTTCCATGTTCGCATAGGTGTATAATTAATAAAGTCTGAGTTTATAACGGCAGGTATAATCCGATATTCTGGATCTTCTTTAAATTTGTCCAAAGAGAAGGAAAGTTTTCCAAGGCTAATTCCTTCGTACCCGCCATAATTTTTGGTTTCAAGTGTTCCTCCTCCATTAATAACAATCTCGTTATTCTCGTCTAAAACTAAATACGCAAGAGCCCCCTTGAATGTCGTGTCGTAGGTGTTAGCATCAGAAGCATAGCATATTGTTGATGCAGGTAATTTTACATCGGCAGACTGCCCTATGTTAAAGCCGTTTTCCCATCCTTCTATAACAAACTCTTCTGTATAGAAAATATCCTCATGTGTACCTACGGTTTGCGGAGCAATCTTACAAACCATACCTCTGTTTATAGAAAAATCGCACTCACCAGGTGTCAGAGCCGAAAGGAGGAAATAACTATTATAATCACCATTCCATCCCCAGTTGAAATGGTAGTACCCTGCTGAGTTGCATCCATCGAGAATAAAAGCGTGCCCACCATTGACTGTGTCAGTTGCAGAATAGAGAATAGGACGTTTGGCTGCAAGTTCGGTTTGAATCATCTCCTCCCATTCTTCACTGGTATAGAAGTCCTCGAGATAATAGGCCATGTTAGGATTATACTTGAAATAGTTTTTCATAGCATAGGGAACGTCGCAAGAGAATGCACCTGAACCAGTTTCTTTTCCATAAGTCATATTAACTGAATAGCCGCAAGCCTTCATCAGATAAGCGACAGCGTCTATCTGTGAAGAAGACGTGACGCCGTTCTTGTAAGTATTCAACATGTTGTTCCAGTCAAAAGCCTTATTTGCAAAGTTCAGCGACAAATTGTATGTAAGGTTTTCTTCAGTGTTTGTTGAAGTGTACGTTTTTGTTCCTTGCCCCCTTTCTGGATATTTATGGTATTTCATTATTTGAGCCATAGCCGTTGCTACGCAACCTGTTACGCAATAATCATTTTCTGTCTCAGGACACTGAGTGTTGAATAACCGATCGTCCTGCCCCCAATCAGTCTTTATCAACGGGCTGACAGCTTTTACCTTTCTTGGAGCATGGTTAGCTTTTGCTGTGATACCATGTTCCAATACGTAAGCATACTCTCTATTATAACTCTCAAGCATGGCAACCATGCCACATGGCATACTATCAGGATTAAGTGTCCCTTTTTCAGAGAAACCGAGAATGTCCTGAAGACGCTTGTCTGAGGAAACCACCACAAAACGTTTGCTTTCCTCATCGTTTACAATGTAGAAAGCCCTTGCCTTTAAGGACTTCAAGGGTGCCTGGCGACGAAGCTGACGGTCAATTGCCGGCTGAGGCACGATCTTCAACCGATTTGGTGTGAATGTTAAGCTACAAGTTCCTGTGGTACTGGCATTACTTTTTAAAAACTGTTCGGCCAAAGATAATGCTTCAGCCTCGCTCCTTTGTTGAGCATAAGTAATATTACCGCAAATAAAAGATGCAAATAGCACTAATGCTAATCTAAAGTTTTTCATTTGTTTTCGTGTTTTGGTAGATAAGACATTTTTTTTGTATAATGTTTTATTTGAGTTTTATTTGCTCGCCGCCCTTCATGACACGGAAAATGTCCCCTCCATTCATCTTTGCCAGGCTCGAGAGTCTTATGCCGAAACGCTGTGCTATAGAGAACATGCTCTCACCGTTGGCAGCATAGTAAAAATCTTGTGGACCGTTGTATTTGCGTTTTTTCTTTTCAAGGAAAACTACATCCCCCTCATGCAAGTCTGTTTCACTACCGGTATCATTGTATTCCAGTAGCTTGTTTGGGGCTATATCATATTTCATTGACACGGAAGATAGAGTCTCTCCAGGGTAGAGAAGTGTACAGCGCACATCGTTAATTGAGACCACTATGCGGCTGAGAATATCATCAACGGCCTGTTCTTCTTCCGACACCTCTTCTTCATTTTGTTGTACCTCCTTGTTTTCCACAAGCTCCTCTCGAGTAATAGCTTTTTTTATTATCACCGTCTTACCCGGTCTCAGTTTTACACCGCCGTTTATCTCATACAGGCGATATGCTTCAATATAGCCAATCAAGGCCTTCGCGTAGTTTGGATCTCCGGCATACCCTGCCTTCAGCAGTCCCCATGCCCAACCACGGTAGTCCCATACGCTTTTGTCGAAAAGACTCCTGTACCGCCCATTGTCAATTAGGAATCGCGAATGGTCCTCATAGGACGCGGCTGCCGAGGAATACACCCTGAACCAACTGTCCTCTGTGTCCCATGCGTATGTCGTAGGCCCTTTCCAACCACCAAAGTTCTTTATTCCGAAATGATTGTTCGACTTGCGTGTCAGTTGGCTGGTGCCTGCTGCAGACTCCACTATTCCTTGTGCCAGAGTAATAGGAGCAGGCACACCATATTTGCGCTCTTGCTCCAGAGCCATTGCCTTGTATTTTGCAATATATTCCTGTATCTGGGAGGCAGACTGTGCAAAGCTCGATGAAAAATAGAGAAACAACAACGAAAAGAAAAACAGTATCCTCTTCATATTTGAAATTATCAAAAGTGGGCTGTCTCAATCATTTTTTATATACGGGGCGTATGCTCAACCCATAACATCTAGGAGTGTCGTTAGTTCGGACATTGCCAAAGTTGATATAGAGGTAATATGCATTAGGGGTATACGTGGGATATACCGTGGCAGACCAGTAATACCCATATTCATTATCACGTTCATGAATGGCATTAGTCTTCCAGCCTGCAGCAGGAAAGAATACAGATTCTCCATTAATTTTGCTGGTGAATTTTCGGCCCTTCTTGCCAGATACTTCCTCCCAACTACTTGTACAATATGTTATCAGCTCTACGAAATCTTCGTAGGTGGGCATACGCCAATACCCTCCCCACATGTTATTAGCCGCATCGTCTTCCAATAATAGAACTGCTCTGTTGTCACCACAAAACTCTCCTTCTATGAACCAGTCACCACTGGTTAATCCGTCGTACACTTGGTATTTTTGAATATCCTCTTTTGCTTCTCCCTCTTCACTCAACCATGTGTAATGTTCCCAGTTAAACTCATAATAGTTATCTTTAATGGTGCAAGTATCACCCCATGCAAAGTAAAAACCATTATCTTCTTGAGAAAGGGCGCCTAAGTTCATGTTTGCCCACTTTGTGCCACTTGGCAGTCCTAAGTCTATAAAGTTCACCTCTTCTGGTGTCTTGTCTGTTATCACAGTGTCGCCATTTGATATACTAGTAATAAGCGATGAAATATCCGCAACATTTACCTTGTCATCTCCGTTCACATCGCCGTGGAGAACAATTGTCTGTGCAGGTGCAAATACTCCATACATAGAAGCCAACATTATGCTGACCAAAGTGTTATTTACAAGATTTTTCATTTTAAATGTTTTTATATGATTATATGATTTGATTGTCTGGCTATACCCTGTCGTATATTAGGTTCCCAGGTGTCTGGCGCAGCAGTCTGTGCATGACTATGAGCACACTTGCCACAGTACTAATTATGATTATTATGACCGCCCAAAGAGTGTTCCAATTCCACAGGATAAGGTGCGGTGCGTTCCCCTCCTTCGTCACTCCTATTGCTAGTAACAGCAGCTCTATCATCCAAGTAGCACACAGGGCTATGAGCAATGCAGACAGTACGATGCCCAATATTATCGCTACATACACTGTAATTAGTTCTTTCGTTGACATGCCGAACGCCTTAAACGTACCCAAGTTGCGCTTTACTTTCTGGAAATAGCTCTGCATCATATTCACGATGAAGATGATGATACTAACTATAGAGAATAAAAGCAAAAATACTGTAAGAACATTAGCCATGGTGCTGACAGAATTAAAATTCTCTTTTTGATGAACCTGGGTCATTTCAAGCTGAAGTTTCCATTCCTTTTTCATATAATGTTCAAATGACCTTATTGAGTCCAAACTATAAAAATGAACAGAAAGGCCATTTTCTATACCCAACTCTCCATCCAACCCTCTATAACTTTCATCATAGTTATATACACGTTGCACACCTCTACTGCCAAACTTCTCAATAATTTGGTGTTCTATATCATTCACAACAGATAGAGGAGGCCTTCCCGAAGGATAAACAGTTTTAATAGATCCCAACCGCCACGAGCGAAGCCGCTCTGCAATACGCGGCTCCGTAGTAAGTACATGATCTTTTTGACGCAGAGAATCAGGAATACACTCTAAAACTCCTTTCTCAAAATCTTGAATCTCATTTGGCACAAAGAAATAAAGGTCACGAGCGTGTTTTTCTTTGCTTAAGTTGAATGGTTCAGGATCATAGCCTTCTGTATATTGTATATATAGATATTTAGACGAGACGATGTCTTTGTTCATCGGCAATCGCTTAACGACAGCCATTAGAGGTACTGGGGCTCGAACATACCCATCATAGAGCTGAAAGTTTAATGAGTCCGCTTGTTTAGCTGGTACACGGGCATCTACAAAAGCGGGAACGTCATCAAGACTGTAGCCTAATCTCTTGAGTGCGTCAAAAGTCATAATGATGCCAAGTGAACGGTCAACAATACTGTCGGTGGAAATAGCCAATGCAGTACCATGAGATTTTAAAACATTATCAGCCTCCAAGACTTTTTTTATGAGATCACTACTCATGTCCTCATAATGCTGTATTGTAAACACATCATATCCCCCATTTTTGTCAAGCATGTCCATTGAGGTTTCAATCTCTGTTTGAACATTGTCAAACAGGAAATGATAAGGAATAGAATCCTCTTCCAAGCCTGCTGCCACCTCAGTAAGATTTTGTGACGAAGACTCCTTGTCTACGTTCAGCCAATAAGTGAACGGATCGTTCATTTTCTCGTTCAAATAGTTTATGCTGCCGGCAGAAAAAGAAATAGCGAGGAAAGTGGCAAATAAAACTATAGATAGTAGCCAAAGGGCAACTGCTTTGCGACCCAACACAACTCTACGCTCACGTTTCATGAGCAAACTTTGATAATCATTTAAGAAGTGCATACTGTTTTACTTTTTTCGTAAATACTCTTCAAATTCTACTGTATCATATTTGCTGTCTCCATTTGTCCAGAGGTTACGCGTTGCATTAGGGTAAAACACACAACTCTCATTTATCATGCCGTATGTTTCTTCCTCTTCTTCGTCATGAAGTTTAGCTTTCTTTTGCTTATGAATCTTAATAATGACATCGGCAAATGATGTCGCTAAATGCATGTCGTGACTTACTATAATGGCCGAAGAATTCTTCTGCTCTGCTGTTTTTTGAACCAAAATTTTCATCACTCGCATAGCATTCTCAGGGTCTAAGTTGCCTGTGGGTTCATCGCCGAAAAGCACTGTGTAATCTGGCAGGATAGCCCGTGCAAAGGCTAATCGCTGTTGCTGTCCTCCTGACAGTTCCTGGGTCATGCGCTGTTCATCGACACGCTCCAGTCCTAAGCTTTCCAAAACCTGCTTTGTACGTTTGAAACACTCCTGTCGTGAATAGCCTTGCAGCATCCGTGTATAAGCAACGTTTTCGTAGGCTGTAAAGTTACGCATTAGGTTTGTGCTCTGAAAGATAAAACTGTAATTTTTAAGCCTGAAACTTGAAAGCAAGCCATCGCCTCCTTGCCATAGGGAGAGGAGGTCTGTCTCATGCCCATCATCTTCATGAAACACAAACCGTGTCCGTTTGTCTCCCACAACAGTGTCGTTCATCATGCCCAGTGTCTCCAGGATGGTGCTCTTGCCTATGCCTGACTCTCCGACAATGAAAATACGCTTTCCGCGCTCCAGAACAAGACGTTCTATTTCAAGCACTACCCGTGAACGACCCTCTACAAATGGCTTGTTATATGAGCAGCGCAAATGTTCAATGGTGAATAGCTCCATAATAATAAACAGATTTGTTTTAAAACTCTATGGCAGGTCATCGAATGGAATCCAATAGTAGTACATGCCCCCTATGTCCATACGATAACCGTTACCTGCATTAATCATTGAAAGTTTTTGGTATCTCTTCTCAAATAAATCGCACAAATCAAAAAAGTCGGTCACCATTGCAGGATTTCTGATTTCGCCTATAGTGCATTCAGCCCATCGAAAGCGACTGTCTTCAATCATGTCAATGCCGTAGATAAAGTTACGTATCTTTCCAAGTGTCATCTCATCAAGACCTTTGTCCTTCACATTGATATAATCTTGGCGTTTTCCTTTTACGATTTCTTCCAATGTTTCTGTAAATACGGTTCTGTTGTTATTCTGTACCCTGAGCTCAGTGGAGACGGCTTCTGCAAGCGGACGCAACAATTCCATGATTTCTCTCAGCTCATCTTGTGAAAGAAACAACACAAATTTCCAGTCTGATGACAGTTGAATGTAACCCTCACAGTATAAGTTGGATTTGTTGGATTGAATAAAGGCGTCATAGCCAAACGTACCCAGCTTTTTTCGTAGGAATTCCTTTGAAAACGATAATGACTGGCCAAAAAAGGAAGTGGACACCAATCCGTTCGCATCTGGATGACTTAGTACCGGGAATCGCATTCGATTTGGATCCATACGGTATTTGTATAGCATGGACGTATCATTGTTCTCTTCTCCTAATTTCCAACTTGATATCACAGAACTCTGTTCTTTGTCATCGTAGACAAATATCATGCGGCCACGATTCTCCTCTACATAGTATTTGTCCCAGTTGGGTTCCACGAAAACACGCTGGCTCAGCTCTACAAAGTCTTTTCTGTCCACCCATCCATATAATGACTGGGCACTATTTATACTTGCACTGGTAGAAAGCAAAAGAAACTGGCCGTTTTCCGACTCCTTCATGATATAGTAGAAGCGGAGGTCATTTCCCGACAGTCTGCTGGAGGTAAGGTCGTCTGGGGTTACATAGTATTTACTTTCCTGGTTTCCGCGTTTGCCGCTGAGACTATTTGGGATTATTCCTTTGCAACGGAGACCATTTTGATTTAACGGGCATTTTCTCCACAAAAGGAGGTTTGCCATAGGTATCCATCCTTTCGACTTTATACTTCCTGGTATCTTTGGGTAGTGGGCTTTTTCATCGGAATAGACCAAAGCCATATCACCCTCTATTTTTGCAATGCACACTTTCTCTCCAAACATTAATTCTCCAAATCGGGTGGATTTTTCAGGAGAGGTATATGTGGGATTCTTTGCACGGTCGCTATAGACCACCCATAGCGTTTTAGTTGCAGTCTTGTTTTGCCCCCATTTGCTCCCATTGCGAAATTCCAGTCGGAGCTTATATGTTGCAGGATGATTGTTGCTGGCTAACAGAGCAGGTTCACCTGCCATCACTTTTGGCGGGAGTCCTGGCTGCGCACTTATACGGAGTGCGCAGCAGGACAAAATAAAGATAATAACAAAGTCCTTCATTATCATCAAGGAAGATCTTCCAACGGAATCCAATAGTAATACATTGGTCCTACCTCCATGCGGTAGTCATAGCCTTTAGTAATGTTAGAAAGTTTTTGGTATTTCTTCTCAAACCGGTCAAGCATGTCAAAATAGTCGTCATCAGAAACGGTTTTTTTGTTGACGAGATCGGAAAGGGAGAATCGTGTAAACCTCATGTTCTCCGACTTAACGTTAACAATTCCGTATATGGCATTCTCTAATTCTTCCGGACTCATTTCGTTTATTTCACTGTCAGGAATACTTCCTCCCAGCTGTGCTTTAAGAAGAGCCTTAATGGCATCTACAAATTTAGTTCTGTTGGGATTCTGCTCCTTGGCGGCTACACTAATTGGGCGAAGGCGCTCAATTGTACCTTTTAACTCGTCGGCCGAAAGATAGAGAATAGCCTGCCATTCGTCATTTTTACCTAAGCCTTCTACTCTTGCATATCCGCCGTATGCTGAAATTGCTTTCACTTGTTTCCAAGCTTCGTATCCTTTTTGTCCTAATTTTTTTATAAGGAAATCAGGATAGAAATCAACGTCGGCAAGAGCTTCCTCGTATACTGATTTTGAAGTGCTGACAGATTTTGCAAATCCACTAATACCATTACTTACATAGCGGGTTAAGTCTTGTGGACTCATCTCTTGATCCTGCACTTTGTTGTATCTTGCAGAAGCAAACAAAGGATTACCTCCCTTATTAGCTGATTGTGACGATTTGAACAAATACCCATCGTTAGACAGTTTGCCATTCTTGTCTTTCGCATTTTGGAAAACAGCTTCGGCACCTATACTTTTATATTGTAGCTCAACGTTTTTCCTAACGATGTCCTCCATCTGGTCAAAATAACGTTTGCAACTACCAGAAGAAGTCCTCATCACCTGAATGGAAGCTAACTGGATGTTATTAGCCACAAGTTTGTCAAGCAGGCTCTTCTCATTCCATGAGCCTTCATCTGTTCCATGGTACCCTACAACAAGGAGCAGATTGCTCTGTTCCTTTTTAAAGCCCATTTTTGTCGAAGAAACGGCATTTTCTATAGCTTGAGTAAGGGACACATTCCTCTCGCTATTAAGCTGCGATCCAGACTGACTGGCATCAAGCATGCTCAACAAACGTGCGTCATCATAATTGCCAAGAGGAACGACAGTAACTCCTGAAGCACCTTCGGAGAGACTACCGTAAAGTACAAGTCCCACTTGGACTGACAATCCTTGTTGTGCATAGTCTTTACACGTTGTTAGTGCATCTTTCACTGCAGGCATATACTTCCCCATCTCAGTTGTTGCCTCAACAGCAATGATAACGTTCATCTGCATTATTTGCTTGCCAATGTTATTTGCCTTTCCACTGATACTTCCAACAAACTTTGCTGCTTCGTTGATACTTTTTTTTGTCCTGTCAGCAAAAGAGGTGCAAAGCACCACACCCTTGTCATTTGGTTGGCTGAGAATAGGAAAACGAAGTTGGTCTTTGGGCATACGATATTTGTAGAGGGGATTGCTGTCGCCATTGGACGCACCATATTCCCAATGGGTTGCAATGCTGGAACAGCTTTCGTCTTCATAGACATATACTCGTTGCCCTTCATGCGTTTCAACAAATTTGGGCAACCAGTTTGGTTCCAAGCAAGAACGCTGGTTCCACTCTGTATATGCATTCTTGTTTATCCATCCGTAAAAAAGCTGTGGATTGCTTACCATCGCGCCAGTTGTCAACAAGGCAAATTCTCCGTCATCAGTTTCCTTCATCACATAATAGAAATTCATGTCAGTATTCAGTGCAGAAGATTGGCTAAGATTGTCAGGTGAGTAATACTTCTTAGCTTGAAATTTTTCATCCTTCGACATTTTATTGAGATTGATGGCGATGATGCCTTTTTTCAGCACACCTCTTTGGTCTGTAGGGCATCGATCCCAAAGCAGCAAATTTTCCATTGGCACCCAACCCTTGCATTTTGCATTGGAAGGAATGTCAGGATAACGATTCTTTTCGTCAATATAGACCAAAGCCATGTCACCTTTTATTTCTGCAATGTTGACTTTCTCTCCAAACATAAGCTCACCAAAGCGTTTTGCCTTATCTGGCGTAGTATAGGTTGTGTTGTGCTCCCTATCGCTATACACCACCCATGCCTGTGGCTTGGCTTTTTTGTTTTGCCCCCAGTTGCTTCCGTTACGGAATTCTCTTTGCAGTTCATCCATCATTTGTGGTTTACCACTACTAAGTAATTCTGGTTTTCTTGCCTTTACTTGGGTAGGCAATTGTGGCTGTGCAAAGACCATTGTTGCACAGCTAAAAAGAAATATTGACAATAAAGTTTTGCTTTTCATTTTTTTCTTTTCTTTTTGTTAATAGCTTCTGTCCATATTTATATTTCGCCGGCAGTCGTCAGGATTAAGCATGCCAAACGGACCAGCATCTTCGTTGTATGTTATAGTACGAGGGCAGAACACATTGAAATGGAATTCTTCAGAGATATATCTTTTGATATTCAGTTCAAAAAAAAGCGCTGCTATCACGGTCTCATTATTTCCAGATGTCCAAAAGTCTTGCCCTACGTGAAAGTCAAAATTCGTTTCCTTGTAGAGGGCAGCTCCGTCTTCTCCAACAATGCGATGCTCCTGCAACAAATTGAGTATTTGTTGTTTGTCGTGAGGTCCGTCTACACTGTATGAAACGCCCTGGTTTATGGCTGGCAGCAGAGCATTGTCAAAGTCTGTGCGGTTGTCATCGCTTTCGGTGTTAACTTTCACAATGAGAGGTTCGTCAAGGCCACGGGAAAGATAAAAGATTGTAGGTCCGTTCTGCACTGCGCGGTTCCATGCCGTCTGTAGTTTTTTCTCCATTTCTTGAACAGGCATGTCAGAGTCTTGCGCTATATATACAAAACTGAATGATTGAGAAGCTGTTTCTGTAGCTTCTGTCACAATCTCTTCCTGTGCAGCCACAGGCTTTACCCAAAGTGATAGTATTGATAATACAAACACCACATTGGGAGTTAATGGAATAAAATGTCTCGATTTCATATAGATATTGATTTAATATTCATCATAAAACTCCTCAGAATTATCTGTTTGCTGTTCTCGTTCCTTCGCTTTCAATGTAATACTCGTTATCAAATTGTTCTCATCGTAAGCGATGTCTTGAACAGTCACTGAATCCCATACGTTGTTTTCCAGACGGAGGAACACATCGTGTAATAGCGTAACTTTTACCTGACTATCAGACACTGTTAGCTTCACGTTTTGTGTCAAATGTAAGTTTAAAGTCTCTTCATCCTTTGAGTTAATCAGTTGCTGCAGCTCCTTATTAGAAAGTTTCTCAACAGGCTCTCTTGGAATGACAAAACCCAACACATGGACTATGGGGGTTATGATAGTCGTGTCCTCCCAAGCTACCCTGGCTTGTACATTATATCCTTCTTCCATTGGTGAAATACCTTTAAAAGAACCGTCTGTGCTCTGTGCAATCAGACTGTCTCCATCAAGAAGGAAATATGTGACGGTAGCGCCTTCTGTACTGTCTGCCATTATGGCAAGAGAAAAGGTCTTGCTGTATTCTTCATACGAAGGAGCATCCACTATAAGCAATGGCTCTCCTCGCCCCGTTGAATCTGGGGTGGGAGTTGTTGCGGAATTATTGTTGCAGCCATATAGAAAAGACAATAAGGCAAAAGTTAAAAGTGTTGTTCTGATTTTTAATGTATTCATATCCTTTTAAAGATTATTCTGTTTCCTTGCTTTCTATTGCAGTAACCGTTATTTTAGTTACCTTACCATTAGCGTCACTACTAACGGAAGTAACTTTTACATTTGTATACGCTTTATAGTTCACTCCCATGCGGAAGGCTTGATAGTCCGTGGTATTATGCCCGTTCACAACGACAGAGCACCCGTCAGGAACCTTGCTGCTCTTTTGTCCTGATGCAACGATTGGCTGTAACTCTTCTTTGGTTGGGCCTGATATAGTATGTCTAGTAGCCGGCTTATCTTGAGTTACACTTACTACGGAACTTTGGGCTTCGCCTTTCTCGTCCGTCCATGAAACGGTCAGCTTGGCATTGCGGTTAGAGGTGCCTGTGTTCTTCTCAACTTTTACTTTAACATTTCCGTTGCCATTGCCTTGACCTCCAACTACGGACAGCCAGCCATCGGTAGCAGAGACATTGACCTTCCAGTCAGTATTACTCTTCACAGCAAGTGACTTGGTTCCCCCTGCTGCATCATAGCTCAGTTTCTGTTGAGCTACAGTCAAATACAATTTCTTGAGAGCTGCTCCTGTCTGTGAGACACTTACAGTAGATGACTGGGCGGCACCATTGTCGTCCTTCCAAGAAATCTTGACAGTGGCAGAACGGTCTGCAGTGGAGGCGTTAGCAACTGCTTTCAGCACGATTGACTTGTTCCCTTTTCCCTGTTTTGGGCTGACTGTCAGCCAGTCGCCACCACCAGAAACAGTTACGTCCCAGTCAGTGTTGCTCTTTATGTTAACGGTGCTGCTGCCACCATTGGACTTAAACAAAGCTTTTCCAGAAGAAACGTTAAGAAAAGGCGTCGGTTGGGGCGTGGCACCTTTCTGCGTAATGCTCACAGACTTTGTTTGAGACTTTCCATTGTCATCATTCCATGTCAGAACAATAGTGGCTGTACGGTCCGCGGTTGATGCAATGCTCAACGCATTCAATTTGATGCTTTTGTTTCCTTTGCCTTCCGTTACATCTGTTGTAAGCCAGTCTCCACCTTTCACTGTAAGAGCCCACTCGGTATTGCTTGAAATGGTGATGCTCTGACTACCGCCGCTGGCTGTGAACAAAACGCGACTTTTGTTCACGTTTGCATATACGGTTTTGACGGGCTTAGAGCTTGACACCGTCTCCTCTGTCGGTTCCTGCTCTTTTTCCCCTTCACTTTGTATCACATTTAGGGTCTCCGTCTGCTTGCTGTCATCTTTGTCTGTCCAAGACACTTTTAGTTTTGCCTTGCGCTCATCTCCCTGATTGTCTGTTGCTGTAAGTGTAATCACTGTAGACCCATTCCCTTTTGAAGGCTCTATAGTCAACCAGTCTGCCCCGTCTTCTGTGGATACCTCCCAGGCAGTATTACTGTCAATCTCAAAAGTTGCACTGCCATCTTTACTTTTTAGGGTAAAATCTGAATCGTTTATACTGAGATAAGGTGCACCTTCTATCAGTTCCTCCTCTTTAGATTCCTGCTCTGGCTTTTGAATGAGCTTCTTTAACAACCCCATGCCTACATATCCCACAGGCACACCTATCACCAGGACAGCAATGATGGCCCACCAATTTATCTTCTTTTTCATACTTATGTGTTTAAAATTTGTAAATTATGCTGGCGGAAATTCTTAATGCATTTTGTTTAATGCCGTTTGTCTGTCGCATCAGGTTAACCATGTCGCCATCCGCTTTCTGTTCTGCTGTCATGGTTTCATAGCCATTGGGTAGCCTATAGTCGAAGATATGTTTTTTGTCGCCTTTTATCTTCCAACTGTTACTGCCTGTCACATACTGTGTTCCTAAATCAAAAGCAAACGACTTGCTCAAATTGAGTCGCAAACCAATACCAGCCATAGCATTAATCGCCATTTTGTTTTCCATCTCATCGTCCTTAATGTCATTAAACTCTTTACGTGAAGTCCAGGAGCCAAAGCCATCAAGATTGACATCTCCTCCGATGGTCACGTCATAATATTCGGTAGGTGCTTTGTTACTGCTCCTCCAGTTCTTGCCAGATGTTTCATAGCCATCAATACTGGCAGACCACTTTCCAGATGCCATTTGAAGCTTTGCACCAAGATCAGCATATACGGAAATCATGGGTATCATTTGATATTCAAAATCTATATAAAATGGAACAATTAAATTGCTCGCACTCAATTCTTGTGTGACCCCTTTGCCCAACAATGTGTATTGCCGAGTATAAATATCACCATCCTCATCGGCAGTACAATCAGCTATGTCGGTAATAGACGAGTTGCTTTGTGGAGCCATTTCCATTGTGAGTTTGTTTGAAGACATGTTAACGCCAGTAAACAGACCGACATAGAACTTGCTCGTAGAAGGAAAAACATAGCCGATGTCAAGGCCATAGCTCATCTCGCTGTTCTTGGGTGTCTCTATTGCTCGATTTGCATCAACTACTTTGTTGAAGCCAGATAAGGAGAACCCCAAATTAGCACGAATTCGCCAAGACTTGTCGTTATAGTTGGCACGTAGTTTCGTTCCACCGTCCCTGCCTGTGGTTATCTCTTCGAGCTCAACCTTAGAATTGTTATACTTTACGATGTCTCCATCGTGAAGCATCATCTGGCCATAAAGATTCCAACGCACTTCTCGACCGTTGACGGTTAACTTACTGTCACGTTTGTAGTTGCGTACGTTGTCCTCCTCACGGGTCCGCTCCAAAACTCTGAATCTTTCTGGGAATGATAGCCACTTGTATTTGGGGTCAGCCTCCAGACTTCCTATATAGCATTCACCTCCATATTTGTTTAGCACTACTATAGCACGCAAACGATAATACTCGTCAAAGTAGTCGAACGAGTTAAACAGCGTGCCACTTTTGCTGTATGAGAGACTTTTCTCAAATACTATGGGCAAGGTCCATACATCGCCACCATCTTCTACAGGGCCGTCTTTTTTGATGTTTCGAACAACAACCTTAACTCTTTTTGCTCCTTGCAAGGTACTGATATAGTCATTTACACTTAGTTTCTCCTCATGGCTAAGACTCATCAGATCGTTGCAGATTTGGAGGTCACCGTTGGCAAAAAGCTTACGGAAGGAGTATTCTTCGTCCTCATCGCTGACGCTGGCTGACTGCGCGTACTCCCCAAACAGGGCATAGACCTTTTGGTAGAACTCGCGTTCTTGTTGTGGCGTTATAGTTTGCGCCATGGCGCATGTTGCCATAACCGAGGCAATCAAAATGAATATATACTTTTTCATAGTCTTCTCGATGTTTAAAAGATAATTCTTCATGTTATATGCCTTTTAGGTTATTTGACAACAATTTTCTCTTCGCAGCGTTCATTGCCCACCTCGCAACGCAGAATGTACATTCCGCCTTGCAGGCCGCTCAAATCTATCTGCTCGTCGAAATCGCGGCTTGCTGAATAAACCATCCGTTTCACTAACGTGCCATTAAGAGAAAGTATTGTAACGACAGCTTTCGATGGAATATCTGAATGGGTCCTCAGCCACCCATTAATCAAAACTATGTTCCCTCTATGGATTGCGTTAATACCCTGTGTCATCTCTGACCTTGTTATGCTTGCTTCTTTAGGAATCTCTTGAGAGTAAGAACTAAGAGTGTTATAACGTTTTTTGCTTAGTACGGTTTTATTGCCATCATTATAATGCCATACAGTATACACCCACTTGTTTACCTTGTCATCTGTTACGACGGAAGGCGTTTTGAACTGATAGTAGCGCGTGCTTAACGTGTCGCTTTCCCTAATATTTCCGGTACCGAAGACGAACTTGTATTCGTCACGTTTCAACAAATCGTCTGACAGGCCATCTATACTTGCTATCATAATACCTGACGTGCCATTACCTTTCTGTTGGAGTCCAGTTGGTGTTTTGGGCGCAGGGAATATATCTAAAGTATCGGGGTCGCTTTTTATAGTTTCCAAGTCTTTATATTGAGCCTGAACAGTTACTGTGTATTTCTGTTTTTTAGCAAAAGAATATTTTAATGAATCTGTGTCATTTTTCTGCACATCACCATTAACAGTCCATATAAATTTCCATCTTTTTGAGATGTCTCTATCGTAAGAAGGGTCAATTATATTGAAATGATTCTCGTCTGTATTGAGAGTAAGAGTGGTCTCTTGGCCTATAGTAGGTTCAGTAGGGTCAACATCTAAATATTTGACGAGCTCTAATTTAGGGACTTCTGGTTTATGACGTTGAACAATGGCAAATGAATTTGTTTCCACACTATCAAGTCCATTCTTCCAAGCCACTTTTATCGTACAGCTCCGATTCTCGTTATCTTCATTTTCATCTACCCTTAGTTTGACTGTTTTTTTAAGTGTACCACTCAGATTTTTCATTTCGTTTCCATCCGCATCTTTCAAATGTATCCATTCTTCATCACAAGTAACCGTCCATTTCCATCCGTTTACAGAATCATTTAGATTAGAGTCAATATAGAAACTGAAATCCTGCTTTTTAACTGTAATAGTGTCATATTTAAGTAGGACGGTGTTGTTTTCGCTGGACTTTATCATAAGTGTAGCATTACCTTCCTGTGTGATTGGAATCTCTTTTTTCGCACTCTCTGTTTGTCCAGTTATTTCCAATACAGCTTCTCTTAATCCATTGTTTTGATTTTCTGTGGCATGTATCGTTATATCTTTATAGCCCTCAGAAGTTAAGCTGTCGGTTTCTTCGGTACCTCCCTCTAAAGATAATTTTATCCAATCTTTATCTTTGTTATTATATTTTATTTTTGCTGTCCATTTATTTGCATAATTAACACTAATTTTATTCTCATTGTTCTCATCAGATCCTATATAAACTAATCCGGGGTTTACTGTTAACGCAGCATTGAAGCCCAACTGAGTTACACTAATTAGTTTATACTGCTCAGTACCTTTTTCGTTAGTCCATTTTATGTGGAAAGTGGCTTTACGGTCTTCGTCTGATTTGTTGTCAGATGCAGTACTTATTACAAATATCATTTCCTTTGTTTCTGTGGCATCCTCATGTGAAATTTTAGGAGGGGTCACTGTGAGCCAATCATCACTTATATCAAGAATTTCTAATGAGACGTTACTTTTAACAGTTAGGCCCTGAGTTTGCTTATTCGTGAATGCGTCGGTATTAATTGTAAATTCAGTATTCTTGAACGAAACACTAGCATCCGTTCCAGACTGTTTCACTGAAATTAGTGATGCTTCATTGCCATTTCTATAAACTATTATTTTGCCATTTCTCTCAACGAGTCCTGGGTTCTTATCAAATTTCACAGTGATGGTGTAAGGATCCGTAGATGACTCAAATTCTTTTTGCGTTTCAATCCAGAACCATTTTTTTCCTTTATCTTCGTTGTCTGTCTCCTCCAAACTGAAATTCACATTGCTTGTGATTGTAAATGATTTTTCTTTATCGGTAGCATTTGCAGAAACAGTCGTCGTACTTAGGACAATAGCTGCGTTTTTCCCATATTGATTTACGGTTATCTCCTTTTCACGTTCAACATCGTTTTCATCATTCCAGTAAATTTTAAACTTGGCACTACGGTCGGTTTCCAGTTCATTGGCAGATCCCTTAATTATGAACGCTAATGTGTCAGTTTTTGTGGCATCAACATGAGTGAGCCTATCAGGAGTTACTTCCAACCAGTTTTTCTGTCCTTTAAAATAGTCAATATGTTTATCGAGCCACAGCGTCACATTGCTTATAACCCTTATAGTGTCTTCAAATGCTGAAGAGTTTTTGGTAACTATAGAATTGTTGAATACTGGATTGGCATGTGATCCTTGCTGAGTAACAGAAATGCTATTCATCTCTGTGTCTCCTCTCATTAACGAAATTTTACCACTTCTTTGTTTCAGGTCAGTGTTTGTTTCAACTGTAATAATGAATTTTTCTGTATATGGTGTTATGCCCTTAGATTCAAACACATCCTTATCAAGCCTGAACCAGGCTTTATTAGTGGCGTTATCTATATTGTCTATACATTTAATATTTAAGTCAATATTACTGCTTATTCTAATTGTGTCAACTTTTCCTTTTGGCTCAAAATCAAGTTTACGGGATGCGGGGGTTATAATTTGGCATGTTATTCCACGTGCATTTTGTGTAACTGTTATTGGAATAGGTATATTGACGCCATTTTCGTCATTATAATTAATGTTGAACGTTGCTGTACGATCATTGTCATCGTTGTTGTCGTCTTTTAGCTCTATTTTAAACTCATATTCTTCAAGTTGAGTAGCATCATTTTGGATATATTTATCTGGTGTGACATACAACCACTCTTCATCTATCTTGCTTAGTTCCAAAGAAACATTACTCTTTATTTTGAGAGTTTGCCCTTCACCTTTTTTCGCATCAAAGACAAATTCTGTTCTTGTCGTTGGATACACATTTGCAACATTCCGATTTTGTTTTACCACAATGTTTTGTACCTCTTCACCATTCCACACAAGTGAAATATATCCTTGTCTTTCTTTGAGGCTCGGGTTCTTAAAGATTTGAATAACAACCTTGTCATTTTTGGAAAGCTTACCTGTTTTACTAAGTTTAAACCACTCCTGTTCACCATCTGTGTTGTTCAAAGCTTTTATTGAGGCTTCCACTTCACCGCTTATTTCCAGTGTAATAGTAGTGTCGTTTGGTTGAACATAAATAGAGCTGGGTGTTACTTTTACATAGGTGTCTGTTCCAGATTGTCTTACAGAAACAGGAATTTCATCCTGTTTGCCATTCTCATTTATCCATTTAACAATGAATTTCGTTTCGCGTGATTGGCCACTGGGATTCTCTTCAGTAGTAGAAACGTCAAATCGATATTGCTTTTTTTCTGTGGCATCATTATGCTCATATTCCAAAGGGGTGACTTTTAACCACGTGGCCATGCCAGCTATGTCACACTTTAGTGTCACGTTACTTTCTACTTCAACATAGTCAGCACTATTCGCAGATGCCGCTAAGACACTGGGACTATGCTTTGTTGAGACATAAGGGGAAGTCCCCCTCTGGTAGATAGTAATAGAGTCCTCTTTATTACCATCTTTCCAGATGTATATTTTACCTTCTCTTTCGTTAAGACCAGTGTTTTTAGTAACTGTCAAAGAATAAACCTTTGATTCCCTTTCCACTCCTGAAGCCTTAAACTCAGTATCACTAAGATTTTCTATCCATTCGACAGATTTTGTCAATGTAAGCAAGCTCGCATTACTCGTTATCGTGAACTTGACAATGCTTTCTCCTTTTTCAGAATCGTTGCCTTTCGCAGGAACAGTAATGTTTCGCGACCTGGGTTCTATGTCTAAATCAACATCTTTTTTCGTTTGAATAATTGTTATTGGCCCTATCTCCTTTAAATCTGGTATTCTGTTATCCTCATCATCCACTGCATAAATGTCAAACTTGGCCACCCTGTCTTTTTCTGTATTGTTTGTAGATAAAACTCGAACATAGAATGTCTTTTTCCCGCTATCTCTACCCTCTTTGTCATTTATTACTTGGTCTACTTTTTCTGTTACGTCAATCCAATTGCATATTTCACCGGTTTCCGAATCGACCACATCGCTTCTTACCAAAGTCACGTTGCTCTCTATTGTCAGTTCTTCAGTTTTATCACTCTCTGAAGCCGAAAACCTGAAACTTCTTTCACCAATATTTTCCACATAGGGTTTATTGCCCAACTGCACTATGTTATATTCTTGTGTTTCACCAGTCTTTGTGTTATTAATAATTATTCTGCCCTTCCTGCTTTTCAGTGAAGGATTCACATCAACTATTAACAAACATTCGGTTTCTTTGTTTTCTACTGAATCTGGTCTAACATCTGTAGGATCAACTCTAAACCAATTCGCAGGTTGTAGTTCTGTACCTTCTGTATCATAACAAGAAATAATTAATTCCATATTATGAATAATTCCAAATGGAATTTCTGTCCCACCAGCGTCAATTTTTTCAAGCTGATTCCTTAGATAAGTACCATTCAAATCTGTTTCGAAATGGGGTTTAATAGCATTCTGCTTTACCGTAAGTGTGTCGGTTATGTCTTCTCCATTAAAAACAGTTGAAAATATGACATAAGCCTCTCTGTTTTCTAAATTGGGATTATGGGAAGCAATAATAACTATGTTATCTGTGCCTGTACCAGATTCTTTGTTTAACTGAAGCCAACTAACATCATCATAAAGATTAATCGGAACAACAGCTCCAGCCCATGGCGTGTCTTGATCGTCACAGGCAATATTTATAGTTTTTGTGTCTCCAAAATAGTCTAAGTTCACCTCATC
>Ga0310694_10001866_pt1 | contig 22750 bp, 18 predicted proteins | sample 174DNAGHGhighgp2_FD_203884 | JGI IMG/M metagenome (GOLD analysis project Ga0310694, IMG submission 203884) | Sheep rumen microbial communities from Palmerston North, Manawatu-Wanganui, New Zealand - 1742 DNA GHGhigh gp2 (v2) (version 2) | ecosystem: Host-associated > Mammals > Digestive system... | reverse complement strand
GTCAACATACCCATATAGGCCACTCGTTTCATCCAAAAAAAGCAATGGCGATGCAGTTTTGCTTTCCAACTCAGCACGTTGATACTGTTCAAGATAACTTTGTGCAAGGGAATCTTGGTCTAAGTCTATCGGGACATCGGAATTCATGGGAATTTGTACATGAACAACATCCAACTTTGGCTTGATCGGAATTCCCACCTTAATAGTATCATGCCTCTCTTCAACAACAAAAAACGTGTCGGTCACTATTTCAGATTGCGTCTGGATTTCATCGTCAGTAACAAGTCGTTTGTCTGCTTTTTCGTTTATGTGTTTGCTGGTGAGAAACCACACCAATAACGGCACAACGAACACCAAGAGCGACACCCATCGTGAAAGAAAATCCCTAAAACGAAGGGCTTTTCGCACCTCATTGATGTTTTTATACCGTTTTGAGGCTTTTTTCCGCTGGCTTTTGCGCACAACCCCTCCGTATCGGTGCGGAAACAACGCCTTGATGACAAAACCCAAGGAAAAGATGTCGCTCGTAACATCCGTCTGCTCGCGGTTCGCCAACTCGGGTGCGGCAAATGCTTCCGTGCCTCCCATGGCCTTGTCGCGGTTGGAATCGCTGTCGGCATAGCCGAAATCTATCAGCTTGACATTGTGTCCGTTGCGAGTAATAAGGATATTCTCAGGCTTCAAGTCGTTGTGGACCACCTGATGACTGTGGACGAAGGCCAAGGCATCCAGCAACTCGCCAAGAATGCGTTTCTTTTCTTTATTGGAGGGCGATGTCTTCAAAAAATCCGACAAAGTCGCACCATCGACATATTCCATGACGATGCACGGCCCCACTTCGGCATCCTCGCACCAACTGATACACCTTACAATATGCTCATTGCCGTAAAGCTGTTCCAAAATCTTGTATTCTCGCTGCAAACGAGCAAGATTCTCCGCCGAGGCACCTTGCCTCTGATTCAAGGCTTTCAGGAACAGTTTGCGCTCTCCGCTGATGACCGTAAATAAAATGCTATAGCCCGCACCTCTATAAGGCAATTGCTTATAATCGTGGAACTTGGAAAAGCCATCCGACATTTCCCCGAATGATCCAGAAGTGTAACTATCATCCATACAGGCACACATTATTGATGCAAAAGTAGGAATTTCCCGCCTTATCTGACCGATTATTGTAATTTTGCCAGACCAAACAAAGCCACAACCATGACAAAGACTTCCGTTTCAAGAAGCGCAAAAGAGCTTGACAACTTGCGCGATGACATCAGAAAACGCGCTGGTTTTCAAGATAAAACCTTGTCTCCAAGCGATTTCGACTTCCTTGAGGAGGACATCAAAAAGGAACTATCCAAAACATTCATCAATGCGAAAACCTTGAAGCGCTTTTTCGGCTATGACAGAACGGAAGAAAGTTCATTCATTAGACTTTACACTTTGGATGTCTTGTCGCAATATGTGGGTTATGAAAGTTGGAACGCCTATCATGAGCATTTACAACTTTTGGAAGGTAGCGGCTCCGGGGATTTCAAAGGCGAGGAAATCAACGCAGATGATTTGAGCATTGGCGACGCCCTGCAAATCGCATGGCAACCCAATCGAAAAAGCACATTGAAATATCTTGGCAATCAAAAGTTTGAAATCACCGAAACGGAAAACTCGAAATGGCAGGTCGGAGACACTTTCTTTTGCAGGCATTTTATTTCGGGTAAGCCGCTTTATGTCGACAATCTGACTGACAAAAACGGCGTATTGAAATCCTCAATGTATGTTGTTGGGGAAAAGAACGGAATTTATTTTCAATCGCCAATATAAAAAAAGACCCTCAGTCACCTAAGGGTCTTTTTGTTACTGTTAACTAACTTAATTAATACTCATCCTCGTTGAAAAAGAAGTCATCCTTCGAAGGATAATCGGGCCAGAGGTCTTCGATGCGTTCATAAATCTCACCTTCGTCTTCGATTTCCTGAAGGTTCTCGATGATTTCTTCTTGCGCGCCCGTACGCAAGGCCCAATCCAACAATTCATCACGGGTTGCCGGCCATGGGGCATCTTCCAATTTTGAGGCTAATTCTAGTGTCCAATACATTGTATTTTCGTTTTTTGTTTTACTCTTTTTTGAGGGCGCAAAAGTACAAGTATTTTCTCAACTGACAAGGGGTTTTGATTCTAAAATATAGCTAAATTATTTATTTGATTCCCAATTATTTTCATCAATCTTGTCTAAAAAGCCAAAAAATCTTGCCAAAACAAAGAAGTAATCCGACAAGCGATTCAGGTACTTTAAATCGAGCGCATCGATGGGATGTTGGGCAGCCAAACGCCAACCCTGACGCTCGGCACGACGGCACACCGTACGACACACATGGGCATGACTCGCTTTGAGATTGCCACCCGGAATGACGAAGCTCCTCAATTCGGGTAACTGTTCGTTCATCACGTCGATTTCATGCTCCAAATAGGCCACATCATCAGGACTCAACACAGGGATCATCTTCTTGACCTCGGAGTTCTCGTCCAAGGCGAAATGCGACTCAATGGTGAACAACTTGTTTTGCACAGTGTCCAACACGGTCTTCATCTCAGCCGTAACGCCTTCCTGGTCGTAAAGCACCCCAATGAAAGCACTCAACTCATCGACCGTGCCGTATGCCTCCACCCTGTCGTCATATTTCGCGACGCGCAAGCCTCCTATCAACGAGGTCTTGCCTTCGTCACCAGTTTTGGTATAAGTGATATTCTTCATCTAAAATTCAAAGATTCAAAAATTCAAAGATTCAAAGATTCAAAGATTCAAAGATTCAAAGATTCAGCATTCAACATTCAGCATTCCTAATTCAGCATTAATATTTAAGTACAAAATCCTGTTTCTCAATGCCTTCACGGAAGAAAACTATGCCAACTGAATACAAATCCATGCTCAAGGTGACGTCTTCGTCGGCAATAATGGCTTCCCAAGCTTCCTCTGTACGACTCGAATGATGAATCCCCTCAAAAATGAGAACCGTCTCCTCGTTGGCTTGTGCGTATGCTTCCTCAAGTTTGTTCCATGTATCCTCGCCAAAGTCATTTAACCCAAAAAACACATAATCAAGACTCAGCCGCTCCAATTGTTCCTGCTCGGGTTTGTCACGACGCAACAAGTTGACGTTGACCACACCCATTGAGTACATGGTTTCAAGGAAGTCAGCCGAGTGGTCGAGATAGACCTTAGTTTGCAAGTTACCCAAAGCCAAGGCCGTAGTATTGAGTGCCGAGAGTGTGCCAAACGACACCACTGCCTCGGGCTCAAGATAGTTAACCAAACGATAGAGCAATCGCGCTTCTTTCCGTCGCGAACGAGTGGCATATCTCTTTCCGTCCAACAAGCGGCTGATTCTCAGCATGGTGTCATAATCAATATTGGGGCCCTTGTCGTACAAGACTTTGGTCATAAAGTCGTACACAAAGGGCGAATGCACCTTATATTTGCTCTTGCGTCGGAACAAGTATTTAAGATAACTCGTCAACATAACTCAATCGTATTGGACTTTTTGAAGATAAAACACCGAGCGCTTGGCTTGGGGCTGTGTGCTGTTCTGGATGATCTGCGAACCAAAGATGAGAAAACGGTTACCGTACCATTTCGTCATTTGCGCGAAATACTCATCCTCCACATAGTCGCCGCCATGGGCTGGAGCCAGCTTTTCGCTCTGTTGGTTCATCAAGACCTGGGCGTCTTTGTCGAAAGCGGTGTATCTCAAATTGTTATGATAGGGCGAGGCCACAACCAACTCGTCGTAGCAAACACCCTCAGAGGCATGAGGGAAGAGCTCGTAGGTAAGTTCGTTGTCAAACTTCACTGACTGCTGCCACTTCAGGTGCCCCTCATGGTCGAAGGCTAACAGGACCTCGCTGAAGAAGTCGTAGCCATCGAAAATGGTATAGGTGTATGGATAGCCGCCATAATAGCCGTAATATCCATAGCTCATACGGGTCTCAGTGTGGTAATAAGGCATGAAGGCCTCAACAGCAAACACGGTCAGGTCACCGAAATCGGTCAGTCGTGGAGTCAGGAACTGGAATGCGATCTCGGCTTTTGTGGCTTTTTGGTTTTTGCCGAGTTTCAGCTTCTCTTCATGCAGGCGCACTCGGTCGGAGGAAGTCAAGGCGTGTTCGATCTCGGGCATGTCCTTGAAGAGGTACACATGGCTGTCGGGTGTCCCCCCTACAAAACGCATCCACACCACGCCAACGCTCTCCTTGTCGAAGTTCTCGGTCACACCTTCAAGGTTAACCTTACGTCCCGTCTCACGCTCCAAAGTGCCTATGACCACAAGGTTTCGGCTCTCGTCAAAACGAAACACCATACGACCCAAGGCCGCATTGGTGATATTGTCGTAGCGATAGCTCCCTTGAAGGCTACCATTCGCCGAAAACACCTTAAATGAGGTGGACACGAAATGCTTGTTTTCATATTCCTTTGCCGCCACCACAAAACAATGTTCCTTGGGAAAGGCCTCGGTCTGGAACAAAACGAAGCTGCCTGAGGAAGGCGTCACGGTGCGAAATGAGTTGTTGCCCAAGTCATAAAAATACAAGACGCCATTGCCGCTTTTGTTGTTGAGCGCCATCATCATCGTGCCGTCAACCACATCCACCGACAATGGCACCGACTTCTCAGGCCACTTATTCCAAAAGGTCTGGTAACTCTTTTCCTCCCGATTGAAGCTCACAACAAGGAAATCAAGGGTGTCAGCTGCCTTTTTGTTGCCATTGTTGGCAAAGAGAAACGCGGCATGATGGCCGTCGCTGTCAGCATCGATGAACTTGAGCTTATCAGGCAAAGGAATCAAGTCGCTGCGGGTCTCGTAGAGGCTACTGTCGAGACAAGCGAAATTCCAAAGGCGGTGCTTCTGCTTGTCGGTCTTGTCGGTCTCATAGACCATGATGCCCTCAGCGTCGCCAAGGGTTTGGAAATGGCAACCTTGCTCCTTGTTCCAACGGTTCACCTCATAGCGCACAGGTTCCACCTGCTGGGCTGAGGCCCAACTGGCGAGGAACAGGAGAGCTATGAGGAGGAGTTTTTTCATCTTGTCGTCGCTTTGCATCATTGCGAGGAACGAAGCAATCCAGACAATTATGTTGTTTCTCTGGATTGCTTCGTCGTTCCTCCTCGCAATGACGCTATAGCGTCTGTATTAGAACTTCACAAACTTCGAAACTGCCGTGCTGCCATTGGCATAGCGGAAGTTGACGAAATAGACACCACTCTCAAGCTCGCTCACGTTGAGTTGGGCATTGCCAGCTGCCACGTTCGTCTCGCTCACCTTGCGGCCCGTCATGTCAAAGACACTGACTTGGGCATCGCTTTCGAGGTTGAACGAAACTTGTTTGCAAGCAGGGTTAGGATAAAGGCCAATCATAGTTTTGTTTTCATTGACCCCAACCATGTCTTTACCCGTCACCTTAACATAGTCGATTTCCCACGAAGCGGCGGCCTCATCATTGCTGGTATAGATGAAAGCAATGTAGAAACTATGACCGGCAACAATATCAGCAACATCGAATACGCCAGACTCAATCCATTCATAATTGCCCGTAGAATAATCGAAAGCATCGGTAATGTCTTCCCATTCAAAATCGCTGGGATCGCTTATGCCGTCGTAATCAGTAGAGATGGCCACACGCAGCGGGTCGCCGTCAAACTTCATGGCCGTGCTGAAATCAACCCAAATCTCATTAAAGCTTATTCCATTCGGAATCTCAACAAAGCCAATCAGCCAGTCTTCGTTTTGATGGGCAGCACCCTCAGCATAGCCGTTCATGTTGGCATAAGTCGTGCCTTGATGTGTGCCTTGGTGCCATTCCTGATCGCCGTAGGCATTGTAAGCGGTGAACGTTCCAAGATCTTCATCAAAGTCTTCATAAAGCAAAGCGTACACCTCTTCGGTCGTGGCAGTTGCCGTGGGATAGGTACCATCGGTCTTGTAGTCAATGTTGGCGCCGCTATTGGTGTAAGGGAAGATGGCGAAATGATAGGTGGTGTTGGGCTGTAAGCCTTCGAAAACGACGCCATTGGTGCCATAAGGCACATTCTTGGCGAGGTCGCTATCGGTAACAGGTGTGCCGTCGACAGGAACGGTGATGTTACCCGTGGAGGCTAAAACTAAATACTTGGAAGGCAATTGAGCTCCAGTGGCATCCTGCCACACAACGTAGGCATCAACGCCATCTGCCATAGCAGTGAATTGGGTCGGATAGTTGCTCGGCTCAGGATCAGGAGTGGAGCTACCGCCGGCTTTGTAGAAGCTGACGCGCGTGTCAATGTTGGAAGCCTCGGCATAGCAGCTGAACAAAGGAGCATTGTTTTGGGTATTCGGGTTGAAACGCATGTTATTGCGCTCGTTTTCACCTTGTGCGACAACCTCAGCTGTGCCATCAGCATTGAAGGTGATGCTCCATTGGCCGTTGGCATCAAGCGTGGTCTGCGTCTTCAGGTTGTTGCTGCTGCTGCTTGCGGCATAAAGATAACCGCCTTTCACTTCATCGAAAAAGGTCCAAGCATTGGCACTGCCACCCAAAGTGAATTGGAACACGTCCGTATCACTATCGGGATTCGTTCCAGGAGTAACGGTAATGGCATCACCGTTTTCGCTCACAACCACAGCGTGACGATTGTTTGACTTCTGGTAACCCATAGCAAGAACGCCCAGGTCGTCGTGATGGGCCACGATAAGATAGTTGGCTCCAGCCTCAAGACCCGAGGCTGAGGTGACCTTTGTGTAGGTCGTTTGGGCAAAGCCACTCACCGAAAGGAGCAGCATAGCCACTAATGAGAATAGAACTTTTTTCATTTTCTTAGGATTTTATGTTTGACAATTAGTTTGATTTCGTTGCTATCAGCTTTCAGCCGTCAGCAATCAGCAGCTTTCACTCACTAACTATATACGCTGACTGCTGAAAGCTGATGGCTGAAAGCTATTTATAACTCCAAGGTCTCAACCTGTTCCACAGCCTTGATCTCGGGGATGACTTTTTTCATCACGGATTCGATGCCGTTTTTCAGGGTCATTTTGCTATGCGGGCAATTGCCACAGGCTCCCGTCAGTTCCACGATGACGGTGTTGTCGTCAGTGAGTTCCACGAAGTTGACATCGCCGCCGTCCTGCTGGAGGTAGGGACGCACTTGTTCGAGGACATTCTTGACTTTTCTGAGGATGGTTTCTTTATCCATACCAAATATAATTATTTCGTTGGTAGAGACGCGATTAATCGCGTCTCTACAAGGTTTATGCATTGATTATTTCTTGTGCGATTTTGTCGAAAGCCTTGGTGACCGGTGAGTCAGCATCCAACGCCAATGGCGTACCGGCGTCGCCACATTCGGCAATCTTCTCCGTAATCGGGATTTGACCCAAAAGCGGCACACCGAGCTGATCGGCAAACTCCTTGCCTGTCTCCTTACCAAAGATGTAGTATTTCTTCTCAGGCATGTCGGATGGCGTGAAGTAGGCCATGTTTTCCACCAAGCCATAGATCGGGATTTGCAAAGCTTCCTCCTTGAACATCATCGCAGCGCGAAGCACATCGGCGAAGGCCACCTTTTGCGGCGTCGTCACGATGAGCGCGCCCGACACGTTGTATTGTTGCGCCAGAGTCAGCTGGATGTCACCCGTTCCGGGAGGCATGTCGACGACCATCCAATCCAGCTCGCCCCAAAGGGTGTCGTTCATCAGCTGGTTCAAGGCGCTGGTGGCCATGGGACCACGCCAGATGAGCGGTCGGTCGGCATCAACGAAACTGCCTATGCTCATCAGCTTGATGCTGTATTTTTCGATGGGCAGCATCACCGTCTTGCCGTCTTTCTCGAAAGCACTTGGCTGCTCGTTGCCCAGTCCGAACATCATCGGGACAGAAGGTCCATAGATATCGGCGTCAATCAAACCCACACGTTGGTTGGCTCGTGCTAAGGCAATGGCGAGGTTAGCGGCCACCGTCGACTTGCCGACACCACCCTTACCCGAAGCCACGGCGATGATGTGCTTCACCTTCGAAAGGGCCGTCTTCTCCTCCACCACCTTGATTTCAATCTCGACATCGCCAAACACCTCTGTCAACGTGCGCTTGGCACCATTCACCAAGATTTCGTTTTTCGGGTCGTTGGCATGTTCCATAACGAGGTCAAAACGGATGGTATTATCTCTAACCATCAGGTTTTCAACCATGTTCAAAGCAATGATATTATCCCCTTTAGGGAAATAAATGACGTCCTTTAGGACTTCCTGTACGTTTTCTTTATTTAGCATGATTTTAAATAATTATCGCTGCAAAGGTAATAAATAGTTTAGAGTTGAGAGTTTAGAGTTGAGAGTTTTTTTGATTAATGTTCAACGGAGATACGCTTGGAAACAATACCATTCTCCGTTTTGATCCGTAACAGATAGAGACCTTCGGATGCATTTATCAGATCAACAGTCGTTTGATTCCCTGAGACTTCCTGCTGCAAAATGAGTTGACCCAAGGTGTTGTAAACCGACACTGACACCATGTCCTCTGCTTCGACATTGACGAGATTCTTTGTCGGATTAGGATAGACCTTTACCCGTGTTCCATTCTCCTCAATGCCTGTGGGCGAATAATATACGTGGAGCTCAAAGACATTATCATAATAGTGGCGATTGGCAGGAGATGAGGTGCAGTCCAAATCGCGATAATAAGCATAAAGGCGATAGTAATAGTCACCTTCTTCTTGAAGTGTGTTATCTGTACAGTTAACCGAGGAGGCGCCTATCACTTTAATACAACGGTATTCGCCATCGCCATCTTTTCTATAGAGGTAATACCCTGCAAGACCTTCATAAGGCAATGGCTTCTCCCACTTTAGTTTGACCTTGTAAGTATTGGTATACTCAAAATCCAAGTTGCGGGGCGGATAGCATGGTCCTGCCGTGGCACACGACTCGTTGGAGTGGTCACCGCTATCGCCCCCTTCGCAAAACACACCCACCCGATAGCAATGGCCTCCTAATGCCTCAGGCTCGTCCAAGTAAGAATCACCTTGAATAAGACGGTAAAGCAAGCCATCGCGGTAAATATTATAACCGTAGCTAGGATTATTCTCAACGGCATCCCAAGTGAGCAAAATGGCATCGCCTTGCGGAGTGGCAACTAGGTTTTGAGGCGTGTCGCAAATCACGTCATTGCCACAGTTGTTGTTGGTCTCAAAGATAATACCTTCCGAAAGGTCGTTAGATGAGCCCGAATATGAATACACAGTCTGTCCGTCTGCGTTTTTGATGACGAAGGACATTTGGTTGACCAATTCTTCCGGAGCCGACCAAACAAAACACAAACGGCCCAAGGGCAATTCAGGCTCAACCTGAACTGCAGTTGCCGAGGTAGTGGTCATACTCGTGATCTCGCGACCCGTAGGCGAAATCACCATAAGGCTACCTCCCTTCCAACCTTGATCATCATTGGAGGTCATGATGACCCGCCAGTTGCAGGATGGCCCCACCATAACTTTCATGTTATTAGCGTGTTTCCCTACACGACCGTCGGCAATGACATAAACGGCATAATGAAACATGTCGTAGCGTGGCACACTGGTATCCTCAAACTCAAGCGTTGCACCTGGTGCAACATCAGTCAAAGTTGCTATGACTTCATTGTCACGCAATACCACTACCTGTTCAATTAATTCCAATGCCGTACCGTCAAGAGTGGTGGTAGGATTGGTCCAACTAAGGTGCACCTTGGGTTCGTTGTCAGAAACGGGAACAGCAGTGAAATCAGTAGGAAGCGAGGGCGTATGATTGTATACCTCAGCAGGGACGAAGTTGAACATAGCATCAGCGGGATGCGTGTAGGGAGCGTCGTCGATGAGATACCAACCGTTGGAACCTCCGCCCCAACCCAAGTTAAAATGGAACATATCGAAATCGTCGTATCCGTCGCACACAAAAGCATGACAACCACCATCTTGGCAGCCGCCATAATACATCGGCCAACCCATGTCGAACTGCTCACGCACCATAGCCTTCCAAGTTTCGGTATCATAGTCATCTCGGCGGAGCTGCACGATGGCATCACTGTAATTGAAATAGGAATGCATTGCACCTGGAATGGGGCCCGAGCCACCGCCGCTCCCATCAGGGCCATAACCCATGTCGATAGTGACACCACAATGGAAACAAAGGGTACCTGTGGCCAGCTTTTCGGCTTCGGAAGAGTTGTTTTTCAGCTCATTGGGCATGTTATCCCAGTCATAGAAAGTGTTGCCAAAGTCGACGCAAATCTGACCGTATGTTTCATGGGTGTAGCAATGACTGCCGATGCCTTGGGCGGGATAAGCCCAGAAACGCATCAGCTGTGACATGGCAGTGGCGAGACAACCAACGATGGCATGACCACCCGAGCCTTCGGGGTCGTCGGGACAACAATAGTTGTAGGGATAGGACTGATCCCATTTGGTCTGGCAGAAATAGCCCGTGCCGCGACTGTGGCGAGGGATCAGCCGACCATGTTGAAGCACCGAGTTCCATTCCGCAGCCACATCTGGCGTCGCGATAGCGTGTCGCAATTGATGCACACACTCTGCGACACCGTCAAGGTAATAAGTCAATGCAGGTGGGATGTTTGTTGCATCAAATGCAGACTCATCGGAATAGCCTATGATGGGACGGTGGGCATCGTCACCCGCGATGATGACGAAGCCGTGTTCGCCAATATTGAAGACAAAGAATGCCTCTCCGGCACCCGTAAATACATGTTCTGGCATATCGCGCTCGACAGCAAATTGTGTCGAAGAGAATTGTTGTGCAGCAATGAAAGCAAGACTGCGGTCGATGGGTCTGGCTTGAATAGATATTATACTGACAATCAGTATAAAAGCAAATAACAAAGGCTTTTTCATTCTCAGGACAATCATTGTATTTGCCTGCAAATGTAGTATTAATCTTTCAAAAACGCCTCCACTGCCGAATTAAAAGCCTCATAATTCCTATTGGCCACAAAATGGTTGCCTTCGAGTATCACCAATTGTGCATTAGGCAAGCTTTCGTGGATAAGCCGAGTATGCGCATCCTTGATCATGTCTTTTGTGCCGGCCACGACCAACGCGGGCATGGTCAGATGAGCCAATTCGGAAGGATCGATATGCGGCTCGTTTACCATCAAGCCTAGCATTTCGGTATTTTGTAGGGCTTCCTCGGACTTCTTTGAAAACAATCTGGCGATACGGTAGCCGAATTCAATGGGCCATTGGTAGCGAGCTTTCACGCCCGAAGGGAAAAGATTGGCCCCATTTAGGATCAATTTTTCCACCATCTCAGGATATTTTAGGGCAAAAGACAACGCAATGTTGCCGCCATCGGAGAAGCCCAAAAGGATGGCCTTCAATATGCCATGCTCCTCCATAAAGTCGTGCAAGTCCTCAGCAAACTGCTTGATGGTAAATGGTTTCTCCCCTCTTGGGGATTGCCCATGGCCTCGTGTATCAATGGCAAGGACTCGGTAATCCTTAGAGAAAAAAGGAATTTGATGCTCAAAATAGTCGCTACTCTCACCATTGCCATGAAGCAGGAAGAGCGTTTGGCCTTGGCCTTGTTCGATATAGTGAAGTTGAATGTCTGACATATCTTTTATGTCGGCCCTTCGACAGGCTCAGGGATCTTAATTAAATAATGCCAAAGAACAATGAGCTTGTCGAAACACCAGTTTTTAGGTTTTGTTATTTAAGAATAAGGCACGTTCCTCTTCCGAAAACTTCTCAATGGCATACCTTAACATGGTGCGTGGCATAGATTGGTAATGCGTTGACAACCAATTTTTCAAGCGTTGTTCATCACGTTTGCCCGCCTCGCGGAGTAGCCAACCGCCAGCTTTCTGCAAGAGGTCGTGCAAAGGTTGAGGTTTTGACAAATAGATTTCTGCAATGGCGTATGTATCGTCCAACTCGCCGTGACGAAGGAATTGCATCGTGCTCACCATGCCGATACGCTGTTCCCATATTGTCTTGCCATCACGGGCGAGGTCATACAACAAGCTCCTGTTCTTATCCAAAAGCCAAGACCCAAGCAATTCGTAACACGACAAGTCGACCAAGTCCCAGTTGTTAATAAACTCGATATGTGCAAGATAGAAATCGATGCAACGCTTTTGCAATGCAACATCTTTCTTGGCGTGTTTGTAGATTTGCACCAAAGTGAGCAGGGCAGCGAGACGCATCTCATGGTACTCATCACGGATGCATTCCTCCAAGTCGTCAAAAGACGTTTCAGCCCAACATTGTTTCACTACTTCACGGGTAATCGGCACCTTGATGCCTAAAAATTTGTCGCCCTCGCCATACTGGCCCTTCCCCGTCTTGAAGAAACGGGCGAGATTGACAGCCTGATCAGGGTCTTGGCGGGTTAGTATTTCTTTATATAGTATAGAACTATTCATTTGCAACAAAAATAGAGGTAAAAACAAGGATGCAAATTTAGAAAGTTTTTCCGTAAAACATCCTGTATGACACGATTTTCATTATCTTTGCGCCCAGAAAAATAATCTTAAAATAGATGAAAAAGCTTTCCATTCTCCTATTCTTGGCCATGAGCACCCTGTTCGCCATGGCACAAAACGGCCGCATCGACCTGCGCAGCACCTCCTCGGCCGAAATCACACATAGCGACTTTACCTCGCTCCGCGCCACGTTCAACTATGGCTCCATAGAGAGCATGCAAGTGGCCACCGAGAGAGGCACCTTCTCTGAAATCGCCATCGAAGGCACCTATGCCTCGGGCGAAATAGGTACGCCCCAACTGCCTGCCTCACACCAACTCTTGGCCGTGCCTTTCGGTGCCACGCCAAGTGTCAACGTCATCAACTATTCGACTACGGATTACAGCCTTGCCGACTACGGCATCAACACTATCCTCCCTCATCAGCCTTCCGTCCGCAAGGACCAAAGACCCGAAGAAGTAGAGTTCGTCTATAATGCCGCCGCCTACCAAACCCGCAGCCTCGCCACTGCTCCCCAAGCCAGCATCGAACTGCAAGGCACTCTGCGTGGCGTTCAAGTCGGCTCGTTGGTCATCAACCCCGTGAGCTACAATGCCGCCACCAACACTTTGCGCGTGTTCAACAACATCGAGGTGGAAGTGCGTTTCGACGGTGCCGACCGTGCCGAGACCGAACGCATGCTGCTCAACACCTACAGCCCATATTTCGACATTGTCTACAAGCAATTCTTCAACTACCGCCAAATCATGGATGTGTATGACGACCACCCGGACCTGATGGCTTACCCCGTTAACATGATTGTGGTGGCTCCTGAGGACTACATCAGCACCCTTCAACCTTGGCTCAACTGGAAGACCCAAAAAGGCTTCTACATCAACCTGGTGACCACTGCCCAGGCAGGTGGCAACTACAATGCCATCAGAAGCTATGTGCAAAACCTCTATAATACTGGTGTCAGCCAAGGCAACACTCCCACCTTCCTTGTCCTCGTAGGCGACGTTGCCCAGGTGCCCAACACCATGGGAACTTCCACCCAAAAAGTGACCGACCTATACTATGGTTCCGTCGATGGCGACTACTTCCCTGACATGTTCTATAGCCGCATGTCGGCCGAGAACACCAACCAACTCACTGCTGTCATCAACAAGATTCTCCAATATGAACAATATACCATGCCCGACCCGAGCTATCTGAACAACGTCACCCTCATCGCTGGTTGGGACTCTTATTGGACCCCACGCGTCGGTGCGCCTACCATCAACTACGCAACCACCTATTATTATAATACTGAACATGGCTTCAACGAAGTGCATTCACACGTCAACCAAAGCCAGTACCCAGGTTGCTACAACGCTTTGAGCACAGGGGTCGGCTTCGTCAACTACACAGCTCACGGCGATAACAACATGTGGTATCAGCCACAACTCAACAACACTGGCGTCAACCAACTGACCAATACCGACAAGTATTTCCTCGCCATGGGCAACTGTTGCTTGTCAGGTAACTTCGGCCACAGTTCTGCCTGCTTCGGCGAAGCTATGATTCGTGCCGAGAACAAAGCCGCCTATTCCTATATCGGCTCCTGCCCCAACACTTACTGGTATGAAGACTATTACTTCGGCGTAGGCGCTACCAATGTTTTTAGCCAAACTCCATCATTAACAAACTCAGCAACAGGTGTTTACGACGGTATTTGGATGGATGACACATACAACACGGTTTCTTCCATCGTATTCCTTGGCAATCTCGCTGTTTGTTATGCTAGCACGGGTGGCTATCAAACCAGCTCAAGTCCTACTTATTATTGGCAAGCTTACCATGTGCTCGGCGACGGTTCCATCATGCCTTACCGTGTGCAACCCACACCCAATAACGTCAGCCATGCCACTACCTTCCCCTCCGGAGCCACTTATTTCCAAGTGAACGCCCAAGAAGGTTCGTATGTGGCCATCTCTCAAAACAACACCTTGAAAGGCGTCGCTTTGGTGCCTGCATCGGGCACGGTCAACGTACCAGTGAGTGGTGTCACCGCTGGTCAGGTGAGAATCGTGGTCACCAAACCACAACGCCAACCCTACATCCAAGACATTACCGTGGGCAACCCGCAGACCTATACCATCAACGTATCGGCCAACCCGTCGAACGCTGGTAATGTCAGTGGCGGCGGCACCTATAACGAAGGCACCTACTGCTCTGTAATGGCAACACCTGCCAACGGCTATGAATTCGTCAACTGGACCGAAGGCGGAAATGTAGTCTCCACAAGCGCCAGCTATACCTTTATGGTGACGGGCAACCGCACTTTGGTGGCTAACTTCCAAGAGCAAATCGTGTACTACAGTATCCGCGTTTCGGCCAACCCCATAGTCGCAGGCACCGTGACAGGCGGTGGTTCATACCCACAAGGTGAATCATGCACCGTGTCGGCAACAGCCAATGAAGGATTCTCCTTCTCCAATTGGACCGAAGGCGGCAACGTGGTCTCCACCAACGCCAATTACACTTTCACCGTGACTAGCGGCCGCAACTTGGTCGCCAACTTCGTATCAGGAACGCAGTCCTACACCATTAGCGTATCGGCCAATCCCGACAATGCCGGTACGGTTACTGGGGGCGGCACTTACGAAGAAGGTACATCTTGCACCGTAACCGCTACGCCTAACCAAAGATACCTTTTCGTCAACTGGACTGAAAATGGTGTCGAGGTATCTACGGAGCAAAGCTATACCTTTACCGTCACAGTAGATCGCACTTTGGTAGCTAACTTCGGAATGCCTATGATTGAAATCACAGCCTCGGTCGATCCAGAGGAAGCTGCAAGCGTCAGTGGAGCTGGCACTTACAATTATGGCGAGGAAGTCACCTTGATTCTCACCCGAAATGAAGACTGGGCCTTCCAAAACTGGACCGAGGACGGCATTGTTGTTTCCAACGAAATGACATACACCTTCATCGCCACCGAAAACCGCGACCTCGTGGCTCACTTTGAATACACAGAAGGCGTTGGCGAACAAAACGGCAACATTGTCTTAATCTACCCCAACCCCGTCAGCAACAAACTGATCGTTGAGAACCATGAGGCTCTTGGCACCGTTGAGATCTATAACCTCATGGGTGCCTTGATATACAGCCAGAATGGCTGCGGTAACAAGGTGGAAATCCACACTGCCGACCTGCCTTCAGGCGTCTATTTCATCCGCATGACATCCAACAAGGTTTCAGAAACCAGAAGGTTTGTGAAAGAATAAAAAATGTAGAGACGGTGTGCACACCGTCTCTACCGATTACCATTGTAGAGACGTGGCGCGCCGCGTCTCTACTGTTTTTATTCTATCCAATAAACATAATTCTCCTTGCGTGGAGCAGCCATGGGATAGTCGCCCTTCACATAGCCCAACACGCAGTTGCCGATGCCTACGTACCGCTCTGGGTCAATACCATGAGCCTTCAACAATTCCTTGCCTTCATCGATCATGAAGACCTCGCGGGCACGATGCACCCAGCAGCAACCCAAGCCTTTGGCATGGGCAGCATTGAGCAAGTTACCCATCACAAGGGCACCGTCTTCCCTCCAGGTATGCACAGTGCTGTCGGCTAAGACTACCAGCACCACAGGAGCGCCAAAGAAAGGGTCGAAATCGTCGCGACCGATGACGACGGAGTTGAGTCGGCTCAACGTGTCGCGCACCTCTCGGTTGGTGACAGCAAGAATAATGGCACTTTGGCGGTTTTTGCCTGAAGGGGCGTTCATGCCCGCCTTGAGGATGTCCTCAATCATTTCTTTGGACGGCATTTTGTCGGTATAGCTGCGCACGCTTCGGCGTGTCATCAAGTCGTGAAGAGTAGTTTCCATAGTTTTTCTGTGTTTGAAGCGGCAAAGGTACACAATAATTTTGCAATTTTGCAGCCCGAAATTGGAATTAGATGCAAAAAATCAAAAGTTACGTCTTGCCCATCGCCATCGTCTTGGGACTGCTGCTGCACGACTATTGTGCCGCCCTCAGCGTGGTGGTGCCCTATATCATCTTCACCATCATTCTCCTGACCTTCACTGCTGTTGATATCCTCAAACTACGATTTAAGCCCTTGTTTGCATGGATTATCCTCTTTCAAGTGGGGGTAAGTATAGGAGGTTATGCCCTACTCAAGCTTTTGAATGTCAACGAAATCATCGCTGAAGGGGTGCTTATTGGCGTATTGTGTCCCGTGGCTGCCTCGGTGGCCGTAGTCAGTACCATGCTGGGTGCCGACCGCAACACGGTGACGTCGTTTACCGTCATCGGCAACCTGGTCGTCTCAATCGTGGCACCCATCTATTTCTCATTCATCGGGGTGAACCAAGATTTGCCATTCTTAACCTCGTTTTTACAGATTTTGAGGCGCATCGGTGTGGTCATCGGATTGCCTTTCTTTGTGGCCTTGGCCTTACAGCTTTTATGGCCCAAAGCCAACCATTTCATCAGCCGATATAAAGGTCTCGCCTTCTATCTCTGGGCAGTGGCCTTGTTCCTGACCTTAGGCCAAACCATACATTTCATCTTCCTCAACGGTGAGGGCAACTGGCATAGCATCATCTGGCTCGGCGTTTCGGCCTTGCTGTTTTGCATCATACAATTCGGATTGGGCAAATGGATTGGCCATAAATACGGCGACACCATCGCCGGTGGACAACTTCTCGGACAGAAGAACTCTGCCATGGGCATCTGGATGGCCAACCATTACCTCCACCCCTTGGCTTCGGTCTATTTGGCCTTCTATTCCGTCTTCCAAAACCTGTTCAACAGCTGGCAGATATGGTATTATGGACGCGAGACGAAAAGACGCGAGACGCGGGACTAAGGAACTACAACTGGTCGTAAGGCATGGTGAGTATCACACGTCCCGCGGCCGGATCGCCCGATTCCAAACCTTTCTTGAACCAACGGTAGCGTTGCTCCGAGGTTCCGTGAGTGAAACTATCAGGGTTGATGTAGCCTTGAGCTTTCTTTTGGATATAGTCGTCGCCCTTCTTAGGCATCAAATCCAGCGTCTTGCGAATTTCGTCGTCGCTGATGGAACCAAAGCGTGCCTGCTCAAAATGGGCCCAACAGCCCGCATAGTAGTCCGCCAATAACTCGGTCCTCACACTCTCTTGGAGGAATTGTGTAGACTCCTGTCCGTACCGATAAGCCATTTCCATCATCTTATCCATCTCGCCACGAAGGTGTTCGACATGATGTCCCACCTCATGGCCGATGATTTCGGCATAAACGAGGTCGCACACATCGCCCATGGACGTGTAACTACTGACCATTTGATCGATATCGATATAAACCGACTCATCGCCGTTACAATAGAAAGGTCCCATGCACTTCGCCTGTTCGTATCCACAGCCAGTGGTGACCGTGTCGGAATAAAGCACCAGCTTGGGCTGACGATAAAAGCCACCCACTTTCTCAAATTCCTCAGTCCAGAAGTCTTCGGTGCTGGCCAAAAACTGCGAGCACTTCGTGGCCAACTGCTCTTGTGTCTTGCTGTCGACCCATGTTGAAGCGGTGCTTTGCACGTCTTGCAAGATGGTACCCACGTTAGGGGCTTGCCCGCCCAAAAGCCATACAATCAGAGCAATGATGATACCACCTATACCAATGCCACCGCCCACTTTGGCTGCGGTGCCACCTTTCTTGCGACGGTCGTCGACATTGGTGCTCATTCTACGTCCATCCAGTTTCATATTATCAGTGTTTTGTTTGAAATTAAAGAGTTTGTTGACACGAGACTAAGAGACGCGAAACACGAGTCGAAAGTCTCGTAGTCCCGCGTCTCGCAGTCAAATGTCTGAAATTACAGGCTATTGTAGGAAAGTGAGAAAGTGTCACCTTGACTGACGTCGCCCGTGCGGATGCCTTTCTTGAGCCAACGTGAACGCTGCTCCGAGGTGCCATGCGTGAAGGTTTCGGGCATGGTGCGTCCGTAGGCCTGCTTTTGCAGATAGTCGTCACCAATCTTGGCCGCTGCATCGAGGGCTTCCTCGATGTCGCCGTCTTCAAGTGAGCCAAATCTCTTGTGGTCGTGATTGGCCCAAACACCGGCGAAGAAATCGGCCTGCAACTCCAAACGCACCGTGAGTTGATTGGCTTCAGGAGAGTTTTGGCCGTATTCGGCTCTCTTTTGATGCACGGGGCCCAAGATGCCCAATTGGTTCTGCACATGATGGCCTACCTCATGGGCAATGACGTATGCATAGGCGAAATCGCCATCGGCGCCAATCTCACGTTTCATGTTCTTGAAGAACTCAAGGTCGAGATAAACGGTCTCGTCGGCTGAGCAATAGAAAGGTCCGCTGGCCGAGGTGGCATTGCCGCAACCCGACCTGACAGCATCGGAAAAGATATACAAGCGAGGAGGTTGATAGGTCTTGCCCATCTTCTTGAATTCTTCCGTCCAGCAATCTTCAGTACCGGCCAAGATTTGACTGCAAAACACCATTAATAGGCTATCTTCCTCGGTCTGAGGGACGTTTTCGGAGACTGTAGTTCCTTCGCCTAAGAACGATCCGAACATACTTGGGTCGGGAGCCCGTCCAGTCAAGAAATAAATAACTACAGCTATAAGAATACCGCCCAAGCCAATACCACCAGCTTTCACGGCGCCCCCACCGCGGCCGTCAACCACGTTGGAGCTTTGTCTTCTACCATCCATTTTCATGATACAAACGTTTTTAGGGGTTAATAATGGCACAAAAATACACAAAAAAGGACACCCGTGAGTTACGGGTGTCTTTTTTTTCACAAAGGCTGTGATTTTTTTATTACTTCTTCACGAAGCGTAAAGTGGCATTGCCGCAACACAACACATAGAGGCCGTCGCTCAACTCGGCGATGCCAATCTCCTCGTTGGCACTGGCGTTGACCACCTTCACCAAGGCACCCATCGCGTTGTAGATCCTCACCTCGCTGTTCGCTTCGATGCCTTCGAGGCGCACGTAATCGTTGGCCGGATTGGGATAGAGCACCATAAAGTGGCCTTCGTTCTCGTTCACACCCGTGCCCTTGAAGAAGGCTACGAAGGTCATGTCGCTGTTCACGACAACCGTGCGCGGATTATCTGTGACGTTGTCGCTCCACTTGTCGAACTCGAAGCCAGGATTGGGGATGGCGGCCAAGGTTGCTATAGCACCAGCCGTGTAGGTACCGTTGCCGACCACGCTGCCTTGGGCGTTATCGCACAACACGTTCACCGTGTAAGTTGTAACCGCATTCGTCGAGAACTGAGCCCTATACGTGGCATCTTGCGTCACGGTGATGGTACGCGGGTTGTCGGCGTTGCCGTCGTCCCAGCCTATAAAGTAGTAGCCGCTGAAGGCCGTAGCGCCAATCGTGATGGAAGTGCCTTCAACGAAGTTGCCTCCGCCAGTCACCGAACCCATGGTCGGGTTGGCCGACTCAACGGTGATGGTATAGTTTTGCAAGGCTGCGAACTTGGCCATGTAGGTAACATTGCCGTTCACAGTGATGGTGCGCGGGTTGTCGGTCACGTTGTCGTCCCAGCTGACGAAGCGGGCTTGGGGGCTAGGCGTGGCGCTGATTTGGATGACCGCACCCGCCGGGAAGGTACCGCCACCAGATACCGTGCCGAGAAGCGGATTCTCTGAAAGCACTGTCACCGTGTACATGGTACTGCCGCCCTGGGTGAAGATAGCGCTATAGGTTTCATCACCCGTCACCTCAACGGTGCGCATGGCGTTGGTGCTGCCATCGTTCCAACTGACGAAGGTGTAGCCCTGGTTAGGCGTGGCCGTCAGCGTAACCATGTCGCCATAGTGGTAGGGACCAGCTGGGTTGGCCGACACCAAGCCGCCTTCTGGCGGGAATGCGTTGAGGGTGAGTGTATATTCCTCCTGAAGGAAATAAGCGGTGTAAGTGACATCACTAACGAGCGTGAACATCAATGGGTTGTCGGTGTAGCCACCTGTCCAATGGTCAAAGACCCAGCCTGGGTTGGGATGGGCGGTGAGGTAGACATTGGTTTGTTCAGGATAAACACCTCCTCCTTCCACCGTTCCGGCGCCGGCAGGATCCACGTTGGTGGTAACCATGTATTCATCAGATGCAGTTTGTTGGACACTCACATCATCAACGTACCATTCGTGTGCATAAGTACCTAAATATTTGAAAGCAAGTTGGATTTCTTGGTCTCGAAAGTCGGAGAGGTCGATCTCTACCGTCTTCCATTCATTAGAAGCCATCTCATAGGATTGGCTCCACACTTCATACGTATCATTGCTAGTAACCACGATAACGCCTTCATACCCATAGTCATCTGGATCACCTTCATAGGTCTCAAAGGTCAGCTTGACGGGACCACCTTCTGGGATAGCAATGCGAGGACTGACAAGCCATCCCTCCTGCGGCTCATCATGCGGTCCATAACTGTGCCAAGCATAGTAGTCGCCTGTGGCGGGATAAACGTCATATCCGCTGAACGCTCCACCTCTGTGCCAATAGGAGAAATAGTCTTCGTTGTAATTGTCATTGTCTTCAACTGTCCAGCAGGCCCAGTCGGTCGCACCCGTCTCGAAGCCTTCGAAATAAGGCAGGGTACGTGCTTCGCTGTTGGTGCACTCCGGCTCGGCAATGTAGAGGCAGGTAATCCTTTCACTGTTGGTGGGGTGATAGAGCAACTCACCGTCTTTCCAAATCATGCCGACAGAACTCTCCGATCCAGCACAATAAATGCCGTTAGAGTTGGCCAAAACAGAGGTGATGTAACCTGGTGTGTTGAATATCTCCTGACCATTCTTCCACACCTTGTCTGGACTGCCAGCATAAGCGGAAACATAAACATCACCAGCGTCGTCAACACAAATGCTCATACGATCACTAATATTGCTAGTATTATTATTAAAAAGCGTGTATAGTTCCGTATCGTTTCTCCACACTTTCAATTTATACTGGCCATCTTCATAGGCTACACCTACACTAAAGAAACAATCGCTTTCCTTTGAATAGGTAAAGTCGTAAATCTTTGTGCCATCGGGGAAGGTAAGGTAAACACTAGACTCCCTCCAAATCACGCCATGGTAGGTAGTCTCTTCATAACCATACTGATAACCACAGACATACAACCCATCATCATTAGCTATAGCAGCATAGGCTACGCTTGGCCAGGTTCCATTGCCCAGTTGCCTATACACATCGGGATTGTCATCTTTCCAAATCACAGCAGTTCTCACGGCGTTAACGTCCATACAGCCTACCGCAAACAACCCTGTCTCAGGTCTCTCGGGCCATCTGTACAAGTCATAGATGTGTCGGCCTTCTCCTGTTGGGGAATCCAAGTAGTAGTCGTCGTTCACCATCACATCGGCATAAAAGAAGCCATTTTTATAGCAGTTTTTCACCCAATACACATCACCCTGGTACACATCAACACCAGTGCATTCTCCATATTGGTCGCCCGTACCATTACCAACAGAAGAATAATACAATCGCGTTTCGTTACGGTAAACGGCGGCTTGTTGAACGTAATCATCGTCTTTGAAATAGCCTCCAGAATACACATCCTGGGCCACGCTCATGCCGGCGAAAGCCATCACCGCCATGACAAATAGTACTAGTTTTTTCATAACTCTTTGATTTTGTTAGACTTATTATTAATTAATTGATAGATTTCGAGTTGTTTTTACATTTTTATCGCTTCAAAATTAGTAATAAAAAACAAACTTGCCATAGGTAAAAATACTTATTTTAAGATTTTTTGTCGAAAAAAAGTAAAAAAAAAGGGTGTTTTGCTAATTTTGCCCACGAAATGAACTAAACGATCCAACCATGAAAGCATTCGTCAACGAAACTGAGGTGCGTACCTATTACGGCGCAAAAGTGAAATCGGTCGTGCTGGCCTACTTCCGGGCGAAAAACCTGCCCCTCAACCTGGAGGGCATCGAAGTGAAAGATGCCTTCGGCAACGTCATCGGCCTTGATGGCTCACTGCGCGCCAACTCCAAGATCTACATCAAAAAGCTGTAGGGCTGTCACATCGTGGCGTATAGGGCTATCACACTGTGACAGCCGCTGTTAAACCAAACAGCGGCTGCCGTATACGACAGCCCAACAAGATTTTGGCACGGTTTTGGTATAGATTGAAGTGAACACTAATATAAGATGTCAAACCCTTAAAAAATCACCAACTATGAAAACCAAGAACATCCTGATGAGCATCCTGTTGGTAATAGGATCCATCGCAGCAAAAGCAGCCGGAGGCTACCCACCTGAACTCGCCTTGGTCT
>Ga0310694_10001865_pt1 | contig 22762 bp, 49 predicted proteins | sample 174DNAGHGhighgp2_FD_203884 | JGI IMG/M metagenome (GOLD analysis project Ga0310694, IMG submission 203884) | Sheep rumen microbial communities from Palmerston North, Manawatu-Wanganui, New Zealand - 1742 DNA GHGhigh gp2 (v2) (version 2) | ecosystem: Host-associated > Mammals > Digestive system... | reverse complement strand
TTGGCCTGACGATAATCAAGTATTACTAGATGAAGTCACTTGTAAATATGTTCAAAATGCAGATTGCACTGAGAATAGAGATGATGCTCAAGAAATAATTATTTCTTCTAGAGATGGAGGAGGTGGTAAATTTATTAATATTAAAACTGAAAGTTGGAGTATTGATGGAGATAACTTTGAATCTGAATTTTTACCTCTTTTAAAAGACTTTAAAAATAGAATAAATGAAATACCTAGTAATTCCTGATGTTCATTGTCGTAAGTTTTGGAGAAAAGCAATAACTGATAATGCAAATAAAGTTGATAAAATAATATTTTTAGGAGATTATTTAGATCCATACCAAAATGAAATTGAAGAAAATCCAGAATTAATGGAATGTGATAATTTTTGGGATGTAGAATCTAATCTAAAGATGTTAATTGATATTGTTTCATTAAAAAGAAATAATCCAGATAAATATATTTTATTGACTGGGAATCATACGGACTCTTATATATGGTCTAACTTTAGTTCTGCAACAAGAACTGATTATGAAAACTGGGAAAAATATTATAAGTTTTTTTTAGAAAATTTAGAATATTTTAACTTCGTATGGATTGAAAATGATACGATATTTAGTCATGCAGGTATCTCTGAAGGATGGGCTGAAGAATTTTTGTATCACTACATGAAATACGATGAAGGAGTCGAATTAGAAAATAATTCTTTAGTTTTTGAAACAGCTAGAGTATTAAAAGATACACAATTAAAGGATTTTAATATTCATTACATTAAAGCTATTTCTAATATATCTTATTATAGAGGTGGAGATGCTTCGTATGGTTCCTGTGAATGGGCAGATTTAAGAGAGCATTTTAATACTAAAATGTCTGGATATAGTCCGAATAATTATGAAAATTGTTATCAAGTATTTGGACATACTCAATTAAAAAATCAGTTAATTCAAGATACCTGGGCTTGTTTAGATTGTAGAAAAGGATTTATATTTGATACAATAACACATGAATGTAAAGATTGTTTATAAAGATGAAAAAGATAAGGAGTTTCTAGATAACATAAATCTGGAGACTCCTATTTTTGTAGAATTTATAGATATTAATACACTAAAAGGAAAAAAAGAAGGTTGGAAACTTATGAATTATTATGGAACAACTACTTTTCCTTTTGTAGAATTAGAAATAGATGAATCTAGCAAAATTCCTTTTTATGGAGAACGAGGAAATGCTGTAGGACAATTTATTAATTATCTAAACAATGATTGTAAAAATTAAGAAACTTAATGAAAATGCTGTAATTCCATTTAAAAAACATCCAGTTGAAGATGCTTGTTATGATTTAATTCCAGTAAGTTATAAATATAATCCTAAATACGATAGATTTGAATATAAATTAGGATTTGCTACACAATTTAGTCCGGATTGGGAAGCTGAAATTAGACCAAGAAGTACTAATACTAAAACAGATGCATATATCCCAAATGCACCAGGTACTATAGATAGTGGTTATACTGGAGAATGGAATGTATTTTATAAACTTCGTACTCCATTTGAACAGCTATTTCCAGAAGGAGATAGAGAATTAAATCTTCTTGAAATGGAAAATGAACTTGCTCCTTATAGGATTGATGGAACAGCTATTGCTCAAGTTAAGTTCAATAGAGTAGAACATACTGATTGGATTGAAGTAGATAAGTTATCTGACACAGATAGAGGTGCAGATGGAGGACTTATTCGTGAAGGAAAATGATTACTAAAGAAGAATTTACTAAATTTATTCAATCATATCAAGAATTTCAAGAAGGTATTGATAGATTAGATATGGCTATAACTGGTAAGAGTTATCCTACTATTTTATTTGAATCTGATTGGTTTGACTCAGTAGGAAGAATGTTAGATATATTTTTAGATTCTAATTTTACAAGTGTAGGAGTAGATTGGATTGCATATTATCTATGGGAGAATGTAGATGATAAAGCTGCATATGTAAAACAAGATAAAGATATGTTTAATGAAGAGAAAGAAATCCGCTATCCGTTAGATACAATAGATGAATTATGGGATTTTCTTTTAACTAATAAAAATTTATATTTTAAAAATGTCTGATTTGTTTCAACCTATAGTAGTTCCTCCAAGAGAAGATTCTTGTTATTTAATATCTTTAGATAGTAAAAATAAAATTAGAATATTCTATACTCATTATGAATTTAATAAGGAGAAAGATGTTTATGAAATAAGTAGATATTCTAGTCAATATAGAGGTAAACAAACATGGGGACCTATTATAACAGTTGAACGAGGTAAAGTTACAAGAAATAAACTTGAACAAACTGTATTACAATGGAATCATCTTATCAAAGAAAAACTTGATAAAGGTTATAAAAAGGTAGATAAAAATCCAGATACTATGACTGAAGAAGAATTAAAAGAAATAGTTGGAGATTATTCTACTAATCAAGATGGTCTATTGAAACCAATGTTAGCTAAATCTGAAACTCAAATAAGTAATCGAAAAATATTTGAAAAAGATTGGTATGCTTCTCGCAAAATTAATGGAGTAAGAACTCTTGTATATTATAGGGATGGAGAACTTCATACAGCATCTAGAGGAGGAGCTACTAATTATGATTTTGTTCTAGAACATATACTTAAACATCCTAAATTAGTTGAATATTTTAAAAAATATCCTAACCTAATTCTTGATTCAGAAGCTTTTAAATTTGGATGGACACTTAATAAAATATCTGGAATATGTCGTACTCAAAAAACAGCATATGACGGTGAACCTCTTGAATTATATGTTTATGATATAGTCGATGTAGATAAAACGTTTGAACAACGTCTTAATATAATTGATAAATTCCAAGAAGATTTAAATTTATCTTTTGAACCAGAAAAAAGTTGGAATGAAGATGATTTAAAAATTCAAATTGTACCACATGAACTTATTTCTGGGGAAGAATATATTAAGAAATTACACGATGAATATGTAGCAGAAGGTTGGGAAGGATTAGTTCTTCGAGATCCTGAAGCTAAATATAAGCCAGGAGGAAGAACTCAAATAATGGTGAAATGGAAGGCTTATAAAGATTCTGAATATGAAATTGTAGGACTATCAGAAGGACTTCGTGAAGAAGATATGTGTTTTGTTATGACAACTTCTGATGGTCAACAATTTAATTGTAAGCCTATTGGTGATAGAGAACAAAAACAATGGTATCGTGAACATATAGATGAATTAGTAGGTAAAATGGCTACTGTTAAGTATTTTGAAATGTCTGGCAAAGAAGGAAGTCAAATACCTCAACAACCTGTACTTATTGCAATTCGTGATTATGAATAATTATGAAAGTTATATAGTAATATGATTCAACTAGTAGTTAATGTAGAACTTTTAAGAGAAATAGACGAACGTAAGCTAATTAATGCTTACGCTCGTTTTATGTATAATGATGAAAAAGATACTACTGATGATACTCAAATAAAAGAAAATCTTATACAACTACTTGATTGGGATGAAAATGGTGATAATGGATTAGGAGTCTATTGTAGTCATTTTGAAGAAATTAAAAGAAAAGATTGGGAATTTCTTATTAATTTTATCAAAGAAAATCACCATGAAATAAAATCTATTTCTTATGCTCCTGTTAAAAAACGTAAATTAGAATCTATTAAAATTATCAATGATGCCATTGAAGCTAAGAAACAACATAATATAGAAAGATTTACTTCTGAAGATTATAAAGTAAGTGGAAGAGGTAAGAAAGCTAGACCTTGTATTTATGAAGGAAGAGAATATAAATCCCGTCAAGAATGTATGTATAAAGAAGGATTAACTAAATATCAATTATGGATTTATTTAAAAGAAACTAATCAAATATGAAAGCTATTGATATTTATAATTTTAGAAGAAAATTAGCTCAGTGTAATTTTCATAATATAGATACCGCATCTAATATAATTACTGAATTAATAGATTTAAGGGATTCTATTGAATTTATAGTAAATAGTTGGACCAGACTTAATATAGACAGAATAAAATATGAAAAAGATAAAACTTTACAATCGTGATGGTGCTGATTTATGGTTAAAAAAGTGTAATAAACAAATAGAACCAAATGTTTGGATGTGGTATCTAGATGTTGATGAAAAACACGAATATATATTAAAATATTGTAGGTATATTGGTGATGATATTTTAGAACCAGAAGCAATTGACCCATCAGGAGGCCCCATGTTATCAATAGGAGATGAATTTGAAGGAAAATATAAGATAGTTAAAATTAATTCTACTAATAATATATGGATAAGTGAAAGAAATAGTAATAACTAAAAACATTCTTAATGAAAATAGTGATACATTAAAGAAGTTTTTTAAAGAAGTTTCAAAATTACCAATATATTCTGGAGAAGAACAAATTGAATTAGCAAGAAAAGCAAAATCTGGAGATTCAAAAGCTAGAGAAAAACTAATTAATTCTAATATAAGATTTGTTATTACTTGTGCAAAACAATATACTGGACAAGGAGTTCCGCTCATAGACCTCATTCAAAGTGGAATATATGGATTAACATTGAGTATTGATAACTATGATCCAGATAGAGGATATAAGTTCTTGAGTTTTGCTGTATGGTATATTAGAAGAGAAATATTAAGAGAAATCTATAACACAGGAAGAACTATTAGATATCCTATTACTTATATTAGTAAAATTACTAAAGTTAAAAAAGCTTATGATAATTTTGTAGCATCTAATCAAAGAGAACCTACAAACGAAGAATTATTAGCATTAACAAACTTAACTCAAAAACAATATGACTCAGTAGTAATGGATAAATCTTATTGTCAATCATTAGATACTCCAATTACGGATGATGGTAAAACAACTGTAGAAGATACCTTAAGCGAAGAGATTTCCCCTTTTACAGATGTTTTTACTAAAGAATCAATATCTAAATCTTTAAAAATACTTAATGAAAGAGAATATAAAGTAATTACTGAGTTTTATGGTTTAGAAGGTCAAGAAGAGCGTCCGATTAAAGATATTGCTAAAGAAATGGGATTAGGAGATGAAAGAATTAGACAGATAAGAAAAGGAGCTGTTAAAAAGCTTCAGAAGAGATGTGGTAAAATTCTTAAAACTTTATTATGATATATTTCACTATTGCTAAAAATGAATGTGGATATTTAATTGATAGTATTTCTACAGATTTGGAAAAACTTAAATGTAAATTCCCAAATGAAAAAATATATCAATCAGATGAACCGATAGTTAGTATTTATATTTTAAAAGATAAATTAAATGAAATTCAGAATTGAAAATAATTGGCTTCTCAGAACAGAAGAAGATATAGAATTAGATCCTAAAGATTTTGTTCATTGTGCTACTATTGAAGAATTAAATGATGAAATAAAAGATTATATACATGATAGAATGAAATTTCCAAATATGGAAAAAGATTATGTATTATATGAAGAAACATTAGGAACAAGATTTTGGGATACAACTTACGGAGAATTTATGTTAGAATGGCAAAAACTAAAGGGATTACCGCAAGAACTATAAGTGGTCCAACTAAAGTTCCACCTGTTTGGCAAATAGGAATTCTTTTTCCAGATGGAAAAAAGATTTCTAAACCCAAATGTACTTTAAATGAAATATTTGAAACTTATTTCATAGGATTAGACAAATATCTTTCTAAAGGATATACAGCAGAAGAATTATTAAATAAATATAAAGAAACTTTTGAAAGCAAGGGAATAAAAATTGCTATTCATTATATAGATAGTTGGTCTCATATTTGGAAAGGAAAAATAGCCTGGCCTAGAGAATCTAAATTTATTGAATATTTAAATAAAAGACTTAATAATGACTGAAAAAGAATTTTTAGAGAAAAGAACTCCGATTTGGTTAGAAGGTGACGATTTACATGTAAGTACTCCTTCTAGTAGTGATAAGAATGATTTTCATGCTTTTTTATCAAAAAAATATGGATATAATTGGCTCTTTTGCTTGCGCGGATACTATTGGCCAGGCTCTCATTGCTGTATTTATATTGGGGACTATGAAACTCCTAATTGCACAACATTGGTAGCCCCATATTTGTTTAATTACTTTCCTGACATTAAATGGATTGGATTTGGATTAAATAAAGGTAAAGTAGGGGATATATGGCCGGCTAAGATAATTATAGTTCGTGATATGAATTGTTTAAAAGATGATATATTTAATAAGCAATCAGAAACAACTATTTAAAACTGATTTATATTCTGAAATTTCTTTTGAGGAAGCTAGAGAAGCTGTTTGTAAACTTAATGTCATTCAATTTGATACAGAAACATCTGGATTAGATCCATATACAAAAGAACTACTTTGTTACCAACTGGGTAATAAAGATAATCAATATGTATTTGATCAATCTTCATTTCCAATAATTTTCTTTAAAGATTTATTTGAATCTGAAAAACTTTTTATTGGACATAATATAGGGTTTGATTTAAAGTGGTGTTATAAATATAACATATGGCCAAAGCATGTTTATGATACAATGCTTGTAGAACAACTTATATGGTTAGGATATAGTCATAGAGCAATCTCTCCAGAAGAATATGAAGAGGAAAAATATAATTTCCCATATTTAGAAAAGGAAAATAAACAAACTCACGAACCTTATTATGAATTTAGTTGTTCATTAAAAGCTGTCGGTCAAAATAGACTTAATATTGAACTCGATAAAACTGTTAGAGGGAAAATTGTTAAAGTAGGTCTTACTCCAGAAGTTATACAATATGCTGGAACAGATGTAATGTATTTAGAAGATATTAAAGAATCCCAACAAAAAGACATTGATAAGGAAAACCTTCAAAAAGCAGTAGATTTAGAAAATGAATTTGTAAAATGTTTAGCTTATATAGAATTCTGTGGTGTAAAACTTGATGTTGACAAATGGAAAGCTAAAATGGATAAAGATCAAGCTAAATTAGATAAAGCTTCTAAAAAGTTAAATGACTTTATAATCAAATATTTTAATGAACATCATGGAAATACTAGATTTAAAACTATTGTAGTTGAACATATAGTTGATACTCAATGGATTCACGATGAAGAGGAATTGAAAAAATTTAGTATAAAACTTTATCAGCCTTCTAAAAAGCCTAAAAAGTATTATACTAGAAAATCTGGAATTGAAGATATAGGAGTTTTATATTGTGAAGAATTAGAAATTCCTTTTCCATATGTAGAGCAAAATCTTCAATTAGATTTATTTCAAGAATTTGATCCAACTCCATTTTGTAATATAAATTGGAAAAGCCCAAAACAAACTATTCCAGTATTTGAGCTTTTAGGTTTTAAACTGGATACTTTTGATAAAAAAACTAAGCAAAAGAAAAAATCTACTGATTCCGATACTATTAAATCTCAAAGAGAAGTATGTCCAGAGTTAGCTGATGCTTATGTTGAATTTAAGGAGGCTGCTAAAGTTTGTGATGCATTTGGAGAAAATTGGTTAAAAGCAATTAATCCAGTAACAGGCAGAATTCATGCAGATTTTCACCAATTAGGTGGAGATACTGCTAGATTAAGTTGTGGGGGAGGTGAAGCAGCTGTAAACGTTCAACAATTACCTAAAGAATCTGAGACTAGAGCTTGTTTTGTTAGTGAAAGAGGGAATAAATTTATCTCAGAAGATTACCAGAGTCAAGAGTCGCGTATTATAGCAAGTGTAGCAAATGATGCTGCTATGCTTCATGTATATGATCCAGGACAGTGTGGAGATATGCATAGTCTAGTTTGTAAAAAAGCTTTTCCAAAAGAAACTGGAGATTGTCCTGTAGAAGAAATTAAAAAAAGATTTCCTAAACTAAGAGATAACACTAAATCTGAAGTGGAATTTCCCCTTAATTATGGTGGAGATTGGAATACTATTAAAGAGCATTCTGGAAAGAGTGAAGCTGAATCTAAGGAAATCTATAATAATTATATGGAAGGTTTTCCTGGAGTTAAAAAATATCAAGATTATTGTCGTAAAGAAGTAATTAAAAAAGGATATATTTTAATGAATCCAGTAACAGGGCATCGGGCACATATTGAAGATTGGGATAATCGTTGGAAACAAATTCGAGACTTTACTTGGAGTCCTAATTTCTGGGAAGAATTTAATAGAATGAAAAAGGAAGATCCATATAGTAAAGAGGTTTATTGGATAAACCAATGGAGAAAGAAGAAATCCGAGTTAGAAAAAGCCTCTATTAATTATAGAATACAAAATAGAGGTGCTATGTGCTTTAAATTATCTTCTATTTTACTATTTAAATGGATTATAAAGAATAACTATCAAAATATAGTTAAAATTTGTATTCCTGTTCACGATGAATTAAATTTAGAAGCTCCAGATTCTATAGCAGAAGAAGTTGCTTTAATACTTCAAAAATGTATGGAAAAGGGGGCTAAGCCTTTTTGTACTAGACTACCCCTTTCTACAGATATATCTAGACTTCCTAATGGAGAATTACCTGATTACTGGATACATTAATGAATATAATAACTTTTATAGAACAATATTGTTTAATTAATGGTAAACATATTAAATTAAAAGATTATCAAAAGAAATTTATTAAATGGGGTACACAAGAATAGTTAGGATATGATTGATAATTTTAAATTAATAAAACCTCTTTTAGAATTTCCTAATGATGATATATATTATCATTTACAAATTCTTAGAAGAGGTAAAGACCATCCTGAACTTTCTGCTGCAAATAGAGTAATTAAACCTTATTTTATTTGTAGTTTAGAAAGTTTAGATTATGTTGAAGAAGAAATCAAAAAACTTTGTGAATTTTTTGGAGCAAGAGCATATATTAATTTAACACCTAAATCTATTAAAAAGACTACAATGTTACAATTAAAATATCTTGCACAAAGAGCTTATGAAGGTGATTTTAAGAAAATCTGGAAATCCTGGAATACTTGTGCTGGAGAAATAAAAGGAGAAAAGCCTAGGTGGGTTGTTGATATTGATGAAAAGAAATCTGAAAAAGAACTTAATGTTATTTGGGATTATATAGATTCTCTCGAACCTAGAATTACAATAAATGGAGTAAAAGATATTACTCCAAGTAAATTTATTGCAGAAGTTCCAACTAAATCTGGTTATCATCTAATAACAGCTCCTTTTAATCTTCAACAATTTAAGGAAAAGTATCCAAATGTAGATGTTCATAAAAATAATCCAACTTTATTGTATTGTTTATGAAAATTAAAGAACTTATTTATCAAACCCCGGAAATGACTGAAGAAAAATTATTAGAAATAATAAACAGTCATTTATTTATGTTGAAAAAAGAGACTTTGAAAGAAGTTGAAAGATTTCATAAGGGAATAGATGTTTCAAAAGCGATTTTAGATGAATATGATATTATACAAGATAAAAAATCTTATTTAACTAAATCTCAAAGAGACGTAATAAGTGGATTTGTAGGTTTGTGTATGATTCTAATGACTAAAGGCAATGATAGAACCAGTAGATAATGATGTTTTAACTAATAATCCAACTCCTAAAGTACAAATTGATTGGGATTTATATAAAAAACTAAGAAAATTAGGTATTTTAGTTAAGGAAGATGATGATACAAGAGATTATAATGTTGGATCAAGCGATTATTCCAAGCATTTAATTCAACCGTGGGCAATATGGTTAGAATATGAACTTAATGCTTGGGATGCAGATATTATTAAAAGAGTTCTTAGAACAAAAAGAGGTGAATCTCGTGAATCAGATTATAATAAAATCATACATGATTGTAAAGAACGTTTAAGACAGTTAAGAGAAGAACATGAAAATTGAAATAACTAGAGTAACTTCTTGGACTGATGTTCTTAATGCTGCAAGATTTACTCAAAGAAAAAGTCCTCGTAGTGGAGAACCTTCAATTAAATGGAAAAAGAAAATAATTAAATCTGAACATTCTCCACTTAGATGTTTAATGTTTAATATAGATTTTTATGATATTCCAAATTATGTATCAGTTCATCTTGTTCGTCACGTTCATGCACAACCATTTGTAAGTACCTCGCGCCCAGACATTGACGGTAATCAAATTCCTAGAGATGAACAACGAAAAACTGATCCAGTAAATATGAGATTGTTTCTTAATGCCCAAGAAATAATTAATATTAGTAAAGTAAGATTGTGTAGTAAGGCAGAAACTAAAACAAAAATAATTTGGAGACAAGTTATAGAAGAACTTAGGAAAATAGAACCTGAATTAGCTAACGCTTGTGTTCCGTCTTGTTTCTATCGTGGATTCTGTCCAGAAATTAAATCTTGTGGTTTAGCAGATACTGAAACATTTCCTTTAGCAGTAAATGATTATATAAACTCTTTAAATTAATTTTTATTATGACAAAAGAATTTCCTTGTAATTGTGTTAGTGAATTCCAAGATGAACGTTATGGTCATGGAATTAGAGTTTTTAATGAAAGAATAGCTGGTTCAAAGAATAATGGCTGGCGTTGTACTGTTTGTGGTAGAGAAATTAAGGCATGATTGAAAAGAAAAGAATTGGAGATTTAGAATTTGCTCCAGCAAGCTATTTACTTCCAAAAGAAAAATGGCCAGAAAATCCAGCTTGGCATATAGACTTTTGGTATCCTAATGGATATTATGGAAGAGAATCTGAATTCATAAAAGACGGAGATTGGTATTTATATCCAGATAGCCCTCATTGCAGAGTTCATAAGGATTGTTTTAAACATCCACAATCTTGTATGGCTATAGCATCTTTTAATTATAATGAACATGAAGGATGTTATGAATTAGAGTTTGTTTTGGATAGACCAATATCTCTTCCAAAAGAACTCAGAGATACTTTTTGGGAACTATTAGAATATGGTTTTAATCAATTAAATAATCAAGAAGAAAATGAAGAAGCATAATTGTCATTGTTGCGGATACTATAGAAATGGATATTGCAATGATTTAGATTGTACAGTAGATCCAGATGATCCAATTTGTAGTGAAGAATATTATAACTCATGAAACTTACAGAAGAAAAAATTGATAACATCATAGATAACGCTTGTGATTATATTTATGATGACATATGGAATGAATTTGGTACAGAATGGGTAGAAGACTATCTAGATGGTGAAGATATAGAATATGATGATGAAGATGTAAATAAAATTCTTGAAGGATTAAAAGAATCTCAAAAAGAATTTCAACAACAAGCTCTATCAGAAGAAAAAGAAACTCTTTACCAGCAAATAGATGAATTTATAGAAGATTCTGATATTCATTTAAATTGTACAGATATTGGTAAAGTTTTAGTAAGATTGGCTAACGATTATTTATGTAATGAATAAATTTATTGAATATGATATTCATAATGGTATCACTCTTTTGAAGTGTGCCATTATGAATATTTTAGAATCACTAGATTCCATGGAAATAGATTCGTATGAATTTGGCCCTTATATATCTCCTATGTTAATAGAAGAATGTATGGGACAGTTAGGGTGGGAATTTGATGGAGATATAATATATTCTCCTTCTAAAAGAGATTTTGTATTTACTGATGATTTTACACTAAGATTATATGAATAATACACCTATTTTAATGCAGTCTGAAGAAGAACATGCTCCTTGGAATGAAAAAACTAAAACAATTGAAGTAAATATTTCACAATGTCTTAGTTCAACTCAAACGATAGAAGTTCCAGATGATTTTGAGGATTATGATAATACTGAAGCTTTATGTGATTTTGTCAGAGAACAAATAATGTTGCCATCTGATTGTTTAGAACATGAAGGATATTGGTGGAATATTGATGAATTTTGGGTAGGAATATGATTGAATTTAAATTAAACGAAAAAGAAAATGAACTTGCTGAAAAATTTCTACAAGATCATAGACATTCCGAAGTTTATAAAGGTGCTATAGGAGGACATATAAGTTTTATATTTACTCCTACCAGTATTGGAGATGCTTGTGTTATGCATTGTGGTATATGCGATAAAGAAGAAAATATAACTGATTATGATAGTTGGTAAATTATGGATATTGATGAATTAATTAAGAAAGCTATGTTAGAAAAGAATTCTGCTAGAAAAGAAGCTTATAGAGCTATTAAAGCAGAATTCTTGTTGATTAATACAGGATCTAAAGGAATTGCTCCTAGACCTGTTGCAGAAGAGGATGAAGTTAAAGTAGTTAGAAAACTTATAAAAGAAAGAGAAGAGCAAGTTTCTATGTATGAAGCTAATAGTCGTAAAGATTTAGCAGATATGTATAGAGAACAGATGAAATATTTAAAAGAACTTCTTCCTCCAGAAATTTCCAAAGAGAAGATTCAAGAAGCTGTAACATCTGCTTATCCTGATGGATTTTCTCAAAAAGAAATGGGAAAAGTTATTAAAGAAGTAAAATCTATTTATCCAACTGCTGATGGAAAATTAATTTCTGAAGTAGTTAAAAAGTATATTAATTAATTAAATTCTTTAAACAAATGATTACTTTAATTATCGTAGACTGTCAAAATGATTTTATTACTGGTACAATGTCAGTAAAAGGTGCTAAAAATGCTGTAGATGAGATTAAAAAGTATGTCAAAACTCATCGTGATGAAATTGCAAAAATTATATTCACTGTAGATTGGCATCCGTATAATCATTGTTCATTTAAAAAGTATGGTGGTGAATGGCCTCATCATTGTATTCAATACACTCCCGGAGCTTGTATTGAACCTAAACTTTTAAAGTATATACAATCATTTGAAATAGATTACGAAGTATGTCAAAAAGGAGCTGTTGAAGAAGTAGAAGAATATGGTGCTTTTAGTGATATTCAATTTAGTTCTGATAATTTTGGAGATAGAATTTATTTAGATATTGTAGAAGCAGACCCAAGTACTGATTTCGTTATATGCGGTATTGCTGGAGATTACTGTGTAAAGGCTACAATTCAAAATATGCTTAATGAAGGAGTAATTCCTAAGGTATTTTGTCCAGGAATTGTTTCTATTGATGGAGGTAAAATCTTCAGTAATTTCATTAAAGAAAACAATCTTGAGAAAACAGTATGAAAAATTTTCCAATTATTGATAAAGAAACAGGACGGGAATATTGGATTTCCCGTTCTGTTGCTGTAGTAATTGCATTTATAGCTTTTGATAAAAATGGTCAAAAATGTATACTCGCTGTTCAAAGAGGTAAAGGTACTCCAGATCCTGAATATATTGGAAAGTATTGTTTACCTTGTGGCTACCTTGATTTTGATGAAAGCGGAAGAGAAGCAGCGGCAAGAGAATTATTTGAAGAAACAGGAGTAGAAAGAGATTTTAATCTATTTGAATTAATAGCTATAAATGATGATCCGACTTCTGATAAAAGACAGAATATTACTTTTAGGTATAGATTTATATCTAATATTCCAGTAGAAGAAATTGAAAAAGAATTTACAACTAAATATTCTGAAAAAGATGAAGTATCTTCTATAAGATTTATTAATGTAAAAGATTTAGATTTATACGAATGGGCTTTTAATCATGAAAAAGTTATCAAGAAAATCTGTTGTTAAAGCTAAAAAACAACAACTTTGTGATAGAATTAATAGATGTAAATCTTTAGAAGAACTCAAAGGCTGGAAAAGAACTTTTTCTTATTATGATGTTCTTAAAGATGACCAGGATTGGGATTATGATTTTTTCTTGAGTTTAATTGAATTTAAATTAAGAAAAATGAGGGAGTATTTCTGGAGTCATAATATTGTTGAGAATGAAAAACAATACGGAGATATTTGCAATAAACTTATAAATCTTCTTAAAGCTGGTTATCAAACCGATATAGTTTTAACTAAAGATTTGTATAATAAAGTAAATTCTAGAAATGCTAAAAGATTTATTAATAAAGTATATTGGAAACATTTAGATGAAAATGATGAATATTGGCAAAAATATGGATTAGCTAATCAAATAGGAAACAGACGATGAAAGTATATACATTAGAAAATAAAAGTTTTGAATTTGATGATTTGACCGATGGCTGTTTTTATATTAAATATATATCATTAGATAAAGATAAAATAATAAAAGAATTTGATAAACAGAAAAACTTTTATACTAAAGTTATAGAAGAACAGCAAAAAAGAACAGATATTGATGACGATTATAAAAAAAGTTATCAAGTTTATAGAAACGAGCTTGACTATTTCGAAGCATGGTGTGGAAAATGGTGTTATGAATATAGTATAAATGAATACCAATTAATATGATTGATTATAATAAATTCATAGAAAATTCTCGTAAGTGGTTGGCTAATTATATAAAAGCTAATCATTTAAAAAGTTGTGTTTTAGGTATATCTGGGGGAATAGATTCAACAATTTCAGCCTGTTTAGCTTCTCCAGTATGTAAAGAACTTAATATTCCTTTAATTGGTAGAAGTTTACCAACTATTACTAATAAAATAGAAGAATCTGAGATAGCTCAACAAGTTGGAAATGCTTTTTGTTCTGATTTCAAAACTATTAATATTTCAGATGAATGTGAAATGATTATTCACAATATGAAATTAACAGAAGGCAAAATGTCAAAGCTTCAAGAAGGAAATATTAAAGCAAGATATAGAATGATTTATCTTCGTCATATAGCAGCTCTTCATAAAGGGGTAGTTCTTGATAACGATAATTTTACTGAATGGAATTTAGGTTTCTGGACAGTAGGAGGAGATAGTCCTATGGATATAAATCTAGGATTACATTATCTTTGGAAAACTGAAATATATGAATTAGCTGAACATTTATTAAGGGAATTCAGTGTAGAATATCCTAAAGAATCTAAATATACTCCTAAAGAAAGAGATATAATATACAGTAAATATGAAGCTATTCAAGCGTCTGTTCATTTAACTCCAACAGATGGTAATGGAGTTTCTAATTCAGATTGTGAACAATTTGGATTAGATAGTTACGAGTAGGTTGATGATGTTTTAAAGACTGTATATTATTCTACTCATACTAAGGAAGATTATATTAGACTTATTGACTCTTATAATGAACAAGGAGTTGATAAAGTAATGACACTTCATCAGAATACTGAATATAAAAGGAAGGAGTTGCCTATTAAACCTACTAAAGAAGAATTAGGATTATGACAGGATATGAAGAATTTCAGCAAATAATGGCTGAAATAAATTACAGAAAAAATATGGAGGAAAATCGTAAAAATTTTGGATTAAACTACGATTTACCTCCAGAGTTTGAGGATTTATTTAATGTATTTAAGAAATGATTAAAGTATTAGAACATGGTGTAAGAAAAATTACTTGTCCTTATTGTAAAGCTAAATTACAATATGAACAAGAAGATATTCAAGAAGATGTTCATCCTGCAATAATCGGAGAGGATGAAACTTATAAATTCATAATTTGTCCAGATTGTGGAAATGAGATTACTTTAACTTCTATTAAGCGATGAAAATTGCATTATATCTTGGTTCATTTAATCCATTTCATAATGGTCATTTAGAAGTGGTTAAAACTGCTCTAAATAAATTTAAAATGGATAAAGTAATTATTGTTCCAACAATGCAAAATCCTTGGAAAAAGGAGAAAGTTCTTGATATTGATAAAAGATTTGATATTATAGCAAGTTCTATATTTATTGAATTTAGTAATAAACGTCTTTCTATAGATTTAATAGAAAAAGAACTTATTCCTCCCTATTATAGTTATGCTACTTTACACGCTTTAAAGAATAAGTATTGTAATAATGAAGTATTTATTTTAGTAGGTAGTGATACTATGAAGGATATTCCAAATTGGATGCATGGTGGAAAAATAATTGAAGACTATAATTTTCTTATAGTAGATAGGCCAGAAAATTCTATTTCATCTACAGAAATTAGAAATAAAGTTAGAAATGAAGAAGATATTAGTAGATATGTTAATGAAAATGTTATTAAATTAATTAAAAATTATTACAAATGAAGAAAATCATTTTTATGCTGTTTTCAGCAATGTTTATGTTGAGTAGTTGTACTACAGTTGATTCTGGTGAAATTGGTATTAAATTTCATAAATGGAGTGGAGATTCAGATACTTACGGAGGTGTAGAAGGTACTGTACATGGAATTGTATGGTTTAATCCTTTCACAACTTCTGTGTTTACTTATCCTACTATGGTTCAGAGAAAAAATTATGAACCTTTTACAGTAAATGCCAAAGATGCATCAGTATTTACAATGGATCCACAACTTGCGTATCACATTAATCCGGATAAAGCTACTAGTATTTTTGTAAAATATCGTAAACCTATAGAAGAACTTGAAAATGGATATATAAGAACTTGTATATATGAAGCATATAGAACTTGTGGAAATGCGTATACTTCTGATTCTTTAATGTCTAATAGAGCAAAGTTTGAAGCTGATGTAAGAAGTCGATTAGAAAAGTCTTTAGCTCTAGAAGGATTTATTGTAGATGAATTTACTAGCGCAATTACACCTCCTGCATCTCTTACTGAAATGATTGATGCTAAGAATAGAGCAATTCAAGCTGCTTTGAAAGCTAGTAATGAAGTTAAAGAAGCAGAAGCTAATGCACGCATTGCTGTAGCAAAAGCTGAAGGAGAAGCTAAAGCTATGAAAATTAAAGCTGATGCAGAAGCTTATTATAATAAAACTATAGCTGCTTCATTAACTCAATATATAGTAATGGAAGACTATATAGAAAAATGGGATGGAAAACTTCCAACTGTTGCTGGAGGTCAAGGTATGATATTTGATATGTCTAAATTTGTTAAGTAAATATGGGAATAGTTTTATTTTGGATTTTATATCTTGTTTCAGGATTATGTTTATATACAATTCTTAGAGGAATGTATATAAGAAAAAAGATTGAAATAAATCAATATCCTTATTACAAAATTGAAGAAACAAATGAAAGATATAAATTACCATTATGGTTAATTATTATACTTGTAATAGTTTTCTTTATTCCAGGATTAAATATATGTTTAGGTTTTTGGATTTGGTTTAGCTTACTATCAGATGATAGAGAATATTATTATAAAACATTTCTAACTAAAAAATATTAATTGACAAGGGCTGTAATCACCGTAATTGGTGGTTGCAGCCCTTATTTTTTTCTACAATATTTTAAAATTTTATTAATGAATAATTTATCATTTTAAATATAAAAATTGATTGTAGACAATTTTACATATCTTAAAATTAAAATTTTATATAGAAAAAGGTGAATTGATTTTCTCATTTTTGAGAATTTCAATTCACCTTATTTTTTCAAAATGAAGTAGTTGCACCACCTCCTCCAGATTCTCCTCCCATAAAATTTTGTCCTACAGGTACTCCTATAGTATTTAATTTTATATAATTGAAAATAGGCTTGGCATTACGTGCAAATGCAGCTTGTTTTACAAAAATATCAAAAGGATCAACTTCTCCAGTTACCATTTTAAACATTCCTTTAGTAAGTCTCCATCCAGACTATAAAGAAAAAGGAGTCCATTGAACACCTCTGCCAAATACTGATTTAATAGCATTAAAATCGTCTGTTGATTGTGCGAACATCCCTGCGCCAAGAGTTGCTAGCCAACCCATTCCAGCAGTTAAAATAGTCTCCCCTCCAATACTTTTAGCATAATCATTAGCAGCATTTACTAAAGCAGGAGCTATTAATCCTCCTATAAAAAGCATTCCCAACAAATCAGCCCACAACTACCACCAATTTGCTCTATACATTCTTCTAAGATATGGATCATCATTATTCCAATATAAATCCCTTAATGATTGTCCTTCCTCATCTCTCCTTCCAGTAAACATATCAAACATAAAGTGAGTTAAAGTAATTATCGCTCCTTCTTGAGGACGTCCTTTCCATACTTTGAATGGAACTCCTGTATTTTCATCAGTAATATCCATTTCTCCAGTTTCTTCATTATATTTTAAAAAATAAGGAATATCAACTCCATCGGCATTTTTCTCTGTATAATTGACTAATTCACCATCTTGTGTAAATCCTCTGCCAGAATAATATTGATTCTTTTTAGAAGACCAGAATGTGTTCATTTGAAATACTAATGCTCCTAAAGTATAACTCTAAATAAGAGATTTTTTTTCTGAAGAATAATATCCATATGTTTTATCTCCAAGAGCTTTCATAGATTCAGATTGTCTGACTGTATATGCTTTTGGAAGAGGCATAGGTTTTTTCATATTAAGAATAAATTTAGTTCCATCTGGATTGATAGTTCCATCATTTACCATTTCTTTTGCCATTGCATAATATAATGCTTTTTGTTCATTATATTTTTTAGTATCAACTGGAGGAACTTTTGAATCATCTCCATTATATTTAGCATAAACATCAAATCTTTTGTCTTTAGACCAATCATATACAAGTTTACCGTCAACTATAGAATGTGCTTCAAAACATCCATCTCCTCTCATCTATGCTCCAAAAATAGTCATACGATTATAATAATCAGGTCTAGAAGCAAGTCTAAACATAGCTTTCTAAAGTCTATCAGAACCATATGTATCTTTAGCATATCTAGATGGAAGTTGACTAATATCCATATCATTGATACCATACTATTGGTTTAAAGCTTCTCCTAATGATAGTTCACCATTAAATTTTGCTATATCTTGTATTATCCAAAAGAAAGAATCTTTAAAATTTTTGAAAGAAAAAGCATTGTCCATACTACTATATTGTAATACTAATTTAATATCTTTCCATAATCCGTCAAGTAACTAATAAAGCTATTTAGGATTAAAAGCTAATGCTAATATAGAAGTTTTTTTCATCAAATCGTCTACTATTTCTTTCATATTACCTAATGCTTTAATATCATCAACAGTTTTATTTTGAATTTTACCTTTTATGAAATTTTGAATATATTCTAAGTCTGCTTCAAAGTTATCATTAAGAATAATACCTTGATTAGCAAGATGTATAGATAAAGCTTTTAAATATGGTAATATTTTATCAATCTCCTATTTTTGAATATAAGCATATTCGTGTTTTAATGAAATCATTTCTAAATCAATTTCAAAACTATCTAATCCTCTTCTAGTAATCATTTCTGCTCTAGTTTCTGGATTTTTACCAGCATCAATATCATTAGTAAATGACCATATTTCATCTGGAACTACATTAGATTCATCTTCTGAAACTAATTCTTCCGCTTTTTCTTTAACATTTTCTTTTATTTCTTCCCAATTTTTTGGATTAAGTCCAATAAATGTTTTTCTTAAACTATTCCAAAAGTTAGATAAATTTTTAGAAGATTTACCTGCTTTTGAAATAAGTGGAACTAATAATGTATTAGGATTATTCTCAATTTCTATTTCTAAATCTTCTAATGTTTTAACAGTTGGTCTACGTCTTTTGGTTATATCTAAAAGAACTTTCTTTAAAACTTCTCTTTCTTCATCATTTAAATTAGGATTAGTAAATGGATTCTTAAATACTAAATCATCTGTTACTGTTTCATCATATAAGTTTTTATATAGATTTTCCTAATTAAATTTTCCATTAATACTTTTTAATTTATCTAAAAAAGGCTCTGTCTCATTTTTATATTTAAAAAGCTAATCTCTAATATTCTGATAAGCTACATCTACCAAATGAGATGCTTGATTAAGAGTTTCACTTCTAAGAGTTCCAGGGTTATCTGTTAAGTTTCCATTAAATCCATCCCACAAAAAAGATCTCATAATACTTCCCTCTAAAAATCTTGCATGATCTTTGGTTTGTTGAGTATACTTAAGATTTCCTAGTTCTCCTATTGCTAACATTATTTCAGCATATAATCTTTTTTCTGGAGAATTATAATCATCATATACAGAAGTGTTAATGTTTTCTTTTAAAATATATTCATATTTTTCTTCAAGCTATTTCTTCAAATGCATTAATTCATCAAGCATGGCTTCTTTATTTCCAAAAGCTTCGTCAAGTTTATTAGCAGACTCCAATATTCCACTCCAACGACTATCTTCTCCTCTGAAATATTTTATTCTTTGTAAGGAATCAGAAGCAAGTTGTACAAAAGAAGCTACTTTAATAGCTTTAGAATCATCTCCATATGAAAAATTATCCTATTCTGAAGCTTCTTTTGTAGAAGATAATTTCATTAATTTTTCAAAATTCCACATAAGAGCCTTATTATTAGCTCCTCCTCCTTCATTATAAGGTGAAATAACTTGTATTTCTCCTAAGAAACCATTTCCATTATTAAAGAGACTTGGCATACAATTAATAGCATACATTACTTCCATTAATTCAACATTTCCTCTTGTTGCATCCATTACTAAAGAATCCTATAATCCTTTTGCAACTGTATCTCTCATATAATTGCCAAGAAGAGTTTTACGTTCATTCCCAAAAGAAAGAGAAGCATCCAAATCATAAGTATGAGAAACTCTTATAACATCTGTTCTTCCAGTATAAATATCTCTAATAAGAATCATACCTAAAGTATCAAATGCCGGAGGAGTAGAAATTACTTCATATCTCTCATTAGCATATTTCTAAAGTATTTGTTGTGCCCAATCAGCTTGTTTAGTAGTTTTAATATCTTTTTGTCCTATAGCTATTTTAAAAACAGCAGATCTCCCGCTCCTATCTTTTATAGCATCTTTTAAAGCTCTTTTAATATCTTTAGTTTTTTCATAATTTCTATTTCGATTATCTTCCCATTCTTTTTTTACTTTAGAAACTAGCTCTTCTTCAGATTTACAATTTGGAAATAACAATTCTCCTTTTTTATATCGTTTAAATCCCCAAGTATTTGTTTCCTCGTTATATACTTTTCTTTTTTCAAGATATTTCTATACATTTTCATCTGTAACTTCTGTAATTTTATAATATTGAGGAAAAACTTTAGAGATCCAATTTTTAGTCTTAGAAAGAATTTTATCTGTACTTACATCTTCAACATATTCACTTTTAAAAGACTAGTCTAAGTTATTTTCAATAGTTGTATATCTTGCTTCATTAATAGTACTTCTAGAGTTCGGAAGTTCTTCAAATATTTTAGTATCTCTAAATTTAATTCCGCTTAAAGTAACTTTATTAGTAGTTTTATCCATATCAAAATTTTCAAATTGAATAGGAACTACCCAAAGTCTAATTCCTTTTTCAGAATTGATTCCTAATTGTTGAAGTATTCTTCTATAAACAGCTAACTAATATTCAAATGTTAGTTTTTTAGCATCATCATATTTAGAATATAATTTAGGAGAAGTTTTATAATCAATTACATGAACTTCTCCTTCAGGAGTTACTACTAACAAGTCTATACGACCAGTAACTCTGACTCCATCTTTCCCTAAAATAGCAGCTCCTCTAACAGTTAATTCTGGGATAACCATTAAATTGTCTCCGAACTATCTTTTTAATTCATCATTAAACTAAATACAATTTGTTATTATATTTTTAATAAAATTATCATTAGCTATATCATTTTTAAAATCTTTTAGAAGTTTTTTATAAGCTGAATATTCTTTTCCTTCATTAAGAATTTTTTTAATTTCTCCAACTTGTTCATCAATATCCATTTTAGCTAATGATACTCCGTCTTCATTTGTATATTTAGACTAAAATATATCAAAAATATCATGTACTACTGTACCTATTAATCCCTGCTGTTTCCAAATACCTTCAATTTTTTTTCTAATCTATTTAAACTCTTCATCGGAATCTATCGGATGAGTAATAAAATTACCTTCAGCATCCTTTTCAAAAATATACTGTTGATAATCTTTAAAGAAGTGATTAAAATTTCCCTCTTGAAGTTCTTTTTTGACTTCATTCCAATAATTATCCTAATCAAATAATGGAAAAAGTAAATTTCCATCTGGATTTCTCATTTCTTTAATAAATCCTGTTACGCCTATATCAGGATATTTTCCAGTAATTTCATCTAAATCTTCAAATTCGTTTTCTGAAGAAACTAATTTTACTCTTCCTGTCCTTATAGCATTTTCTAACTGCTTCCTCTAAGAAAATAATTTTTCTCTTATATTTTGCTACAACGGAGTCCATTTTTTACTAAAAACTTCATCTCCGTATTTATTATATAAATCTTTAGTTTCTGATAAAAAATCATCCAATTCAATTTCTGAATCAAATGTTTTATTTCCTATAAAAAATTTACAATTAGCCATCACATCTTTCCTCCAATATATTATTTTTCTTTAAATCTTCTTTATAATTAGCAAGAGTTCTGTGTATAACATCTGGAGTAAGAGTTCCTTCTTGTGTATTATTTATATTAGAAGATTGTAATTTAATTGATAAATCTAATATAGAATTGTTAAATATATTTCCAGATAATGTTTTTACACTATGCTCTCCAGAAATCATTGTATCTATATTTCTTAGTACTTCATAAGTAAGTTTACTTAATGAAGATATATCCATACTATCAAATATACTAGGTTGATTTGTTACATGTTTAGCAAATTCTTGAACGAATATTTCTTCATTCAAATCTCCTCTAGTTTTATTTGGAAACTATAAGGATAATTCCTAATATCTATCAAGTTGTTCCACACTGTCAACTAATCTAAAATAAGTGTTAGGATCAGAATATCTAACTCCTCCTAAAAAAATATGCATCATTTCATGAATTGGCGTATCTATGGTAGCGTTATCAGTATTAATATAGATATTTTCATTATGTACAAATCCTTTTACTACTCCAGCGTTTGGAATATCTTGAATTTCTTCAGTACTT
>Ga0310694_10001863_pt1 | contig 22777 bp, 19 predicted proteins | sample 174DNAGHGhighgp2_FD_203884 | JGI IMG/M metagenome (GOLD analysis project Ga0310694, IMG submission 203884) | Sheep rumen microbial communities from Palmerston North, Manawatu-Wanganui, New Zealand - 1742 DNA GHGhigh gp2 (v2) (version 2) | ecosystem: Host-associated > Mammals > Digestive system... | reverse complement strand
TAACGCCGCACCATCTGCTCCAATAACCGCGCCGCAGACCATCAGCGCACCAAACATCGACAACGATTTCTTCATCGAGACATACCTTTCTTGTGTTTTACTATTTCTCTGTGACGGTTATTGTACCATAACACGCGCCCCGTGTCTAGAAAAGGAAAGCGCCGCATTGGGACCAACGCGGCGCACTGGCAATTGAACGATGTACCGCCGTGGCGTCACCGGACGATGAGCATAAAGCCCTTCGGAATGACGGAGAGGACGATGTTGCCGTCCTTTACGCTCGCGCTTTTCGCCCATTCGGGCTTGTCAACCAGGTTCACCGTCTTGCCCGTGAAGTCCATCCCGCCCGTGAGCGCGTAGTCGCCGCCCTTCGGCCTGATGCCGTCCGCCGCCGTCACCTTCACGTTCACGCTCTCGCCCGCCGCCGTGACCGCCGTACCGCTCAGCACCGGCGCAGTGTCCTTCACAGTGAAATTGAACGCGAGCGCGGCGTTCTCGCCGATTGTCAGAGCGCCGCCGAGCGTCACAGTGGCGGACGCCGCCACCTGCAGCGTCGATGTATCCTCCAACGTCACCGCACCCTTGCCGGGACGTGCCCCTTTGTTTACCAAGACGATCGCGGAGTTCTTGACCGTCAGTCCGCCGCCGAAGTCGTTGTCGTTGATGCCGGTGTTGGCGAACACGAACCTGCCGATGCCCTGCACGACCACCGCGACCGCATTGGCGTATGCTGCCGTCGATCCGCCGATGCCGGTCTCCGCCGTGATCGTCCGAGCAATGGTGCTGTCGTAGTAGTCCGTCGTATCGAACGTCACAGTGGTCGTGCCGCTGCTGCCAATCTTGCGCATGCCCTTGAACGTTGTGCCGTAATTGTTGTGATTGTTATAGAATATCGGCCAGTCGGCGTATGAACCAAAGTAAATACTGCCGCCGTTTGCGATACGAATGTAGCCGTCTTGCCCATGTATGAAGCCAGCAGGACCGACAATCGTAGTTTGAGACGGAATAAGAACCCCTCGCGCGCGAAGCTGGTTGGCGATGAACACGCCGCCGCCGGACTCTTTCTCCACATATCCGCCGCCGTTACCATTACCATTGAGAGATGTATAGGAAAAGATTTCATTGGTGGCTATGAAAACGCCGCTGTTCTTATTTATAAGGTACTTGAAACCACTACCGTCCGTCCTTGTGTTCTTGACCTTCACCGTGGCCCCTGATTCGATTGTCAACCTGTAGTTGTGATCGTAATATGTACCGTCCGGCAGATTGAGCTCTGAACCTGCAGTCAGCACACTTCCATCTGGCGGAGCCCAGTCGCCCGTCTGCGTAATCGTGTACTTCCCGTAGAATGTCGTATGGTTGGCGATGCCAGCGCCCGTCGCACCGCCCGTGAAGCGCACCCGCCCGCTCGTCGCCGTCACGTCGATAGCGCCGGAAAATGCGACTTCATTCTCCATCACGTTCTCCACGCCGTTCTCGACAACGATGCTGCCTATGGACGCCATCTTCCCGCCACCAGTCACCGTCACCGCGCCAGCGCCTACCCCGAACGTTATCTTGGTTATCGCGAAATCATCGCTGGAGGGATTGTAATTCACCGTCGTGGCACCGGCCTGGTCGAAGGTGAATTTTTCGCCGCCAGCAAGCGAGGACGCGACATTACCATCGGCATCCTTCCAGTTGCCGGGCGTGAACCAGTTGCCGTCATTCGCCGCGCCCGTCCAGTGCCACGACGGTTCGCGGAACGCCGCCAGGAGCTGCACCGCCGTGCCGCTCGCTACCGTGATGGATGCGTCGGATGCCGCACCGGACGAGATCGCCCATGTGTCGCCCGTCCATCCGGCGAACTCGAATCCTTCCTCCGGAACTGCGGTCAGCGTGACGTTGCCGTCGCGCGCCACCCACGCCTCCGCCGTGCCGGACGCCTCGCCGTCGCCGAACTTTACACCACCCAACGTGTCGTCCGCCGCGTATGCGCGGAACTTCGCGGAGAACACGCCGTCTTCGTACTTGTAGTCGTCCGCGCTACCAATGCCGTCGGAAAAAGTCAGCGCCTTGGAAGGACTGTCCTCCTCCTCGCCGTGGAACGTGCCGCTGATGACGTCCATGAATCCCGCCTCGCCAAGTTCATTGGTCGTAGGCGCAAGAAACACCGCAGGCATCACCGCATCGCTCGTATCCGCCGCCTCGAAGCAGAAGATGTTCTTTATGCCGGCAACGTAGTTTTTATTACCCAATGCAAAAAGGTTCAGAGGTGTAGTAGCCGTCGCCGCATGAGAATACGTCTGCGATTTCACGCTTGCGCCTGTTCGGTCATACAGGCTGAGGGTCGCCGTCTCCTTGCTTGTGGTCGCATGTGTGACTGTAAGGATTCTGCGTTGCGCGTCAATAGTGGAAAAAGTGGCCGCACCCGAATCTGAATCTCTATAGTACCATTTGTAATTTATATTACCATGTGTTGTATAAAACGCGCATTTCGGATTAGCCGTCGTTCCGCCGAATATGCCCTGGTCTCCAACTGACGCCTGAGTCAGCTGAAAGTCTATGAAGTACCGCGAAAGCGGCTTCGCGCAGTAGCCCGTGGCAACGCGGTTGACGCCTTTCGACTGTACGTAGGCATACGGCTGGAGCGTGTGAGTCTCTGCACTTGCCGGCAGGATTACACCTGCCGCGATTGCGGCGAGGGCAATCATTTTGTGAGTGTTCATTTTTGTTTCTCCTTTTTTGTTGTTGCCCATGCGGGCAGTTGGTTGGTTTGGTTCAAATTGACAAAAGACACCGAACTTCGGACCTCGGACGATTTTGATGTCCGAAGTCTGAAGTCCGATGTCCTTCCAAGTCGTAAACGCGCTACAGGCGCGTCGTCTGTGAAACTACTCCCCCGCTAACTGCGTAAACGCACCCACAAGCGCAGTTTTAGCGCAGTTGTGTGCGGTTCTGTGGATGGCGGCTATCATGTTTTTGCAGTTTCTTGTGGCAAAACCGGTCAGACCTGTTTTGCCACTCTTTCACACTTTTTCACATCGTCGCCTGGAGCTTCTTGACCTGCGCAAGCGAAAGGCCGGAACACTCGGCAATTTCCTTCAACATGAGCTTGCCGTTGGCAAGCAACCTCTTCGCCGTCTCGATCATGGTCTCGCGCTTGCCCTTGCGCTCGCCCTTGCGCTCGCCCTCGACAATGCCCTCGGCCTTAATTCTTTCCATTGCTTCGCACATATAGTGCCTCCCTTCCTCTGATTTCTTGAACTTGTAAACCTGTTTCCTAAGAACGTCGAAATACATCTCGGTCACATCACGGCAAAGCAGGTCGTGTACCAACTTGCCGATTTCAGATGTGCTTCGCGTCGCACCGTTCACGTAGATGATGTGCGTTCCATCGTGAAGTCGCTTACCGCTGTATTCTTCCATCCGCAGATATGAGTATGCATCCTGCCCATCTCCCATCACGTCGTTCTCGGTGATGAAGATGACATAAGTGTCGCGCAGTTTGCCGAAGTCCTCGCCCGACTTGAGCGCGTTCGCGTCCATCAGCGCGGAATTGTACCGTGCGCGCTTCGGCTCCGCGCCATCGTCGGCGCGCTGGATTTCGATGTCGTATTCCCTGCCCTCGGAATCCCGCGCGAACACGTCGAAACGCACGCCGCGCCCCTGAAGGCTCTTGATAGGGTACTCGGTCTGCGACTTGACGACCTTCAGGTCCTTCTTGCCGAGGATAATCCGCAACATCAGCTCGATGCACTCAGGCGCGTTCTCGAAGCACTTCGACATGAAGGTGTCGTCCATGAGCCGGAAGCGTTCGATCTCCGCGAGGTACTCCGGCTTCATGACGGAAGCAGAACGCCACGCCCCCGTCTTACCGGGGGCGGCCTTCGCCGCTTTCCGCGTACCTTTATGCAGGAGCTTCCTCATGTAGTTTCATCCCGCTTCCGCCCAAGGGGTAAAACCTCCCCCTTGGGGAAAACGCCCGTATTATACCATAATTCCCCATGATTCACAGAAGGAATTGCAAAAAAATCGGATTGGTGGCCGAGTGGAGCGAACCCGAAAGCCCGCAATCGGTGCCCGGGCATACCCACAATCGATACCCGGACATACCCACAATCGGCTGGCATGTTTCTCTTGAAGAGAAGCGAAAATCACTCTTGAAGAGTTGTCGAAATTTGTCTTCAAGAGTATTCCGGGCTTCCCTTGAAGAGTATGTTTGGCTTCTCTTGAAGAGAAATTCGCGGGTCACTTGGAGAGTCGTTAGCACTTCTCTTCGACGGGTGAAGGCAACATGCCCCCGGAAACGGTTGGCACGCCGTCCCGCGTTGTGGCAAAACCGGTCTGACCTGTTTTGCCATTCCCGAATGCCACATGTCATACCACATCTCGGCAGAGGCGTGGCGGATTACCATTTGGTCACGTACTAGACAAACGGCATGTGAAAGTCGTACAATATCCGCGTTTCCAAAAACAGGAGAATGAACAGGAGTAAAGAAATGGATCTGTCGAACGCATCGAACAAAATCGCCGCGCAGGGCGAACTGGTGAACCGCATCCGCGAGGAGGTGGGCAAGGTCATCGTCGGCCAGGAAAAGCTGATCGACCGTCTGATACTCGCGCTTGTCGCGAACGGACACATCCTTCTCGAGGGCGTGCCAGGCCTCGCGAAGACGCTGAGCGTGAACACGCTCGCCAAGACCCTCGGCCTCGACTTCAAGCGCATCTCGTTCACGCCGGACCTGCTCCCGGCGGACGTGGTTGGCACGCTCATCTACTCCCCGAAGACTGGCGAGTTCTCGCCGAAGAAGGGCCCGGTGTTCACGAACATGCTGCTTGCCGACGAAATCAACCGCGCCCCGGCGAAGGTGCAGAGCGCGCTTCTTGAATCAATGCAGGAACGCCAGGTCACGATCGGCGAGACCACCTACCGGCTGCCCGAACCGTTCCTCGTGCTCGCCACCCAGAACCCCATCGAGCAGGAAGGCACATACCCGCTCCCCGAGGCGCAGGTGGACCGATTCATGTTCAAGTGCCTCGTCGAGACGCCGTCGAAGGCGGACGAGCGCCGCATCATGGACCGCTTCGCCCAGCAGGCGAAGGCGCCCGACGCGAAGACCGTCTGCACTCCGGAGAACATCGCCGAGCTGCGCGCCACCCTGAAGGAGGTCTATTGCGACGAGAAGGTTGGCGACTACATCCTCGACATCGTGTTCGCCACGCGCGAGCCGGAGAACACTAAGGGGCTTGAATCGCTGAAGGAGCAGATACAGGTCGGCGCGTCCCCGCGCGCGACGCTCGCAATCAACCTCGCCGCGCGCGCGAACGCGCTTCTCCACGGACGCGCCTACGCGACGCCGCAGGACGTGAAGGAGATCGCGCACGACGTGCTCCGCCACCGCATCCTGCTCACCTACGAGGCTGAGGCCGAGAACATGACCAGCGACAACGTCATCGACAAGATCCTCTCGGTAATTCCAGTACCATGATCGATGTAAAAGAACTGATGGCGAAGGTGGGGAAAATCCGAATCCTCACCAATCGCCTGATCGACGACCAGCTGAGCGGCGACTACCACTCCACCTTCAAGGGACAGGGAGTGGAATTCGACGAGGTGCGCCCGTACGTGGCCGGCGACGACGTGCGCTCCATCGACTGGAACGTGACCGCACGCACCGGCATGCCGTACATAAAGCGCTTCAGCGAGGAACGCGAACTGACCGTTCTCTTCCTCGTTGACGTGAGCGGCTCGCAGTCGTACGGCAGCACGACCCGCTCGAAGGCCGAACTCGCCGCCGAGGTGGCGAGCCTCCTCGCCCTCACCGCAATCCGCAACCAGGACAAGATCGGCCTCGTCCTCTTCTCCGACAAGATCGTGAAGTACATCCCGCCTCGCAAGGGACGCCAGAGCGTTATGCGCCTCGTCCGCGAAGTGCTCGCCGCCGAGGACGACGCAACGGGCGGCACCGACATCGCAGGTGCGCTGAGGTTCCTCAACGGCGTGCAGAAACGCCGCGCCGTCGTGTTCCTCGTGAGCGACTTCCAGTGCGGTTCCGGCGACGACGCGTCCGCATACGAGAAACTGCTTCGCGTAGTGGCGCGCCGTCACGACGTGATCGCGATCCCCGTAAGCGACCCGGCGGAAAGCGAGCTGCCGCGCGCCGGACTCGCCGAACTCGAAGACCCCGAAACCGGCGAGCTTCTTCTCGTGGACACCGCAGACTCCAAGGTACGCGCCGCGTTCGCAGAGGCGGCACGAAAGGAAGTGGAGGACCGCGACCGCTTCTTCGCCCGCAACGGAATCGACAACGTGCCAGTGGCTACGGACAAACCCTATATTCAAGCCATCCGGGCGCTATTCAAAAGGAGGGCCAGCAAGCGATGAAAACAATGTGGTTGTATTTTTGCCGCAAAGAACGCATAAATCGCAAAGCGGGTATAGTGCGTTTTTATGTTCTTTGCGCCCTTTGCGTTCTTTGTGGCTCAATATCCCCGCTCGCAGCGGAGCAAGTCGCCGACCTCTCGCGCGACGGCGCAACCATCACGGTTGACGCATCGCCTCGCGCAGTTGACCCTAGCCGCGACTTCTTCGTGACCTTCACCGTTGTTTCGCCGCCTGGCGTCAAGGCAACCCTTCCCGATTTGCGCGACCGCTTCCAGGGCTTCACCGTAGCCGAGGATTTTACGGAAAATCCAATCACGGGAAAAGACGGCAAAACCACCGTCATCTCCCGCTGGCGCCTTGAGCCGGAACCCCTTGCACGTCGCTACCGCCTCGCTCCGTTCGTGATGACGGTTGGCGACAGCACGTTTGCCACGGCACCCGTCCTCTTCGATCCTCCAGCTGCCCGCGAAGACGTGTCTGGGGAAATGGAGGTCAATCCCTCAAAGGACCTGCCTCCGCTTTCCTGGAAGCTTGTCGGCATCTGCGCCGCCATACTTGCCGGACTGCTGCTCATCCTCGCCGTGGCGTACCTCATCTTCCGCAGAATTCGCCTCGCCGTGCGCGTCCACCGCATGAGCCCGATAGAGCGCGCTCTCTACGAACTCGACAAGCTGCTCAAGAAGGGTCTTCCCGGACGCGGCTTCTACAAGGATTTCTACGTTGAACTCACGATGGTCGTGCGACGCTACATAGAACGCCAGCACGGCGTGCGCGCGCCGAACCTCACCACGGACGAATTCCTCCGCGCCGCCAGCTCCAACGCCGCCTTCACCAAGGCTTCCCTCTCCGAACTCAAGGCGTTCCTCGAATCCGCTGACCTCGTGAAGTTCGCCGGATTGGAGGCCACTCCCGAAATGGCGGACGGAGCAACGGGCAAGGCGAAGAACTACCTCACTGCAGACGCCCATCAGGCGAAGGATGCCGCACATGAGAATGGAGGTGCGAAATGAACCTGAACTTCGCATGGCCTCTTTTCTTCCTGCTGCTGGCGCCCCTCGCGCTCGCCGCGTGGCGGATGCTCCGCCGCGGACGCCGCACCGGCATCAAGTTCGCGCCCGTCCGCCGCCTCCCCGCGAGAACCGCTGGCTGGCGCGCGCGCCTCGCGAACTTCGCGCCTTGGATTTTCCTCGCCGGTGCCGCGCTGCTCGTCGTGGCGGCCGCACGTCCGCGCAGCGCGCTCGCACGCAGCGCGCGCAGCGTAGATGCAATCGCAATCGCGATGACGGTGGACGTCTCGGGCTCGATGGAGGCGCTCGACCTCACGCCGCGTGGGTCGTCATCGGAGAAAACACGCCTCGACGTGGTGAAGGAGATGTTCGCGAAATTCGTGGAGGCGCGCCCCGACGACCTTATCGGACTCGTCACCTTCGGCGGTTACGCCTCCACGCGCGCGCCGCTCACCGCTGACCACGACGCACTACTGCACGTCCTCAAGGGCGTCAACGTGCCGAACGTCGCCTACGACTCCAACGGTCGCCCCGTTGACCAGGAGGAAACGCTCACCGCAATCGGCGACGGCCTCGCCACGGCCCTCGCCCGAGTAAAGGACGCCGACCTCAAGTCGAAGATCGTGATCCTCCTTTCAGACGGCGTCTCGAACACTGGCGCCGTGGAGCCGGATGCCGCCGCCGCTGCCGCCGCCAAGCTAGGCATCCGCGTTTACACCATAGGCGTTGGCACGCATTCGCGCCGCACGCCGTTCAGGGTGCGCGACATGTTCGGGCGCTCCGTGGTGCAGTATGCGGATATGTCCTTCGACGAGTCGCAGCTCAAGTCCATCGCCTCAAAGACGGGCGCGCGCTACTTCGGCGTGCGCGACGCCGACGGACTCAAGGCCGCGCTGGAGGAAATCGACTCGCTTGAAAAGACCACTCTCGACCGCACCGTTTACCAGCGCTGGAACGAATACTTCCCGCCGTTCCTCCTCGCGGGTGCGTTGCTTGTGCTGTTCGCGGTCTCCCTTCAAATGGCCGCATCAAGGAGGCTTGTATGAAGTTCGTATATCCATGGATGCTTGTGCTTGTGGCGCTCGTGCCGGTGGCGGGCGCGGTTTGGGCGTTCCTGCGGGCGCGGTCCGAAAAACGCCTTGCGGCGTTCGTCGCGCCAGAGCTACAGGCGCGCCTGCTGCCGCGCAACCCTCGCCTGTTCGGATTGCAGGCGGCGCTGCTACTCGCGGGATTGGGGCTCGTGCTGTTCGCGACATCGCGTCCGCAGTGGGGTCAATCCGCGCAGCAGACGCAGGCGCGTTCCCGCAACGTGGTAGTGGCGCTCGACGTCTCCCGCTCGATGCTCGCGACGGACGTGCGCCCGAACCGCCTCGAACGCGCGAAGGCGGATATCGCCGACCTCATCGACTCTCTTGAGGGCGACCGCTGCGCGCTCGTAGCGTTTAGGCGCACTGGCGAGCTGCTGTGTCCGCTCACGTCCGACCACGCCTTCCTGCGCAGCGCACTTGAAAACGCGACCATCGAATCAGCCCCGCGCGGCGAAACCGACCTCGGCGGCGCGATCCGCACATCGCTCGCCGCGCTCGACCCGGCGAAGGACGAGCACAACGCGATCATCCTCATCTCCGACGGCGGCGACCTTCGCGGCGGCGCACTCGACGCTGCGCGTGACGCGAAGAAGCGCACAGTGCCAGTGTTCACCGTAGGCCTTGGCAACGACAAGGTTGAAAGCACGCTTCCAGATGCCGACGGCAAGGGAACGCAGACCTACCAGGGCAAAACCGTGAAGACGCGCCTTGAAAACAAAACCCTTGAAATGATAGCGAACGAAAGCGGCGGACGATATGTGCCGCTCGCCACGGCTGGCACTGCGGAAACCACGCTTGGCGCAATATACCGTCGCTTCCTCCGCCAAGTCGCAGAGGAAGAGCTCGCCGAAGAAGAGGAACTTCGCGCCACCGAGCGCTTCGGCTGGTTCCTCGTGCCTGGCATCTTGCTCGTGCTGCTCGCCGCCGCATTTTCACGCGGGCGCTTCGCCGGACGCCGCACCCGCGCCGCTGCGGCTGCGCTCGCATCCATTGTCCTGTGTGGCGGCATTCATGCCGCCGAAACCAACGAAGCGCAAACCGCCGAGAGCAGCGCACCACCGCAAACTGCATCATCCGAAGCCGCACCGCTTACGGACGGTGAGATATGGAACAAGGGCGTGGAATACTACCGCGCCGGCGATACGACCAACGCACTCGCCACGCTCCAGCCGCTCATGCTCAGCCGCACGCACGGCGCACGCGCCGCCGAAATCGTGGGAGCGATCCGCCACGCCGACCGCATTGCCGAATACGCGAAGGCAAAGGACGCACAAACCGTACACGCCGAAAACGCAACGCTCGATCCGCTGCGTAAGGCATCCGCCGCCGGCGACGAAAGCGCATGGGCCATGCAACGAGCGCTCCGCGCCGCGCCGGACGATCCACGGGCCAACCGAAACTACACGCGCGCGGTGTCGGGCCTCAAGGAACTGCGCGAAAACCTGCACATCGAGGAGGTGCTTGCAAAGGCGAAGGGGAAGGATCCCCGCGCCCAGATGTCCGAGGCGTCACGCGAGGCTCTTGCCATCATGCGCGAACAGCAGGGAGTGCTGACTAACGAAGCAGGCGCCGCAATCGCGAGGAGCGAGGCGCTCGCGAAACGCGCGGAGCGTCTTGCGGACGCACTCATCCCGCTCAAGCGCCAGGTGTTGGAGACGGTCACGAACCAGCAACAGGCGGCGGAAATTGTCGGCGACGTGGAGGCGACGCGCGACCTCACGATTCTCGCCGCCGACCAGCTCGCCGACCTCTCGGCGGATGCTGCGGAAAGTCTTTCCAAATCAGAGGCCGCGTTCCACCGCTACTGGAAAGGCATGATCGACGCTCCGACCGCGCTGGAGGAGGATTTGCGCGCGCAGTCCAACGCTGTGGCGAAGGTTGAGGCGGTCAACGGACGCGACTGGCAACGGGAGGCATTTGAGTTCTCGTCGATCTTCGGCGCGCGGTTCCAGGAATGGGCGCAGCAGCTGTGCGCACAGGATACGCCGGCATCCAGCAACGAGCCGCCATACACGGTACACGTGGCGCAGGAAATCGGCAACGCGATGCAGGAGATCGCAAAGAAACAGGAAGCCCTGCTGAAGGAACCCAAGGACGAAGACCAGTCGCTTGCCATCGCCGGGCTTAAGCGCGTGCGCGACAGGTGCGGACTTCTCGCCGGCGATCCGCGTCAGCTCGCCGCCGCCGACCTTCTAATGCAGACGAACGCCTACATCGACGCGAAGCGCACCGACGGCTTCGACTGGCAAAAGGACGCCTACGACCACACGCGCGCCTTCCGTGCGCGTTTCCCTGCATGGGCGATGCAGTACGAACAGCAGGCGCAGGCCGATACGAACATGCCTCCGTTTACGAAGGAACAGCAGACCGAAGTCAAAAAGCTCGCCGCCGCAGTGGAAAAGCTACAAGCCGGTTGCGTGAAGGAACCGGTGCCGCCAGACCAGATGGACGCCATTCAGAAGATCCAGCGCATCATCGAACTGCTCCCGCCCGAGAAGAAGCGGTCCAACAACCAGAACCAACAGCAGCAACAGCAGCAGAACCAAAACCAGAACCAGAAGCAGGATCAGCAGCAGCAGCAAGACCAGCAGAAGGATCAAAAGCAGGACGAGCAGAAGGATCAGCAACAAGACCAGCAGCAGGATCAGCAGCAAGAGGAAAAGGAACAGGAAGCGAAGGAACAGCCTGCCAAACAGGAAGAGAATCCCGACCAGAAAGAGGCCGAGGAGCTAATCCGAAAGGCACTTGAACGCAGCAACGAACATGAAGCCGAGAAAAAGGCTCGCCTGCGCAAGATTCCCCTCTCGCCCAACGAACGCGACTGGTAATACCCACTTGCGGAAGACTTGCATTTTCCCTACTCGGCTTTAATCACCCCATCCACCTTCCCGCGTTTTCCAACCCTCACACGATTATTTACTTTCTCTTTTCACGCCTGCTACGGTTTTCGCCTTGCCACACGATGCCGAAAATATGCTATACTATTCCGCGCTATGAACATTGTCATTCTACTGGGTGCCCCGGGATCGGGGAAAGGTACCGTGGCGGGTGCGCTCGCCGCGGGGAACGCGAACCTCAAGCACGTGTCGAGCGGCGACTTGCTGCGCGGCGCGGTGGCGAAGGGCACGGAGGCCGGTAAGCAGGCCAAGGAGTTCATGGAGGCCGGCAAGCTCGTCCCCGACGCGCTGATCGCCACCATGATCAAGGACGTCGTCGCCGAGACGACTGGCGACGTCACGATGCTCCTCGACGGCTTCCCGCGCAACCTCGCGCAGGCAGAAATCCTCGCCGAGATGGGCGCACCCGTGAAGAGTGCGGTGTTGATCGACGTGCCGGACAGCATCATCCAGGACCGCATCGCGGGACGCCGCACGTGCCCGAAGTGCAAGGCCGGATACCACGTACGCAACCTCCCGCCCAAGGTCGAGGGCGTGTGCGACGTGTGCGGCGAGAAGCTTGTAATCCGCAAGGACGACAACCCCGAGACCGTCAAGGACCGCCTCGTGGTCTATCACCAGCAGACCGAGCCCCTTATCGCCTACTACAAGGACAAGGGAATGCTCCGCACCGTGGACGGCACAACCGGCGTGGAGAACGTGGCTGCCGCGTTCCTTGCCGCGATGTAAGGCCATGAAAGTCGATATAAAGACGAAGGCACAGATCGACCGCATGCGCGTGGCGTGCCGGATGAGCGCCGAGATACGCGACATCTGCGCGGCGGCGGTGGAGCCCGGCATGAAGACGTCGGACATCGACGCGATCGTGCGCGACTACTGCATCCGCAACAAGGTGAGGGCGAGCTTCTTCGGCTACAATGGTTTCCCCGGCGCCTTGTGCGTGAGCTTGAACGACGAGGTGATCCACGGCATTCCCGGCGACAGGATGATCATGCCCGGCGACTTGGTTAAGACCGACGTGGGCGTGTTCACGCAGGGCTACAACGGCGATACCAGCCGCACCGTGATGGTGGGCGTAACCGACCCCGAGGTGATCCGACTCGTCGAGACCACGAAGAAGTGCCTCGCCGCCGGTATCGCCGCTGCGGGTCCGGGCGTACACATCGGCGACGTCAGCTACGCCATCCAGAAGGTCGCGGAGGACGCGGGCTTCGGCATCGTGCGCGACTGGATCGGACACGGCGTCGGCCGCACCGTCCATGAAGACCCCGAAGTGCCCAACTACGGCAAGCCCGGCACGAAACTCGTGCTGAAGCCCGGCATGACCATCGCCATCGAGCCCATGATCACGATGACGAAGAAAGGCGCGAAGACCTACGTTGACCGCGACAACGGCTGGACCGTGATTACGAACGACCACTGCCTTGCCGCGCACTGGGAACACACCGTGGCCATAACGGACGACGGATGCGAGGTGCTTACTCTGCCCGCCGACTACCCATGATTCCACTTTCCCGGCGGACGGACCCGAAGGCGCCAAGGTCGAACGGTGACTGATTGTCCATCCGCCGGGGATCAACCCAAACAACGAAAGATGAAACGAATATGAACATTGTCTGCCTAGACGTCGAAGGGGTTCTCCTTCCGGAAATCTGGATTGCGTTCGCGGAGGCGAGCGGCATCCCGGAGCTGCGGCGCACGACGCGCGACGAACCGGACTACGACAAGTTAATGCGCCGGCGCATCGAGATACTGAAGGAACACGGCCTCGGCCTCAAGGAGATACAGAAGGTCATAGGCACCATCGATCCGCTTCCCGGCGCGCGCGAGTTCCTCGACGCGCTCCGCGCCCGTACGCAGGTGGTCCTGATCAGTGACACGTTCGACCAGTTCGCGACTCCGCTCATGGAAAAACTCGGCTGGCCCACGCTCTTCTGCAACACTCTTGAAGTTGCGCCGGACGGCGCGATAACGGGATACAAAATGCGCGTGCAGAACGGCAAACTCGCCACGGTGCGCGCACTGCAGTCAATCGGATTCGAGACAATCGCGAGCGGCGACAGCTTCAACGACCTCGCGATGATCCGCGCAGGCAAGGCGGGATTCCTCTTCCGCAGCACCGACGCGATCAAGGCCGCGAATCCGGACGTGACCGCGTATGAATCCTACGCGGACCTCCTCGCCGCCATCACTGCCGCGCTTTAGTGCGGTCCGCCAAGGAACGGCGCACGTCCGGCACCGCCGCAAGCAGGTTCTTGGTGTAGTCCGACTGCGGATTGTCGAACACCGACTCCGCGGGGCCCACGTCTTCAAAGAGCCCGAGGTGCATCACGCACACGCGGTCGCACACGTTGCGCACAACGGAAAGGTCGTGCGCGATGAGCAGGATCGCAAGCCCGAGTTCTCGGCGGAGGTCGCGCATGAGGTTGAGGATGCGAGCCTGCACCGAAACGTCGAGCGCCGACACCGGCTCGTCCGCCACCAGCACCTTCGGATTCACGGCAAGCGCCCGTGCGAAGCTCGCGCGCTGGCACTGTCCGCCGGAAAGCTCGCGGGGATACTGGTCGAGAACGGCCTTGGAAAGCCCAACGCGGTCAAGCAGCGCCTCCGCGCCCGGACCCGGCACCGGCTGCATTGAGCGCACTTCCTCCAGCGCCTGGCGAATCGTCATGCGCGGGTTTAGCGAACCCACCGCGTCCTGAAACACCATCTGCACGTCGCGGCGGTATTGCTTGCGCTCCGCCTCCGTGAAGGTCGCCAGATCCTTGCCGCGAAAGAGTATCGTGCCGCCGGAGGACGGCTGCAAAAGCATGAGCGTCTTCGCGATCGTTGACTTGCCGCTTCCGGACTCGCCAACGATGCCGAGCGTCTCGCCAGCGTGCAGGTTAAACGACACGCCGCGCACTGCCTCCACGGCCTTTGCACCCGGCCTGCGGTATGTTACGTGCAGGTCGGTGACGCGGTACAATTCCTCATTCTGTTCAGCTGCTGATTTTTCCATGCGCCGATTATACCAAATCTCGCGCCGTTACGACAGAAAATATGGTACAATTACGTCCGTGGAACAGAACGTCAGATTGAGACCGTACCGCGATGTACTCAAGTTGGTCCTGCCGCTAGCGCTTGGCATGGCCAACAACGCGCTCATGCAGTTCACCGACCGCGTGTTCCTCGCGCGCGAGTCGGCGGCGTCGCTTGAGGCCATTCTTCCCGCGTCGATGCTCGCGTTCACGTTCGTGTGTTTCTTCCAGTCGATCGCCGCCTACTCGGGCACGTTCGTGGCGCAGTACCACGGCGCCGGCAACCCTCGCGGTGCCGCCGCAAGCTGCCGCGCCGGACTCCTGCTTTCCCTCGCCGCCGGCGTCGTACTTGCGCTACTCATCCCGCTGGGACGCATCGTCTGCGAATGGTGCGGACATCCCCCGGACGTCATTGTCCGCGAGAAGACGTACTACACCATCGTCATGTCCGGCGGTTTCTTCCTCTGCGCTGCAATGGCCGTGCAAAGCTTCTTCACAGGCATAGGACGCACCCGCCTCGTGTTCTGGGTCAACCTTCTCGGCAACGCCGCGAACATCCTGCTCGACTACATTCTCATCTTCGGTTTCGGGCCAATCCCCGCATCGGGAATCGCCGGCGCCGCCGTAGCCACTGTCATCGCACAAGTCCTGCAGTTCGCGGTCTTGACCGCATTCACCTGGCCACATATCTTTGGACGCCGCGCGTCAGGCGGCGGGCAACCAACGTCCGGCGAACATCTCATCTGGCGCATGCTTCGCTTTGGCGCACCGGCCGGAATCTATTCCGTGCTGAACATCCTCTCGTTCGCCGTGTTCGTGTTCCTCACCGGACGCGTTGGCGACATGGCCCTCGCCGTCTCGAATGCGACCTTGACGGTCAACTACCTGATCTACGCGCCAATCGAAGGCTTCGCCATCGGCGCAAGCACGCTTGTGGGACAGTGCCAGGGCGCGGGCGATTCCGTCGGCGCGTCGCGTGCCGGACGCCGCACGCTCATACTCGCCGAAATCTACATCACCATTGCGGCACTCGCCGCACTCGCCTTCCATGGGCCGATCCTCGACCTGTTCGTGGCCGACACCGCCACGTTCGACCACGCCGCGTTCAGGTCGCTCGGATTCACGCTGTTCCTGCTGATGATGGCGTGGCAGTGCTTCGACTGCGCCGACGTGGTTCTCTCCGGTGCGCTCAAGGGCGCGGGAGACACGCACTTCGTCATGATCTGGATGCTGCTGTGTTCGTTCGGACTCTGGATGCCGCTGCTCTTCCTCGTGTATTGGCTGCATCCCACGATGCCCGCACTGTGGTCAACCATGATCGCGTACGTGTTCGTGATTTGCGTCGGCACCTGGTTCCGCTGGAGACGCGGCCCCTGGCGCACCATCCGCCTCGTTTGAGGCGTCGTCTGGCACATGAATCTGATTCGTTTCCGCCATGGGAACGTTAAAGCGGCCAGCGCAAAAGACGCTACATGGCCGTTTCAGCGATACGCCGCACGCTCGATCTTGCCGGGAATCTTCATCGCGCCCCTGTACTTCGCCACGGTACGGCGCGAGATCGTCACGCCCTCGCCGTTGAGCATCTTCGTTATCTCGTCGTCCGAAAGCGGATGCAAGGCGTCCTCGGCGTCGATGAGCTCCTTTATGCGTGCCTTGATCGCGGAATCGGATACGGACTTGCCCTCTTCCGTCTTCGTTCCGCCCGAAGTGAAGAACTTCCGCATCTCCACCACGCCGAACGGAGTGGCCATGTATTTGTCGCGCACAGTGCGCGACACAGTCGTCGCAACCACGCCCACCTGATCGGCCACCTGCTGCATCGTGAGCGGTCTGAGCGCGTGGAGGCCGCCCTTCTCGAACACCTCCGGCTGGGCTTCGACTATCGACTGCGCGATGTCGTGGATGGTCTGCTGGCGTTTGCGTACGTTGTCCTGCAAACCCTGCGCCGCGCGAATGCGTTCGCGGATGTAGCTTTTCGTCTCGGCGGAGACTGACGGATCCTCCAGCATCTTCTGGTACTGGCGGGAGATGCGGATTTCCGGGATGTCGCGGCCATCGACGCGCACCTGCCATTCGCCGCCGTCGCGAAACACGTACACCTCCGGTTTCACGTATTCGCCGGGGTTCACGCGCTGCACGTATCCGCTGCCGTGCGACACGAACTTGCCGCCGTTCGTGCGCGAGAGGAACGTGCGCCCCGGCATGGGGTCGAGCAGCGCCAATTCCTTGAGCATCTGCTGGTACTCCTTGCCGGTGATGTGCAGCGCCTGACAGATCACCGGCACGCGACGCGCAGTGAGGTCGTCGAAGTGGTGTTCGAGCACGGTGCGGATTTCGTCCTCCCACGGGGAATCGTCCAGCTTCTCCATCTGCGCAAGCCAGCACTCGCGCAGGTTCCGCGCGCCGCATCCTGGCGGATCGAACTCGCGTATCGCCGCGAGCGTGCGGTCGATCTTCGCCTCGTCCGCGCCCGTGACCATCTCGATATCCGGCACCGAGCCGCGGAAGTAGCCGTCGTCGTCGATGTTCTCCACGAGGATGCCGGCGAGCTGGCGGTCTTCGTCGGGAATGTCGGAAAGGCCAATCTGGTCCATGAGGTGCTGCTGGAGAGTTTCGTTCTTCACCATCGAGTCGAACATGTGGTCGCGGCGGGACTGCGCCTCCTCGTCGCCGGAGGAGCTTTCCATGTTGCGGAGGAAGTAGTCTCGGTAGCCGTCGTCGCTCGCCTCGGTGCCGATTACCTTCGCCATCTCGCCGTCGGTGCTGAAGTCGAGCGGCTTCTCAGTCACCTCGCCGTAGGTATGGGCCTCGGGAAGCGCGGCGGACATCTGCCGCTCGACCTTGCTCGTGACGTCCTCGATGACGGGATTCGTCTCCATCGCGTGCTGGAGCTCGGCGCGCAGTTCGAGCGACGTCATCTGCAGCATCTTCAGACCCTGGCGCATCTGCGGCGCAAGGGTCTGCTGCAGTTTCATCGACTGCGAAAGGCTGAATCCCTCCATCGACATTTTCCTCACCCCTCCGCGCCTGCGCGGAGCTCCACGCTCACCGGCCCGTCGTTCACGAGCTCCACCTGCATGTCCGCACCGAAGCGTCCGGTGCCCACGCGGTCAGCGCCAAGATGCGCGCGCAGCTGCGCCACGACGCGCTCGTATAGCGGCTCTGCCTTCTCGGGACGCGCGGCGGCGGAGAATCCCGGACGCCGCCCGTGCGCGGTGTCCGCGTAAAGCGTGAACTGCGAGACGACGATTACCGACCCGCCTACGTCCTCAAGCGAGAGGTTCATCTGCCCGTTGGAATCCGTGAAAAGACGCAGCACCGGAAGGCGCGACGCAATCTTGTCCGCGTCCGCCTCGGTATCTGAATGCGTGACGCCGAGCAGGACGAGGTACCCTCGCCCTATCTCCGCCACTCGCTCCGCGCCGATGGTCACGGACGCGCGCGACACTCTCTGTATCCAGGCTTTCATCTGCCGTTCTCAGTAAACACTTTATGCACAACGCACCCATTTTAGCCTAAACCGCGTTCCGGCGCAAGCCGAAAAGAGATAGATTATTTTCCACAGACGGACAAGGATGTGGTAAACTATTCACCTCTTTAGGAGAAATGGAATGAGCGAGAAGAAAATACTGTTGTCCGCAAACGAGGCCGTGGCGCGTGGCGCCGCACAGGCCGGGTGCATTGTTGCGAGCGCCTACCCCGGCACTCCATCGACGGAAATCCTCGAGAACATCGCCAAGTTCAAGGACACCGTCAAGTGCGAGTGGGCCGTGAACGAGAAGGTCGCAATGGAAACCGCGATCGGCGCGTCGATGGCCGGCGCACGGTCGTTCACGGCCATGAAGCACGTGGGCCTCAACGTGGCGATGGACCCGCTCATGACGTTCACGTTCGTGGGCGCGACGGGCGGCATGGTGGTTGTGACGGCGGACGACCCCGGCATGCACTCCTCGCAGAACGAGCAGGACAACCGCAACATCGCGAAGTTCGCGCGCGCCCCGATGTTCGAGCCTTCCGACAGCCAGGAGGCGTACGACATGGTGCAGGCAGCGTTCGAGACGTCCGAGAAGTACCGCGTGCCGTGCTTCCTCCGCCTCACCACGCGCACATCGCACTCTAGCTCACTCGTGGACCTCGGCGACTTCCATCCCGCGCCGCACCCGATCATTCCCTACGTGAAGGACATCACGCGCACGATTCCCGTGCCCGCCTTCGCGCGCGGACAACGTCTCGCCGCACAGAAGCGCGAGCAGGAGATGGCACGCGCCGCGTCGCACTCGAAGTTCAACCGCATCGAGCCGGGCAAGAAACAGGTCGGCATCATCACGAGCGGCGTCGCGTACCAGTACGTGAAGGAAATCTTCCCCGAGTTCACGATCCTCAAGCTCGGCTGGACGAACCCATTCCCCGCAGAGCTCGTGAAGAAGTTCGCGAAAACCGTCCGCCACGTGCTCGTGGTCGAGGAACTCGATCCGTTCATCGAGAGCCAGGTACGTGCGCTCGGCATCAAGGTGCAGTCGCACAAGACCGAACTCAACATGCTCGAACTCAACCCGGACCGCCTCCAGAACCTCCGCCACGAACTCCTAAAGGACGTGCCGAAGGCGAAGCCGGCGAAGCCCGATCCTTCCCTTCCCACGCGCCCGCCCGTGCTGTGCGCGGGCTGCGGACACCGTAGCGTGTTCTACGTTCTGCACAAGCTCGGCGCCACGGTGACGGGCGACATCGGCTGTTACACGCTCGGCGCGTTCCCACCCCTCAACGCGATGGATTCGACGATCTGCATGGGCGCCTCAATCGGCAACGCGGCCGGAATGCGCAAGGCGGGCCTCAAGGGACGCATCTGCGCCGTCCTCGGCGACTCCACGTTCTTCCACAGCGGTCTCACGGGAATCCTCTCGGCGCACTACAACGGCACGCCTGTGACGACGGTCGTCCTCGACAACCGCATCACCGCCATGACCGGCCACCAGGACAACCCCGGCACGGGCAAGACGCTTCCCGGCGATCCCGCGCCTGTCACGGAGATCGCCGCCGTTGCCAAGGCGATGGGTTACAAGAAGGTCGTGACCGTGAGCGCGGACGACCTCGGCGAACTGGAGAAGGTGCTGAAGGACGCTATGGACGGCGACGAGGGTGCGGTGATCATCGCCTACGCGCCGTGCCGCATCGCGGCAAAGCTCACGAAGGAAGGTCTCTGCGCGGTTGACGAGAAGAAGTGCAAGGCCTGCGGCGCGTGCTTCAAGATGGGTTGCCCCGCAATGACGCGCGGGAAAGAGACGGCTCCCGGCCGCTTCCAGATGAAGATCGACCCGTCGCTCTGCGCCGGATGCAAACAGTGCCAGCAGGTCTGCAAGTTCGGCGCCATCACCCGAATTCGCTAACCCTTAACGATCGCTCCCCTTGCGGAAAAGGCCGAGGCGCAGGACGGGAAGAATCGACTCAACGAGCGTATCGTCGAGGTCGAAGAGCGCCACTCCGGCGAAACCCGCGCCGCGCGCGAGGTTGATCTGCTCAACCACCTGCGCGGCCGAAAGCTTCGACTCGTTAGCCGTCACGCCAATGCCGCCGATTACGTGGCGCGCGCGCGCTTTGGGGTTCCCTTGCTTTGCGACGAGAGCCGCGTAGCGAGCGCGTTTCTCGACGTAGTTCATCGGCACGGCGTAATCGACAAGCCCAGCGTCTATCCACGCCGGCCAATCCTGCCCCACCGAGGCGAGGCACGATGGATGATCTGCCAGCACCGCCGCCGTGAGCCATGCGCCGGGACGTTCCGCGCGCAGGCGCTTGCGCACCGATTCCACGAACGTCGTGACGTTCCGCACCGCGCCAGTCGGCTTCGCGGCGCCCTCGTACCAGCGCACGAAATCAAGGTGTACGCCAGCCACGGGATATGCGCGTGCAAGTTCGTCGATTGACTTCAGCATCCGCCAGCGGAGGTCGGGATTTGACGGGTCAAGGTACTCCGTGAGCGTTCCCTGTTTGTTCTTGAGCCGCCAACCCTTTTTCTGGAACGCAAGCATGTACGCCGAATCGGCCCGCGTCGCGTTGAAACATATCACCCATGCATGGACGCGTATGCCCGTGCCACGCGCTGCGGCGAGGCACGCCGCGAGCTGGTCGCCGTACCGGGCGTATTCCTTCGAACGCGGAAGCACGCTGGAGGCGTAGTGCGCAAAGCCCGCGCCGGACACGTTCACGAAAAGATCGGTAATGCCGTTCGCACGAAGGACGCAGAACGTGCGAGGCCAGTCGCCGGGATAGAGGCCGAGTCCCGAATGTTCCCACACGGCGTGTATTTCGCCGGGGCGCGGACGCTGGGAGCGTCCGAGCGTCGAGGCCGCCGCGAGCATCACCTTCCTCTTCCGCTCCCACGACTTCCTGTCCCACGCGCCAGGCACCGTGGCACCAACGACGTGCAGAAGATGGCGTTCCTTCGCGTCCTCGCTATCGCGCACCTTCAGCGCGGGCTGTGTTCCGGCCACGGAAACGACCTGCTGCGAAGCAGAGTAGAGCGGACGTATCTTCCCGCCGCGTCCGCGAAACCGTGCGAGCGCGGCCACCTGCGTTGGCGTAGGCTTAGTGCAGGTTACGAGAAATGCGAGGTCGCGTCCGGCAAGGGCGGTGTCAAGGTAGGCGTCGGAAACCAAGTCGGCCTTCACCCCGTTGCGAGCGAGAATGCGCACCGTGCCGTCCGCAAGCGACGCCGCGTACGCACGTTCGGACGCGGGCACGGCGACCTCCGCCTTCACCACGGCGATGCGCGAGCGTGCAGGTGCCGCGCCAATGCAGAATGCAAGCGAGAACAGGATCAGCGCACACCTTGCGAAACACATTTCAGCCTCCGATTGCCCAAGTGCCACCGCGCTCGATAAGGTCGGGACGACGGCGCGACGTCAGGTCGATTGCCTGGCGCTTCCGCCACGACGCAGCCTTGCCGTGGTCGCCATCTACAAGCACCTGCGGCACGGCGAGTCCGCGATAGACGGGCGGACGCGTGTATTGCGGCGATTCAAGGAGTCCGCCGTCCCCGAACGACTCGCTTGCCGTTGCCGCCGCGCCGCCGCCGAGCACGCCGGGAATAAGGCGCACGGCGGAGTCAATCATCGCGGCCACGGGGATTTCGCCGCCGGTAAGAACGAAGTCGCCAATCGAAACCTCGTCCGTCACGAGACGGCGCACGCGCTCGTCTATGCCCTCGTAGTGTCCGCAGAGGAACACGAGGTGTTCTGCGCGGGAGAAATCCTCTGCCATGCGCTGGGAGTATGGCGTTCCCGCGGGGGTGGTAAGGACGATTCGCGCGCCAGGGGTGCGAACCGCCTCGATCGCTTCTGTCCACACGTCGGGCCTCATCAACATTCCGGGACCGCCGGAATACGGCTTATCGTCAACCGTGCGCCGCTGGTCGCGGGCGAAGTCGCGCAGATCCACAGTGCGAATGAAAACCTTTCCCGCACGCGCGGCACGGGAAAGGATGCTCTCACCGAGGAATCCCCGAAACATCTCGGGGAAGACGGTGATGATGTCAATCCGCATTATTTCTTCACGAGCTTACGGACAGCCTTGTGGCTGCAGAACGTGCGGTCGGTGTAGAGCTTGCTGCGCCACGAGGAGTTCTTCTTGACCACGACGATCTTCTCGACCGCCGGGCTGTTGAACGGGAAGAGCTTCTCGACGCGCACGCCGTAGCTGTCGCGAGAGACGGTGAAGTTGCCGGAGGCGTTCTTCGTGCCGTTGTCGATCGCGAGCACCTTGCCCTCGAAGTCCTGAACACGGGTCTTTTCGCCTTCCTTGATGCGCACGGAGACGCGAACGGTGTCGCCCGCGTGGAACTCGGGGAACTTCTTGTCGGCGAGCTTGGCCGTCTGTTCCGCGTTGATCTTTTCCAAAAGCTTGATAGCCATGATGTAACCTGCCCTTTCCGTAATTAGGCCTTGGGCGCCGCCTTGCGGGCGCGGCGGATCAGGGACGCGACGGTGGTAGAGGGCTTGGCACCCCTCTTCAGCCAATCGTCAACGCGCGCGAGATCGATCTTGAAGTTTTCGTCCTTGATGGCGGTATCGTACCAGCCGAGAATCTCAAGGAATTTGCCATCGCGGGGCGAACGCTCGTCCGCCGCTACGATACGATAAGTCGCGTGGTTCTTGCAACCGGTGCGACGCATTCTGAGTTTAACCATTTTCTTTACCTTTTTTCTGCGAATTGAGGTACATATTTTATCACAATCGCATCCCCAATGCAAGAGGAAAAAACATAAACGAAAATTCGCGCCATGGTGTTTTCATTTGGCAGACTGTTTCTTTCCTTTTCCAGCCTGACGTTTCGCTGAAAAACCCTTGCCCTGCCAGCCTGGGGGGTCCGAGAAAGGGTACCTTGCCCACAGTCCCGTCCCGCCAGC
>Ga0310694_10001862_pt1 | contig 22800 bp, 15 predicted proteins | sample 174DNAGHGhighgp2_FD_203884 | JGI IMG/M metagenome (GOLD analysis project Ga0310694, IMG submission 203884) | Sheep rumen microbial communities from Palmerston North, Manawatu-Wanganui, New Zealand - 1742 DNA GHGhigh gp2 (v2) (version 2) | ecosystem: Host-associated > Mammals > Digestive system... | reverse complement strand
CTTCGACCAAATCATCAGCGCCGACTGGATGGCCATCAACCGCTACAGCAACGGCGACGTGCTCAACCGCTTCACAGGCGACGTTGGTACGGTGAGCGCCAATGCCATCAGCTGGCTTCCCACCATCATCATCTCCCTCTACCAGTTCTTCGCCACCCTCGGCGTCATCTTGCACTACAATACGGTGATGGCCCTCCTTGCATTTGCCAGTGCGCCCTTCACGCTTCTCGCCTCGAAATTCGTCATCAAGAAGCAGCGCGAATACAATATGAAGATGCGCGAGATGAGCAGCAAGGTGATGGCCTTCGAGGTGGAGACGTTTTACAACATAGACACCATCAAGTCGTTCGGCATCCTTGGCCAGTACAGCCGGAAGCTACGTGAATGGCAGCAGAAGTTCAAGGCCATCACGCTTGACTACAACTGGTTTAGCATCAAGACAAACGTCTACATGTCCTTGGTGGGCATGTTGGTGCAGTTCACCGCCTTCGGCTACTGCCTCTACCTGTTGTGGTCGCATGAGATCACCTATGGCACGATGACGCTTTTCCTCCAGCAGCGGTCGGTGCTCGCCGGTGCCTTCAGCAGCGTGATAGGCATCATTCCCGCTTTCCTTAACAGTTCGGTGTCGGCTCATCGCGTGCGCGAACTGGTCCAGCTTCCCAAGGAGAGGCATGTGGAGGGCTGTTCCAGGCTGGACCAATATGTCGACGATGGATTTGAATTGAGAATGCGTGAAGTGGATTTCGGCTATGTGAAGGACAATCGCGTCATCACCAATTCGAGCCTTGTTGCCCGGCCGGGCGAGATCGTAGGCCTCGTAGGCCCTTCCGGCGAGGGCAAGACCACCATCATCCGCATGCTCCTGGGCCTTATCAAGCCCGATTGCGGTGAAGCCATCATCAAGAGCAGCGACGGCACCGAAGTGGAATTGAACATAGAGACTCGCCATCTCTTCGCCTATGTCCCCCAAGGCAACACCATCCTTGCAGGAACGATAGCGGAGAACATGCGTATGGGGCGCGAGGAGGCCACCGACTCAGAGATAGAGGAAGCGCTCCGCGTAGCCTGCGCCTGGGATTTTGTCAGCAAATTGCCCGATGGCATCAACACGCCTCTTGGAGAGCGTGGCCGTGGTCTGTCAGAAGGCCAGGCACAGCGCATCGCCATCGCCCGCGCCGTGCTTCGCGACGCCCCTGTGCTACTTCTCGACGAAGCCACCTCCGCCCTTGACGTCACGACAGAGCGCATAGTATTGAAGAACATCGTAACACAGCATCCCAACAAGACCTGCATCGTGACCACCCATCGCCCCACAGTGCTCAACCTCTGCCAACGTGTCTATCGTGTGATGTCTACGCGTGTGACAGAGCTATCCGAGGAGGAGTCGAGCCACATGGCGATGGAATTCTGAGAGCATCGTGACATTACTGCCATTTTGATTGACTGCACCAAAACAACTATCCACTTGTAAGCAGACAGGGCAACCGTCAATCTTTGATAGACATTTTTCCCATAACAGAGAAAAAAGGAGGGAGAAAAGATAGGTGGTGTGGCCAAAATTTCATATCTTTGCAACAAATCTTACAATACAAAGCCAAATGACTATGAAACAAAAATTACGCTTTTTAATGATGACGCTGCTATGCGCAATGTGCTGTGCGGCGTGGGGACAAGATGTCACTTATGATTTTACAAAGAGTGGCTGGAGTGTAAGCGATGGCACTCTCACCAATGGCACTGTCTCGATGACAGGAGCAGGCACTAACTTCAAAATGAACTCTGGCTATTTCTTTATGGGAAAGAGTGGTGCTTATCTCAACTTGCCCACCTTCAATTTCGTAGTTAAGAAGATTGAAATCGTTGGAAGAGAAGGTGCTTCTGCTTCTGTGGAACAAAACATCTTCGTGGGTGATAACGCAGTAAGTACGGAAACAACGGGTGCAACAGGAACCAACACTTATTCTATAGATGAAGATTATCAAGAAGTCGGCACTCAATACACATTGAAAGTGACCAGCAGTCATAACACCCAAATCACGGCTATCAAAATATACAGCACCTCAGGTCCAGTCGACCCAGAGGTCACTCTGGAAAAGGATGAAATCAAGGTAGGCGAGACCATAAAAATCCAATACCCATCCGATTTACCAGATGTGTTTTTTGAGAGCGACAATCCAAGCGTGGCGACCGTAGATGAAAATGGAGTAATCACGGGCAAGAGTCAAGGTGGAGCCTGGATTTACATGTCATGGGAAGATGACGACAATTACATTGGGGGCGACAAGTACTTCGAGATCGGTGTGTCGAAAAATGACGCTGAAGTCACCCTTTCCAGCGACAACATCAAAGTGGGCAAGACGGCGACTATCAGTTATCCAGAAGACTTGGTGGCCATCCGATTTGAAAGTGACAATGAAGACGTAGCCACCGTGAGCGAAGACGGTGTGATAACCGGTGTATCAGTTGGCGAGGCCACCATCACTGCAGAATGGGGTGGTACCAATGACATCAAATACAACAAAGGGACGGCGATATACACTATCAACGTGACCGACCCATCATCGTTACCAGTTTACGTCAAGGTGACCAACCTCAACCAGGTGGTAGCCGGCAACAAATATATCTTGGTGACGGAAGGCGGCATGGCCATGGGTGCACAGGACGGCAATTTCCGCAACGAAGTGGAAGTAACGTTGGATGGCAACCAAGCCTATGTGGGCGATGACGTAGCCGTGTTGACCCTTGGCGGCAAGGCCGGTGCTTGGACGTTCAGTCCCAGCGACACAGAAGGTGAACTGAGCTTCATCAATGATGACAACAACTATTTGGTCACCAAGACCGATGCCACAGATGCTCAGAAACTATGGAGGATTTCCAATGATTTCCAAGTGTGGCACAGAGCATTCTCTGGCAGAACCATCCAGGACAATACGACTGCCAACCATTTTGGATGCTTCAGAAATACCCAAGTCCCCAGTTATCTGTATGTGAAGCAAGGCTCTCCCATCGATGAGAACTACAAGAAAGACCCCGTGCTCTCCATAGCCAATGCCTTCTTGGAGTTGGATAGTGGTTCCAAGAAACCGAAGGTGAGCACCCCATCCGATGGCACCATCACCTATAGCGACTTCGACACTAGCATAATCACCATTGCCGATGACGGCACCATGGAGGCAGTAGCCGAAGGCACCACCACCGTGACCGCCACATTGGAAGCCACGACAGCATACGAGGGCGACGTTACCACGTTCATCATCACCGTGGTGCCAGAAAATAGCAACATGGCCTCTCATCTTTACAAGAAGGTGACCTCCACCGACGACATCACCGCCGGTAAATACCTCATCGTCTATGAGGAAGGAAGCAAGGCCTTCAACGGCGGCCTTCAAACGTTGGATGCCGTAGGCAACGTGATAGACGTTACCCTCAACAACGATATGATTTTCTGTGACGAGGACGCCTATTTCCTGATTGACCCCGTTGCCGGCACCGTTCGCAGTGCTTCCGGATACTACATCGGAGTGAGTAAATACGAAAATGGGTTGAAACAATCTTCTTCTGCTACAGACTTTAAAAACTCATTCAACATTGATAATGATGGAAATGCTGTCATTTATATCGGTGGTTTTCAAAGCGGCAATATGACACTTCGTTTCAACAAAGACGATAATCAAAATCGTTTCCGCTATTTCAGGAGCGGCCAACAAGCCATCAAACTTTACAAGGCCGTGGATCCGTTCTCCTTCAGCATCAAGGAACAAGCCAGCGATGGTTATGACCATTATGCCACCATCTCCGCCCTTGGCTCTGAAGAGTACTACCAAGTGAGCGGTGGTGCCGAGGTGTTCACGCTGACTGTTGAAGGTCACAAGTTGGTGCTGTCCGCCCCATTCACTGATGGCGACGTGATTCCCAGCAAGGATGCCTATGGTGCCAATGCTGCCTATTTGGTTCGTGGTGTCCCTGGTGACTACGAGTTTACTGCCACCGCCAGCCCCGAGGAAGAAGTGCAGCTTGGTGAGAACATGCTTGTCAGCACCGGTGAGAACGGTGTTACCGCCGAGGAGATGGCTGCTACGCATGACGATGGGTATGTGTTCTACAAACTAAGTCTCAGCCCCAAGACGGGCAAGTTAGGTTTCCTTAGGGGTACAACCGATGGCGCCGCCTTTAACTACAAATCAGGGCACCAGGCCTACCTAGCCGTTCCTCCCACGGCATTGGCAAGTCAAGTTTCCGCATACTATTTCGACGAGGCCACCGAGATCAACGAAGTTCGCTCCGAAGGCGTAGCCCCCGGCAAAGAAATCTACACTCTTTCCGGCGTAAGGATGGAAGGTGCAGCCCTGCCCAAGGGAATCTATATCGTGAATGGGAAAAAAATGGTTGTCAAATAATCAAATATGGAGAAAGGAGCATTTTTACCCAAAAACAAACCTGGGGAAGAATAGACCTTTCTGAACACAGGACCAAAAGTAAGCCGTGGGGGCCATCCTCCACGGCTTACTTTTTTTTTCGGAGTTTTTTCGGATGGGCCGCCCCTTTAGTGTACATAAGGAACAACAAATTCGCAAGCAACAAGTTACAGACCCCACCCCCTCCCCTCAAGGGGAGGGGATATGCGCACCCACCTTTTGGCGTGACCTTTTGGCTGCTCGGGCGGGGCACAAGACCCGCCCATACAGTGTACATAAGGTACAAAACAAATTCGCAAGCAACAAGTTACAGACCCCACCCCATCCCCTCCCCTTGAGGGGAGGGGATATGCGCACCCACCTTTCGGCATGACCTTTTGGCTGCTCGGGCGGGGCACAAGACCCGCCCGATAAGGAGGGGGCGGGTGGTTGTGAAGGCCCCACCCATACGACATCGGCAAATCTGAGAACAACAACAAAGAAAGCGGCAAGGCTGATACAGCCTTGCCGCTTTCTTTGAATGCAGTATTATAAAGAGATTTGCTTATTTCTGGATGTACTTCTTGCCATTGATGATATAGATGCCCTTTGTCGGGTTCTTCACCTCACGACCTGTCAAGTCATAAATCCTGTCGTTGAAGTTGGCGTTGGCATTGACCTCGTCGATGCCCTCGAAGCCAGCCGCGTTGACAAATGTCACATTGTAGACATAGTACCATCCGGCCTTGCTTACGAAAGCGACACCGCTGTTGATGGACTGACCGTCGGCCACCGGTTCCGTACCGAAGTTGCTGATGTTGAATATAGCCTGGTTGTCTTTTGACTCACCGTCGATTTCAAGGATGATGAATCCTTCTGGATCAGACTGGCCATTTTCATTGATGGTTGCACCCATGAATACCGGGGAGATGCTCTCCTTTAAGAATCCATCTGCACCCATCACCCTCATATGGTTGCCAGAAATCAACTCATCGAAATCCATACCAAGAATGTTCACTGCTGGTGTCATGTCGATGGTAGCCACAGCCGGGTCGGCATCGGGTTCAGGCACGGGCAAGACGATGTCCTCCGAACCCAAGGTGCGTTCGTTGTCCAAGACATCGGCATCATTGACCTCAAAGACGATGTTCTTGAAGTAGTAGTTGTTGACATCCTTGAGTACGTTGCAGTTGAAGGCAATGGTGTAGCCACCCGACTGATCGGAAGTGATGGTGCCTTCCGTCTCGAAAGTCTGCCATTCGGGCGTGAACGTGAGATCGCCCAGCATCTGATAGAAGAGGTAGTCGCCAGGATTGCGGTGAATCTGTGTTTGCACGGTGGCTTCCTGGTCGGCCTTGTAGTCCATCTTGAAATGGTACTTCTGATTGAGTTTCAACACGTGAGGAATGGTGACAAAGAACTGAGTCTGCCAGTCGGTAAGGTCTGCAGCCGTGCCATCCTCCCTTAAAGGCATTTCAGCTATGGAGGTGACGTTCATGGCACGCACGCCATCTATTTCCACTATACGAGCAGGAGTGTCAACGCTTCCCCAGCTGCCGTCTTCATTGTAAGAGCCGGAGTTGCCATCACGTCCTGTAAATGAAGTGACGTCATCGGTTGAGAGGTCGCCGTTGAACACCATGTCGAACCAATTATCCAATGGCTTTGGAGGTTCAGCCGGTTTGATTTCCAACTTGATGTCGTCGAAATAGTAGTTGTTCACCTCTCTCAGCACATAGAGGTTGAAGGCGATGGTGTGCATCTCCTTTTCAGAGGTTTCGGGATCCTCGCTACCATACACCTGTTGCTGACTGATGATACCTTCCTTTACGATGGTCTGCCATTCCTCAGTGAATGGTATTTCACCACACATCTGAAAATGGTTGTAATCGCCGGGAGTGTTGTGAGCCTGTGTCTGGCTGTTGGCAGCCTTGTCTGCGCGGATACGCATGGTGAGTCTGTATTCATCGCCCACATTGATTTTCTCTTGTACATAGACAAAGAACTGGCAATCCCAGTCTTGGATATCATAACCCTCAGGATAATCCTCTGGGTTTTGAGCGTGTGAGACAGCCACATGGTTGGTGGGGTCAGTGGGGTCTTCGATGAGCCTTGCCTCTCCTTCGAAGCGCTCACCGTCCCTCCACTCATGGACCCAGAAACACTGTGTTTCCGGTCCCTCGCAGTTGCCGTTGATGACACGGTCAACATACTTGCCTTGCTGTGCAAAAGCTGCTGTAGACAGCAAGACAACAGTTAGCAACGAGTAAAGTTTCTTCATAAATGTAATGGTTAGTTGTTAATATTTGGTTAAAAGATTAAAAAGTCATTTCCGAGGGCAAAAATAGGCAAATTCCCCGACCTATGATTTTTGATATGTCACCAATACTTTTTGTGATGCAACATTTTGTAACAGGAATGTGAAACAAAATGAAAAGGATGAGGTTTTTGTCAACCAAAAGGTTTTAAATCGAAATTTTTGTCTATATTTGCACCATCCTTTTCGCTTAGAAACCTTGGGACACTAGGAATACTAGGAAAACCAGGAATACTGGAAGCCCCATAAGCGGCGTAGGACATATGTAAAATCAAAACAACCATCCAAAAGAAGAAATGGGAAAGTTTTTTAAAAGTTTTTTTAGCGGCATTGCGCGTGCGGTAGTTCCATGGCTGCTGTTCGGTCTTCTCATCCCCATAGTGTTTTTCGCTGTCCACCCCTTCGACCCCATCGTGGTGTTCGGTGCGTGCATGGTGGCCGTAGCCTTGTATTTCATCAACAAATGGGGCAAGGAGATGCCTGCAGCGAAGAAAGCCACCGAAGAAGCAGAGCAAGCGGGTGAGAAATTCGTCGATGTGCACCCCACCGACGAGATGCAAGAAAGCCCCCTGAAGCGTTTCAAGAACAAGTTCTACCCGGCCCTCTTCACCTCGTTGCTGTCTGCCAGCATGCTAGGTTGCAGTTACCAGGCCATCCATGAATCCATCCAATCGAAAGGCCGCACGGTGGCGGTGGCTCAACAAGGCGAGTCACGGGAATGGAACGCGAATACCATCGAGATGGTCCACCTCCGCGACTCCAACCTTTATGTGACCAACTCAGACAGCATCCTTTCCCCGGAGACTGTTGACAGTTTGAACATCTTGCTCAAGGCGATGGACAAAGACCTGGGTGTGAAGCCAGCCTTGGTGATATGCCACACACTGACAGGCGCTGACAGCCACCGCACAGCGGTCGACCTGATCAACAAATATGGCATCGGCAGCAAGGACGAGGGCAAGGGTGTATGCATCGTGGTAGCCTACGACCAGCATGACTGCACCATCGCTCCCACGATGAACATGGAAGGCGAATTGACCGACATGGAATGCAACCAATTGGGTTCCAATTTCATTGTACCCTATATGAAGTCTCAGCAACCCGACAGCGCAATGCTGCACCTTGCCGACGGAATGTACCGTTACCTCAAGTCGAAGCGTGCCGGCCAGGCAGAGATGCCAGCCCCTTCTGTGTCGAAGAAAAGATGGCTGAGTTCACAAATGAGCCTTAACGTCGTGTGCATCCTTGTTCTCTGTTTCCTTTTCGGCTATCTGGAAGAAGAGAACATCTGGACCAAGCCCAAGAAAGTGACAAAGGCAGTCGACCTCCCCGAGGAGGACGACCACGACGAGGAGAAGCCATCAAAAGCTGCCTCCACCCCACCCCGTCCCGAGCACAAGGGCGGCTCTTACGGGGGCGGAAAGTCTGGCGGCGGCGGTGCCACAATCAATTGGTAAGACCTAAAAGCCACATAAGTCATAGGCAAACAGTCTGCAATCATTTTAATTTAGATATCACCAAACAAAGAAAACGATGAAAATACGTACGTTAGTGGCAAGCCTGCTCATCGGCATAGCCACATTGACCCTGCAGTGCAGTTGTAGCACAAAACAAACGGCCATCAACCAGATGGAACGCCTGGCATACGACATCCGCGACAATGGCAGTTACTACACCATAAAAGATTGGGAGGATGCTGTTGCGAAATTCGTGGACATTCGTAAAAAAATGGCGCATTACGACTACACGCCGGCCGAGCGCCGCAGAATCGGTGAATTGGAAGGCGTATGCGCCCGCTATATGAAAGAAGGTATCAAGAACGGAGCCATCAACGGCATCATGGGTGTCGCCGGCGAACTTCGCGGCATCCTCGAGGGTCTGGGATTGGGCATCACGTTCTGACTTTGGGCTGAGACGCCCCCGCACACAACCGCCCCCTGCCAGGAAGTTTCCATGGCAGGGGGCGATGTTTATAGGAAGTGCTAGGAAGTGCTAGGAAATGCTAGGAAGTGCTAGGAAATGCTAGGAAGTGCTAGGAAATGCCAGGAAATGCTAGGAAGTGCTAGGAAGTGCTAGGAAATGCTAGGAAGTGCTAGGAAGACTAGGAAAACTAGGAAAACTAGAAACACCAGGCTACTCCTCGAAATGCACGGCGTCCATGAAACGACGTATGACCTCTGGTTTTCCTGTGTGCTTGCCCTTGTCCTCGCTGAGTTTGCATGTGTCGTTGTAGAAATCCCACGACTCCGTGATTTTCGCAGCCACGAGTTTGATGACGATGTTCATAGGCACCACTCCCTCGAAGTCGTTGGTGAAGTGCGTGCCAATTCCGAATGATGGCAGGCAGTATTCCTTGGCGTATTCTTGTATCTTGATGGCCCTGTCTGTATCGAGTGCATTGCTGAAAATGACTTGTTTTGATTTCGGGTCAATGCCTAAAGACTTGTATTTTTCCACGATTTTCATCAACTGCTCATAGTTGTCTCCGCTGTCGATGCGCAATCCCTTGAAGAGGTTGGCGAAATCCTCGGAGAAATTGAGACTGAAGACATGCCATCCGAAACTGTCGTAGAGGAATGTCCCGAGAGCCCCTCTATAGGTGTTTCTCCATGCTTCCATAGCCATGTGGTTGGCCATCTGCGGCCCATACATGGCGGCGATGGCGCACACGAACTCATGCGCCATGGTCCCCACAGGTGTGACATCGTATTTCATGGCGAGATAGACATTGCTCGTGCCGACAAACTTACCCTCCCATTTCCTTGATTTGTAGCATTCGAGCATAGCTTTGACCACAACCTCCTCAGCTTGGAAAGAAGCCCTTCTTCTTGTCCCGAAATCAGTGAACACACAGCCAGCCTCCAACAGTCTTGCGGCCTTGTCATAGGTCTTGGTGTAGTATTTGTCATAGTCGAGTTTCCCTGTCTGTCCTGTCATGATGTAGAACAGTTCGGAGATGATGGCCAGCAGTTTGACTTCGAGGAGGATGGTGTTGGCCCAATATCCTTCTATCTCGATGTGCAGTCTTCCGTCTTCGTCCTGCCAAGCCTTCACCCAATCCTTTGAATACCTGAATCCCTTGAGGTATGGATAGAACCAATTGGGGATGTATAGGCATTTTCTCTTCATGAAATCGATTTCCTCTTGTGTTACCTTCACATCCTCCAAAGCCTCGATTTGCCTGTTGAGTTCTTCGGCGAATCCCTGTGGGTAAACGGTGTTGTTCCTGTCCACGAAAGAGTATTTCACCATTGCTCGTGGGAAATTGTGAATGACGGCACAGCACATGGAGAGTTTGTAAAGGTCGTCGTCTGTGAAATGTGTGATGATTTGTCTCATAATTATTTAAGGTATTTATATAAGTAGGTGATCAAAATTATCTGTTACTATCATTCTTGTAGGTGTTGTATAGTCTTTTATGTTTCTTTGGCGCATATTTTTCACTCATCCTCAGTTACATAGCCCGCTATGCTCCTTCGTCTGAGAGAAAAATCTGCATCCAAATAAATCATAAAATACTATCATCTAATTTTGATCACCTACTTTTCAAAGATGTGATAAAAGGGAGGCCAAGGCCTCCCCTTCGAAAAAGCTTTATTCGTAAATGTCTTCTATGGCGTATTCATTCTGCGTGGGCTTGTCGTTGCACGTGTCAAAATCCTTGGGCACGTCAAACTTGGAACTAGGAGAGTATTCAAGGCTTGCATCAGAATACACCTTTCTCATATACTTGCCCCAGATGGGAAGTGCGGCCTTTGCTCCCTGTCCATAAGCCATGGAATAGAAGTGAATGTCTCTGTCCTCGCCTCCGACCCAACAACCGCTTACGAGTTCAGGCGTGACCCCCATGAACCAAGCATCGGCATTGCTATTGGTCGTACCGGTCTTTCCACCAATCTCACCGGAGACCATTCCTCTGACTCCCCTACCGGTACCTCCGTCGACGACAGCACGTAGCAGTTCAAGCATCTTGTAAGAACTGCTCTCACTGATGACTTCGGTATATATGGGATGGAAAGTTGCCAGCACGTTTCCTTCGCTGTTCTCAATCCTGGTCACCATGTATGGAGCACACCTGATGCCCTTGTTGGCGAAGGTGGTGTAAGCACTGACCATCTCTCCTACGGTAACATCACAAGTACCGAGGCAAAGAGCCATGGTGGCTTTGATTGTCGGGTTGTTGATGCCATATTTCTTGAGCAAATCAACGAGAGCCTGCGGCCGGAACTTGTTCATGAGGTATGCTGAAATCCAGTTGTTCGACTGTTGCAGTCCCCATTTGAGTGTCACCATTGCTCCATACCTTGCCCTGCTTCCGTTTCTAGGCGTCCATCCATCATATCTTTGCGCCTTGTTGGGAGCCTTGTCGCATGGTGTGTATCCATTCTCCATGGCTAGAGAGTAGAGATAAGGTTTGATGGTAGACCCCACTTGCCTTCTTCCCACCATGGCCATGTCATACTGGAAATACTCATAGTTAGGTCCTCCCACATAAGCCTTCACCGCCCCGGTATGCACATCCATGCTCACCAGTCCAGCCCTGAGATAAGTCTTGTAATAGGTGATGGAGTCGAATGGCGACATGGTTTTATCGACCAGTCCGTTATAAGTGAAGACCCTCATCTTCACGGGAGTATCGAAGTTTTTCTTTATTTGAGCCTCCGAAGCACCTTGTGCCTTCAGGGTCTGGTATCTGTGGCTTTGCCTGATGGCCCTGTTCATCACCCTTTCGTAGTCCTGCCTTGACATTTTTGATGAGAACGGCCCTTTTCCACTTCCCCTCACCTGGGAGTTAAATGCCGGCTGGAGTGTTTGCGAGAGATGCTCAACGACGGCCTCTTCAGCATATTTCTGCATTCGCGTGTCAATGGTGGTGTAGATTCTCAGTCCATCGGTGTTGATGTTGTAGGGATGCCCTCCCCTCCGGGTGTTCTTGTTGCACCATCCAAATAGCGGGTCGGTTTCCCAATAGATGGAGTCCATGACAAACTGCGCCTGCTTCCAATCAGGATAATCTTTCCTATTGGGTTTCTTAGCCGACATATATTGCTTGAGGTATTCGCGGAAATAGGGTGCGATGCCCATATCGGTATCCCTGTCGCCCGACTTTTGGAAATCCAGCACCAAGTCTGATGCAATAGCCTTGTCACGCTCCTCCAAAGTGATGTAGCCCGAATTATACATTTGCGAGATGATGAGGTTTCTCCTTTCCTTGCACCTGTCCTTGTATCTCATGGGATTGAAAAAAGAAGGATTCTTGCACAGTCCTATGAGTGTGGCGGCTTCCTCAATGGTGAGGTCCTTTGTGTCTTTGTTGAAATAGGTTTTGGCCGCACTTTTGATACCGATGGCGTTATAGAGGAAATCATAATAGTTGAGATACATCGTGATGATCTCCTCCTTGGTGAACGTTCTCTCCAGTTTGACTGCGATAATCCACTCTATTGGTTTTTGGAAAAGTCTCTCTATTTTGCTGTGCGCCACCTCTGAATACAGTTGCTTGGCCAACTGCTGTGTGATGGTGGAGCCACCTCCGGCGTTTTCGTTGCCCAAGATGCCCCTTTTGAGCACGGCTCTGGAAAGCGCCTTGAAGTCAATTCCAGAATGCTCGTAGAACCTCTCGTCCTCAGTAGCGATGAGGGCGTGAATGACATTGGGAGAAATGGCGCTGAAAGGTGTTGAGATGCGGTTGTCCCTACTTGACACGTAAGTACCCATCATCTTTCCATCAGCAGAGAACACTTGTGAGGAATATCTGCTGATAGGGTTTTGCAAATCGTCCATATTGGGCATGTATCCAATCCAGCCATTCCAGATGGCTACGGAGCCCAAGGTTGTTATCAAGATTAGTCCGAGTAAAATTCCCCATAGGAATCGAACGAATTTTCTTCTCATATTGGCAAATGATACACTATTTATAAATATGCGGTGCAAAATTACAATAATTCTTTGGAAAAGTAGCAAATAAATTAAAAATAATGCTTAACTTCGCGGTCGAAATTGAACAAACAACCCAATATTGATGTTGAGACGAAATTTTGTGACCATCGCCGACCTGTCTTCAGAAAAGATCCTTTACATGATCGAGTTGGCCGGCGAGTTTGAGAAACATCCCAACCGTGAACTGCTGAAAGGCAAGGTAGTAGCCACCCTCTTTTACGAGCCCTCAACGCGCACCCGCTTAAGTTTTGAGACCGCCGCCAACCGCCTTGGGGCCCGTGTGATAGGTTTCTCTGACGCCAAAGCCTCCAGCGTGTCAAAAGGCGAGACCCTTAAAGACACCATCTTGATGGTATCCAATTATGCCGACGTGATAGCGATGCGTCATTACATCGAAGGAGCAGCCCAATATGCGAGCGAGATATCTCCCGTGCCCATCATCAACGCCGGCGACGGTGCCCACCAACATCCTTCCCAATGTATGTTGGACCTTTACACGATTTACCAAACGCAGGGCACGCTTGAGAATCTGAACATCTACCTTGTAGGCGACTTGAAATACGGCAGGACCGTTCATTCCCTTCTCATGGCGATGCGCCACTTCAACCCCACCTTCCATTTCATCGCTCCCACCGAGCTCAGCATGCCCAACGAATACAAGATTTACTGCAAGGAGAAGGGCATCCGCTTCGAGGAGCACACCCAACTTGACGGCGACGTGATATCCGATGCCGACATTGTTTATATGACCCGTGTCCAGAAGGAGCGTTTCTCCGACTTGATGGAATATGAGCATGTGAAGAACTCCTGCATCCTCAGAGCCGACATGCTGAGGAATGCGAAGCCCAATATGAAAATCCTGCATCCCCTTCCCCGGGTGAATGAGATAGAGTATGCTGTGGACGAGACCCCCCATGCATATTACATCCAGCAAGCCCGCAACGGTCTTTATGCCCGCGAGGCCATCATCTGCGACGTCCTCGGCATCGGCATCGACGAGGTGAGGAACGACCCCACCATCATTTACTAACGCTTTGCAGTTCCACATCGCGCATCCACCTTCCAACGAAAGCCCCCATGAACAAGAGCAACAAGAAAGAAATACTCGTAGCCGCCATCAAGAACGGCACCGTCATCGACCACATCCCCACCGACAAGACCTTCGACGTAGTGAACCTGCTTTGCCTTTCTCAAGAGACCTCTCCAGTCACAATAGGTTTCAATTACCCTTCTACGAAGATTGGCAAGAAAGGCATCATCAAGATCAGCGACCGTTTTTTCTCCGATGCAGAAATCTCCCGCCTGTCAGTGGTGGCTCCCAACGTTGTGCTGAGCATCATCCACGACTATGAGATTGTGGAGAAAAAGACCGTAGTGACGCCCGACGAGCTTCGCGGCATCGTCCGATGCAACAACCCGAAATGCATCACCAACAACGAGCCCATGGCCACCGTGTTCCACGTAGTGGACAAAGCCCATGGCATATTGCATTGCCATTACTGCGACAAGGAGCAGGACATCGACAAAGTAGAACTGCTCTGAGCCCCTTTTAACAAGAACAAGAACCCTTTAACATAGATCATCAATTAAGAAATGAAGAGAGACCAAGAGATTTTCGACCTCATTGAGAGAGAACATGAGCGTCAGTTGAAAGGCATGGAGCTTATCGCCTCCGAAAACTTTGTCAGCGACGAAGTGATGCAAGCCATGGGCAGTTGCCTGACCAACAAGTATGCCGAGGGTCTTCCCGGAAAGCGCTATTATGGCGGTTGCCAAGTGGTGGACCAAGTGGAAGACCTTGCCCGCGAGAGGGTGAAAAAGCTTTTCGGCGCAGAATGGGCCAACGTGCAACCTCACTCCGGCGCCCAGGCCAACGCCGCCGTCCTGTTGACCGTGTTGAACCCTGGCGACACCTTCATGGGCTTGAACCTTGCCCATGGCGGCCACCTATCCCATGGTTCGTTGGTGAACACCTCCGGCATTCTTTACAAGCCCGTGGGTTACAACCTGAACAAAGAGACAGGCCGTGTGGACTACGACGAGATGGAGCGCCTTGCCATGGAGCATCAGCCTAAGCTCATCATCGGTGGCGGCTCAGCTTACAGCCGTGAATGGGACTACAAACGGATGCGTGAGATAGCCGACAAGGTAGGCGCCCTTCTGATGGTTGACATGGCCCACCCCGCCGGCCTGATTGCCGCGGGTCTGTTGGACAACCCATTGGAATATGCCCACATCGTCACCTCCACGACTCACAAGACTCTTCGCGGTCCTCGTGGCGGCATCATCCTTCTTGGCAAGGACTTCGACAACCCATGGGGCAAGACCACCCCGAAGGGCGTGGTGAAGAAGATGAGCCAGTTGCTCGACAGTGCAGTGTTCCCCGGCACGCAAGGCGGTCCTCTGGAGCATGTGATAGCCGCGAAGGCAGTGGCATTCAACGAAGCCTTGCAACCCGAATTCAAAGCATGGGCGAAACAAGTTCAGACCAACGCCCGTGTGCTGGCCGAGGAGTTGGTGAAGCGTGGCTTCGGCATCGTCAGTGGCGGCACCGACAACCATTCGATGCTGGTAGACCTTCGCACGAAATATCCCGACCTGACCGGCAAGGTTGCAGAGAACGCCCTTGTCTCTGCCGACATCACGGTGAACAAGAACATGGTGCCCTTCGACAGCCGCAGTGCTTTCCAGACGTCCGGCATCCGCTTAGGCACTCCCGCCCTCACCACCCGTGGTGCCAAGGAAGACTTGATGGTGCTCATCGCCGAACTGATAGAGGAGGTGCTCAACGCTCCCGAAGACGAGAAGGTGATAGCCCGTGTTCGCGAGAAGGTGAACGCCACGATGAAGGATTATCCCTTGTTTGCCTATTGATTACTTTTCGTGCTTCGCTTCCCTTGAAAAGGTGAAGCGAAGCACGAAATATATTCCAACCATATCGTTTTTTTATAAAAGGAATGGCTCGCAAGCGAAAAACACGAAAAGACGACCCCAACCAACTGATGCTTTTCTCTCTCGAGGAGATGTCGGGAGAGGCGGATTTGTCTGACGACAAACCCACCAAGGACCTTGAAGCGTCCAATGAATCTGATGAAGTGCGGGCGGGCACAAGACCCGCCCCTACGACTTCTGGAGGTTTGGAGACGGAGGATGCCTCTGGAGGTTTGGAGAAGGAAGCTGCCTCTGAGGATGTGGATGAGTCAGCCACAGAGGATGTGGAGGAGCCAGCCACAGAGGATGTGGAGGAGCCAGCCACAGAGGATGTGGAGGAGCCAGCGACTGCGAGCGAGGAAATAAAACCTTCTGTTACAGGTGTGGAGTTGATGTCGAATGTGATTCGCCTATTGGATGGTTTATCCCCAAGCGTCGTTCGTCTTGTAGCCATGCAGTCAGCCGCTTTGGTGCAAGGCGGTGTTGACTCCTTGGAGCATTACCGCCTACCCTCTTTATCAGGCATGGTTTTTCGTGGCGACGCCCTTGAGCGTATCGCCTATGTGAGTTTTGTCCGTTCCTTTCCCAACATGGTGGACAAATTGGGTTTGGACTTCTCCGCTGAGTACGAAGAGGCGGAGTGAGAAAGAAAAAATGCATGCACAGCGCGTCCCCAGGGTTCCTGAGGACGCGTTTTTTCCTTGTATTTCCAGGGAGACTAGTAATCCCAGGGAGACTAGTAATCCTAGCGGGGCAGGAGCGCCCTGTTATTTCAATTCATAGATATTGGAAGGTGTTTTTCTTTTGAGGATTTCCAACATGAAATCCTTCCCCGGTGCGATGCCGTGCTGTCTCAACACCTGTTCCACAGTGATTCGCGCCAATTCCGGATGGTTGTTCTCCTCGCTGAGATGGCATAGCCACACATGCTTGAGGTTTGGAGTAGCATTCTCCGCCAAAGCCATTCCACAGTCGTGGTTGCTGAGATGTCCGTATTGCCCGCTGATTCTTACCTTGAGGTGTTGGGGATAAGTGCCCCCTTGCAGCATTTCCTTGTCATAATTGGCCTCAATGACGAGATAGTTGGCCTTTTGTATGAAAAGTTTTATTTCATCAGTGACATGCCCCACATCTGTAATGATGCAGAAATTGACTCCTTCGTGTGAAATCATGTATCCAACATTGTCCAGACTGTCATGTGGCACCTCAAAGGGTGTGATGACCAAGTCTCCAAGTGAGAAAGTGACGTTTTTCTCGATATACCTCACATTTTTGAAGTCCATCTTCTGCCTGACACAATAATTGCCAGCCACCCCGGCATGCACTTTCCTTGTGGAAAAGACAGGAATTGAGAAATCGTGGCTGATGCTTCCCACCGACTTGACATGGTCGGCATGGTCGTGAGTAAGCAGAATGTTGTTGATGCTGGCAATGGATAGTCCAAAGTCATGAAACGACTTTTTAAGAGCCCTCACCCCGATGCCCACATCGATCATCAGTCCGCCTTTTTCCGTAAAAACATAGTAGCAGTTACCACTGCTTCCACTCCCAAGAGAGATAAACTTCATCATAATTCAAAAGCAAATTAAAAGACAGCCCCTATTCGGCGATTCTCAGCCCGATGTCATAGTTCCACATTCGTTCGGAGCATCCTCTTCTGTCAGAGACTCTGAGATGCCTTTGGAAATCAAGGCACCCCCCTCCCCTTCTGACCTTTTCGTCGCCTTCATTGACAACTTTCGGGTTGTTTTTCGGGGTGTCGGAATAATCGTTCCAAGAGTCAATCACCCATTCGTCCACATTTCCACTCATATCATAAAGTCCGAGTTCGTTGGGCTTTTTTTCCCCCACCTTGTGCGGTATGTTGCCACTGTTGTTGCAGAACCACCCTACTTCGTCGCAGTCATCGCTTCCGGCAAACTTTGTAGGGATGGCCTTTTTCCCGCCTCTTGCGGCATATTCCCACTCCGCCTCTGTCGGTAGTCTGAAATGCCTGTTAGTGAGGAAGTTGAGTTTAAAGAAGAATGTTTCGCAATCAATATATCTGATGCACTGCACCGGCATGTCGTCTCCATCATACACAGAAGGGTTTTCTCCCATGATGGCCTGCCAAAGCTGCTGTGTCACCTCCGTCTCACCAATGAGGAAGTCTCCGACAGTCACCTGGTGTGCCGGCGCCTCCGACTCATATGCATCTTCTCCCTGTTCTTCAGTCGCCCCCATTTGGAATGCACCTCCCTCGACCTTGACCATGTTGAAGGAAACTCCATTGATGGTGATGGTCTCCACCTGCCCATTGACGGTTGATTTGTAATCGGACAGGGGCGCCCTTTGCACCCTTGCTCTCACGGTCGGCTTTTCTGCAACCTCGCTGCTGTCGGTGACGTTAAGATAAATGTTTCTCACCTTTGTCCCTGTAGCAGGTTGCGCCCCCATCTTGACATTGATGGCGGCGAGAGCAAATATGAAAAAGAAGCGCATGAAGTCCATGCACGAGCGAGAGAGGAATCTCATCATATCCTAAATATCTTTTTAGCAGCCTGTTATCCAGCCTGCCCATGGGGTTGTGTTGATAAATGCGGTGCAAAGTTAACCAATATTTGCCAAAAACGAGCAACCTATCCAAGTTTTTCCTTTTTTGTCTCCATCTTTCCCTGTCAAGGATGATGGCCCCCCTGAACGGTGTTTCTCCACTCCCCAATCTTCTGCAAAAAAATCTCCACCAACCTTGGCACTGCATACCTGTCGACTTGTTTTTCTGGAATCCAGCGGTATCCTTGGGGCATTTCCGGTTTCTCCTCCACTTCATAATAGTAAAAGTCGGCCTTGATGACACGATGGGTAAGAATATGTTTCACCTCCTTTGCGAGCAGTGTCAGTCTCCCTCCCACCTTTTCATTTTCACTACAAGCAGCCAAGGTGGCAGATGCCTCATCACCCTCCAAGAGCCAAGGCTCCCACAATCCTTGCCAGATGTCATGTTCCTCTCGCCTATGCATGGCTGTCTCTCCTTTGCAAGCGACATAGACATAATTCAATCTCCGTTCCTTCACCTTGACTTTTCTCAGTTTCACGGGCAGTATTTCCACCTTGTCATCATTCCAAGCCCGGCATGTTTCCCTGAACGGGCATGCTCCACAATCAGGTGCCTTCGGCGTGCACATCATAGCACCGAAGTCCATCAGAGCCTGATTGAAGTCTGCCGCTCTTTTTCCAGGCAACAATTGTTGTGCCAAGAATGTGAACTCCCTTTTCCCCTTCGTTGAATTGATGGGAGTCTTCACCCCGAAAAGCCTTGCCAGCACCCGATATACATTACCATCGACCACCGCCACCGGCTGGCCGAAGGCAAAGCTAGCTATTGCCGCTGCGGTGTAATCGCCCACCCCCTTGAGTTGCCGCAACCCCTCAAAAGTCCGTGGAAATCCTCCCATTTCGACCACCTGCCTTGCAGCATGGTGCAAATTGCGTGCACGGGAGTAATATCCCAACCCTTGCCATTCACGCAACACCTCGTCCTCTTTTGCTTCCGCCAATTTTTCGACAGTAGGCCATCGGTGCATGAAACGCTCCCAATATTCCCATCCCTGACTCACCCTGGTCTGCTGCAAGATAACTTCGGAAATCCAAATGGCATATGGGTCGCCGACGCCCCTCCATGGCAATTCTCTCCCATGGCTTTCAAACCATCGCAGCAATGCCGACGCGTAGGGATGCATGTCTTGTGAAACATCCATTTTTTCAATCATGGCGGCAAAGGTACGCAAAAGTGCCTCCTCTCAAAGGTTAATAATTATTAAAAGAAGGCGAAGAGCGGCTAAAGAGAAAAATAAAAGGTATGTGACTTAAGAATAATTCGTGGAAAAGTAGTACCTTTGCGCCGATTTTCGAACAACATAAAGTCTAACTTTATTAAATTATTTACATTTTATTAATTTTTTATGTCAAACTTAGATCACATACAGCCCCTTGACAACTTCGATTGGGAAGAGTTCGAGAAAGGCAGTATCAACACCACCAAAAAAGAAGACCTGGAAAAGGCCTATGACGAAACCCTCAACAAAGTGAGCGAGCATCAAGTTGTTGACGGCAAAGTAATCTCTTTTGACAAGAAGGAAGTAGTTGTCAACATTGGTTACAAGAGCGACGGCATCATCCCCGCCAGCGAATTCCGCTACAACCCCGACCTCAAGGTTGGCGACATCGTAGAGGTTTATGTAGAAAATCAAGAAGACAAGAAAGGTCAGTTGATCCTTTCTCACAAGAAAGCCCGTCTGAGCAAGAGCTGGGAGCGCATCAACGCCGCTCTTGACAACGAGGAAGTGATTACCGGCTTCATCAAGTGCCGCACGAAGGGTGGCATGATAGTCGATGTATTCGGCATCGAGGCATTCCTTCCCGGCAGCCAGATCGACGTCCATCCCATCCGCGACTACGACGTGTTTGTTGGCAAGACGATGGAATTCAAGGTTGTGAAAATCAACCAAGAGTTCCGCAACGTGGTTGTTTCCCACAAGGCTCTCATCGAGGCCGAGTTGGAAGCGCAGAAGAAGGAAATCATCAGCAAGATGGAAAAGGGTCAGATTTACGAAGGCACAGTCAAGAACATCACCACCTACGGTGTGTTTGTCGACCTTGGCGGCGTAGACGGACTCATCCACATCACCGACCTGTCATGGGGCCGCGTGAGCGATCCTCACGAGGTTGTCCAATTGGACCAGAAGATCAACGTTGTCATTCTCGACTTCGACGACGAGAAGAAGCGCATCGCCCTTGGTCTGAAGCAACTCACCCCGCACCCATGGGATGCTCTTGACGAGAACCTGAAGGTAGGCGACCATGTGAAGGGCAAGGTTGTCGTGATTGCCGACTACGGAGCATTCGTAGAGATAGCCCCCGGCGTGGAAGGTTTGATACACGTATCCGAGATGAGTTGGAGCCAGCACCTGCGCTCCGCCCAGGAATTCATGCACGTTGGCGACGAGGTAGAGGCCGTGATCCTCACCCTCGACCGTGCCGAGCGCAAGATGTCTCTTGGCATCAAGCAGCTGAAGGAAGACCCATGGGAGACCATCGAGGTGAAATATCCGCTTGGGTCACGCCACACCGCCAAAGTTCGCAACTTCACCAATTTCGGCATTTTCGTTGAGTTGGAAGAAGGTGTTGACGGCTTGATCCACATCAGCGACCTCTCTTGGACCAAGAAGGTGAAGCATCCTTCAGAGTTCACACAGGTTGGTGCTCCCATCGACGTCGTGGTGCTTGAGATAGACAAGGAGAACCGTCGTCTGAGCCTTGGCCACAAGCAGCTTGAGGACAATCCTTGGGACACCTACGAGACCATTTACACTCCTGGTTCCATCCACATTGGCAAGATTACCGAGTCCATGGACAAGGGTGCTGTCATCGCCCTCAACGAAGGCGGCGAAGGCTTTGCCACTCCGAAGCACCTTGTGAAAGAAGACGGAACCCAAGCCGTCCAGGGTGAGGAACTGCCGTTCAAGGTGATAGAGTTTGTGAAGGACACGAAGCGCATCATCCTCTCTCACAGCCGCACGTTCGAGGAGAACAAGGAAGAGAAGAAGGCCCGCAACGCCCGTCACACCGCTCCGAAGAAAGAGGAAAGCCCCGCCATCAACAATGTTTCCGGCGGCACCACCCTCGGCGACCTCGACGCTCTTGCAGCTTTGAAAGCCAAGATGGAGAAAGGAGAATAACCCTCCTTGTCTTATATAAGAAAAAAGAGGAGAGCCTGCCTGTACAAGGCAGGCTCTTTTTTAAAACACACCATAAAACAAATCGAAAATGGAAAGAACCTGGAGATGGTTTGGCAAGAACGACAAGATCACACTTGCCATGTTGCGCCAGATAGGCGTAGAGGGCATAGTCACCGCCCTTCACGACGTTCCCCTTGGGGAAGTGTGGAGTCGTGAGAAGATTCGCGACCTTCGCGAATACATCGAGAGTTACGGCATGCGTTGGAGCGTCGTGGAATCGCTCCCCGTAGTAGAAACCATCAAGTATGGCGGTCCCGACCGCGACGAGCAGATAGAAGTATACAAGGAAAGCCTTCGCAACCTATCCGCCGAAGGCATCCACACCATCTGCTACAATTTCATGCCCGTTCTCGACTGGGCGCGCACCGACCTTCTTCACGAGAACCCCAACGGTTCGTCGAATCTCTATTTCTCATACGCTGAATTTGCCTATTTCGACATCTATATTCTCAAGCGCAAGGGTGCTCGTGAGGAATGGGCCCGTTTCCATTTCCCCCATGAACTTGCCAGTGCTTCCGAGCGCAACGTGCTTGCAGAGGCCGACACCCTTCATGAGACGATGACACCCGAGCAGGAACACCAGTTGGTGGAAAACATCGTCATCAAGACCCAAGGTTTCGTCTCCGGCAACTTCAGGGAAGACGACGAGCACCCGTTGGAACTGTTCCACCAGCTTCTCGCCAAGTACGAAGGCATCGACAAAGCCCAACTTCGCGCCAACATGAAATACTTCCTCGAGGCCATCATGCCCACCTGTGAGGAATATGGCATGAACATGTGCGTCCATCCCGACGACCCACCCATCGAGATCCTCGGTCTCCCGCGCATCGTGCGTACCGCTGAAGACATCGAATGGTTCCTCAACGCCGTGGACAACCCACACAACGGTCTGACATTCTGCGCCGGTTCACTCAGTGCAGGCGCCTACAACAACGTGGTGGAGATGGCCAGGAAGTTTGCTTCCCGCACCCATTTCGTCCACCTTCGTTCCTGTCATATCTTCCCCAATGGCGACTTCACCGAGGCGAGCCATCTTGGCGGCCGTGCCGACATCATCGAACTGTCCCGCATTTTCGAGCAAACCAATCCCGAACTTCCCATGCGCGTGGACCATGGGATGACCATGCTTGGCGACGAGGAAAGAGGCTACAACGCCGGTTACAGCTTCCTCGGCCGCATGTTCGCCCTTGGCCAGGTTCAAGGCATCCTTGCCACCGTCGACCGTGAGTTGGGCATTGCCTACAAACAACCCGGCTTCTTTGACTAACAGCAAACATAAACAGCGCACCCTCTCCCCAAGACCTTAAAGACCTCAGGGACCTTTATGACTCCCAAGGACAGGGGTGGCGCCTCACTCCCAAACACTCCAACCATGCAACTTACAGACATTCTTTCCGGGTCGTTCAATGCCCAGGAATGGGAATCCAAAGGCTACCAG
>Ga0310694_10001861_pt1 | contig 22801 bp, 7 predicted proteins | sample 174DNAGHGhighgp2_FD_203884 | JGI IMG/M metagenome (GOLD analysis project Ga0310694, IMG submission 203884) | Sheep rumen microbial communities from Palmerston North, Manawatu-Wanganui, New Zealand - 1742 DNA GHGhigh gp2 (v2) (version 2) | ecosystem: Host-associated > Mammals > Digestive system >... | reverse complement strand
CGGCTATCCATCACCAATCCTGGCAGGAAGGCATATTTATCAGAAACCACAAAAAACACATTCTTTTCCATCAACCTCATCCGTTGGTTGAAGTCCAACGCATCAAACCAAAAGGCACAAGGCGAGCCGTTACTTTTCAATACCATTTCAGACATCTTAGCACAAGCTCTTGGCGTGTAGCGTTCCAAGGTATACTTGGGTTTGAGAAGGATGATGCTTAGTCCAACAATTTCCATTTTAAAGAAAACGAAACTTGTCCGTAATTCCAAAGAGATTCCCTTTATTGACTTGGCATCAATTCTCTCTACCTCGTATGCTTTATGGGCGATTATCAGTTTGTTGCACATATATCTATAGTGTTTTTCAAATTTCATAAAACGCTGCAAAAATAATAAATAACCCGAAAACAAGGAAGTAAAACGAAAGATTTTTGGATATTTACGCTATCCTATCAATACAAACATCCTTTCGGCCACAGTTCTTGCACCACGCTCCCATCCAAACATTATCGAACTGGTTGATGGCTGACTCCACAAACTCAGGGTCATTTGTTAGAATGCCAGCTTCGAAGTTGCGGCGGTTCTCACTCTTCATACCCATACCTGCGCCCGTAAGGTTGGCTGATCCGATGTAAGCCGTCTCTGTGTCAAATATCATCAGCTTGAAATGCACCCTCGGACAGCACACCCTTTCCAAGTCGGTCGCAAGTATGGGATATTTATCGAAGTCATCCATGAACATCTGACCTGGTTCTTTGGCATGAATCAACCTCACATCTACGCCTTTCTTCAATAATTCGGCTAATGCGGAAAGAAACGGAACTGCCTCCTTACCCTTCATCACATACAAATCCTTTATATCAGCCGTACCAATCCATAACGACTGCTTCACCGTGGCAACTCGTGATATTACCTCGGTGTAATGCTGCTCGTTTTGGATGTATTTGATGAAAGGTGACGGCATAACTATTAGACTAAACTCGCGATCAAATACCTTCCAGCAGCTTACATCTCTGCCCATAGCCCGTTATCAATACTACATCACGCGCACGGGTGATGGCCACATAAAGCAGCGACCTGACATTCATTAGATACTCTTTCTTCTCTACACTGTCCATGCTTTGGAATCTAGGATCTGCACTTTCTTCTGAAGGCATGTTTCTTTCGCTTACACCCATGACAGCAACAGCTCTAAACTCCAGACCCTTTATCGAATGCATGGTACAAATCGCCACGCCGTCTGAATTGATGTTCTTTTCGGCATAGCTGATTCCTTTGTGATGAAGTGCATCTTTAACTGGCTTGGTCATATTGGCCGACCTTGCGGCGACGCATATCTCATTAGGCTTCATGCCTGAGTCAAGGCAATCCTGAATAAAATCCATCACTGCATCCACTTCCTTTTGGGCGTCGTCCACGAATTGATACACGGGTCTCGCGCCATGCATGAGAGAAATGTACCCGTTGTTGTTCTCTTCTCCTCCATCCATGTCGTCGTATTTCTGTCCGCTGACGATGGAAACCGCTACCTTCTTGATTTCTTCTGTGGTCCTATAATTCACCTTCAGCTTTCGGCTACGGTTTCCCCTGACATTGATTCCTGCTGCTGCGAAGTTCATCTTCCGGCCTTTATATATCCGCTGGAATGGATCGCCCACCAAGAACAAGTCATTTTGGCCTTCGTCTACCAAGGAACGTAAGAAACGCAACTCAGGATTGGAAAAGTCCTGGAACTCGTCCACAATTACATTCGTGAACGGACGGATTTCATTCTCGTTGAAGTAGTTGGCAGCTAAGTTAAATAGCTCTAATCTGTCAACTTTCTTTTCCAACAGCTTTCTTTCTACATATTTTTCCACCAAACGCCAGATTTCCATGCGTTGCTTTCTCGATAGTGACCTTGTCCTACCAACCCTCGATTGCCTTAGATAGGCACTTCCTTCCTTGATGTTGTTATATACAATCACATCGATGTATTCTGCATACAAGAAATTGGCATCAAATTCCGTAACCTCATTTTCCAGAATCTCGTCGAACAGGCTGATTGACTTCTCATCACCACCTTTATAATCCATAACCTCATAACCACTAGGTAAAATGGAATAATTTCGAGCCAAGTTGTTGAGTATCTCATCAATGTTTCCTAATACATACCGATTCCTTTGTACTCCCATCTTGTCTACGAGTCTCGAAAGGTTCTCTCTCAAAGCCCTCGTATATGTCGTAAACAGGACCTTTGCGTTGGCATCAGAGCATAGATATTTCAACCTATGCAAAGCCGCAATTGTTTTTCCTGTTCCCGCGCTGCCGCTAACCTTCAAAGTTCCTTTATATACACAATCAACCAATCTGCGTTGCGATGGATGCAAAAACAGCTGCCACTTGTCCATCCCTTCAGAAATGATCTGCTCCAACGTGCCGTCATCACTAATCTCAATGAATCTGCGGCGGTTGTTGTTGCTGAGCAAGGCATCGTCGCCTTCCTTAGCTAGACCTTCCTCAATGCCTGCAATGACGCTATCGATAGGTTCATTGTCCAACACGTAGAAGATATTCTCGTAGGCATCTTCAGGAAGCACTCCGCTCAGCGCATCCAAGTCATTCAAGTCCTTGATGCCATGCACTTTTTCAAGCAGCTCCTCGGGAACGCCAATCTTCAGTAGTTTTTCCGATGGAATCAGTGCCATCACATCATTGGTATGCACTGGCTCCGAAGCGACATTGGGGGTTGGTGTCACATATTGCTCCGGCGCATCCTCCTCTAACATTGGCACCAGTTGACAGCTTTGCATGTGATCGTTCCAGACGAATTTCTTCGTCTTTGCCCATCGATAGGCTTCGTCATGTTGATCGACATATAACAAGGTATAGTTGTCATTGCCCAACACGCCAATAATGGCACGATAGCCGTCGTCTATCCTTGCCGACCGTAAAGCGTTGTCTTTGTATTTGAAGATGGGTTCCAAATGTATCGCCGAAGAGGCGACATTTGCCCTAAACTTCTGTTGGAAAACCAACACTTTTTGCTGAATTGATTTCGGAAGACTGATCATCTTCTCGAAAAATGTCTCTGATAGAAATAGTCTCATATCTCGTTTACTTTTTTGTTACTAAATCAATGGTGAACTCCGATGGTTCAATTACCTTATACCCGTTCTTCTCGAACGTGTTCTTGTCTTCGTCACTGAAAGGATTGATGACAAGCTTCGGGTCTTCAAATCCCAAATCAGCCTCTGCGATCAATGCACCGCTATCATCGAAGATGGAGAATCCGCCTTCAGGATTGAAGGGCACATGATGCTCTATCAGCTGCTTGATGATAGCCTCCAGTCCCGGATAGTACTGCGCCACTTCTTCATAATCCGTCTCAATGGTCTGACCGGCTTCTTCCGTCTCAAACAGCTGAAGGATGTTGTAACGATGCCAGAATTCTTCCCATTCACTTTTGTCGATGACGCTTAATTCATCGTTCAATTTCCACTCATAACGCACTGCATCAGCCTCTTGGCCTTCATCAACAAATCTGATGTACCAGGCTGAGCCGGAATACAACTGACATGGTTTAATAAAGCTCGTTTTCACAAAGAAGGTTTCCGCTTTCCTCTCTTCATCAGTTACCGTGTTCTCCAGCGCGTCTGTGACATCCTGAGTAATAGCTTGGTCGATATACCCTATCCCACAAATCTCTTTCTGCGATATACCCCAATTCGACACCATGCTATAGGCTTCCGATACCAGATAATCCAAATCAGGATGCAGCAGGACAAAGAAGAAGCGTTCCATTTCGTTCTTCTCACCAGCCAATTCGCTATCATAACCCATCTCGTCGCTGTGCATCAACGAGTCAGGCCTGCCTTCTTCATAGTTCGTCAGATCGTCCCAAGTCAACGTCCACGAATGGAGCGGAGCCACTCTGGAAGCACGGATAGACTCGCGTTTCTCATAGTCGTTATAGAAGCGCACACAATCGCCTGCCGCATGGAACTGGTATCCGTCCAGGAATACCGACCAATACGGCAGCTTCTCTTTTGGAATCACCTTCCCTCCCACCTTGGCCGATGTGCAAATGATCTGGAAGTCGGGAACTGTATAATGCGTCACGCCGTAGGCCGCAGCCAACTTGAACTGCGGTATAATTACATAGTGCACTTTGACATCCGCCGTGTCTATATCGAGCAGATAACGATAAGTGTCTATGTCAAGCTCTTGCTTGAATGTCCATCCTCTCTCTTCAGCAACTTCTTTCAAGGTTTTGATGAACTTCAGTTCCAACTCACTGTCTTCAAGCTGTCCGTTCTTGGTCAGCGTCCCCAACGAGCCCTTAATTTCTTCCCAGCTGTCTGATGCTTCCACTATCTTTTCAAACAAGCTCTCAGCCCTGGCCCTGCTCAAATCTTCACGTATAAACTGGTTGCCGTAGTTCAAGATGCAATGGTAACAGCCGTCCTTGCCTTCAAACTTGCACTTACACTCACTGATGGCCTTGTATGCCACTGTCAGCAATTCCGTAAAAGCCTCTGTCTTGACCAACTTTGACAAATACCCCGTTCCTCCTGGTATGGTGTCATACATGACAAGATAGTTATCGAAACTCTGATTGCCGTCATTGTATTCCCTATAAGTCTCCAGACGGATGTGCTCCGGCGAGCTTTTATAATAGTGCCGCATTCCCAATTCGATACCTGCCTTGAATAGCTGTATCGTTGCCTCTGCGTCAAACAACATCACAGGCAGCAATATCTTGATGGCTTCCGTCTTGATGTGTCGGTATAGATACATAGTTTGGAAGACATCATCCTCATGTTTCCTCGCCGGATAAGCAACATCTTTATGTTTGCAGAATTTGTAATGAACATTTTCGGCATCATATCCTGAACCCACAACTGGCACGGCGTGTCCACAATCTTTGCAAACGATAAATCCCCTGTCAGAAATATGTGCATTCCCATTCACTTTCTGCGTTGTCGAATAATGCTCCTGCAAACCATAGTTCACTTCCGTCAGGTCCACATCCTTGCAGAACTCTATGCCGAACGGTATCTTCTTCAAGCCGTATGAAACCATTCCTGGCTGCGTGTTGAATCTGAAATGCTTCACCAGATGGTAACGCTCATTGTCACGTTCCTCTTTGCTGTCATCCAGCACCGAGTCCTGTTTGATGATATTGCTCCGCGAATTGGTGAACTTCAAGAACAGATGCTTGTTGGCTCCCCATGAAGGACTCTTGCACTTGGGACAGACCGCGTCATTATACCCTGGCTCTCCCTCCATGGCAATGCAGTCGCATTCTGAGCAAAAATGCATGGTTTTCAACGCATCTTTGAAATCGAAGGTGTTGATGCCGTCAAGATGCAGCTGATAACCTTGTGTGTAGAACCTGTTTCCAGGCGCAAGCTCCTTGATGCCCGATGAGGCAGGCCTCACCAATTCTATCACCTGCGGCTCCGATTGGTTGTCGTCACTGTCGTTTTTCGCTTTCCTCGAATAGATGGTCGCCTTCAGTTTGACTCCTGTCTCAGGAAATGCATAGTTAGGCAGCAAGCCTGCATTGGTCATAAACTCGATAACTTCCTCATCACCTATCGCTTTTTTGTGCGCTCTCAACCCTTTCCGCTGCGATACCATATCCATATAGGCTGGGTCTGTCTTTTGCATCTTTGACAAAAGGTCGTTAATTTCATCCAGGTCTTTAGAGATTTGCGTAATTTCATTGAGAAGGTTTTGGAACTCTTCTATAATACGCTGATAGAACCTGCCCTGCCCTTCCAAGCTGCTGGCCAAACCGTCAATCACGGGTTGCACATCGGACGGATAATGCTTCCTAAATTTCTCAACTAAGGTCAGATGGTTGTCTCGAATGTATTGGATAATCTGATTGATGAAGAAGTTGCTATCACTGAACGACTCGGTCGATAGCCTCAGTTCTATGATTCTGTTGGGTATTCTGTGAGTGGTGTCTATGGTTATCCATGTATCGATGCAGTAGGCCAAGAAATGGCGGCGCATAATGTCCTTGGCTCCCAAGAAGCACCCAGGCGTAGCCACCTCGCCTTCCATCATCTCCATTGGTTCTGCAAAGTAATACATGTCGTGCGCCTTGTCCCTATGTGCATAGTTTAACACTAGGGCTGAGCCTTGCTTACGACCGGCACGGCCAATGCGCTGCAAGTAATTGCTGGGCTTCGGCGGTATCATGGTGTTACCCACCACATTCAAGTCACCAATGTCGATACCCATCTCCAATGTTGACGTAGCTGATAATGCATTGACAGAGTTAAATCTGGGATGATTCTTGAAATCTCTTTCAAGTTCTTCACGTTTCGAACGCTCCAGCAAGCCAGTATGGTCTCTCGCATAGATACGCGGCGAGGTCCGTCGGTTATACACCATCTGATAGTAGTTGTTAGCCAATGGTATGGGGCCTTGGTACTTTCCAAGGCATTTATAGTCCAAGCATTTTGCACCGTCCGAGAAGCTGTCGTCGACACCCACGCACAGCAACGACTGGCAATTGTCACATTTGTAATGGCTCACCTTAGGCTCCACCCAGATAGCCTGCGGAACAATCGCATAATTGACACCTACATTCGTGCTCTCCACAGCATTGACCATACCCTGCGTCTCCAAGGTCTCAAACAACTTCGCATAGAAGTCGTTGATCAGCATGAACGTAATCATAAAATGGCTGGCATCATCAAAACTCTTATGGAAATAAAGGCTAAACCAGTTGGAAGCCCTATCGTTCCTGCAAGCTGTGCAATCTAAGGTGTCTATTGCTGGCTGGCTTGTGCTTGTGCCGATTAGTCTTGGAACTTTCGTATTGTTTCCATAGCACTTGTTCAGGAAATGCTTGGCGCTATAGGTCCAGTTCAAATCATAAGGATTCAGTTTCTTGGCACGATAATCTTCCAAAAATGGGTGGTCAACACCGCCGCGAGTCCTCATCCTGTGTAATACGCCGTTCAAGAATCGGCAGAACCTTTCTTCGTCCTCGCCAATATAACCCAAGTCGTTTTCGGCAAGCCATTCTTTCATGGCTTCAAGCACACCCTTCAGTTGGGTTTCTTTGAAAAACGTGGCAGATGCACCAGTCTTCTCCAATGTACGACCCACTTGGGCGTTCAATCCAAACTCCGCACAGATCTCCCAATCCATCCGCTCGTCAAACTCGGCTTTGAAGGCATCTGTGAGTTGCCCGGTATTGTCGCGGTAGTTTTTGTCTAAATCTATCTTCATGAGCAAGTCGGCAGGCATGAAACGGTAATAATACTCATCTCCTGACAACTCTTTCTTCCAATAATCCTTGAACCCTTTTTGCAGCTCCGCCAAGGTGATGGGGGTATTCTGCGTGTTCAGGTACTTTTGCATCGACTGACGGAACAGGAAGCGATAAGTCCTGGCCTCATAGAAGCCCGCCTGATATGCGGCATCCTGCACGCTGTTGGTGAAGGTCAATATCTTCCTGCCCTTTTCATCAACTGTCTCAAAGTCACTCGCCATCACCTGGCTGATAGCCACCGACGACAGTGTTGAGGTACGGCCACCAATGATAGCCAACGATTGGTTGTTGCATTCCGGGCAGTTCTCCGAGAAAACATGCCCTTCTCCGCGCTTCCTTTTCACAATTCTGGAACAGACACGCACCTTAAATCGCTTGGGATCCTTGGCATCAACGATGCTCAAATTTTCCATGTTGACGAAAACGGATTGGTTCTTCGAGAATTCTGTCATGTATTCATCGATAGGCTCATGCTTGCTCGACTCCGTGTTCATCAGCACTATTTCGTCCGAATGGTTCATGAAAAGGGTGTTGATGGTCTTGACATTACAGTTAAACCTCGTGTCTCTTTCCCTAATGCTGGTAATCCATCCGCTCGCACCGCAATCCCTACAGAAATACATCGGCAAGGGGACAGTGTCTTTCTTGTCGCCATCACGCCATGTGAAGCTCGGATGTGGCTCCACATAACGAAGTATGCCGCTCAGTTCACGTTGCCACAACTGCACTTGCAGATACAACATGGGAAACAGCATCCCATTGGATTCCAGTTTCGATTCCGAAATCAAGGCAAGCAGTGACTCCAAAACCACCACGCCATTCCTTTCGTTTCGCTTAACCAAAGCCCTGAATTGAAGATTGTTCTCCTCCAATTCCTCAACCAATGCATTTATGGTCTTGATGCCTGTTGAAGTCACGGCCAGCAGGTCACGAACGATCTTCATCGTCCGCAGTTCCTTTCCGATGGCAACGCTGTCGTCCTCAACATTAGGCAGCCACACCTTCTTTATTTTTCTCAGATAGCTATCAGTAGTGTCATCTTCAAACAAGCATTTCTTCAACTGGTCCTCCGAAGGCAAATCCTCTGTCAAATAGCTGTCGAAGAAATCATCAACGGCAACGCGATGCTCCTCAATAACACTGTCCGACTGGAACTCCTCGCCAAACACGCTTGAAGCATAGTCGCAAAGCAAGGTCTTGCTGTCTTCCCCGTTGCCTATTGTGGCCGAGGTTCCCACTGGGCACAGATGCCCCTCTGGCAGATTGAGCTTTAGCTTCAATCGGCGTATCAGGTTGGCCACATCGGTACCTTGTGCACCGTCATAGGTATGCAGCTCATCCAACACAATGTAGCGTAAAGCTGGATTGTCCGTTTCCAAGTTACCTTCCCATATCGGGCGGAAGTGTTGCTTCATCAAGGCATAGTCCAACATCTTGAAGTTGGTAAGGACAATATCGGGTACTGTATCGATGATGCTGTCACGATTCTCTATGATATTGTGTGGCCCCATCATGGGAGGATAATTCTTTCTATCGTTACCCTCTCCGATAAACAAACCTGCTGTCACTTTATCACGTAAAGGATGCTCCTCTTCTGTGCCATAGATGATTTCTGCCAAACGTTTGGCTTGGTCGGTAGCCAAGGCGTTCATCGGGTACATGATGATGACCTTCACCCCAGGCTGATGTCCGAACTTGTTGCACCGATAGCAATAATCAAGGATGGGATAAAGGAAGCATTCCGTCTTACCCGAACCTGTTCCCGTAGTCAGCAAGGTCGGCTGGGGCTGATGACCATCCTTAGCACTCAGACGGTTAAACGCTTTAATTTGATGCAAATGAGGCAGAAAGCTTGGCTTGATGTCCAAGGGAATAGCGTTCATTTGCTCCTCGGTCGCCTTCACAAAAGGTGTCTTCAGCGAAATGTAAGGCCCCTTGAACAACCCATCTTTCTCATCTTCGATGAAACTATAGAATGCATCATATACCTCCTGCTCCTTGAAGCGAAACGTGGCCTTGATGTATTCCAAAACAGACTGCTTGACTTCGTATGCTTGCTGTAGTGGTAACATAACAGTGGGTTTTATTCGTCCATATTTTCAATCAGTTCTTCTTCTAATTCATTTTCTTCTTCGGCTGATATCACGTTGGCTTCTTCCAATAACCCTACTAGTTCCTGACCAAGTTCTATATAGTCTAAGCCATAATTGTTATCGCCGAAGTCTATTGTAACCTTCTCATCTTCTGTCTTCTCAACGATAAGATCCGGGAACTTCGCTGTAATAGCAGAAACCATATCTTTGCTGGACTCTATCAGCCACTTTCCATGCTTAAATTGAATAGCAGAAGCGCTTTTCTTTATTGATATCGGGTGACATCCATGATCATCAAGGTCATACTTTTCGTTGTCTGCAAGTACGTTTTTCAATAGGAACGTCATCATCATCCATTCAAGATTGCCCTCGCTGTGCTGAGAACTGTTAAGAATAACAAGGTCGAGTGGATATTTAGTGAAGTCATCCCAGACACCTATTCCATAGCGTGTCCATTGATGAGTGGATTGCATTGGATATTTTGCTATATAGTATCTCCAATCACTTATTTTAAAATGCTTGCAAAGCTCCTCAGGTGCCAGAAGATCTACCGGAAGTGGCATACTCTCCAATATCCTCAATATGCTTTCTTGATTACGTCTCTGCGCATATTTGATATAAAAGTTGCTCAGTTCCGCTGTCTTGGTTATAAAGTAACGGCGCTTGTCGTTCTTGTCCATGTATGCGTCGTACTGCATATATTCAATTTCATTATCAAGCAGTGCAGTACGTATCTTAGGGAAATAGTCAAGATAATTGTTGGAGTATATTGTCTCAAATTTCTCAAGCATTTCAAAAAGTTTTGTCGAATCATGCAGCACAGAAGGTTTCATACCCTCCAAACCATCTGTTTCTAGGCAGTAGTCCATAAACAGCGACAATGAGCATTGGAGTATCTGGTGGTTTTCATATCTGAGAAGCTTCTCATAACTATCAGAATCCAGATAGTTTTGCTTAGCATACTCCTCATTCCATGCGTTTTGTAAAAAGGCGAGTTTGTGTACATCTCCGTCTATGACCAATCCCCTTTCCTTGTCATAGAAAGCATCTATACCATTATGGTCAACAACATACTTTACTTCTTCAAGGAATCCTGGCAGTTTGTCTGTACGGGCATCGACAGCACGGACATTAGCTGTCATCAAGTTACGGATTATTCTAAGGCAACGCTTCATGGCATTCTCATCACTACCCTTCTTGTATAGTAAATACATCGAGTACATATATACAACCTCTGGTACGGAGAGTTCTCCCTGCATGGCAAGTTCGAAAACTGGACACTGTTTCTGCTTCCAAAAAAGCCGAATCAAATTATCGTTTCCTACAACATCATCACTAAAGTAGAAATATTTATACCAAAAGGCATCGAATCCACCATTCTTGTATATTGCACAAAGGGCATCAAGCATGTCCATAACACCAGTAACGCCATCCCTGTCCTTGAATATGCTGTTGACATCTTGCTCTTCCGAACCATCAGCGCCAAGATTACGGCGATAGTATTCAACACGGAAGATGTTATGGAACAACATGGAATATTTCGTGTCGGCATCATTTGTAATATCCAAAGGCTGGCGTTTATCGTTAATGGTCTTGTCTGTATAGTCCCACACGATATCAATCCATTTTGTGTCCATGTCTTTCGAAAACTCATCTTTCAATTTCTCATCCACCCTCTTGACGGCGGCAATCATGTCGGACTTGAATATCTCAAACGCAGTAAGCTTCTTACCACGGGCATTCATTTTGATGAAGAGGTCATCTGTAAGTCCAAAGTTGTCGAGCGACAACTTATAGAATTCAATATTACGCCTCTCCATAAGACGTTTCCACAGGCATGGATTAAGAGACAACGCGCCAAGTTCAGCACATTTCTTCTCTATCTTGTCCAATACGTTGAGCATGGACATGATGGTTGGGTCACTGTCGTATGTGCTCAGGTATAAGGCATCGTCAACTATGAGAGCCTTGATGTCATTATTCTCTGGCTTGTAATTCTTTATCAGGTTGGGACGTATGCTTCTAATAAGGTTGGTGCAGAACTCAGTTGCAGACTGGCGGGTTTCATATCGGAACTTTGTCAGCATCTCTACATCTTTCTGGTCAATCGGATTTCCTTCCTCATTGCCAAGCAAAGAAGCATAGAAATGAAGCAAGAAAAGAGTTGTGAGACGTTGCTGGCCATCAAGAGGTATAAGACCCGCCTTTTTGTCGCTCTTATGGACGTATGACCCACCATAGACAAAGTCTAGGATATTGTTGGTATCATCTCTAACAGCCTCTATGATGCTGGTGAGCATGCCGTCAAGGACATCCTGCACCTTCTTCTCTAGTCTACCATAGGCGTAGTCGCGCTGTACCTTCGGGATTATTATACTCTTCTCCTCGTCAAGTAACTGACGGAATGTTTTCAACTGTCCAATATTATCATTAGCCATTTGTTACCTCCTGTTCTTTTGCTACGTTTTCTTCTTTCTCCATCGCTTTCTTTTCTTCTTCCTCTGGGTCTTTTGCAGCCAAGACGTCTTTTAGAACTTCTTCGATGTTTGCCTGGTAGTTTTTTCTGTCATTTTCACTCCAGTAGAAAGATTGCTGAACACTGAAATCATCTTTGTCCTTGTTGTAGTATTTCAAGAACACAAGGCGAGTGCAATAAGGGATATATTCTCCACCTGCATCTTTCTCCATAATGAGTTGACGCTTAACCTCAAACACAGAATTGCTGATTGATGCATTGACGCTTCCACTCAGCAAAGCCATGTTGGATATGGTATGTATCTCAGGAGAGCCACCTTCGGCTAAAGCCATCTTGTTGTAATAGTCGTTCACGCTGTCGAAGCACCTTGTAAAGTTATCAAACACGTAGGTGTTGCTCCTTACTTTCTCCTTGTTCTCCCCCAATATCTGTATAACAGGGCGCGGGTCATATAAGTGTCCTTCTCCAAATCTTGTTTCGAGGCGTTTGAGAGCCTCAGTGTTCAAGTCCATCCACTCTTCCCACTTTGCCTTGTCTGTACGATCTATGCGTTCGGAGTTCTGGGCATGAATGTGTTCCAATGACCAGCTCTCGTTCTTATACAACTCAAATGGGAATTTGTCTTGTGTGGTCGCTATACGTGTGGACTCCACGTTATAGAAGAAAAGAATGCGGCCCAATGCTGATTTCTGCTTGTCTTCATCGTAACTGTATGTGTAAATATCATCATTCACATTTATCATCATATTGGTTTTGATGAGCCAATTGATGTTTTTGTCAAAACGAGTCTTTGTCTGTTTCGTTGACATATCAAGCAGGTCATAAAGTATGCTCGACCCTTTCTCTGCTATGAGGTAGCCAATCTTATGGTAGTAGTCGCGTTTCTGATACCATGACAACAAAGTATCAAAGTCACTTTCCACCTTAACCCACAAATCCCAAAGCCCTTTGACACCATCGTGTTTTGTGACCATATTGTCAAATCGGAGATAGGTATAAAGCTCGTCTTTTTCCTTCTTGCTCTTTTTAGAGATTAGGTCAAACAGATATTCTATACGGCAACTGTAGCCTTTGTCTGATGCATCATCCTTAACGAACGCCCAGAAATTTGGCTGACGCAGTTGTTTTTCAATAATGTCCCATTGCTCTACGATGTGAGATTGCTTACGGGCTTGTTCTCTTTCTTTGACGATGCCCTGTACCTCTTCGGGATAACCGTCTATTACAGCCTTGTCGCACTCATACTCAGCGGAGTCAGAGAGGAACATGGCGCGGATAAGCTCGGCATTATTGAGGGCCACCTTCTTGTCGTTCAAACGTTTGAAAGTGGCATTCGGATCACTTTTGTCACGCAATTCATACCAGATAACCTGAACTGACTTTTTGCCCCCCAAACCTCTCTGTTGGGTAAAATACTGCAAGAAGATACCTGTGAAGTAATCAAGTCCTACTCCTTGCGCTTCACCTTCCTTTAGCCATGCCAATATACACTTTGCAGCTTGCAGTATGTGCCATGTATCTATATCAAGATTTTGTTCATTATCTACAGTGATGCCATATTCATCCTTATCATAGTCGTAGACGAACTTGTCAAAGATTTCACCAAGTGAAGGACGAGTCTTATACTTGATATTGAATTTATTCTTGAAGCGCAACTGAACGTTCTTGAACAACGCAAGGATAATCCGTATTGTAGTGAGACGCTGCTGCCCATCTATAACCTCATACCAACGGTTATCGTCTGTATCAGAATGGAGGCCGTAAGTGGCCTTTTCGTCCTCCCCGAGTTCCTTTACTACTATAGGCTGAAGACAATAAAACTCCCCTTTACCCTTATCATCAAAGAATTTGCAAAGGTCATCCATAAGCTGCTCCACCTGTCGTGTGCCCCAGCGATAACCTCTTTGATAATCTGGTATGAAAAAGTTCTTATCATACAAATCGGGTATGGCTTTCAAGCCTAATTCGTTAATACTATTTTCCTGTTCCATACTTTTTTGTCATTGGACACTTACAATAATTATTTATTCATTATACATCCTCATTCTGTTTATTCCAACATATTCTACGGGTTAGTCCCTACAGTGAAAGACACATTGTCATACAACGCCTGACAATAGAACCTACTCTAAGTTATTGACAAAACTTCTCAAACAACTTTTTCCATACTTTGCATTGTTCCTTGTCGATTGTTTTCTTTAGCATTGACGCTTTTACTTTCTTGGCTAGTTCAACTTTCCAACCGCTTCCCATTTCAACGTCATGTTCACGTACAAATGTCTCAATCTGTGGTACAATTGGTTCATTGGCTTTATACACATCTTCAAAGTCATCGTCAATATCACGCCACATCTTCCCAACAGCACTAGTAATATAGTTTGTTGGAACTAAGTCTTCTATTTCCGAACCATCAAAGCCAACAAAATCTTTTACCTCAAGAATTTTCTTTTTGTCTCCAGAATAGATTCCACTTAACAGTTTTGTTTTGGTATCAGTACCGCTCTTATCCGAATCAACTATAACATAAGGCAAATCATTATTCTTGCTTCCAAGTATGCTTACAACCCCTTGGATTCCCTTAACACCTCCACTTGGCACAAACACAATTTCATCTTTTGGAGCAATCTGTTTATTGCTTATGAGAATCTGTTTGATGGCATTCAAATAGATTTGGTCAGATGGTCCTTCCACGATTACAGGTTTACACCCTTGAAGTAGAATATCAGAAACGCTTAACCCTAATGCAGCATGAACGGCATATATCGATTTTTCGTTAAGGCTGTCATTGCTTTGACGCAGATTGTCAGAAGCGACGGTTAATCCATCTTTATCCATATACACCACTTTGCATCGATCAATATTATTCGTATCTACAATAAACGGGGAATGAGTTGAGTTGATGATTTGATTGGTTTGAGAAAGGCTATTAAAGAATTTCGCCAGGTCTTTTTGCGCAAGCGGATGCAGTGTTAATCCAGCTTCGTCCAATAACAAAACTGCATTCTTGTGCTTCTCTTGACTTTCCACAAGGAAAATCAAATAAAAACTCAAAAACCACTGCAAACCAGTACTACGCAATTCTAGACTTACTTCTGCTGGTCTTTTTGAGTCAGAAACCCAAATACGGAAATAATCCCCATCGGCTTCAAATCTGAATTTGTACTCCCCTTGGTTCCACCATTCCTTGAAATCACTTGTCAGTTTTGTTGATGCGGATTGCAACAATATACTTCTTTCTTCTTTTGCTTTATCAGCTTTATCTATTTCTGCCTTCGTTGGTGTAACGCCTCTTTTTCTTTGTTCCTCAGCATAATCCTTTCCAAGTTCAAGAATTTCATTAGGCTGTAGATTTACGAACTTAAATAACACCCTTAATGTTCGCACTTGGTCTTCGTTGATGTCTATACCTGGAACAGATTCTCCTTTTAACCATTTTACAACATTAGGCAGATAAATACGAGTGGAGAGATTGCCGTAATTTGAGTAGTACACAAACTTTGGCATATGGTTTATTATTGATGAGTAAAGAGCGTTTTCTTCATACTCCTTAACCACTGTCTTCTCGGTCTCATTTCCTTCATCATCTTTTTCAGTAACAGTCTCCGTCAAAACTGACTTAGGTTTCACACCATTTAAATCGACTTGGTATTGTCCATCGTAGTAGCGAGAGACCGTTATTGTTTTCACATCTGACATATCACAACCAACTTCATTTCCAATAAGGTCAGAAGTTTCTTTTGTGACAATAAACTCTGCTTCGATAAAACAGGTTTCTTCTTTCTTATCACGTAGTACAGCAAGCTGGTCTACTGGAAGATCGTGAAGGATGTCTATTTTACCACCAGAAGCAGGATTTAGTTTCCATAAGGCAAGTAATAAGTTGGACTTACCAGCCTCATTGATTCCTACCAATGTCGTCACATCATCACAGTTAATCCATCCAGAATCTTTTACTGAACGGAAATTTGACACTTTAAATCTTAGTAATCTCATATTAGTGTAGTTTAATTATTGAATATCTTCTCAAAATGCTCCCATGCCTTCCGGTAATCCTCAATACGGTTACAACGAGTAAACGGCGCGACAAAGGTAATTTGCTGTCCACCGTAGAGTTCACTCTTGGCGGGGTCGATGGTGTGAATGTGAGTTGGAGCGGTGCCACGATATGTGTTGTCGTCTATTTGTTCGCCACGGATATCTTCCCAACCCAAAACACCTTGTCGGCGGTTTCCTGTTCTTGGAATCTTCAAATCATACTCACCACTAACTGAAAAGACCACCCTACCATTGGCATCATACCATGTATCTGCTTCATATTTCTGGGTAGTTGGAAATGTGTTGACATACACAAATAATAGATCTTCAAGTGTAAAACCTAGTGCCATAGCTGCTAACACATCAAGTTCAACAAGGGCCTGCCGTCTCTCATATTCATTCCTTAATAGCACAGACTTGTCGAAAGCTTTCCCGAGCGATGAAAAATCAGAAAGTCTATTATCGTTCTTACTCCATTTTTCTTTCTTGAACATTTCATCGTAATTATTTTCCCATAAGTCTTTGTACCAATGGTTAACGCAGTTCATCCTTAATACCCTCACTTTTATTGCATTACTATACTTCCCATCAACTCCAAAAGGCAAACCGCTTGCGATGGAGGGCATTAGATTTCTAACCCCGACGGTTTTAATAAAGAAATCATACAAAACAGTTGCTCCTAAACCAACGAACTGAATCAGGTCTTCTTCTTTCTCAAAAGATAGAGATATTATTGAGTGAGTATGTGATGCCTTCGGAGGAAGTATGCCACCTTTAAGAGTCCTTTCATGAGTCGGATCCATCATCTTTTTGAATCCGACCTTATACCTTTCAAACCATTGACCAGTTTCATCAATACAAGACTTAAAACTTAATATGTCTGTTTTCGGGACATAGTTGGTCCTTATGTCATAATCTATTGGCAATTGCGTATAATCGACCATATCATAATGAGCGTCTCTGGCACAAACAGTCCGGGGCAGTTTGGAAAAAGGAGAAAGAATACCAACCTGCGTAGAGTTAAAAATCATCTGATAAGCATCGTATTCAGGGAACTTTGTCTCTTGACGAATCGTTCCATTTTTAACTGCATTCACAGAATCAAAAGCAACAGTAATAAAAGGAACTGCTGTACTCACATGTTGGAAATTCAAAAAACGCCTCAAGATATTCAAACTACTCATAGCATGTATAGAAACAAGCTTGCAACTTTGCCACTCATCAGTGTTTTCAAACACATTGCCTACCATTTTCAACAGACTTTCATCATAGTGAACTATTCTATCACGATGCCCAGCAGTATTCGTGTGTTTTTCGCCGTTTTCGTCAACATATTCCAAGCCAAGGCATATTCCATCGCCTGAATGTGCATAACAAGCATCGACAGTACTAGGATGATATAGGTTGCTAATGGAGTCAAAACTTATAGAAGACGCAACACCACGATAAATGCAGCAATCAAAGATTTTTTCACCATGAACTTCACCGAAGATTTTCAATTTGTTACTATAATGGTATCTCGCTTCAAGTCTCGGATAAAGGTATTCCCGTAACGGTTGACCTTTTGCTTCCGTAAAGACGGTGTCGGGGTGGATAAGTCCCATGTTGCCCTGTGGTGAGAGCATAGACATAGAATTGACCAAAATACACTTAAACAAATCTGTCTGACCACCTTTCAAGACACCGTATAATGATGGCGTATTAAGCAAAGCCTGGCAACAGCACCATTCGTTTTGTTCGGAAGAATAAATGTATTTGACTTGTTCTGTTGTGAGATATTCGTTTAAATGAGTCTCCACATAATCAGCATCATATAAATCAGGTCGGATTAATAGCTCCGGATAATAATCTGAAAGAACCTGTTGGGGTTCAAACAACCATTTCAAGAATGGTGGATTTCCGCAAATAATGTCGAAGCCATCGCGAAGCCAAAACACCTCCAAAAACTCCAACATAGGATGGAAGTAATGGTAACGGTCGGCATAGCGTTTCACTATCTTGAAACGGAACGAATCCTCAAACAGCGTGGTATGGCTTTGGGTCTCCGAAAGCAGTTCTTCTTTGCTCAGCGTCACAATCTCCGATTCCTCTTGAGTCAGTGCCACATACTCGGCTGGTCCCTCACTGGCCATGCTCGGTGTCTGGGTGAACAAGTCGAGTTGCGTCGTCTTTTCAAACATGTCCATCTGCCCCCTGGCATCGGTTGCGGCTTTCAAAGCCGTGCGAGTTCTCACTTCAAGCTTGTCATTGTCCACATCCAATAAGGCTTCAATGTCGGCCCAATACTCTTTTCGCGTGGGCAAGGCAGCGGCATCGTCATACTCCCAGAACCACAACGAGCACCAGTAGTCCATCACCATCTTCAGCTTGAAGTAGGCGCTGTCATGGCGATAGCGGGTGTCGTTCAGGCGTTCTTTCTCGGCATAGCTGTCAATGGTTATCTCAGGATCGCCAGGGATGCCCCACACCGCCTTCCTGTTGTTGGTCTGCTTCTCAATACTGATCTGGAACTGGAAATACTCCTTCAGCAGATAGTCAATCTTGTTAGAAAGGCGTTGCAACACAGTAAAATCGTCATAGTTGATAGCTTGTTTCCAATCGCTCAATATCGTGGTCATTTTGCGGTAGGCTTCGGGATGGGCATCCTTTTGCTCTTTCAGGCCTCTCACACCAAGCATGTTGGCATCGGGCAACAGGAAATGATACACCTCGTTCACCGAACGGTTCACTTTGTTGCTGAAAAACTTCACCTTATGCGGAGCCTTCTCCCACCAAGGGTTAGGATCCAGCTTCTGTGTTTTGCCTTTCTTTCCAGGGATACCGTACACTTCTTTCTTGTCATAGACTTTCAGCCAGGCACCCACCACGGCATTGCCCACCGCAAGGCGGTTGCTGAAGAAAGGCGTTTCCATGTCTCGATGCATCACATTCAGCCAGAGCGAGAGCTTGCCCAATTCAATGGCCGTGGGATTCAAGTCAACGCCATACACATTGTGTGTGGCAATATAGGCCTTCACTTTTTGCAACTCATCGCGATAATGGTCAGGCTCGATGCGCCAGCTGGTCTTGCCCGCCTCGCGCAACTGCTGTTGCTGGTATTGCAGATAGGCCTCAGCCAATTGGTTAATCACCTCGTTTTGGAAGGCGGCGGCACCCATGGCGGGTTCCAGAATCTTCAGGTCAAGCAGTTCTGTGGCTTTGCGCTTGCCTTCGGCCACCTCGTCAAGAATGGCCTTCAAGGTATATTTCACCGTGCTTCGCGTCAGCACTTCAGGGGTGTAGTAGCTAGCCGATTTCTGCCTGTCACGACCATTCAAACGATAGACGAAGGAACCCTTCTTTAAAATAATCGGCGCATCATTATCATCAGTCAACACCTCGTCGGGGTCGTAATTGTCCATACGACTATATTTATCAAGGTATGTACCGGCTTTTAAATCGTTTGCTTTGTGAACCTCGATATAGTCTTCTTCTGCATAGAATCCACGATAAGCCAACAGGCTCTCATACACGCTGCCTAACTGGTTCACGCCCAAGTTGGCATAGCTGATGCGTCCACAGCGTCCGTTCTTGTTGCTCAGCGAAAGCGCACAGATGATCTTCTGCCATTCCACATTGCGGATTCTCACCTGGCCAAGATGCTTCAGCCTGCGGTCGTCAAACAAGGGAGAATCGATATGCCTCACACGGAAACTGCGGTTGCTCTTGTCGTCAGCAGAAACATTCTCATTATAGCCTTTACCCAACAGCGCGAAGAGTTTCTTCAACGACTCGTCGAAGAAATAGCCGTTCCTCGCTTCCTCGCTAACGAGGCGCACCTGCTCCAAGTCGCGCAACATGTCGAGGGAATAGCCTTTGTTGTAGGTTTCGTCGTTGGTAGGCAGGATGTTCAATTCTGGACGGCTTTCGGCATAAAACACGAACAGCAGCCTGTAGATGATGGTCAGGCAGTCGTCTTTCACCTCAGCTTCAAAGTCATCGTTGGTCTCGTCATATTCGCCTGTAGCTTCGTCGTATTTGCCAAACGGCTTCTCGGCCACATATTTCATGTAGTATAGGGCTTCGTTAGCCAATGTCTCCACTGCGGTTACCACGCCGTTTTTTAAATCCTTGGTCACCTCGTAGGCACTCTTGTAGCTTTCCTCAATCAAGGCATCCATCAGCACCGTCTCGCTATCGGCGGCCAAGGTCTCCTTGCACACCAGCAGATGGAACAAGGCATAGTAGTTTCTGAATGTTGTAATTGATGCTTGGGAGAACAAATCGTCCAACGAGAACATCAGATAGGATCCTCTGTTCCATTTTTCTTGGTCAAAGAGAAACACCGTGTTACCCGCCAACAGCAGGATGAAATGTGGCCTGCGTTCTTCGGGCAGCAAGAAAATGCTGGTAATCGCCTTGTTCACCACGGCAGGCGAAATCTTGCAGCCTTCCGGCACTTCAAACACATCCGACCATTGGCCAGCCCAATAGCGTTGCTTGTCTCTTTGTCCCTTGCCGTCGTCGTACTGCTGCTCAAACAGTCCGTCAGGTTCTTCATCGCCCGTCTTGATGAGGTGCTGCATCTCCATGATGAACATGGTGGTCTTCGCACCGTGGCGCAGAATATGCCTCACCGGCACCACTTCATTCCGCTCTTCGTTGATAGTGACGAACTCTTGATAGGGATTCCTCGGGTCATACCCCATCACCTTCAACAAGTCGTCATGGAACATGTGCGTATAGGTGATGGCATCTTTGCGACGCATCCTCAAGTTGATGATGTCGTTCTTATAGTCGTAGTACCTTGCCTTGAAAGCCACATAGGGTGGGCACAGTGCCTTCATCTGGTCGGCGTTATAGCCCGCCTGCTTCTGAACCTTTTCCAGAAAGTCCTCGCCGAAATAGCCTGCCGGGAAATAGTCGCCGACATTCTGAATGAAACGATATTTGATGTTGTCTGCCATAGGTTCAGGGATTAAAAGTTGTAAAACACGGCCATCAGTTTAAGGTAAGGCTCCACATTGTCCAAGGTGAACAGGTTCTCAATGAACTGCTGCTTTGATTTCATGATCTTAACCGCAGGATTCGTGTCGTCGTCAAGGTCGATAAACTGTTGGCCATTGACGCTCAGCCAGCGGTTCAGCTTTTCCTTATACGCAGTCAGCTGGCCTTCCATCTTGGCACCTTGTTCGTTTTGTTTTTGGTACATATACTGCACTTCGCCCATCTCCACCGCTTCTTTCAAGTTGCCTTGAAGGATACGCAAATCCTCATCGCTCACATCCATGCGATAGAACTCCTTGTCGATGGGATATTTCTTGATGAAATCGTCAAGCGACACGGGCTGGCCAACCATGGCTCCATCCTTGCCCATCGGCACCACGAAAAACTTGCTGATGAGGCTTTGCCCCAAGCCGTTGCTTTGGCAACCATAGAACAAATAATAGGCATGGCCTTGCTCAAACATCTGGTTCTTCACCACGAAAGCCTGGTTTTTCGCCACACTTGCCGTGAGCTTGGTCAACAGGTATTGGATAATGGGATGCAAATCATACAAGGTCTGGAACCTGGACCAATAATGCTCCAACGATTTCCTTGACTTGTCTATCTCATCCATCACCACCGTCTTCTCAGGACTCAGTCTGAAGATGCCGTCGCGCGGATAGGCTTCTTGCGGAACGTCATACAAGACCTCTTTCAGTTCCTTCGTGAGAGCCACTTCCACGTAAGGATGCTCCCCCTCTTTGACCTCCACTTCGTGCGGCTTCAATCCGCCGATGGATTGCAGCTCAGCGAACAGGTCTTTGTAGAACGCGAAATCATCAGGATACAAAGATAGCTGTTTCTCGTATGGGTCGGGATGCTCAACGGCAGCCGTTGTATTCGCGCCTTTGGAGAAGAAACCGCCACGTTTCCGCCTCGTCTTCTTTTCATCCGTATTGTCCTCCATAAAATCGGCATCCCCGTGCTTCAAGGCTTCCAGCACGGCATCCTCTTCCTTCTTCGCACTATACAGATCCATCACCGACATCACATCGCCGAGAGAATTGTGTACCTGTTCTTCTTTTTCAACGAGCTTGTCAATGATGTTCAAGTCTGAGCGCACACCTTCCTGCTTCGACTTGGCCACCAGATAATAGATGAATGGCGTCCTCTTTTGTCCGTAACGGTCGATGCGGCCATTGCGCTGCTCCAAAGTAATCAGCGACCACGGCAGGTCATAGTTGAACATGATGTGGCAATAATAGTGCAGGTTGACGCCCTGTGAACCTGAGTCGCTTGAGATGAACACCCGTATGGGGCTGTCCTCCTTGCCGAAATTGTTTACCAGTTCCTCCTGCTCCACATCGCTCAACGAACCATTGAAAAGCACCACCGTTTCATCACTCAAGCCGTAATCCTTCATCAAGCGTTCTTTCAGATAACGCATTGTCTCGATACGCTCCGTGAAGATGACAATTCTTTCGTCCTTCTTTCCTCCTTTCCAGCCAAGGCCATCAAGCACGCTTTTGAAAGTGGCGTAGCGGCTATCGGCACCTTTTTCGATGATTTCATTAACGATTTCCAGCAGCGCATCCAACTCCTCCAAGTTGTAATTGCTCTTCTCCAGCCTATTCTCGATGGACTTTTTCGCAGCCCATGGTGACGACAGATAAGATTTGAACAAAGAGAAGGCAAACAACAGGTCGTTCTTTTCCTCATCGTTTTGTTCCTTCAACGAGCGGAACTTGATGGACTGTTGCAAAGCCAGCAATTTCTCTTCCAAGTCGTTGAGTTCCACATTGACTGGAACAACCTTACGGTCTTGGAAGTTGTTTCTTGTGGCCGCATCGGCAATATCCTTCTTGAACCGTCGGACATAGTATTTCTCCACATCCTCCTTCGTATAGTTGCCATCACGTGGGATGATGGTAGGCTCCAGCATCCTCATCAGGTT
>Ga0310694_10001860_pt1 | contig 22809 bp, 20 predicted proteins | sample 174DNAGHGhighgp2_FD_203884 | JGI IMG/M metagenome (GOLD analysis project Ga0310694, IMG submission 203884) | Sheep rumen microbial communities from Palmerston North, Manawatu-Wanganui, New Zealand - 1742 DNA GHGhigh gp2 (v2) (version 2) | ecosystem: Host-associated > Mammals > Digestive system... | reverse complement strand
AGCAGGCCGGTTAAATTATTCTCAAACCGGAATCCGGGCCGGCCGGGTTCACACATAGAGCGGATAGTTGGCCATCAGTGCTTCCACTTCCCGCTTCACGCCCGGCACAGCAGCTTCTCCTTCGCGGAGCACCTTCGCAATCCAGCCGGCCACCAGCTTCATCTCCGGTTCCTTCAGGCCGCGGCTCGTCGCGGCAGGCGTACCGACGCGGATGCCGCTGGTAACGAAGGGGCTGCGGGTTTCGTTGGGCACCGTATTTTTGTTGACGGTAATATTGGCGTCCTCCAGCAGGCTCTCCATCATCTTTCCGGTCATCTCGGTACCGGTGAAGTCCAGGAGCATCAGGTGGTTGTCCGTCCCGCCGGAAACCATGCGCACGCCTTCCTCACGGAATGCGTTTTCCATCGCTTTCGCATTCAGGATAATCTGATGCTGGTATGCCTTGAACGCGGGTGTCAGGGCTTCGGCAAAGGAAACCGCCTTTGCGGCAATCACATGCTCCAGGGGACCGCCCTGCGTACCGGGGAAAATCGCCTTGTCGATCGCTTTCGCATATTCTTCCCTGCACAGGATCATCCCGCCGCGCGGGCCGCGAAGCGTCTTGTGGGTCGTCGTCGTCACAAAATCGGCATACGGCACGGGGCTGGGATGTTCGCCGGCGGCCACAAGGCCCGCGATATGCGCCATGTCGACCATCAGCAGGGCGCCTGCTTCGTCCGCAATTGCGCGCAGCGCTTTGAAATCGATAATCCGCGGATAGGCGGAAGCACCTGCCACAATCAGCTTCGGTTTGCATTCCATGGCCATGCGGCGGACTTCGTCATAGTCGATCACTTCTGTTTCGGGGGATACGCCGTAGGGTACAAAATTGAAGTAGGAACCGCTCAGGTTCACGGGACTGCCGTGCGTCAGGTGGCCGCCGTGGGACAGGCTCATGCCCATGACGGTATCGCCGGGCTTCAGCATGGCAAAATACACGGCCGTATTGGCCTGCGCCCCGCTGTGGGGCTGCACGTTCGCGTGATCCGCACCGAAAAGCTCGCAGGCGCGTTTGCGGGCCAGCTCCTCCACGATATCCACATATTCGCATCCGCCGTAATAACGTTTTCCCGGATATCCTTCCGCATATTTGTTGGTCAGGCATGTGCCCATGGCGGCCATCACCGCCGGGGAAACAAAATTCTCGCTGGCGATCAGTTCAATGTGCGTGCGCTGGCGTTCCAGCTCCAGTCCGATCGCGTCCGCCACCTGAGGATCAACCTTGCGGATTAGTTCCAGTTCCATATGTGAAAATCTCCCGTCTGTGTATCGTGCTCTGCATCGGAGCCGTTGAGAGTATACCAGAATTAACCTGCGCTGCAAAGGTTTATACAAAGGAAAAACCGTATACGCTCAGATCGGGCAGCCCCGCAGCACATCCGTCAAATGCTTACTGCTGCTTCCGTCAGGACCTGACAGGGTTCACACCGAAAGATCGCACGGGACCCAGTCTTCATCGCGCACACGGCAAAGGTAAGTATAGCGTTTTTCCCGTTGAAATGCAACCCGGTAATTTATCAGATCTGCGCGTTCCGGCAAATATCATACAGCTTCTGGGTATCCGTAAATTTCCCGTCGTAGCTGCTGTTCATCACGACGCAGAGATATACGTCTCCCTGGATATTGAAAACGGAAACGAGGCAGTTGCCTGCTTTGTTGGTTGTGCCGGTTTTGACGCCCGCGACATCCCCGTTGAAATACCGGCTTTTCCGGATCAGCATTTTGTTTGTATTGGTAAGCGAGACGCTTTTCCCCTCCAGACTGGTAATGCTGTCCGTCGGAAGGCAGCAGATCTCCGCCAGGACCGGCTGGTCCAGGAACGCCTTTGCGATCCGCAGGACGTCCTCCGCGGTGGTAAGCTGCCCTTTTGCATCCAGCCCCACCACATTGACAGCCGTCGTATCCGCCGCGCCGAGCTCCGCTGCCTTGCGGTTCATTGCTGCCACAAAAGCGCCTACCGCAGCGTCATGGGAAAGCTGCATATTCCCTTCCAGTTTCCTTCCGCAGTACACCCCCAGGGCATATGCCGCGTCGGCGCCGGACGGCAGGAGCAGGCCCTCCAGCAGGTCCCACACCGTCAGCGTCATTCCGTATTCCAGTCCCGCACGGGAAGCGTCCAGCGGCGGAATGTAGATTTCCGTCCCCAGGTGCACGCTTTCGCCCGGTTCCGCGATATCCAGGACCGTCAGCGCGGTCAGCATCTTGATGGTGGACGCCGGATAGATGGGCGCCCTGCTGTCCGCCGCATAAATGATCTCCGCGCTTCCTGAATCCTGCGACAGCCGTACCAGCAGGACATTCTGCGCCTCCAGTTCCAGGTGTGACGTATCGTATACCCTCCGTGCCGGTTCAGGGGCGGCGGCCTGTGTTTCCGCTTCCGGCACTGCGCCGGCCGCGGTTTCAGGAACGGGTGCTGCGTCGGCTGCGGTTCCGGCGGCGGCCGCCGCTTCGCTGGCAGCTGCAGCTGCTTCCGCTGCCGGTTCCGGCGTCGCCGGACCGGCAATCACGATTGCTGTCTGTCCGGCGTCAAACTCCCTGACCTTCGGCCTGGGAATGGTCACGATATAATTGGCGGCAAACATAACCACTTCCATCGAAACCACAAGGATCACGCAGAAATGGTTCAGGTGCACATGGCGGTGCCAGGAACGGGGGATCCGGGGCAGCAGTACACGCCCGACGCGGGTCCGGTCAAATCCTATCCGCTGCATCAGCATACACAGGAGTGCGCCGAAAAGGCCGCCGATCGTATTCAGGATGATATCGTCCACATCCGGAACCCGGTATGTGAAACACTGGGCAAACTCAATGAAAAGGGAAAGGCCTGCGCTGACTGCCAGCGTTTTGAACAGCTGCCTCCGGCGGGTATCGCACGGATGCAGCAGGATCTCAAAAACGCCGAGCGGCATGAAGAGAAGCACATTGCCGAAGAAGTTCAGCGGATGGGCCAGCCACTCCGACAGGACCCTGAAGGGGACCGGGTTCAGCCTCTCCAGGGAAAAACTGAAGCGGCGGAAGAAATAGGTCGGGCTCAGGAGTACATAGAAAAGATGGGCCAGGTACATGGCCAGCATCACCAGCAGGATCTTCAGCCAGGTGTTCCTCTTATATTCCAGCATGGGCTTGCGGAAAACAAACGCAAGCACCAGCACCGCATAAACCTCTGTCAGCACAAACCGGATCCATGAATCAATATTCAGCAAAGGTCCATCCTCCGTTCATTCCGGATACCTGAAACGGGGGCTGTGAGTTTTTCACCGCCCCCGTCCGCCTGTCATCCGGATGCATTCATTATAGTGTTTCGGAAAAAGCGATGTCAAGTATCGCGCGCCCCGGTACAGCCGGCAGCCGTATCTGCAGCATCCTGTGCCGCCGGCGCCGGATGCCCGGAATTTGGTTATTGGCAAATCATCTAATCAAAGCTATAATTTACTGGCAATCAGCCCGAATCATCTCCCGGGCCTTTGAAAATACAGGCGGACAGCCGGGCGGATCAGGCCCGGGGGCTTTGCCTGCAATCAGATTGAACGGTATTGGGGAATCTGGCATATGGATATTATGATAAATCTCCTGGTTTTCCTGGCTGTCTTTGCGCTGACAGCAGGCTTCTCCCGGAAAGGCGGGGAATGGACGCCGGAACGTTTGCGGAAAGCGCTGTGCTTTTTTACATGCCAGAGCAATCTCCTCTGCGCTGTATCATGCCTTCTGACAGCGGTTTTCTCCATTTCGGGCAATGTTCCGGAATGGGTCTGGCTGCTGAAATATACGGGAACCGCTGCGGTTACCGTAACCATGCTGACGGTGTTTCTCTTCCTGGCCCCGTCGGTCGGGCAGGACTGGGTCAAAAAACTGCTGACAGGTTCTGCGGCCGACCTGTTTATGCATCTCCTGGTTCCGGTTGCGGCGCTCGTTTCCTTCTGCGTCTTTGAAAAACGGGGGATGCGTTTCCTGCAGGCGCTCGCCGGCATGCTGCCGGTACTCCTGTACGGTATCCTGTATATCCGGAAAACACAGTTTTCCCCGGAAAGCAAACGCTGGGAAGACTTTTACGGCTTCAACAGGAACGGAAAACTGGCTGTTTCCGCGGCCGGCATGCTGGCCGGCACATTCCTTGTCTGCATGGCATTGATGGCGCTGCAGAACCGTTAACCGCCTGCAGCATTTCTTTCGTTCTTTCGCAGGATGCATCATGCGTATATCCTTGTTTTTTCACCCGGGCGCTTTATAATGGGATGATGATGGGAATGATCTGCTGATATGCCGTCCTGCGGCATTGGAGGTTTCACATGAAAAAGCACAGGCTGACTGTCGTAAGCGCCATGCATTATGTACGCCTGACCTACCGTTCAGTGCTGTTCGTGCTGTTGCTGGTGACCTATCTTGAATACAGGTTCAATGCAGGGGAGGAGATTACCGCACTGCTGGACAAAAGGCCTCCGATCCTGATTATACTGTGGGTTGTATTCGCGCTGGAAATGACGCTCCGGTTTTTCCCTTCACGTTTTGAAAGTCCCGGCTGCCAGAAACAGTTCGCCAGGAATTATATCAAATCCGGCAATACCGATATCCAGGTCAACGACAACAACGCCACCGTCCTTGTTGCCCTGGTCTGGATCTGTTTCAACGGCATATTTGGCGCCCTGCGCATGATGAACATCCTGGATGACGGCGTGATGATCCTGCTTTGCAGCGCCTATTCCGTCTGCGACATGATCTGCATCCTGTTCTTCTGCCCTTTCCAGACCTGGTTCCTGAAGAACAAATGCTGTACTTCCTGCCGCATTTACAACTGGGATTATGCCATGATGTTCACCCCGTTGTTTTTTGTCCGGCGGGATTACGCGTGGAGCCTGCTCGCATTGTCCGTCGCGCTGCTGGTCCGCTGGGAGATCACTTTTTTCAGGCACCCGGAACGTTTTTCCGAAAGCACCAATGAATACCTGCACTGCCAGCACTGCACGGAGAAGCTCTGTATGCACAAACGGCAGCTTACAACCCTCTGGCAGCAGATTGAGGCATATACGGCCGAACGGATCAAAAAGCTTAAGATTTAAATCAATTTGGTTCAGGGAGATTTGCTTATGAAAAGTTTGCGGGAATCGTCCTCTCCGTCCTGCTGGCGGAAGCCAAACCGGTGGAGGAGATTGCCAGGGCCGTCAGCGTGCGGCGCAACGAAATCCGCCTGGAAGCCTATGACGGCGATCCCGACGGGCTCGCCCGCGTAAAGCAAAGCAACCTCGACACCTACGGGGACGAATCGGGCCCCACTCCGGACTTCCTGTATCAAAAATAGGGTTCATGGCAGGCCGTCCTGGAAAAAGCCCTGGGAACCAATGCAGGCACGGATGCCTGCCTGGGCTTCTATGACGAATTCTTTGAAATGTATGATATCGGGCAGTGATACACCCCGCAAACCGGCCGGAAACGGAGGAAGCCGCCATGGAAGTACGGATACTGAAACCGCAGGAAAAATTTGACGCCCGGCTGATCGCAGCGCTTGCGTTCCATCAGCGGATGAGTGATCCCGAAAAAGCCAGGCAGGACAGCGAAAAGGATCCGGTCGAAGACTGGGGAGCCTTTGATGAAGGCGGGCGGCTGATGGCGCATATCCTTCACCACAGGTTCTCTTTCCGCCTGGACGGGCAATGGATCCCGGGCGGCGGGATCGGAGCGGTCTCCACGCTGCCGGAATACAGGGACCGGGGTGCGGTGCGCGCAATCTTCGGCGAACTCCTGCGCCAGGCATACCGGGAAGGGCAGGTCCTTTCCGCCCTGTATCCTTTCAATCATGCTTTTTACCGGAAATTCGGCTATGAAACAGTCCGCTGGCGGGATGAATACTGTTTTCCCCCGGCAATGCTGCGTGAATACCGTTTTACAGGGCGCGCGGTCCAGTGGAAGCCGGGCGATCCGGTGGGCGAATATACGGCGTTGTACGAAAAATTCGCTTCCGGATTCAACCTCGCAATCCGCAGGGATGACCGGAAGATGCTGGAAGGCCATATGGACGGCGAATGGGCAAAAGACAGGAAGTTCAGCTACCTGCTGTACGACGGGGACCGCCCTGCCGCATACCTGACCTTCCAGGATGTCCGGCATGACCCGGCTGCAATCCTGTCCGTACAGGACTACGCCTGGGACGGAACAAACGGTTTCCATGCCCTGCTTGGTTTCCTCGCCCGTTTTTCCGCAGACTACGGAACCATTCGGGTTTCCCTGCCCGCCTGCCTTGGGCTCGCTTCCGTGATTCACGCGCCGGATGCCTACGACCTTTCGCAAACCGGCCTGCAGGACTATATGGTCCGCGTCGTGAACGCGCAAAAGCTCCTGGGAATCCTGTGCATGCCGGAAGATTGCTCCTATACCGTCCGGGTCTCCGATTCCCTGATCCCGGAAAACAACGGCACCTGGCTCGTCCGGAAAGGTGCGGCCGTTCCCGCAGATACGCTGCCGGACCTGGCCGTCACCGTGCAGGCGCTGGGCCAGCTTGCCGCAGGATGCGTAAGCCTGCCGGAAGCAAGGCTCAGGGAAGACGTGCAGGTAAACGGGAATGAGGAAACACTGCAGCGTGTTTTTGTCCGTAAGCCGGTCCTGGTGGCGGACCATTACTGAAAATGCGGATCATGGGTGGCAGCCGATGAGAATTGAAACCGAACGCCTGGTAATCACGGAATTCACCATGGATATGGCCGGGGACGTCCGCCGGAATTCCCTTGACGGGGATACACGGAGATTTGTTCCGGATGAAGTCTTTGAAACCGTTGAAGACGCAAGGGACGCGATTGCTTTCCTCATGTCTCGCTACGGCGGCACGGAGGGGCCGCTGGCGTATCCCGTCCTTGCAAAAGGCAGTGGTAAAAACCTGGGATATGTGCAGATTGTCCCGCTGGACGGCGGATCCTGGGAAATCGGTTACCATATCGCGGAAGGGTATACCGGAAAAGGATATGCCACAGAAGCTGTAAAAGCGTTCCTGCCGGTTATCGCCGGAATGCTCGGGCTTGATGAGGTCATCGGCGTCTGCCTCAGTGAAAACGCCGCTTCAAGGCATGTCCTATGCAAATGCGGATTTGTACCGGTCTATGAAGGCGTCGGCGATTACCAGGGTGAACAGCGCAAGGTGTTCAGGAGTGTATGGAAAAGCGCGGATCACACCGGCATGCCCGGCAGGTTGTATGAAAAATGATTTTGCATTGACCCTTCCCCTTCATCGGGGGTAAAATGAATTGTTTGTGAAATCTGATCCTGGAGGGCATAAGAATGAAAATCGGGTTTGACCATAACCGGTATACACGGATGCAGTCCGAACGGATCATCCAGCGGATTGACGAGTTTGGCGGCAAGCTTTACCTTGAACTGGGCGGAAAGCTTTTTGACGATTTCCACGCAAGCCGCGTTCTTCCCGGTTTCCAGCCCGACAGCAAGGTGCAGATGCTCCTCAAGCTCAAGGACCGCGAGGAAATCCTGATTGTCATCAACGCTGACGATATTGAAAAAAGCAAGGTCCGCGGCGACCTCGGCATCACCTATGACCTGGATACCCTGCGCCTGATCGACGCGTTCCGCGGGATCGGGCTGTACGTCGGTTCCGTTGTGCTGACGCGCTGGGCAAACCAGCCCGCCGCCATCGCTTTTGAACAGCGGCTGAATGCCCTGGATGTCCGGACCTACCGGCATTATCCCATCGTAGGTTATCCCACCGATATTGAGCACATCGTCAGCGACGAGGGATTCGGCCGGAATGACTACGTGGAGACGACCCGCCCCCTGGTCCTGGTGACTGCGCCCGGCCCCGGCAGCGGCAAAATGGCCACCTGCCTGAGCCAGGTCTACCAGGAGAACCACCGCGGTATCAAGGCCGGCTACGCCAAGTTTGAAACCTTCCCGATCTGGAACCTTCCCCTGAAGCATCCGGTCAACGTCGCCTACGAAGCTGCCACTGCAGACCTCAGCGACGTAAACATGATCGATCCGTACCACCTGGAAGCTTACGGGGAAACGACCGTCAACTATAACCGGGATATTGAAATCTTCCCCGTACTCAACGCGCTGTTTGAACGCGTATGGGGAAAATCCCCCTACAAGAGCCCAACCGACATGGGCGTCAACATGGTCGGTATGTGCATCACCGATGACCAGGTGTGCCGCAAAGCCGCCGAGATGGAAATCCTTCGCCGGTACTATGCCGCCCGCTGCTCTTTCCTGCAGGGGCATGCTGCCAGGGAGGAAGCGGAAAAGATCCGGATCCTGATGAAAAACCTGAACCTGGATGATTCCCTGCGCCCGGTCATCGCCGCAGCCAGGGAAAGGGCCGCTGCTACGGAAAACCCCGCCCTGGCCATCGAGCTGCCGGAAGGCGACATCGTGACCGGTAAAACCACCGACCTGCTTGGCCCCTCCGCCGCTGTAATCCTGAATGCGCTCAAGCGCCTGGGCAATATCCCCAAGGGAACGCACCTGATTCCGCCGGAGGTCATCGAACCCGTGCAGGAGCTGAAATGCAAATACTTGGGCAACCATAACCCGCGCCTGCATTCAGACGAAGTGCTCGTTGCCCTTTCCGTCTCCGCCGCTTCCGATCCGAACGCAGCCAAAGCCCTGAGCATGCTGCCGCTGCTGAAGAACTGTGAAGCGCATTCCACGGTCATCCTTCCTGCGGTGGACGACAACACCTTCCGCCGCCTCGGGCTGAACCTCACCTGCGATCCCAGCTACCAGAGCCATAAGCTTTACCATAAATAATCCTGTTTCACACGTCACTCACCCTGCGCATGCAGGGTTTTTTATTTCCACGAACCATCGGCCGACCCGCTCGTTGCCGTAATCGGCGTTATGCTCGAAAAACAGGAAGCGCTCCCGGCCCGCGATCACCACGGTATAGCGGTCCCCCTGGCCTCCTGCCTTCTGCGCCGGGGCGCTGCGGATGTCCCTGACGCGGTCAATCGGATACTCGCGCCCGTCCGTCCAAAGGATGGAACGGGGCAGCATGACGCCTTCGTCGTTGAAATCCACCCTGACATTCACATACTGCCTGATGTATCCGGGAACCGGATACGGAACAGATGCCGTGCCCATTTTCCACCACGACCTTACATTGCAAGTTCCGAAAGCACCCGGAACTCCTCTTCAGTCGGAAAATCCTCCTTCTCCGCGACCCCGAGCACCCGCCCGAAGCACCGGACATCATCATCCTCCGAAAAAACAATGTCTTTATATGCAGGATTGATGGAATGCAGGCAGCCGCCCTGGTATTCCTTGATATATCCGGTGCCGTTTACGACGAATACCCCGATCTCCCCGGGGTGGACCGTGCGCGCGTCCTCAACGTAAACCAGCTGCCCGTCCTCAAACATGGGGGACATGGAATCGCCGTTGACCCGGATGATCTCCCGTGCCCGGACGGACATCCGGCCCATCCGCACAAACGCCTGCTCGCCGGCCGGGCTGTCCAGCTCCGTCCCGGTGCCTGCCGCCGCTGCCTGGCTGTTCAGGAAGATGCGCCTGAAACCGCTCCGGCAGCGTTCACGCAGTTCCGCGTCCCTCAGCTCCAGCGATTTTTCCAGCGAAAAGGCAAGCGCGGTCCGGTCCGTTTCCGGAAGGGCGCGGAACAGGGCAACCAGGTGCTGTTCTTCCGGGGAATAATCGCTCCGCTTCTGCTTTCCCGTGAAGAACATATCCAGCGAAATGCCCAGCACCCTGCAAAGCTGCGGAACCAGATTCAGGTCAGGCCTCGCCCTTCCCTTTTCCCAGTGGCCGACCAGGTTGGGCGAAACGCCCAGCGCGTCCGCCAGCTGCCCCTGCAGCATGCCGCGCTTCTTCCGTGCTTCCCGGATTACTTTTCCGTAACGCTCCTGATTGTATGCCGTGGTGTCCACACGCCGTCACCTCCGTACTGGGATAAACCATCCTATCACAAAATTTTTAGGATGTAAATGGTTGTAATGCCAATTTTTTTGTGTTACGATATCCGCACACCCTCATTTCTTTACGCCGGAGGTGACCGGAATGCGCAGCGTTATCCTGCATTCGGACCTGAACTGTTTCTATGCCTCCGTGGAAATGAACGAGCATCCGGAGCTGAAAGGGCGCAAGGTCGCCGTCTGCGGAAGCACGGAGAACCGGCATGGGATTGTGCTCACTGCCAGCTATCCGGCCAAACGCTCCGGCGTAAAGACCGGTATGGCGAACTGGCAGGCCCGGGAAGCCTGCCGCGACCTGATCACGGTCGATCCCCATTACGACCTTTACCTGAAGTATTCGCGGATCGTCCGGCGGATCTACCGGCGCTATACAGATGCGATCGAGCCCTTCGGAATGGATGAATGCTGGCTCTCCCTCCCGTTCACGGACGACGTGGACGGCGAGGGGTACAGGACGGCGGAAGCCATCCGGAAAGCTGTCGAGGCGGAAACCGGCCTGACCGTATCCGTCGGCGTTTCTTTCAGCAAGATTTTTGCCAAACTCGGTTCAGATATGAAAAAGCCAAACGCCGTCACGGTGGTGAACAGGGCAAATTTCCGGGATACGGCATGGCGGCTCCCGGTCTCCGACCTTCTTTACTGCGGCCCGGCGACCACGCGGAAACTCCGGCTGTGCAACATCCTGACCATTGGGGACCTCGCAAGGTTCGATCCCTGCCTGGTCGCCTCGAAGCTGGGAAAAAACGGCGTCATGCTCTGGCGCTTCGCCAACGGGGAGGACGGGGCACAGGTCATGCCCTCCGGCTATGAGCCGCCGGTCAAGAGCGTCGGGCACAGCGTCACCTGCGTCCGGGACCTGGAAAACGAATACGACGTCTGGCTGGTCTTCTATGAACTGGCGCAGGACCTGGGACACAGGCTGCGGGAATACGGCATCATCGCAAAAGGCGTCCAGATCACGGTCCGCGACAACGAACTGGGCTGGCAGCAGTGGCAGGCCCCGCTTCCGTATCCGTCCAAAAGCCCGCTGGAGATCGCCCAGGCGGGCTTCGAGCTTTTCCGGCTGCGCTACAGCTGGAACAAGCCGGTCCGTGCGCTCACAATCCGTGCCATCAACCCTGCCGACGAACACCAGCCGGTGCAGACGGACCTGTTTAACGACTACCTCCGCCGGGAAAAGCGGCAGGCAGCCGACGACTGCATCGATCAGATCCGCGGCCGTTTCGGTTACGGTTCGATCTGCGCGGCTGTCCTCAGCCGCCCCCTTCCCGTCGCCACGGACAAATGCGAAACTGTCCCCATGCCGGCCATGATGTACCGGTAAAAACAGAAAACCGGGCTGTGAAAACTCACAGCCCGGAGATTCTGTACTTTATATTCATTATGGTTCTGGGAAATCAACAGAAATAATTTCTTCTTCGCCACAAATGTTACATTCTCTATAGGATATAATACCTCCTGTTGTATTCATATTTTTTGAATTTTCACTTTGTTTAATTTCACTCCAGTCATGACCTGAGGCCTTGATCACTTCCGTAGTTTCTGTCCCGCAGTCCAGGCACTTGATATGCAACACACCATCCTCGGTGCAGGTATGACGGGGATCCTCGTATCCCTCGTTCCAGTTGTGGTTGTCGGGATTGATGGGAGAAGTTTCCATGATCTTGCTTTCATTGCAACGGGAGCAGATATACTCTGTCCGGCCAGGTTTCTTGCAGGTAGCGTCCCAGCTTTCTCCCTCCTGCCAATCATGATTATCATTCGTCGGAATGTCTTCCGTCTTCGTTATACCGCAGACGGTACAGGTGAAGGTCTTCGCACCTTTTTCCGCACAGGTAGCTTCCTTGGTCACCTTGCCTTCATCCCAGACATGCTCACCGGTGGCCGGGATTTTTTCTGTCTTTGTCGCTCCGCAGACATCGCAGGTGTAAGTCAGCACGCCGTCCTCACAGGTGGCTTCCTTAGTGACTTTGCCTTCATCCCAGGTATGTTCGCCGGTGGCCGGGATTGCTTCCGTCTCTGTTGCACCGCAGATGTCGCAGGTATAGGTCATCAGGCCCTCCGCCGCGCAGGTGGCTTCCCGGGTCACCGCGCCGCCGTCCCAGGTATGTTCGCCGGTCGCGGGAATGATTTCCTCATAGGTTGCGCCGCAGTTGGTGCAGGTATAGAGGATCGTTCCGGTTTCACCGCAGGTGGCTTCCCGGGTCACCGCGCCGCCGTCCCAGAGATGTTTGTCGCCGGGGGTGTATTCGATCTTTGTCGCGTCGCAGCGGCGGCAGGTATAGAGCGTTTCGCCGTCCTCGCCGCAGGTGGCTTCCGTGATCACCACGCCGTCGTCCCACAGGTGGCTGTTGAACATCGGCACGATCTCCGTGTAGGAATCGCCGCAGACCTTGCAGGTATACAGCTTCTCGCCGGGCCGGCCGCAGTCGGGGGACTTGGTGTAAATGAACCCGTAGTCATGGGCCAGCGCAGGCAGGTTGACTTCCCTGCTGAAGCCGCAGAGCGTGCAGGTCTGGGTCCCGGCCACGTCACCCGCGCAGGTGGCTTCCAGCACCTGGTCCCAGGTGTGCATATCCATAAAGATCTCGTTCAGGGAAGCGCCTTCCGCGGAAAGATCATAAACGCCCTTGCCGGGAATGAGCAGGTCGCCGGCAGCCTCCACCGCCGCCCCGTCCTCCAGGCACAGCTGCACACCGCTTTCCGTGTGCTTCGGCACCAGCGCAAGGGTCACATATTCGCCTTCGCTGCCCGTGCCGTCCTCCAGGCGTTTCTGTGCTTCCGCCGGCACTTCCGCCACCGTGGCAAGCGCGGCTGCCAGGTCTTCTGCCGAAGCAGGCGCCGCTTCGGCTGCCGTCTCCCGGAGCACCAGTGCAAACACTTTCGTTTCCTCCGCGCCTTCCGCGGACGCCGCTGCCGCCAGCAGGCAAAGTGTACACAGTACCGCAAAGAATACCTTCAGGATCCTTTTCATTTTTACCCCTCCTTCATGCGGGTCTCTGCCATTATTATATTACTGGTTTCCCTCGTTGTCCAGCTCCCAGACCTGAACAGCCCAGTCCGCCATGCTCACGATCTTCAGGCGTCCCGGCACTCCCCCGTCTTCCGCGGGCACCGACCACTCGCCCAGCAGCCGGATCCCGTCCAGTTCCCTGTCCTTTGCCACATACAGCCGGGCCAGCATGCTGCGGTGCAGCAGGGGATGCGCGGAAAACGCCGTTACCCGGCCGTTCTCCTCCACCAGCATCAGGGAAGGGCCGGTACCGTCCAGCGTTTCATCCTGGAGGCATACCCCGTCCTTCCACCAGCTGAAGGCGCTGAGGTGATATGGTTTTCCCGCCTTCTGCAGCCCGGCCGACACATGCCCGCCTGCATCCATCACGGCAGTCATGACGATGGCCGGATCCTGCATGCGGAGTTCGCAGGTCCCCCCGGGCGCCAGCGTACCGCTGCCGGAGGAAATCATCCAGTACAGCGATTCGGCACTGCCCGGTTTTTCCGGATCCCACTGGCCGTAATACCCGATCGCTTCCAGCTTCCGCAGGTACTCGCCGCCGAGCAGCAGGAGCAGGGGGACCCGCTCCTCCGGATGCGTCCGGCCAAGCAGGGTTTCCCGGGCCGCCTCCCCCATGGCGGTCTGCTGCAGGCGCGCCGCAGCCTCTTCCCGGGTCATGGGTGCCAGCTCCAGCAGCATCGCCATGGTTTCCGCATCGCTGAACCCCTCGCTCTTCAGCAGGTCCACCGCCCGCGTGCCGGAAGTTTCCAGCATGCGGAGAATGCCGGCCATCTGTGCCGGATCGTCCGTCAGCAGGGCCTTGCCCAGGAAATAGTTCAGCGCACTGCTGGTGGAGCCGCCGTCGGCAATGCTGCGCCTGCGCGCGGTATACTGCGTGAAGTATCCGTCATCCCACCAGGAAGCAATGGCCGTATTCTCCGGCTGCGTTTCCCGGATCCACTCCATGGCCTGCTGCCGGTTGTCGTTCGCGGAAGGCACCGTTGCGCTGCAGATCTGCCACGCGCCGGCTGCCATCGGAACGACGGCCGCGGCCGCCAGCAGCGCAGCCGCTGCGGCGCGGGCTTTTCCGTTCCGGACCAGGGATGCCGCCCTGCCGGCCGAAAGGCCTGCCAGCACGGCCAGGGGAAGCACGGCAATCTCCATAAAGCGCCTGCTGGAAACCGCAAGCTTGATGCCGATCAGCAGCCACGGCAGCAGGATACCGCAGTCAATCCCGGCGGCGATCTTTTCCTCCCACGCCGGCACAGGCCCTTCCCCGCGCCGTTTCCTGCGGGCATACAACAGGCACAGCGGAATCGCCGCCGCTCCGAACGCCAGCGGAACCAGCCCGCCGAGTCCGGATGTCACGGATTGCGTATTCGCGGCAAAAAGGGACAGGATCCCGTCTTTCGCCGCGCTGGGCGCCAGGACTGTCGCGCCCATTTCGGTCGTATAGGCATGTACAAAAGGAAAAGCGTTGCTGCTTCCGCTCACGGCGCGGAAGGTCGCGAAAACGCTGCCCAGCGCCCGGAAGCCGGGCTGTCCCCGGATCAGGGCCAATGCCGCCAGCGTGAGCCCCAGCGTCATGGCGAAGCCCCGCAAAACCTGCAGTTTCCGCTTTGCCGCGGAACGGAAGGCGAACAGGAAGGCGAAAACCATTCCCAGGACGCCGCCCAGGACAATCAGCCAGAAATACATGTAATATGCAACCCAGGTGACGCTGATCAGCGCGTAAGCCGCGGCGCTGAGCACCGCGAAGAGCAGCTGGCGGCGCCAGCTTTTCTCCTCCATGGCAGACGCCAGGGAAAGCATCATGGTCAGCGGAAGCACGCCGAGCAGCATATCCGTGTCAAAAAATCCGGCATGCGTATGGACGACAAAAGGCACTGCCAGCCCGGCCAGCAGTCCGGCGGTGATTCCGCCGGCAAGGTTCGTCCTTTTCCGTACATAAAGGAAGGCCGGCACACAGGCCAGTGCGCCGAAAACCGGTCCCATCCAGCGGGCAAGCCCGATCAGGGAGACAGGGCCGAAAACCGAAAGCACCCGCCAGATCCAGTACGCAAGGACGGACAGGAAGAGCGGATCTCCCTGCACCACCGTATCCCCCATGTTCCGGCCGCCCATCAGCGGATCAACCAGCCGGTGGTTGTACCAGAAGGTCCCTCTTCCTTCCGCCATCTCGGCAGCCAGGCGGAGATAATAATAGGAATCCAGCTCCGTCAGGTAAGGTGCTCCCGTTTCGTCACGGAAAGCATCCCGGTCCGTTTCGGGAATCCCGGGCAGGCGGAACGCAACGGCCCTCACCCCGATGCAGGCAAGGAAAACCAGCGCAAGCGCCGCCCATATCATCCATTTTTTTCCGGTCTTCATCTTTCTCCCCGCCTGTTTCTGCATTCTCTGCGCATATTTATATCCCTTTTCCCGTGAAGTGCTGACCGTGCCCCCCGTTGTTTACCGTTTGTCAAACATTGCCCGGCGTTCCGTGGAAAGCCGCATTTTCGCACGCATCCCTTCCGTGTCCCCGCGGTCCAGCATGTCCCGGAATTCCGACAGTTCCCGCAGGAACGTATCCATCTTGTCCAGGAGCGGCTTCCTGTTCATCATGAACAGCTCGCTCCACATCGCGTCGTTGATCCTGGCGATCCGCGTCAGGTCCCGGAAGGAGTCCCCGGTGTAATCGGCCAGGTGCGTATTGTCGCTGCACGTCATCAGGGATACAGCGATGCAGTGCGTCAGCTGCGACACAAAAGCGATCATCGCGTCATGCTCCTGCGGCGAAAGCACGGAGATTTTCCCGCAGCCCAGCAGCCGCCCCAGCATACCGCACCACTCAATGCCTTTTGCGGTGTTCTTTTCCGTCGGAACAATGATATAGTTTGCATCGCGGAAAATCCGGTCATCGCTGTGCTGTACGCCGCTCAGTTCGCGTCCGGCCATGGGATGGGCGGCAATAAATTCAACGTCCTCCCGCAGCATGCCCTGGACCTGCTCCACGATGCCGCTTTTGACGCCTGTCACATCCGTCATCATCAGCCCCGGCCTGAAAAGGTGCTGGTGGTCCCGCACCCAGTCCGGAAAGATCCGCGGATACAGCGCAAAAATGATCCCGTCCGCCTTGCGGACCAGTTCGTCATTCTCCCCTGCCGCTCCTTCGGAAATGATCCGCTCGCGGAGTGCGAAAGCGATGGCTTCCTCATCCCGGTCCAGCGCCATCACATGGAACCCGAGCCGTTTCAGCGCCCGGGCATAGCTTCCGCCCATCAGGCCCAATCCTACGATCAGGATATTCTTTTTCGCCATCCAGTCCATGTATCCCTCTCCTGTTGCTCAATATCCGCTGCAATGTGCGCCAAGCATACGCATCGTTTCCCAGAAGCCCGGCCAGCTCTTGCGGACCGCCTCTGCGCCCTGGATCACCCCGCCGGTCTGCATGCAAAGGACTGCCAGCGACATCACAACCCGGTGGTCGTTATGCCCCTGCAGGCATTCCCGCGGCGTGCCCGGCTTTTCCCCGCCGACAACGATTTCGTCCTCACCGCGGTCCACCGTAACGCCGAACTTTGCCAGTTCCTCCGCCATCACGGCGCCGCGGTCGCTTTCCTTGAACTGCAGCCGCCGCGTGCCTGTAAGCTTTGCTCCGCCGTACATCGCAGCAAAAGCCATCAGCACAGGCGCAAGATCCGGGCAGTCGGACACGTCCACACATGCCCCGCCTTCGCGAATCTTCCGGAAGTACTCCCTGCAGGCTTTGTCCCCCTGCAGGCTGTCCTCCCGGAGCCCCGTAACCGCAATCCGGTGTCCGGCTTCCTCCAGGGCCGCAAGAAAAGCAGCGTTCGACCAGTCACCCTCAACCGTCTTTTCCCCGCAGCGGTATACCGCGCCGCCCGGAATCCGCAGGATACCCGGCTCCGGCCTGGCAATCTGCACCCCGGATGCCGCCATGGCCTCCAGCGTCATCCGCAGATACGGTTCACTCTCGATGGGCGGCAGGATCCGCAGGACGCTCTCCCCGCCCAGCAGGGATAACGCATAAAGCATTCCCGTCATAAACTGGCTGGACAGGTCCCCTCGTACCGTATATTCCCCCGGTGCGAGCCTCCCCTGCACCAGGATGCCTTTTCCCGTTCGTACCAGCCGGAATCCCCGTTCCGCACACAGCGTTTCATACACGTCCAGCGGCCGGCTCAGCAGTCTTTCGCTTCCGGTCAGCAGCATTTCCTTTCCGGAAAGCAGGCACAGCGGCAGCAGGAACCGCAGCGTACTCCCGCTTTCCCGGCAGGGGATCACAGCGCTTTCCGCCTCCCGGGGCCGGGCGCCTGTAACATGCAGCATGTTTCCTTCCGGCCGGATCTTCGCGCCGAGCGCACGCAGCCCGTCGGCTGTGGCCAGGATATCCTCGGACGGTTCAACAGGGCGGACGGTGCTCTCTCCTTCCGCCAGGGCCGCGCAGATCAGCATCCTGTGGGCCATGGATTTGGACGGCGGCGCCGCAACTGTGCCGCAAAGCTTTCCGGGCTCAATCGTTACCTGCATCGCAGCATCCTCCCGCCAGGAAGTCCATGGCTTCAAGGTATCCGTCCGTACCGCGGCCGGAGATCGTCTTCCGGCAGGCCGCCCGGACATAACTGATTTTCCGGAAAGGCTCCCGTTCATCCACATCCGTGATATGCACTTCCACCGCCGGAATGCCGACGGCTTTCAGCGCGTCCAGCAGCGCGATGCTGGTATGGGTATAGGCGCCGGGATTCAGGATAATCCCGTCCTGCACACCCCATGCTGCCTGGATGGCATCCACCAGGTCCCCCTCATGGTTCGACTGGCAGAAGGTAACCTCCACGCCGGTGTCCTCCGCGTGGCGCCGGATTTTTGCAAGCAGGTCCGCGTATGTTTCCCGCCCGTACAGTTCCGGTTCACGGATGCCGAGCATATTCAGGTTCGGTCCGTTGATGACCAGGATTTTCATGGAAGCCACCTGCTTTCGATTTCCATTGCGGTTTCTTCCGGCGTCCCGTCCGGACGCACCGTGCAGTCCGCCGCCGCCCGGTATACCGGTTCCCGTTCCTTCCAGAGCCGGTCCATCTTTTCCCGCGTATCGGCCAGCGGCCGGTCATCCGTGGGAAGGAGCGTTTCCGCTGCCCGTTCCAGGAGAACCAGCCGCCCGTTTCTCCGCAGCGCCTGCACGTTCGCCTCCCGCAGCACAGCGCCGCCGCCGGTCGCGATAATCTGCCCGCCCTTCGCGGATACTTCCGCGACCGTTTCGCTTTCCAGGTCACGGAAGGCAGCCTCGCCGTCCTCCCGGAAAATCTCCGGAATCGTTTTCCCGGCTTTCTGTTCAATGATCGCGTCGGTATCCGCCGCCGGCCGGCCGGTCAGGCGCTGCAGGGCAGCCGAGACTGTGCTCTTGCCGCTCCCGGGCATTCCGATCAGTACGATGTTTTCCTTCTCCCGCAGGAGGTCCCTGAAGATGCGCTCTGCCGTTTCATCCGGATACTCCGTATCCCTGAAAAGCCCTGCAGCGCGCACGGCCTGCGCGGCCAGCATAAACAGCCCGCCTTCCGCAGGGATTCCCCGCTTCCGGGCATCCAGCACGAGATTTGTCCGCAGCGGGTTGTAAACCGCGTCCGCCACGGCTTCCAGGGCAGGGTAATCGTCCAGGTCCACCGGGCATTCATCCGCATGCGGATACATGCCGCAAGGCGTCGTATTCACCAGGATCCGGGCGTCCGCGTGCTCCCGTGCCGCCTGTTCGTACGTCACGGCGTTTCCCCTGGCCGTCCGGCTGACACGGATGACCTGCGCCGCGCCCAGTTTCTTTGCCACATACGCAGCCGTCAGGCTCGTCCCGCCCGTACCGAGGATCAGCACCTTCTTTCCCCGCACATCCGCGCCGGTCCGCCTCAGCATCGCGGCCAGCCCGGCTGCATCCGTGTTGTCCCCGTATAACTGCCCTTCCCTGTGCACAATCGTGTTCACCGCGCCGATTGCCCGGGCCGTGTCGCTGATCCTGCCAAGATAAGGCATCACTGTTTGTTTGTATGGAATGGTTACATTAATCCCCCGGAAATCCGCCTGCTGCAGGAAGGGCGCAACCTCTTCAGGCGCCAGTTCCCGCAGTTCGTAAGGCTCTTTCCCGAGCTTTGCGTGGATCTCCGCTGAAAAGCTGTGGCCCAGTTGTTCGCCGATCAGTCCGTAAATCATAGGCCTGCCCTCAGTCTGCGCCGGCATTTTCGGCAAGGAAATCCGTACCGAAACGCTGGGCGAGCGCATCACATAATACGAGTGCCGCCACACTGTCCACCACAACCCTGGCGCGGTGCACCACCGCCGGGTCATGCCGCCCGGCAAGGACGAGCGTTTCCTCCCTGGTCCCGTCCGCGTCCACAGACGGCTGCGGCACGGCAATGGAGGGGGTCGGTTTCACGGCGCACCGGAACACGACGGGCATCCCGTTGGAGATGCCGCCGTTAATCCCGCCGTTGTGGTTCGTCTGTGTCACCACGCGTCCGTCCCGCAGGGCAAAAGCATCATTGGCTTCGCTTCCGCGCATGTCCGCCAGGGCGAATCCTTCGCCGAATTCCACGCCCTTTACAGCCGGCACCGCAAAAAGCATATGGGCAAGCATGCTTTCGAGCGTATCAAACCAGGGTTCCCCGACGCCTGCCGGCAGCCCTGTCACCACGGTCTCAAGGACGCCGCCGACGCTGTCGCCGGCTTCCGCCGCGCGTTCGATGGCTTCCCGCATTTCCTCTCCTTTTGCCGCATCCAGCACAGCAAAAGGCATCCCGTTCAGCGCGTCGATCTGCCCTTCAGGATCTGTAAACGGAGCATCCTGGATCCCCGCGCACCGCAGCACATGCGTGCCGATGCGGATTCCCTTCGCTCGCAGCGCGCCGGCAGCGACAGCCCCGGCAGCCGTCAGGGCTGCCGTGATCCGTCCGCTGAAATGGCCGCCGCCCCGGAAATCCTCAAACCCGTGGTATTTGACATGCGCCGTGTAATCCGCATGCCCCGGGCGGACCGCGCCGCGGCGGTAATCCCCGCTGCGGGTGTCCTCGTTGGGAATCAGGATGGTCAGGGGTGTTCCGGTGGTTCGTCCTTCAAACACGCCGCTGACAATTTCAAACCTGTCTGCTTCCCGGCGGGCAGTGGAAATCCTTCCGGCCGGCCGGCGCAGTTCAAGCTGGTGTGCAATCAGGCTTTCATCCACCGGAATCCCCGGAGCCAGCCCGTCCAGCACGGCGCCGATCTTGACGCCGTGGCTTTCCCCGAACAGCGTGACGCACACGCTGTTGCCATAGGTATTCTTCATCGTCTTCCGCCCCTTAATGGTCGAATACTTCGGTATAGCGCGCGGCCAGTTCCTCCGGCGCCATCTTTCTTTCCGTAAAGGTTCCGGCTTTTTCACAGAGAATTGCGAAAATCCTGTCCCCTGCCGCTTTCTTGTCATGCAGCACAGCTTCCATGACTTCCGGCGCATTCGCTTCGCACGCCGTCGGCAGTCCGAGCTGATCCAGCACCCCGGCCAGCCGCAGGCGGACGTCCGGCGCGCACATGGGCAGCATGCCCAGGGCTACGCATTCCCCGTGGTAAAGGCCGTTCTCCCTTTCCCCCAGGACCGCCTCAATCCCGTGCCCCAGGGTATGGCCGAAGTTCAGTGCGCGGCGCAGGCCGTGCTCCTTCGCATCCTGCTCCACAACGTTCCTTTTGATCCGCAGTGCGCATTCGATGATCCCGTCAAGCCGTCCGGCGGCGTTTCCCGCCTCAAAGCGGCTGAACTCCTCCGCGTCAAAGCAAAGCGCCATCTTGACCGCCTCGGCAAGCCCGTTGGCAACCTGCCGCGGGGGCAGGGTGGACAGCACGTCCGGATCAATCAGGACGGCTTTGGGCTGCCAGAATGCACCGACAATGTTCTTGATTCCATCCAGGTCCACCGCTGTTTTGCCGCCAATGGAGGAATCCACCTGGCTGAGCACCGTCGTCGGGCAATTGTAGAAGTCAATCCCGCGCATGTAGCATGCCGCGCAAAAGCCGGCAAGGTCTCCCGGAACGCCTCCGCCGACAGCCGCGACGCAGTCTCCCCGGCGCATGCCAAAGGCCAGCATCCGGCTCATGACCGCCCGGAAGCTGTCAAGGTTTTTATTCATTTCTCCGGCCTGCAGGCAGAAAACGTCCGCTTCCCGGCACTGCGTTTCCAGCGTGCGCACCCATTTCTCAGGCACGCCGCTGTCTGTCACGATCATCACTTTCCGGCGGAGATTCAGGATCTCCCCGGCCCTCCGGAGGACGCCGCGCTCCACCACGATTTCATAACTGTCCGCCCCCAGGTTCACGGGGATCACAACATTGCCCATGCGTGCGTGCCTCCTTACGAAGCCGTCCGGAACCCTGCGGGCCTGGACGGGTTACTGTTTCAGCTGAGGATTATTCTTCAGGGAACGGTACAGCAGCAGGCCGAGGATGCCGCAGCTGATGACTTCGCCCGCACCGACTGTCAGGACCAGGTACCACCATACGTCCGGCACGCCGTAAACCTGCTGCAGGACGATGGGAACGATCAGCATATTGCTCACAACCGGCGGAATCCAGGCAAGAAGCGGTTTTTTCCGCAGGAGCCTCGTTCCGACAGCGCCGAGCAGCGTGGCCAGTGAACCGAAAACCACGTCCCACGGGGCGCATCCGGTAATCAGATTCGCCAGGACGCATCCAACGGTCAGCCCGGGAATTGCTGATGCAGTAAAGACCGGCATGATCGTCAGCGCTTCCGAAAACCGGACCTGGACGGCGCCGCTGGCCAGCCCCAGGGCATTGGCAACAACGGTCAGCACCACATAGAGGGCGGCAATCACGCCGCCCATGGCAATGTTACGGGCATAGTTATTCCTCATGTTTCTTTTCTCCTTAGTTTTGTTTTAGGTGAGGATGGTTTCGAACTCACCGCATACGGATATGCAGGTGGCAGTATACCTTATTTTACGCCTTTTCGCAATGCCGTGTTTCCTTTATGCGGACAATATGGTATACTCACTGTACTTGCAACAGGATCATATGTACAAGCTCAGCATCGGAGGGTTCCCCATGGAAAACATGGACAGCATCCTTGAAAAGCCAAAGTGGATCGGCGTCTGCATGTCGCAGGCGCATACATTTCTGAAAGAAGAACTGCTCTGCGAACTGGACCGGGCTGCCCGGAAGGAAGGGTATGGCCTGCTCGTATTCAACTCCTCCATGGACTGGTACTGGTCCCGCCGCGGGGGAAACGTTACCGGCTGCGTCTATGATATGATCCGGTACGACCTGCTCTGTGCACTGGTCATCCTGCACGAAAATATTTACGATCCCGGGCAGCTGGAACGGATGATCCGCTGCACGGAAGCGAGAAAAATACCCGTGCTTTACCTGGGCGGACGCCATCCCCTGTGTATCAGCATTACGGATGATTATACCGAAACCTATAAAAACCTGGTCCGCCATGTCGTCAGGGAACACCATGCAAGGGATTGCTTTTATATTGCCGGCCTGGAGGATGAGGACAATTCCCGCCTGCGCCTGAAATGCTGGCAGGAAGTCATGCAGGAATTCGGCCTCCCGTGCGGGGAGGAATACTATGCCTTCGGGGATTTCCTCGATACGGTTGCGGTCCAGGTCGTACGGACCCTCCGGGAGAAAAGGGCCGGGATGCCGCGCGCCATTTTCTGCGCAAACGACAGCATGGCTGCCGGCGTCTGCGAATACCTGATCCGCGAGGGTATCCGGGTCCCTGAAGATGTGATTGTCACCGGGTTTGACGGAACGCCCGCCTCCTATCTGATCCAGCCCCAGCTGACCACCTGTGACAGCAATCTTGCAGCGCTGGCC
>Ga0310694_10001855_pt1 | contig 22844 bp, 18 predicted proteins | sample 174DNAGHGhighgp2_FD_203884 | JGI IMG/M metagenome (GOLD analysis project Ga0310694, IMG submission 203884) | Sheep rumen microbial communities from Palmerston North, Manawatu-Wanganui, New Zealand - 1742 DNA GHGhigh gp2 (v2) (version 2) | ecosystem: Host-associated > Mammals > Digestive system... | reverse complement strand
CTGACCAACTGAGCTAAAGGCCCATATCGGAAAGGAAGAAAAGTGACTCCGCCGGGATTCGAACCCGGGTAGCCGCCGTGAAAGGGCGGTGTCTTAGGCCTCTTGACCACGGAGCCACGTACAGGGTAAAGTTTGGTCGGGGTGAAGGGATTCGAACCCCCGGCCCCATGCTCCCAAAGCACGTGCGCTAGCCAGACTGCGCTACACCCCGGTGCATCCTTCCCACGGTCATTCCCGCAGGCGACTTTGTTAATATACACGAGAAAACCACATTTGTCAATCACTATTTTCTCATTGCGTAAAAAATTCTCGGTTCCGGATCCGCTTTATTCTGCATATATATCTTTCCGGGAATCTCCCTGATCCAGCCATGCGCTTGCCTGTTTTACGATGCTTTTTTATCCAGCGTGGACATAAACCAGGCAACCGCAAACCCGATAATCAGGCAGACAATGCTGGCAATCCAGTTTCCGGCATTTGCCAGCGGAAAGCAATCACGGTTCTGCATGAGCAGTGCCACAGGTGATCCGATCACCAGTCCGAAAATCGCGCAGAAGGTCAGCGCAGCATGCTTTTTGAGGAGAAAATTCATGAGCTTCGCAATGAACACAATCCCCAGGAGAAGGCCGATCACATAAGGCAGCAGAATCGCCAGGCTGGACCAGTCCCCGCCCCGCAGATCGTTCATGGCGTTGATGACCGAATTATAGTAGCCCAAAAGCATCAGAATCATGGAACCTGAGATTCCGGGGATCACCATGGTGGATGAGGCAATCATGCCCAGCGGAATCATCAGCAGGATGGTGCTGACGGAATGATCCACTGTCTGCGCTTCCGGCGGACTCAGCAGGGGCAGGATCACCACCAGTGCCAGGAAAACCAGGAACAGGATGATGCCGGAAACTTTGGCGCTCTTCATATTGACCCGCTTGTAAATAGCGGGAAGGCCGCCAAGAATCAGCCCGATGAACGCAAAATTGGTTGGAAGACGGGTGACCGGGATTTCTTCGGACTTCGTCCCCAGCAGCGTGCCAATGAGCGCGGCAAATGCAAACAGGCCGATCAGCACGCCGATGAGAATCGGCAGAATCTCCTTGAAGCTTTTCTTAAATTGCCTGAAAAGGTTATTCACCGCATAGATCACGCGGTCATAAATACCCATGGACACCGCCATGGTTCCGCCCGATACGCCGGGAATAATATTGGAAACGCCGATCACAGCACCGCGCAGAACGTCAAGAATCCACTGCAACATCGAAAAAACCTTCCCTTCAGGCAAACAGATGAACGCCGTTGATAACAATCAGGCTTCCCACGCCCATAATGACGGCAGCCAGCAGGACGCCCAGCAGAACCGCAATGACGCTGGATTTGAAATCCATATCCAGAATACTCGCGGCCAGGGTTCCCGTCCAGGCTCCGGTCCCGGGCAGCGGAATGCCGACAAACAGCAGCAGCGCAATGAAAAGTCCCTTTGCTCCGGCTTTCTCCTGTAGTTTCCTGCCCGCTTTGTGGCCTTTTTCCAGGCACCAGGTAAAGAAGGGGCCGATGACTTTTTTATCCGCGCCCCATTCGAGCACCTTCCGTGCGAAGAAAAAGATAACCGGCACCGGCAGCATATTCGCCACCAGGCAGATGATATACGCAGGCAGCGTGGGAATGCCGTTGGCCAGTGCGTACGGCAAAGCTCCCCTGAGTTCAATCAGGGGAACCATGGAAATCAGGAATGATATCACATAGTGTTTCAGCATATACCCCTCCGGCGGTCTGTACAAACTTCCCGTCAAAAACAACGTGGGCATTATAGCATAGCCGCAAAACCGTGTAAAGCAGGGCCGGCAGCCGGATTCACCGTTCCGCGTGCTGCCGCCGGCTTACTCTTCGTCTCCGTTCTGTTCAAAGGAAGACGCCAGGTTCTCCGGATCGAACCGGGGATCAAAAGCAAGCTCACGGATCCTTTCGCGGCTTACCACCGTGTCTGTGCCCAGACAGTCATTACAGCGATATCCGCAGTCCGGGCAGACACAGCCAAGTCGGTCGCTTTCCGCCTGAATCATGTATGTCCCGCATTCCTTGCAGCTGCAGCGCAATGCTGTCCCTCCCTTCGCTGGAAACATATGGGATTATATCATTCCACACCATGGAATTCAAGGCAACATAAAATGGGGCCGCACCAGCGGCCCCGGGGCATATTTGTTCGTCCGGATCTCGGAAACAATCGGCAGATCGCCTGTTGCTTTGCGCTAAACGCGCTTCGTTTCACAATTCGCCTCTGTGGGCGTGTGTTCATTGGAACAGTGCGGCCGTTTCCTGATTTGCAATCCGAACGCTTTGGCCGTAATTATGCTTCGGGTTCCAGCAGACCCAGATCTCCGTCCTTTCTGAGATACAGCACGTTTGTCCGTTCCGTATCGATATTTACAAAAGCGAAGAAGTTATGGCCCAGAAGTTCCATCTCAATCATCGCGTCTTCAACGCTCATAGGCCGTACCGGGAATGTTTTCCGTTTTACGATTTTCCGTTCCGGCTCCTCCTCCGCGGCATCCTCTTCAATATATTCCGGAATGGCAGGCAGTTCGTCCCTTAGGTTCTTGCCCAGCTTAGTCCTGTGTTTCCGGATCTGGCGTTCCATTTTCGCCAGCGCTGTATCAATGGCCAGGAACAGGTTGTCATCAGCGGAGGATTCGCTCCGCAGGATCACGTTCTTTCCCATCGGTACCGTGATCTCAACCACACGGCGCGCTTTCTCCTTGGTCATCTTGATCTGCATTTCCGTTTCCGGCCAGAGATAGCGCCCCATGGTCTCGGTTTTCTTTTCAATCCTCTTGGTGATGGCCGGAGTCACCACCATGTTGCGTGCTGTAATGGACAGTTTCATACGTCCAGCTGGCTCCTTTCACAGTAGTGATGCAAACCCTTCACGGATGCGGACTCAGTTTTCCCGGCCGCTCCGTGACTTCATGTGTGTCATCGGAACCACGCCCTTCCTTTTCCTTCTGTATAATATTTTCGACACTTTTTGGGGGATTCCTTCCTGTCTTTTGCTTTTTTCGGAAAATTTTCTACCATTTTAAACATGATTTTTTAGCTTCGCTGGTTTCTGTATTCACCTGGTGTGCAGCCCGCGTATCGTTTGAAAGTGCGGGAAAAATGCGCCACATCAGAAAAGCCGGCAGCTTCCGAAACCTCATGGATCCGCATGGACGGATTCTCCAGCAGTTCCTTGGCCCTGGCGATCCGAAGCGAACCCAGCAGGTCAAAAAAGCTCTGTCCCGTTTCCTTGTTCAGCAGTTTTGAAAGATGCCACTGGCTCACATAGACATGATCCGCCACTTCGTTGAGTGACAGATGCTGTTCCGAACAGTGGTCTTTCATATATGCCAGTGCAGCCCGAACCAGGTGGTTCCCCGCAGCGCGGACCGTCTCCGTTTCAGGTCCGTCATTCCTGGCCGGCCGTTCACCGAGCCTGGAGACCATCAGCCGGACAGCCTCCACCAGTTCATCCAGGTTGCTGGGCTTCAGCAGATACCTGCAAACACCCAGGGTGATGGCCCGGTGCGCATAGTCGAAATCCCTGTACGCCGTCAGCACCGATGTCTGGATTTCCGGAAACTCGCTCCTGATTGCTGCCAGCATTGTCAGTCCGTCCATATTCGGCATCCGGATATCCGTCAGCACGATATCGGGTTTTATTTCCCTGATCAGCTCCAGCCCGGTTTTTCCGTCATAGGCTGTTCCTGCGACTTCACAGCCGAGTTCGTTCCACGGAACCACACTGGACAGTCCTCGGACGATCAGCCGTTCGTCATCCACCAGTATGACCCTGTACATCCTTTCACCTCACCCGCCAAAGGGAAGCAATGCCATCACTTTTTCCCAGCATTCTTCCGCCGTCATCGTACCTGCCGCTACAGCAGGGATACATTCAAGGAGCCAGGTTTCCCGGGCGTTCTTGTTCATGGCATCCTGCAACGGGCTGACCATATCCCGGCCGGAGCGCATCCGATCCACCGAAGCCTGGAGTTTCCCAGCCAGGCCTGTATTTCCAAGCCGCTGCAGGCTGTCCATACTGGTCAGTTCAGACAGCAGCCTGACTGCTGCGTCCCGCCGTCCGGAATTCCATGCGCGCCTGGTGAGGTAAAAGCCCATGGATACGCCGCCGATATAACAATCCGATGCGCCGTTCCCGTCGCGCTTCGGCATCGGGAACACCGCCACAGTGTCCATCTGCGAGACGGGAATGGCGGAAGCAAACCAGCTGCCGTCAAACTGCATAGCAGCCTTTTTATCCAGGAACAAAGCCGTAGAGGCGTTTTCATATGTAGACGCAGCGTTCTCCGCAAAAGCACCTGCTTCAGTCAGTTCGCGGATCACCCGCATCGCTTCCAGCCATGAACCAGGCACCTCCGCCGCAGTCTTTGGCCTGGCTTGCTGTTCTTCCTGGTCAGCACAGGCGAGTATCACCATTTCCGCCAGGTAATGGGGAATGTCCGAGAGGGAAACCGCGATGGGGATAATCCCGTTCGCCCTGAAAACGCGGATCGCTTCCAGCAGCGAATCCCAGTTTTCCGGAAGCGGCGCCCCATACTGCTCAAACAAGTCCGTATGTACAAACAGGCCCTCCCAGAAGCCGCGCACAGGAACCGCATAAGTCCTTCCGTCCGTTTCCCGCAGGGCTTCGTCCTCTGTCAGCCGGAGTTCCGGATATTCACGGTTGATTTCTTCCAGCGGTACCACCCTGGACAGCAGCGGGGCTGAGTCTGCCCCTGCCGCAAAAAAGAACAGAATATCCGGCTCTTTTCCGGCGGCGAAATCGTTGAGCACGGAAGTCTTCCAGGCTTCATCGCTTGCAGATGACCTGTCGCGCACCGTATTGCCCGTTTCGGACTCAAACCTGTTCAGGATTTCCACATAAACGCCGGCGGCCGCATCGTCGCCCGCAAAGCAGCTTACGGTATGGAGTATGGTCCCCTCCGCCGTGGAGGATATGATACCGGCTGCCAGAATCATCCCGAGCATCACAGCCAGTGCTCGCCTCAGCTTCAATCTTCCTTCCTCCCCATTTCGATTTCCTGCGGTATGTCGATCGTCACAGACGTTTCCCCGGGCTGGTTCGTATCCACGGCGATCTTTACCCGCCCGCCGTAAATCAGCCGCAGGCGGTTTACTATATTGGCCAGTCCCAGGTGGTTGTCTGTCGCCTGTCCCTGCAGGGCAGCGTCAATCCGCTCCCGGTCCTCCCGCTCCGCGCCTTTCCCTGTATTGACAATCTGCAGATGGAGGCATTCTCCCCCGCGGGTGCATCGGATACCGATTTTTCCCCCGCCGGCCGGAGCAATCCCATGCTCGACAGCATTTTCCAGCAGGGGCTGAACCGTCAGCAACGGCAGGATACCGTCCGCTGCCTGTTCGTCGATTCCGTATTCCACGGTCAGTTCAGGGCCAAACCGCTGCCGGACGAAAAAGATGTAAGCTTCTGCAACTTCCATCTCCTCCCGGAACGTCACAAGCCGCCTGTCCTGCCTGGCCATCGTCGCGTTCAGCAAGACCGACAGCGAGGATACCATGGAGGAAATGGTTTCGGACCCCTCGATCCGTGCCTGCCAGTTGATATCCTCCAGCGCATTATTCATGAAGTGCGGATTAATCCGGCTCTGGAGCGCCAGGATCTGGGCGTTCTTCAGTTCAATCTCTTCCTTGTACTTCCTGTCGATCAGTTCCTTCAGCCGCAGGGACATGCCCGAAAACGCTTTCCCCAGCTGCCCGAGTTCATCGTTCCCGCGCATGGGAACCGTAACGCCCAGTTCGCCTTCTTCAATTCTCTTGCTCGCATCGGAAAGCAGGGCGATCGGTTTGGTGATCCGTTTCCGGATAAACAGCGCAATCAGCAGCAGGACCGGAATCAGCAGCAGGTCCACCCCGATCAGGAAGCGCCTGAATTCATAGACCTCCCTGTATTGTTCCCGCCGGTTCAGCGTCAGCTTCAGGTCAGGAGCGTTCTCCTCCCCCTGTGCCAGCCGCACATATTGGAGGCGTTCCGTTTTCCGGTCATCCGTAAGTCCTGCGGGAATGCCGTCCCAGTCCTCCGCCTGGTCGCCGAAAGCATCCAGCCGCATGGCAATCTCCGCGTTCCAGGTATCCTTCATGGTGTTCAGGGGGGCGAGCAGTTCCTCCTGGTCCACGCCAAGGATCAGCATACCGTATCGTTCCATGCGCAGATTCAGCAGGTTGCGGATCAGGTACATCCGTCCGTCAAAACTGATGAACTCGCAGCGCGTATCCAGTGTTTCACCCAGCAGGCCGGCTTTCGCCTGCAATTCCTGCAGGTACGCCGGCGGATCGTTCACCCTGCCCCGGTTGGTAACCAGGATTTCCGGCCTGTTCACAGGAAAAAAGCATGCAGAAAAGAATAAGGGTTCCCGGCTGTACTTCCTTTCCAGGTATCCCCGGCACATCTGCAGGAACTCCGCGTCCCCTGCAGCGCCGCCGTTCCATTTTTCCCAGGCCGCTGTCAGTTCCCCGTCATATGTCGCGTCACGGGCCAATTCCACCGCCCTGCTGATATTCTCCTCCGTCATCTTGGAAGCATGCTCCGCGCCTGAAGTAACCGCTGCCCTGGTTTTTTCCTCCAGCCGGTTCAGCAGGATCGTCCCGGTAAAAAGCCCCAGCAAGACCACGGGGATCAGGTAGCTGAGCAATACCATCGAGCCGATCTGGATGCGCAGCGAATGGATCCTTTGGGAGAAGCCGCCCTTTTCCCCTTTTCTTTTCACATTCTTTGTCATCCTGTCCTCCGTTCCTTCCCGGCTCCTTTTTCCCTAAACGTTCCAGGGCAGTCCGGCATGGCAGGCCATGATTCCGGCCAGTTCACGCGCAGCTTCCTCAGTTTCTGCTTCGGCAAAAATCCGGACCCTCGGCTCCGTTCCTGAAAAGCGTATAATCACCCAGCCGTTGTCCAGGTAGATCTTGCATCCGTCCCGGTAGCTGATCTTTTCGACCTTCCTGCCAAGGTCCGGCAGCCGCCTTTCTTCCATCACAATCCTGTATATCCCGTCGCGAAGTTCCTGCGTCAGCGGCCAGTCGTACTCAGCCGTATGCAGTTCCCCAAACCTGTCAAACAGATCATGGACCAGCTCGCTCAGCTTCCTTTGGGTCACGCTGATCATTTCCACCAGGAGGCTGGCGGCATACAGGCCGTCCTTGCCGGAAATGTGGCCGCGAACCGTCAGGCCTCCGGAGGATTCGCCGCCGATCAGCGCATCATGCTCTTCCATTCCGGCAGAAATGTGTTTGAATCCCACCGGCACCTCCACGCATTCCTGCCCGTAGGCAGCGGCAATCCGGTCCAGCAGGTGCGTCGTTGCGGTATTGCGCACCGCCGCTCCGCGCCATCCCTTATACTCAAGCAAATAATAGTACAGCAGCGCCAGCGTTTCATTCGCTGTCACATATCGTCCGCTCTCATCGATAATGCCCAATCGGTCCGCGTCCCCGTCCGTGGCGATGCCCACGTCGGCCCGGTGTTCCTTCACAGCGTATTGCAAGTCCACCAGCGTATCCGGGTTTGGCGCCGGAAGATGCCGCCCGAAGAAAGCGTCGTGCCGGTCATTGATCACGTCGATATCACACCGGGCTGTATACAGGATCGTCTGCAAACCGGTAAGGCTTACACCGAACATCGGATCAAGCACAATCCGCAGCCGCCTTTTCCGGATAGCCTCCGTATCCACCTGCCGGAGAATGGAATCCAGGTAATCGTCCCGCGGATCAATGAAACAGATCCTGCCTTCTTCCAGTGCCTGATCGAACAGAACCGACCGGATCCCGTCACTGTCCAGCGCATTGGCTTCCTCCTGGATCTCCCTGGTATAGTCCTCCGCCGCGTCCCGCCCGCCTGCAGTGAACAGTTTGATACCGTTCCATACAGCCGGGTTGTGGCTTGCTGTCACCATGGCGCCGTACGCCAGGTTCAGGTGTTTCACCGTGAACATGATCTGGGGAGTCGGGCAGGACATGTTCACAAAACGCACCTTTACGCCTTCCCCGGCCATTACTTCACAGAACCAGACCAGTGCTTCCTTGCTCAGGAACCGCCGGTCATATCCGGCGCAAATTCCCTGCTCCGCACAACCTTCACGGACCATCCGGCGCGCAAGCGCAGCAGCGATCCGCCGGATGTTCTCCTTTGTGAAGCCGTCCCCGATAATGGCCCGCCAGCCGCCTGTACCAAACCGGATCATTCGTACGCCCCCTGTCATCCCATAATCACTTCAACCAGGTGGTTCCCATTCCCGTACGCGGGAATCTCTGCTGCGTCCGCGCCGTCTACCCGGATCTGCCGGACGCCCTTTTCCACATGAGCAGGGTTTTTGACGCTGATCCGGTATTCGGCGCCGCGCCACCTGCGGACAGCTTCAAATCCGTCCCATTCTGCCGGAATGCAGGGATCCACTGCCAGGGTACTGAAACCCGGCCGGATGCCCAGCATATAGCGCGTCGCTGCATAGTAAGCCCATCCGGATGATCCCGTCATGAAAGGATGTCTTGCCCTGCCGAAGGCTGTATGGTCTTTCCCCATGATGAACTGGCAGTATGTATAGGGTTCTGCCTGGCGTATCTCCATTTTGTCATTCTGGTTCTCCGGCAGCAGCGCATCATAGAACTTCATTGCCCGACTCCCGCGGCCGAGCACGCATTCAGCCACCCATGCCCAGGGGTTGGGATGGCTAAAGATCGCTCCGTTCTCCTTAACGCCCGGATAAACCCGCGTTACGAATCCGATGCTGTCGTCCAGTGTCACAAAGGAAGGCGCGTTGAGCATCAGGCCCCAGGGCGTGTACAGCCATTCGTCCACCGCATCCATGCAGGAGAGTCCCTGTTCCCGCGACGCAGTACCGCTGACCACTGCCCAGGTGTTGCTTTCCATATGCACTTTCCCTTCCCGGGCTTCCCGGGAGCCGATAGCCCTGCCGTCTGCCGTGAATCCACGCAGGAACCATTCCCCGTTCCACAATTCCCGCCTGCAGGTTTCCTCCATGGTTTCCTTCAGCGCCGTATACTTTTTTTCATCCTCCCTGCGGCCAAGCGCTTTGGCAGCATCCAGGAAATGATTTGTGGCCCATACCAGCAGGAAAGCTACCATTGCGCTTTCACCGCCGCCCAGGTTCAGGCAGTCGTTCCAGTCCGCCCGCAGGCCCTTCGTGACGCCATGGCTGCCTGTCTGCGCGTAGGAAAAGTCCAGCGCTGCCTTCATATGCTCCCAAACGGTTCCGCTGCCTTCGTCCGCGAAGGGAATCACCTCGTCCAGGAACGCTGTATCCCCGCTTTCCCGCACATTTTCCACAATCGCCGGGATCAGCCACAGCGCATCGTCCGCGCAGGCATCCCTGATCCCGTGCAGCATGCTCTTCCTGTCCGCTTCCGGAATCACCGTTGGGGATTTGAATCCATCCTCTTTTGTCCGTTCAAGCACAGCCGGGTCAAACAGGTGCAGACCGTATCCCTCCCGCATCTGCCCGTGCAGGAGCTGGCGGATCCTTTTCAGGCACATGTCCGGTTCCGCATGGGGAATGCACATGGCGTCCTGCGCGGTATCCCTGTATCCCAGCCCCGTCCTTCCGCCGACTTCAATAAAGGAGGAGAAGCGGGAAAACAGCACGTTGATTTCGCTCTGGTAAAGATTCCATATATTCAGCGAGCGGTTCATATTTTCATGGGGTGTGGCAACCTGCATCCTGCCAAGCTTTTCATCCCAGAATTGTTTCAGTTCGCTGAAAGCCCTGTCTGTACCCGCTTCGTCATAGCGCTTCCGGGCCCGGTCCGCGGCGTCGCCCCTGCCGGTGCCAAGGTAAAAAAGCACGCGGGCTTCCTTGCCGGGAGCGAGCGTCAGTTTCCGCTGCAGCGCGCCGCAGGGATTCCCTCCCAGTTCCAGTGAACCGCTGAGCTTTCCTTCCTCAACGCCGAGCGGATTCCGTTCTGTACGGTAGGGACCGATGAAGGCCTCCCGCACGCCGTCGAATCCGTCAGGCATGAAATTCCCGGCAAGAAACTGCCACGCGTCCTTCTCATAATGCAGCTCACACAGCACTGCTCCTTCCTCATAATGGGAGCCGGCAGCATACAGGCTCATCTGGAAATTCTGGTTGTCCATATCGATCTCATGGAAGGAGAATTCCACGTAACCGAAAACGCTCAGGTGCCTGATCCGGCCTGAGTCGTTGCGGATTTTCACGTCAAAAACCTCAACCGGGTTTTCTTCCCCCTCTTCCCGGGGAATAAACAGCGTCTGCTGTCCGCGGATTCCCTCATATTCGCACAGGAAACGCGAATAGCTCAGCCCATGCCTGGCTTCATAGCGGGCTTCCGCAAGCGGCAGTCCCACAGGCTGCCAGCTCAGTGACCAATACTTCCCGCTGTCATCGTCCCGCAGGTATACATAATGTCCCGGCCAGTCCATCGGGACACCGTTGGGGCGGAAGCGCGTAATCCTGTGGTGCTGCGGGCTGTCAAGCCAGGAGTAACCGCCCGCGTTATGGGAAATCACCGTTCCCATTCGCTGTGTCCCCAGGTAATTTGTCATGGACTGGGCTACTTCCACATGGTCGACAACATACTCCCGTGCGCTGTCATCAAAATAGCCGTACTGCATATTTACATCTCCGTTTTCAGAATCTTGCCTTATCCGGTCTGATTATACCAGTCCTGACAGCCGGCGGACAGGAATGCTGTTGCTCTTTTTTGACTCCCTTTGGCGTTTTCTTCATTTTTCCCTTCGTTCAATAGCGTACAGCAGTTTCCGCGCCATTTCAACAGGTATATTGCTCCTTTTGCAAATGGACAACAGGAGTCAAGATTTCACAATAAGGGATAATGACACCCGCCATGTGTTTTCTGTAAAATGAAGCCACCATAAAGGACAAAAAGCAAAAAGGAGGCGGATCCACGGTGTCAATGGCAAGGACCGGAACCAGGCCGGAGCATATCCGCCCCCGCGGCGGCGCCTCCGCCATGCGGAAAAAAACGTTCTGGCTGACAACCATGATGCTGCCGGCCACCATCTGGCTGCTGCTTATCCGATACCTTCCGATGTTCGGGATTGTGATGTCTTTCCTGGATTACAAACTGCCGACCCGGAAGGTTCCCTTTCCGCTCAACCTGCTGAAAAGCCCGTGGGTCGGCCTGAAAAACTTCCAGTTCCTCTTTACGGGCGAAAGCCTGACGATGATCCGGAATACCATCGGTTACAACGCGCTCTGGATCGTGCTCGGCCTCCTGATCTCGGTTGCTTTCGCAATCATGATGAGCGAGCTGTCCCGCAAGTTCCTGGCGAAAACCTACCAGACCATGATGTTCTTTCCCTATTTTCTCAGCTGGGTTGTCGTATCGTATTTCCTCTTTGCTTTCCTGGACCCGACGAACGGCATGCTCGTCCGCAGCCAGAGGGCCGCGGGGGCAGCCGCCGTCGACTGGTATAACACACCGGCCTATTGGCCGTACATCCTGACGATCTGTTCCCTCTGGAAAAACACCGGCTACTCGACCGTACTCTATCTCAGCGCCATCACAGGCATCGACCGCAGCCAGTATGAAGCAGCAGCCGTTGACGGCGCCACCAAGTGGCAGCAAACCGTCCATGTAACGCTGCCCCACCTGAAACCCATGATCGTCATCCTGCTGATCATGAACGTCGGAAAGATCTTTAATGCGGATTTCGGCCTCTTCTGGTCCGTACCGATGAATTCGGCACCGTTGTATCCCGTGACCCAGGTGGTTGATACCTACGTCTATCGTGCCTACACTTCCACCGGGAATGTCGGAATGAGCACTGCCGCCGGCTTCCTGCAGAACCTGGTCGGTTTCATCTGTATCATGATTGCAAACGGCATTGTGCGAAAACTGGACGCCGACAGCAGCCTGTTCTGAAACGGAGGAAAGCATATGACAACCGCAGCCAAAAAGAATACCGGCGCTTTCCGCCTGAACATGGTCAGCCGAAAAACCGAATCGGTCTTTCACCTGATCCTGGGGTTGTTTGCACTGGCCTGTATCATTCCCTTTATCTTCGTTATCATCATCTCCTTTTCCTCGGAAAACAGTATCCGCCAGATTGGGTATTCCTTCGTTCCTTCCTCCTGGTCCCTGGATGCATACAGGCAGGTTTTCAATCTCGGCGACGCACTGTGGCGCAGCTACTTCAACAGTTTCTTCATCACAATCGCCGGTACCGTATTGAGTGTCACGATGTGTGTGCTGTATGCATATCCACTGTTCCGGAAGGATTATAAACTCCGCGGATTCTTCAGTTTCCTCAGTTTCTTCACAATGATCTTCGGCGGCGGACTGATTCCCACCTACATCGTCTGCAAAAACCTTCTGGGCATGAGCAACAACTATGCGGCGCTCATCGTTCCCATGCTGGTCAGTCCGTTCAACATCATTATCATGAGGACCTTTTTCCAGACGTCCGTACCCTTCGACCTGATTGAAGCGGCCACCATCGACGGCAGCGGCGAATACACGACCCTGGTGCGCGTCATCCTGCCGATTGTCAAGCCGGGCATTGCCACCGTTGCACTGCTGACCGCCCTGGGATACTGGAATGAATGGTTCCTCTGCCTGCTCTATGTGACGAAGCGCGATCTGTATCCGCTGCAATACCTGCTGATGGAAATGCAGCGAAATGCCGAATTCCTGGCGCGCAATTCTTCAATGATCGGCGCGTCCGGCGCCCAGGCTGTCGCAAGCCTGCCCAGCCAGACCATGCGCATGGCCGTCGTCGTGTTCATCGTCCTGCCCATCGCCTGCGCATATCCCTTCTTCCAGCGCTATGTGGTTGCAGGCCTGACGATCGGAAGCGTAAAAGGGTAAGAACAGCGGGGGTCTTAACCGCTGCTTGCAAATAAAATATATTCTGTTGGAGGTAAGATTATGAAGAAATTCCTGGCCCTCATCCTGGCAGCAATCATGCTGCTGACCCTGGTTCCCGCCGCGATGGCGGACAGTCCTGTCCAGGTCACCATCCTGCTGTGCGGCTGCAACGTCACCGATGATGCTGCAGTCCTGGAAAAACTGAACGCATACCTGACTGAAAAGATCGGCGTCACCGTAGCTCCCACCTGGGGTACATGGGGTAACTTTGACCAGCTCGCACAAGATGCTGTCAATACCGGCAGCAGCGAGTACGACATCCTGTTCACCAGTTCCTGGAATGCGGATGAATACGCTCCCTATGCAAAAAAAGGCGCTTTTGTCCGCCTGGACGATCCGGAAGACGACCTGCTGGCTGAGTACGGCGCTGATCTGAAAGCCGCCCTGCCGGAGCTGCTGTTCGAAGGTGCCGCAACCGAAGGCCCCGACGGCGAAAAGGGCATCTACGCCGTACCGGGTTTCAAGGATTTCGCTACCATGAACACCTGGGATGTCAACGTCACCTTGCTTGAAAAATACGGCTATACCCTGGACGATGTGAAGAATGCCGGTTTCTACGGCTGGGGCGACATCTTCGCGAAAGTCAAGGCCGGTGAGGAAGCCGAACGGAACGGTGAAGTCTTTTATCCCTTCATCTTTGAAGGTGCCGTCGTTGAGCGCTTCGTTAACGGCACTCCCATCGTTACCGGCGACGCCAACGGCCTGCTGAGCTATTACATGAATACAGAAGACGTATCCACGCCCGGCGCCTACGGCAACGTAATATTCAATAAATTCGCGACCCCTGAGTTTGAGAAATTTGCCCGCCAGATGCGCGAATACTATCAGGCCGGGTACATTGATCCCGCGATCGCTATCGGCGAAACAGCCACCGATACCTGGCGCAACGCCCAGAATGCCGCTAATTACCTGATCTCCTCTGAGGTCTCCCTGTACGGTTATGAATACACAACCTCCGAACAGCGCGGCATCCAGGTTGCCTATGTGATGACCACCGACGCCCCCTTCATTGACAACACCTCCGTCCAGGGAGCCATGATGGCTGTCTCCGCCAACAGCGAGCATCCCGTGGAAGCCTTCAGGTTCCTGAACCTGCTGAACACTGATCCCTATGTCATGACCCTGATGAACTACGGTGTCGAGGGAATCCATTACAACCTGAACGCCGACGGCGAAGTGGAGTTCACCGAAGCGCGCGCCAGCTTCTCTCCCTGGAGGAACGGTGTGGGCAACGTAACCCTGCTGCCCCCGGAAAAAGGCCAGGGTGCGGATTTCCAGCAGCGGTTCGCGGATTTCTACGCCGCTTCCAAAAAGCTGCCCCTCTACGGTTTCACCTTCGACAGCAAGCCCGTGGAGAATGAAATCGCCGCTGTCGCCAATGTCAAGGAAGCCTATGCGCTGAGCCTCTTCACCGGTGCGGTGGACGTCGATGAAAAGCTGCCTGAGCTCCTCAGCAAGCTCGAAGCCAGCGGTATGCAGAAGATTGTGGACGAAGCCAATGCCCAGCTGAAAGCTTTCCTTGGAGAATAACCGCAGATTCCTTGATTGCATGAAGAAGGGTTCCGGCAATTGCCGGAACCCTTCTTCATGTTTGTATATCTTGATTTTCCTGTTATCCGAGGACAACTGCGACCTTGTGGGTCTTTCCGTCGCCGAAGGCCGGCAGCACATTGCCGTCGATCTTCGTGCCGTCCACAGTGACTTCCTTCACACCGCGGCAGACATGCGCCGGGTTTTTGATCTCGATGTCGTACATTGCCCCGCGGAAGCGGCGGCTGACCTTGTAGCCGTCCCAGGTATGCGGTACGCACGGATCAATCCTGAGGCCGTCCCAGTCAGGCTTAATGCCGAGGATATAGTTGCTGATCACATAGAAGTTCCAGGCAGCGGTGCCTGTCAGCCAGCTGTTTTTCGCCTGGCCGAAATTCTTTGCGTCCTTTCCGGCGATCATCTGGCTGTACACATACGGTTCCAGCTTATGCAGGTCGGAAATTTCCTCCCGCCAGGCAGGGGCGATGCGGCTGTACAGGTCAAACGCCCGGTCCCCGTGTCCCACGACAGTTTCCGCGGCAATAATCCACGGGTTATTATGGCAGAAGATGCCGGCATTCTCTTTATATCCCGGCGGATAGGAGCTGACTTCACCGAGCTCCAGGTGGTATTCGCTGTAAGCAGGCTGCAGCAGCACGATGCCGTGCTTGGTTTCCAGCATGTTGTGGACGCTTTCCAGCGCCTTTTCCGCCATGCCGTTCTCCAGGCCGATGCCAGCCATCACGCAATAGCCCTGGGATTCGATGAAAATCTTGCCGTCTTCACATTCCTTGCTGCCGACTTTATGGCCCATGGCGTCATAAGCACGGACGAACCATTCGCCGTCCCAGCCGTCCTTTTCGACTGCCTTGGTCATTTCGTCAATATGCGCCTGGTACTCATCCGCTTTGGCAGTATTGCCCCTGCGGCGTTCAATCGCCACCAGTTCAGGCCCGATGGACACGAACATGCCGGCAATCAGCACAGATTCCGCGACACGCTCATCCGGGGCATTTGGATTTGAGAATGTCTGGAAGCTTTCATCCGGGGTATCGGAGTAGCAGTTGAGGTTCAGGCAGTCGTTCCAGTCAGCGCGTCCGATCAGCGGCAGGCCGTGCGGTCCGCGATTGTTCACCACATGCATGAAACTCGCTTCCAGGTGCTCCAGCAGCGTACCGCAGTCATCCGGATTGCAGTCGTATGCGGTCGGTTCGTCAAGAATGCCGAAATCGCCTGTTTCCTTGATATAGGCAGCTGTACCGGCAATCAGCCACAGCGGGTCGTCATTGAAGCCGCCGCCGATATCGTTGTTTCCTTTTTTGGTAAGGGGCTGGTACTGATGGTAGCATCCGCCGTCACGGAACTGTGTCGCGGCAATATCGAGAATACGCTCACGGGCACGTTCCGGAATCTGGTGGACAAAGCCCAGCAGGTCCTGGCTGGAATCGCGGAAACCCATGCCGCGGCCGACACCGCTTTCGAACATGGAGGTGCTGCGGCTCATATTGAAGGTGACCATGCACTGGTAGGGGTTCCAGATGTTGACCATCCGGTTCAGCTTCTCTTCGGAAGAAGTCAGCGTATATGCGCCCAGCAGGTTGTCCCAGTGCGCCTTCAGGTCTGCAAACGCGCCGGCGATCTGTTCGTCAGTGGACAGTTTCGACAGCATTTCTTTTGCCGGTTTCTTGTTGATGACGCCCTTCTTTTCCCATTTTTCTTCCACGGGCAGCTCAACATAGCCCAGCACAAAGTTGTATTTCTTCGCTTCGCCCTTCTCAAGGTGCACCTTGATCTGGTGTGCTGCCATGGGCTGCCAGCCGGAAGCGATGGAATTTCCCATCTTTCCGGAGAAGACAGCCTGCGGGTTTTCAAAGCCGTTATACATGCCCAGGAAGGTTTCCATATCGGTATCGAAACCGTCAATAGGCGTATTTACCGCATAGAAGGAATAATGGTTCCTGCGTTCACGGTATTCAGTCTTATGATAGACCACACCGTCCTCAACCTCGACCTCTCCGGTGGAAAAATTGCGCTGGAAATTCAGCATGTCATCCTGTGCGTTCCAAAGGCAGAACTCCACAAAGCTTGTCAGGATGATATCCTTTGCGGTATCCGACTCGTTTGCCAGGGTGATCTGATGGACTTCCGCGTCGTAGCCCATGGGTACGAAAGACAGCTGCGAGGCCTTCAGGCCGTTCTTCTTGCCGGTGATGACAGTATAGCCCATGCCATGGCGGCAGGAATACTCGTCCAGTTCTGTCTTGACAGGCTTCCAGCCCGGATTCCAGACTGTTCCGTTATCGTTGATGTAGAAATAACGGCCGCCGTTGTCGATCGGTATGTTATTGTAGCGGTAGCGGGTTATCCTCCGCAGCCGCGCATCCCGGTAGAAACAGTATCCGCCGGCGGTGTTGCTGATGATGCCGAAAAACTTCTCACAGCCGAGGTAATTGATCCAGGGATAAGGCGTGCGGGGCGTATCAATGACGTATTCGCGCGCCTTGTCGTCAAAGTGGCCGAATTTCATTGGAGCAATCTCCCTTCTATGTTGTCTGTCCGCATACGGGCTTTAGGTCAGTATAGCATACTTGTATTTTCCGTGCAAACGATTTCTCCCGTTTTCATATCCTATTTCTCTTCCCTGATTCTCTCAAGGTATTCTTCATAGTTGCAGAGGTAATCGGCGATTGTTCCGTCGGGGCGGATCTCGATGATCCTGTCCGCCACCGTTGAAATGAACTGGTGGTCCTGGCTGGTGAAAATGACATTGCCGGGGAAATTGATAAGCCCGTTATTCACGGCGGTTATGGATTCCAGGTCCAGGTGGTTTGTCGGCTGGTCAAGCATCAGGAAGTTCGCCCCGGAAAGCATCATCCTGCTGAGCATGCAGCGGACCTTCTCACCGCCGGAAAGCACACTTACAGGTTTGTACACATCGTCGCCGCTGAAAAGCATTCTCCCGAGGAAACCGCGCATGTAAGTCTCCAGCTGCTCCGGGGAGTACTGCGCAAACCACTGCATCATGTTCAGGTCGCATCCGTCAAAGAACTTGCTGTTGTCCTTCGGGAAATAACTTGTGGAGATCGTGACCCCCCACTTGACTGTACCGCTGTCCGGCTGGATCTCCTCCGCCAGGATCCGGAAAAGCGCTGTCTGGGCCTGTTCATTGCCGACCAGGGCGATCTTCTGCCCTTTCGTCACGATAAAAGAGACATTTTTCAGCAGCTGTACACCGTCCTGCGTATAGTTCAGGTCTGTCACCTGCAGGATATCCTTGCCCGCTTCACGGTCCGGCGTGAAAGCGACCCACGGATAGCGGCGGCTGGAGGCAGGCATCTGTTCAATCGTCAGCTGGTCCAGCAGCTTTCTCCTGCTCGTTGCCTGCTTGGCCTTGGATTTATTGCTGGAGAAACGCTGGATGAAAGCCTGCAGTTCCCGAATTTTGTCTTCACGGCGTTTCTTCTGGTCGTTCATGAGCGCCTGCATGATCTTGCTGGACTCATACCAGAAATCATAGTTGCCGACGTAAAGCTTGACCTGGTTGTAGTCAATATCCACGATATGGGTGCAGACGTTGTTCAGGAACCAGCGGTCATGGCTGACCACAATCAGGGTGCCGGGAAAATCCATCAGGAAATCCTCCAGCCATGCCACAGACCGGTTGTCCAGGTTGTTCGTAGGTTCGTCCAGCAGTAGGATATCCGGGTTGCCGAACAGTGCCTGGGCGAGCAGCACTTTGAATTTGTCGCCCGCCTGCAGCTCGCCCATCATCATGGAATGCTCCTCGGCAGGAATGCCGAGGCCCGTCAGCAGCGTTGCGGCGTCGCTTTCAGCGTTCCATCCGTCCATCTCCGCAAACTCGCCTTCCAGCTCGGCGGCCTTTTCTCCGTCTGCTTCACTGAAGTCCGGTTTCGCGTATAGCGCGTCCTTTTCCTTCATGATGTCATACAGGCGCTGGTTGCCCATGATGACTGTATCCATCACAGGATACGCGTCATACATAAACTGGTCCTGTTTCAGGGTGCTCATCCGTTCATTCGGCGGTACAGTCACCGAGCCGGTCGTCGGTTCGAGTTCGCCGCTGAGGATCTTCAGGAAGGTGGACTTCCCGGCTCCGTTGGCACCGATGATGCCGTAGCAGTTACCGGGCAGGAATTTCAGGTCCGCACCGGAAAACAGCTTCTGTCCGCCGAAGGTCAGGGATACATTGCTTACTGTAATCATCTGATTGGCCTCTCCTGTATCGTATTGTTGCTTTTTTCCGGGTGCCTCAATCCGCCGCAAGGCGTATAAGGGCGTTTGCGAAAATCTTCATGGCCGTCATCAGCCTGCTGATATCCGCATATTCGTCTGCCTGGTGGGCAAGGTCTTCTTCATCCGGGAACAGCGCGCCGAAGGCTACCCCCTGTTTCAGCACCTTTGCATATGTGCCGCCGCCGGTCGACATCGGCTTGCCCTCTGTCCCCGTTTCCTCATGATATGCTGCCAGCAGCGCCGTCACCAGTTCGCTCTCCGCCGGCACATGATGCGGGGGTTTCTGCGTTTCCACAGTTATGTCAAAACCGGGCAGGTGCCCGGCGGTCTGGGCCTTCAGCATCTCCTGGTCCGCTGAGACCGGACAGCGCATATCAAGCGTGCCGTACCATTCACCGTTTTCCAGGCGCAGGATCCCCATATTGCATGTCAGGTTCTTGGATACCTCGTCCCTGCAGGCGCAGCCGAGGTGTTGCCCGTCGCTTTCCATGCCGACAGCTTCGGCCAATGCGGCGACCGGCCCGTCCGCGCCGAGCTCCTTCAGCAGCAGGAGCATCATTCCGATGGCGTTGCGCCTGCCTTCCGGATAAGCACTGTGTCCCGGAATGCCTTCCGCAGTCAGCAGCACGCCGGAATCAGCCAGCTCAGCTTTATAGGGCAGGCCTGTTTGTGCCGCATATGCCTCGGTCCTGCGGATAAGTTCCTCCCCGCCGGCAACCAGTGCGCTGCACTCGCCGGGAATCACGTTTACACGGTCGCCCGTTGACAACTGCAGGATTTTCAGGCCTGTTCCGGATTCCGGTGCGCGCAGTTCCTGTACAAGCATGCCCTTTTCCGTATTGATCAGGGGAAACGCCGCATCCGGGCTGAATCCGATGTCCGGAATCTGTTCATGCGCACTGTAATACTCCATATCCTCCCAGCCGCTTTCTTCATCGCAGCCCAGGATCATCCGGATACCCTTTTTCAGGGGAACTCCTGCTTCACGGATAGCACGCATGGCAAACAGCGCCGCAAGAGAAGGCCCTTTATCGTCATTTGCCCCGCGGCCGTAAATCCGCTTGCCGGCAATGACCGCGTCAAAAGGCGGTTTTGTCCATCCGTCGCCTACAGGCACCACGTCCAGGTGCCCGAGCACCGCAATCCTGTCTTCGGCATCCCCCAGGGTGATGTCGCACGCATAACCGTCAAAATCACGTACCGGGAAACCGAGTTTCCGCGCATCCGTCATGGCACGGTCCAGCATTTTCCGGACGTCCGTTCCGAAGGGCGCGCCGGGCGCTGCCTCTCCCTTCACGGAAGGTGTGCGAATCCATTCCTGCAGCATCTGCACAAACTCATCCCGATAGCTGTCGATCAATTCGTATACTTTTTTGTCCATATTCCTTTTCATGCCCCTTTTCGGCCGCGTTCAGAATGCATTCCGCGGATCCTTGCTTTTCCGTTTGGGTGCGTCCGGATCGATATACTCGATCTCAAGCCGCTCAAATGCCACTTCCTCAAAAAAGGCGTCCGGCAGAAACCGCGTCATGCCAAACTCAGCCCATTCCCGCTCGTTTTTGTCCAGCCAGATCGGTTCCGGCAGGTCCAGCTCATGACATGCTTCACGCAGCGCTTCATGGGCATCCGCCCGCGTGCAGGGCACGGTTGCCTGCCGGTCCGCACGATGGTGCCGGATCGTTTTCACCCACAGAGATGTCATGCGGATACCTCCCGTCTGCCATGCGAAGCCTCAGCCTTGTTATTATCTCATGAATGAAACCATGTAGCAACCGTTATTTTCCGGCGTTTAATCCCGCATGGAGCGCTTCAGCCGCAGCCCTGTTCATGCCGGGGACGGCCGCCAGCGCGTCCGCATCCGCTTCACGAATCGCTTTCAGGCTGCCAAAGGCCTTCAGCAATGCTTTGCGCCTGGCCGGACCGATACCCGGTATGTCTTCCAGCTGTGAATGGATCGATGCTTTTCCGCGCAGCGACCGGTGGTGAATAATACCGAAGCGGTGTGCTTCATCGCGGATTCGCTGTGCAAGCTGCAGTTCCGGTGTCCTGTGGTCCAGCAGGATCGGCTCTGCTGCATCCGGCAGCCAGATTTCTTCCTGCTTTTCTGCCAGGCCGAACATTTTCGGCGGTTCCAGCCCGAGGTCCAGGATCGCCTGCCGCGCAAAACGAAGCTGCTGAGGGCCGCCGTCGATCAGGATCAGATCCGGCAGGTCCGAAAACTTTCCTGCCTCTCCGGTTTCCCGCTCACGAAGTGCATGCGCGTACCTCCGCTGCAGCGTCTCATACAGGGACCTGAAGTCATCCGCGCTCTCCAGCGTCCGGATCCGGAAGTGGCGGTACTCCTTCCTGGCGGGTTCACCGTCAATGAACACCACCATGGCTGCTACGCTCTGCACGCCCTGCGTATTGGAAATATCGTACCCTTCAATGCGCCGGGGTTCCCTGTCCATCCCCAGGATTTCACCCAGTTTTTTTGCCGCTCCGACCGTTCGTTCTTCGTGGACGGTCCGCCTTGCGTTGCGTTTTTCCAGGGCGTCAGCTGCGTTTTTCGCAGCCAGGGTGATCAGTTCATGCTTTTCGCCCCGCTTCGGTTCAGCCACAGTGACTGCCGTGCCTTTCTTCCGCCGGAGCCAGCCTTCCAGCTGGTCCGCCATTCCTTCCGGCAGCGCCTGAACCAGGACGTTTCGCGGAATCAGCCCTGTGTCTCCGTAATACTGCAGCATAAATCCGGCCAGCACTTCCCCCGGGTCCTCCGCGCCTTCCCGCGGCAGCGCAAAATGGTCTCCGCCGATCATCCGGCCTCCCCGGACATAGAGAACCTGTACCATCGCGTCAAGCCCGTCCTGTGCAAGCGCAATCAGGTCCTGCTCACTGTTGTCCGTACGCAGGGCAATCTGCCGTTCCATCAGTCCCTGAACATCACGGATCCTGTCCCTGATCCGCGCGGCTTTCTCATAGCGCATTTCCGCTGCCGCGTCATCCATATCCTTCCTGAGCTTTGCAATGACGCTTTCATAGTCGCCGTTCAGGAAATTCATGACGCCGGTGAACATTTCAGCATACTCCGCCTCGCTGCATTTCCCGGCGCAGGGTGCCATGCACCTGCCGATATCATAGTTCATGCAGGGACGTTTCGGGTGCGCCGCCGGCAGCACCTGCCGGCAGGAGCGAAGCGGAAAAACGCCGCGCACCGCTTCAATCACCTGGCGCACCGCGTTCGCACCGATATACGGCCCAAAATATTTTGCGCCATCCTTCTCCATCCGCCTTGTGATCTCCAGCCTTGGAAACGGCTGCTTCAGGTCAGCCCTCAGGTAAGGATAGTGCTTGTCATCTTTGAGCAGGATATTGTAATAAGGTTTGTAGTGTTTAATCAGGTTGCACTCAAGGATCAGGGCTTCCAGGTTGGTTTCACACAGCAGGATTTCAAAATCATCAATGTGTGAAATCATGGCCGCTACCTTCGGGGTATGAACCGTATCGCGGAAATAGCTCCGCACACGGTTTTTCAGGTTAACTGCCTTCCCGACGTAAATCACTGTTCCGTCACGGCTTTTCATCAGGTAGCAGCCGGGTGAATCAGGCAGCATGCTGATCTTTTCTTCGAGTTTTTCGCCCCAGTTCTTCATTTTCAGTTCAAATCTTGCAGTGTCTCCCGCAGTTCCTCCAGTGCATTCTGCAGGTTGGTCTGGTATTCGCCTGTATCCATCCCGGTCGTCAGGTATGTCAGGTACCGGTCCACAGTATTCTGAAGTGTGAGTACCCTGTCTTCTTCAACAAGGAATCTGCCTTCCTGCGTTGCATTCAGGCTGCTGATCATACGGATCGCATACAGGTTACTGCGGATTCTTGCGAGAATGGATGCGGAATCGGCCGCGGCATTCCTGCTGAGGGTGGACGTCAGCCGGATTGCCTCGTCGCACTCAGTCCTGATCCGTTGGATATACAGGGCATGGTTATCACCCTGTTTCCGTATTGCAGGAATACCGAAAGCCAGGGAGGCAATCAGCAATCCTGCCAGAAGCAGGATCAACAGGTCTTTCATGCGGCTTCGCTTAATCTGCGTCATGGATGCGCCGCTCCCGTTTGCCTGGGAATACCTTCTGTACATTCATTGATCCTCCGTTTCAGGG
>Ga0310694_10001853_pt1 | contig 22879 bp, 16 predicted proteins | sample 174DNAGHGhighgp2_FD_203884 | JGI IMG/M metagenome (GOLD analysis project Ga0310694, IMG submission 203884) | Sheep rumen microbial communities from Palmerston North, Manawatu-Wanganui, New Zealand - 1742 DNA GHGhigh gp2 (v2) (version 2) | ecosystem: Host-associated > Mammals > Digestive system... | reverse complement strand
CGCTTGACGTAGCGCTCACCGCCCCTCTCGCGGCTGAAACGAAGGATTTTTGACTTGTCGAGCAAATTTAATAGCTGACCATACATCGGCTGTCCGAGAAAATGTGTAACTTTGTCCATGGTTATATTGTTTGATTGCAAAAACAAAGGTAACCAAAAAGGCTGAAAACCTAGCGAGGTCTTCAGCCTAATTTTTATTCTTGCTTAAAAAAGTTTTAGCGGACACTAATATAACTTTATATGTTATGAACGTCCCAAAAAGCATGTTTTTTGATGAAAAAATAAGGTTTTTGAATAAATTTTTAATACCAGTATTTTATAAGTCATTGATTACGAGCAATTTGCAATATACAGCCAAATTTCTCATTTTTCGTGCAAAGATACGATTGGTTTGAAAAAACGTCCGTTTTTTGATGCCAAAATTCAGAAAGTCCATGACAGATTTTTGTTAAGGAAAGCTGCCGATAGGCATCAGATGTTAGTAGCCAGCCATACAGGTCTGCCGATAGGTAGACCGAAATGGCTGGAAGAAGAATGCCGCAAGCGAAGAACCTTGCCTTTAGGTAAGGGACATATCAAATTTATCGCCTACCTACGGCAGGCATTCCCTCACACCCAACATTCCTTCCCAGCCATTTCGCCGTACCTATCGGCACGGCTGTATGGCTGGCTACCAACATCTAATGCCTACGGCATTTCCCTTCACCACAACCACTAACGAATCACCAATGCAAGCGAATGATTGGCACACACATCTAATGCCTATGGCATTTCCCTTCACCACAAAACCATTCACAACTTACCAATGCAAACGAATGATTGACACATACATCTAATGCATATCGGCATTTCCCTTACCCACAACCATTAACGACCCATCAATGCAAACGAATGATTGGCACATACATCTAATGCATATCGGCATTTCCCCTCCCACACAACCGTTCTTATTATAACATTATTTTATACAAAACCTTTCATGATATAATTTTCGTTATACTCAACACCTGCTTTATCCAATATGCTGATCAATTCGTCATGGAAAGGAAGCCGTTTGTGGTGTTCTTGCTGATTGGCTATATATTTCACGACATGAGGTAAGAGCGACCTGCTATATGAAAACGCACCAAAACCACTTTGCCAATGGAAATCACCATGTAGGTAATGATCGTTTACCCATTTAGAAGATTGCGACTTAATGGATTGAACCAATTGCGACACAGATTCAGAAGGATTCATTCCTATCAACAAATGCACATGATCGGGCATACCATTGATGGCATAAACATAATGATTTCTATTTTTACAAGCCCCTGTAATATAACGAAATAAATCCTCTCGCCATTCATCTTTTATGAGGCATTCCCTATCGTGAACGGCAAAAACAATGTGCATGTAGATTTGAGAATAAGTATTAGCCATGTATTAGATTCAATTTTAATTTGATTGATGTCGCAAAGGTATAAATTATTTCCCTTTTACATGCCATTCAGATAAAGAAATTTAGCATTTTAATTCCAGATTGTGATTAAATGAAAATAGTTGTGACGAAGAAAGATACCATTTGGTTTGAAAATGACATGAATGACCGCAACAAAGGAGGATGCCATACGGCTTGAAAATGACAAGAATGACCACATCAAAGGAGGATGCCATACGGCTTGAAAATGACATGAATGGTTGTGACGAAGGAGGATGCCGTTAGGCATCAGATGTCAGTAGCCAGCCATACAGGTCTGCCGATAGGTAGACCGAAATGGCTGGAAAAAGAATGCCGCAAGCGAAGAACCTTGCCTTTAGGTAAGGGACATAACAAATTTATCGCCTACCTACGGCAGGCTTTCCCTCACACCTAACATTCCTTCCCAGCCATTTCGCCGTACCTATGGGCACGGCTGTATGGCTGGCTACCAACATCTAATGCCTACGGCATTTCCCTTACCCACAACCATTAACGAACCACCAATGCAAACGAATGATTGGCACATACATCTAATGCATATCGGCATTTCCCTTACCCCACAACCATTAACGAACCACACAAACGAATGGTTGGCTCATACATCAAATGCCTACGGCATTTCCCTTACCCCACAACCATTAACGAACCATCAATGCAAGCGAATGATTGGCACACACATCTAATGCCTATCGCATTTCCCTACCCCTCAAGCATTCACACCCCACCAATGCAAACGAAAGATTGGCACACCATCTAATGCCTATGGCATTTCCCTTCACCACAAAACCATAAACAACCCATCAATGCAAGCGAATGATTGACACACCATCTAATGCCTATGGCATTTCCCTTCACCACAAAACCATAAACACCCCATCAATGCAAGCGAATGATTGACACACACATCTAATGCCTACGGGCATTTTTTTCCACCCACAAACATTCATTAACCATTCTATCAATGCATTGGAATTTCGTTTGAATAATTATTCCAAAAAAACAGGAAAAAAGGAGGGAAACAATGTTTTTTGAAAAAAATTGTGTAAATAATTGATTTTCATGATACATATATAAGAAAAAATAATTATCTTTGCACGGTTAAGTGTAATCGTAATAATCTACAAACGAAATAAAACAATATATTATTAATTAAAACTTAAAACAATATGAACAACAAATTACGTCTATTTCTCCTAACACTGTTGACAGTGTTTGTGAGCGGTGTAAGTTTTGCACAAACGGAATTTTTCATTAAATTCCAAAACAAAGGAAGTGTTACAGAATCCACGAAAGGTTACTTTACCTACAATAAAGGTGAAGGAGTAGCTGTTAGCTGGTCATCAAAAGGAAAACACAGTTGTACTTATGATGGCGAAACCTATTCTGATGTTATTAAAATGGAAAGTGCTACGCAAGTTTATTTCACTTCTACAGCTGAAGCAACAGTGACTATTGTCCAGACCACTTCTAATGCTTCAGGTGATAAGCTTAAGTTTGACGGAACAAACCTTGATGCAAATTTAGCAAACACTACTGTAACAGTGGATGCTGCTAACAAATGTAATATTTATGTCATTACAGGTGTAGCAGCTGGCAAACACACTATTACACGTCAAACTGAAACAGGTTTAGCTTATGTTAAAGTAGAATACACAGGTGCAACACTTGAAACTCTCGCAACTCCAACAATCTCTTTTGACTCTGCTACTGGTGAAGTAACTATTAGCAAAGTAGCTAATGCAAGTTCAATTGTTTATACTACCGATGGAAGTGACCCATCTGCTGATAATGGCGAAACATACGCAGATCCTTTCACCGTTGAAGACGGAACTACCGTAAAGGCTGTCGCCCTTGGTGATGGTGAAACCTACGCTAACTCAGAAATCGCTGCTGTAGAGGTACTGTTAGACATTACCAGCGTAGCCGCTCCTACATTCAAAGTGGTCTATGGAACAGTTGCCATTGCTTCTGAAACCGCAAAGGCTACCATTGAATATAGCACTGATGGCGAAAACTTCACTGAGTACACTGGTCCTGTTACATTGCTTGAAGACGGAACCATCTTTGCACGTGCTTCACGTGACGGGATTGAATCAGACGTTGCTTCTGTAGAGGTTACCGCAGTTTCTAAAGGTGATGCTACCAACACTATCGTTTTGACATACGATGCATTTGAAGAGCCTGCTGTAATCGATGGATTCTCTACTATGGTTGGTAAGGATGCCGCTGAAGGTTACTCTTTGGTATTGTCAGGAAATTCTGAAAAAGCATATTCCGCAGGTGGTCGCGTCAACGACCAAGCTTCCATCAAGCTTTCTAATGGTGCAGAGAACACGCTCGTATTGCCAAGTGGCGTTTCAGCTACAAGAATTTCTATCTATAGTTATCAAAACGTAACTGCTCAAGGCAGAGAAAGTGGATGGGCATCTGTTGCTGGTGTAGAAACCAATTATCAAGACATTCCTATGGCAGCTCTCAGCACTGGAGGTTATGACCTTCGTGTATATCCTTTGACTGGTGAAGAGACTGAAATCAAATTCAAGAATACGGGTGAGCAACTTTGCTTCTACATCGTGCTTGATGTTGTAGAGAACAAGGCTGGTCTCGACGCAGCATACGACCCTGAGGAGATTAACATGATTTTAGGCGATGAGTTTGATGCTCCTACCCTGACCATTACCAATAAGGCTGGCGAGGCTGTAGAAGGTTTGACTATTACCTATACAAGTAGCAACGAGGAAGTAGCTACTGTTGACGCAGAAGGTAACATCGCTATCGTAGGTGCTGGTGAGGCTACTATCACAGCCAAGACTGAGGCTACCGATGAATATAAGAGCGCAACTGCTACCGTGAAGATTATCGTAACACCAGTACTGAAGGTGACAGAGAATCCTACCGAAGTTGTTTTAAGCAAGGAAAACGTAGAAGATGGAGAACATCTTTATATGACAGCTAATGGAAAATGGAGAGATTCTGAAAGGACATTCGGTGACTATACGGGTACCTTCATGGACATGAAAACTGGCAGAACCATTACCATAACAGAGAAGGGCGCAATTGCCTTTGAAGTATTTGCTCAAAATGCAACTGCTGGTCGTACATATACCATCACCGTAAACAATGGTGAAGCTACAACTATCACACACAATGGTAATGGCGTAGAGTCTTCTGGCATTATCAATTGTTCATCTGACCAAATCACGATTACATTGGAAGGAACTGATGCTTCTATTTATCCATTGGCAATCAAGTTCTACACCGAGCTTCCTATCTCTGTAGAAATCTCTGATGCTCAATATGCAACATTGTATTATGGTGACAAGGCATTGGTTGTACCTTCTGGTGTGCAAGCTTATACTATCGGCCGTATCGACAGCAAGAATGTCGTGAAGAAGGGTACCGAGTATGCTGCTGGTGAGACTATCCCTGCTGGTGAGGCAGTTGTTTTGGAAGGAAAGGCTGGCACATATTCATTTGTTATTGACAATGAATCTACCGCAGCTCCTACAGAGGGTAACCTCTTGAAGGGTTCTGACGAAGCTGCAGAGACCACTGGTGGTGACAAGTATTACATGCTTTCTACGAAGGAAGGTGTTGTTGGTTTCTACTATGGTGCTGAAGATGGTGCTGCATTTACCAATGGCGCACACAAGGCTTACTTGGCTGTTTCAGGTGCTGCTGCCGCTGCTAACTACTTCGTATTCGACAGTGAGGCTACTGGCATCAACGCTATTGGCAAGGTGGTTGCTAACAACGGTAAGGTTTACAACTTGCAAGGAATCGAGATGAACGCAGACAACCTGACAAAGGGTATCTACGTGATCAACGGCAAGAAGGTAGTGATTAAGTAATTTCATTCAAACATTCAAAAAACAGATAAACATGAAAAAGTATATAAAGCCATCAATCGCTATGGTCAACTATGATGAGTTCATCATGGCAGCTTTGAGTACACACGATGAAGTTGGCGATGGTCAGCTTGGTAAAGGTGCTTTCTTCGAGGAAGAGGAAGCCGCTCCAGCTGCAAGCCACAGCGTATGGGATGAATAATTCTAAAGAAAATTGAATAACAACCATTGTCCACTGAAGGTACGCGCGTACATTATATATTATATACGCGTGGGTCTTCAGTGGACTTTTTAGCTACTTTCACATCACAATAAACTATTCATTATGAATAAAAAGACTTTCGTATCTATCTGCATGTTGGCGTTAGCATTCGTCAGCGCAATGGCTCAAGGCCCCAACAATACAAAAACTTATTATCAAGCCGCCAACGGCAAGAAGGGACAGGCATTGAAGACTGCCCTCTATCAAATCATTACCAAGAAAAGCGTTCCCAGTTATAACGGACTGTTAAACGCATACAAGAAAACCGACGTTAGGAAAGACGGTTACCTGCGCGACTGGTATTCTAACACCACTCATTACGTGCCTGGTTCATCTTGCGGTCAGTATTCTAAAGAAGGCGACGCATACAATCGCGAACACTTAGTGCCACAGAGTTGGTTTGACAAAGGTTCGCCCATGAAGAGCGACATCATGCACGTTATTCCCACAGACGGTTACGTAAACAACCGTCGCAGTGCTTACCCCTTGGCAGAAGTGGGAACTACTACATATACATCCAACAACAACTATAGCAAATTAGGCAAATGCAAGACTAACGGCTATACGGGAACAGTATTTGAACCCAACGATGAAATCAAGGGAGACATTGCTCGTGTTTACTTCTATATGGCAACCTGCTATGAAGACAAGATTTCCAGTTGGGCAAACAACGCATCAGCAAGTGCCGTCTTTGATGGCAATGCTTACCCAGGCTTTAAGAGTTGGTATTTGACCATGCTCATGCGTTGGTCGAAGGAAGACCCAATTGATGAAGTGGAGATTGCGCGCAACAATGCCGTTGACAGCATTCAGAGCAACCGTAACCCATTCGTGGATTATCCAGGGTTAGAGGAATATATCTGGGGAGACAAGAAGACGGAAAACTTCAGTTATGACCACTACGAAAATGCCGCTACCATTGTGTTTGCTCCTGCATTCTCTCCAGACGCAGGTACTTACTACAGTGCACAAAACGTAACTATCTCTTGTGCTACGGAAGGAGCTACCATATACTATGCGTTTGGCAACGCAGCATTTAATGTTTACAACGGCGAAATCATTCCTATCACCACGACCACCACGCTCAAGGCTTACGCTGAGAAAGACGGAGAGAAGAGTAGTACCGTGGTTTCTACATATATCATCAACGAAGAGGAGACTCCTGCTACTGGCAATACATTTGTGAAGGTAACTTCCGCAAACCAAATTGCCGTGGGCAATGATTATATCCTCGTGTATGAACCTGGTGAAAAGGCAGCAGGAAAATTGAGCGGCAAGATATTAGGAGTGGCAGATGTGAACGTTTACGACTACGTTGTTACTCTCGAAGAAAACTCCACTGTTTCAGTGTTTACTTTAGGCGGTTCTGCGAGTGGCTATTCACTGAAGACAGGCAACCAATATCTTACTTCAACTACAGCCAAATCATTGTCTTTAAGTTCAACGGAATCCAAGATGTGGAGTATCACAGAGGCTGACAACGGTTATGTAGTAGATGGAGGAACATTGGGTATCATCCAATATAACACCAATGATCCCCGTTTCCTCAATTACACCTCGAAACAAGGGGCTGCCGTTCTCTATGTAAAGTCAGACATTGACACTCGGCAAGAAGCCAATATCAGTTACTCCACTACAACGTTTGAAGTGGAAGAGGAAAAAGACTTCACGGCACCAACGTTGAGCAACCCCAACAACCTGACTGGCATTACCTATACGTCAAGCAACGAAGAGGTGGCAATGGTAGATGAAAACACGGGAGCTATCGTTATCGGAAAGCCTGGAACGGCAGTGATTACGGCAACATTTGCAGGTAACAAAGACTTCAAGGAAGCTACAGCCTCATACACCATTACCGTAACGGAGAAGCCTGACCCAACCATCCCTGTTTCAAACGAAGTAACATTTGATTTCACCACGGATGGCTACGGAATGCCAGCAGTGAGTGGCGGTTCTGCAGGTTACAATACCAATCCCACGACCATCAGCAATGGCATTGTCTCGCTGACGATGACTGGCAGTAGTGCATCCCGTTATTGGGTAAACACAGACTCAAGCACCGAGTTGCGTGTCTATAAGGCATGTACCATGACTATCTCTGTGCCAGATAATTCAAAAATCAAGAAAATTGAATTTGCTGGTACTACTGTTTCAGGCATTCTCAACAACGGCAAGGCTGTTACTACATGGACGGGCAATGAGCAAGAAGTGACCTTCACCTTCTCAGCTACACAGAAAATCAACACCATCAACGTAACCGTGGAAACACAGCAAAGCGTAGAACGCAAACTTGGCGACGTGAACGGTGACGGATTGGTAAACATTGCGGATGTGGTGGCAATCGTCAATTATATTTTAGGAAACACACCAGATGTATTCTATGAGGATGCTGCCGACATGAACGAAGACGGTGGCATAAACATCACCGATGCAGTGAGATTGGTGGGAAACATCTTGAGTGAATAAAAGACGCATATAAAAAATGTTCCTTGGTGTATTACACATTTAAGGAACATTTTTTTACCAATATGTTGTATAGCAATATAACTTTTTGTAACTTTGCAACCGATGAAACGAATTATTGCCTATAGGCATTACTTTAGAGAGTTTATGGAAAAGCTCTCCGAAAACGAACGAGGAAAGATTAAGCGTGCACTTTTGCTGTTTGAAACAGAAGATAAGATTCCACATCATTACATTAAATATATTAGAGATGGAGTTTATGAATTTAGAGTAACATACGGTAATAAGGAGTTTAGGTTGTTTTTCATCTATGATGGAGATACCATTGTGGTATTATTTAATTGTTACACAAAGAAGACGCAAAAAGCACCGAAGCATGAAATAGAAAAAGCAATAAGACTCAAGGAGGAATACAGAAATGAAAGAAAATGACATGATTTATGATGTGAGTGCAGAACTGGAGCGTGAATTTGGTCCAAAAGGGTCAGCTTCAAGAATAGCTGCTGAAGATAAGGCATGGGAAGAATACAATGCCCAAATCCTTCTTGATGCCAGAAAAAATGCTGGTTTAACACAACAAGAATTAGCAGACAGGATAGGAGCAGACAAAGGTTACATATCACGCCTTGAAAGAGGACTTACCATTCCTTCGGTGTCCACATTATATCGACTGGCTGCCGCTATGGGATTAACCGTAGAACTTAGACCTATTATATAATTGTTCCCACCACAATACATTTTGTCTTTTTATTAATACTAATATTCGGTCATGAAGATATTTGCCATTGGAATGAATTACGCCTTGCACAATAAAGAGTTGCATGGTACGTTATTAAAGACAGAGGAGCCCGTGATATTCACGAAAGCCGACTCAGCATTGCTGAAAGACCACAAGCCGTTTTTCATCCCCGACCATTTAGGGAGAGTGGATTACGAGACGGAAGTGGTGGTGCGCATTTGCAGGTTAGGCAAGTCAATCCCCGAACGATTTGCCCATCGCTATTACGATGCGGTAACGGTAGGGATAGACTTCACCGCCCGCGAGTTACAACAAAAGCTTCGTGAGAAAGGTCGTCCCTGGGAGATATGTAAGGGCTTTGACGGCTCTGCTGCCATTGGCGAGTGGGTGGACATTGAGAAGTTTCGCGACATCCAAGCGATACACTTCCACTTAGACATCAACGGCAAGACTGTACAAGAGGGTTGTACAAGCGACATGATGTATAAGGTAGATGAGATTATCGCCTATATCAGTCAGTTTTTCACCCTCAAGACGGGCGACATCCTATATACGGGAACGCCTGCTGGTGTAGGTCCTGTCCATATCGACGACCATTTGGAAGGTTACTTGGAAGACCGCAAGGTACTCGACTTTAATTGTAAGTAGTTAAGGAGAAAAAGGAGGCAAGGAGTTAAGACAGATGAAGGCGCATTTCACACATCAGTATATGAATATGGTAAAGGCATTATTGTTCCTTTACCTCTTGATTTCATTGCCCTTACCTACGAGGGCACAAAGGTTTTACAACCTAACGGCTGATGATGTGGAAATAGACACCCTCCTACCCCATTTCAGTAGTTCTTTCCCCTTGCCCGACGGTTATCAAGACTCAACTTACAACGTTTCCATCGTATATCCCGAATTTATCGACATGTCGGCTTCCGACATTGCCAAATACAACGCCATATCCGGAGTAGCCCTGCCCAACATGCCAACCATCAACCAATGTATAGGCGTCAGCAGGAAGAAAGCATCGTTGGAAGTGAATTTCTGTCCGTTGGTGTTCCGCGACAACAAATACCAGATATTAGTTAGTTTCATGCTGAAGGTGGAAAGCAAGGCACTGCCTCGTGCCATGCGAAAAGCTCAAGCACGAGCCAATGCTTCAGCATCCTCACGCTATGCAGCCCATTCCGTATTGGCTTCGGGAAGATGGGCAAAGATAAGAGTTCCGTCATCTGGCGTGTACCAACTCACTGACGCACTCATCCGTCAGGCAGGGTTCACCGATTTAAATAAGGTGAAGATTTACGGTTATGGCGGAGCGCTGCAAAACGAACGACTGATTGCCGATGACCTGATTAAATACGACGACCTCAAGGAAGTAGCCACTTGCACATACAATGGCAAGCGACTGTTTTATGCCAAGGGTCCCGTGACGTGGAACAGTAACACCACCACCATTCGCACGCGCAATCCTTATTCAGATTACGGGTATTACTTGATTACTCAAAACGACAGCACTCCTTTGTCGGTTGATTCTGCCACATTCATCAATTCATTTTACCCCTCGCCAGATGATTACCACATCCTGCATGAAATAGACAATTTCTCATGGTATCATGGAGGGAGAAACTTGTTTGAGAACACACCTATTAATAATGGTTCATCCAAGACCTACACTCTCAACTCTCCATTAGGAGACGCATCAGGAACGGGAAAGGTGAGCATAGCCGTATCTGCAGGAACAGCCAGTCAAGTGAGATTGGAAGTGAACGGTGAGGACAAAGGTACGATGAGCATTACCATCAACAGTTATGACAAAGGCAACGAAAGCACTTCTACGTTTACCATCAATGAGGTGAAAGCAAGCAACGACATAAAGATTACTTGTATCTCTGGCGGTCCCGTACGTCTTGACTACATCTCAATCACGTTAACGAAAGCCAAAGCTGCCCCCAACTTAAATGCCACGACATTCGCTTCGCCCGAATACGTACACAATATCACAAACCAAGACCATCATGCTGATGCTGCCGCTGATATGATTATCATCATTCCGACATCACAAAAGACGCTCACACAAGCACAACGTCTGGCTTCTTTCCATGAAAGTCGTGACAACTTACGGGTACGCATCGTGCCAGCCGACGAACTGTTTAATGAGTTCAGCAGCGGCACACCCGATGCCAACGCTTATCGCCGATACCTGAAAATGCTCTACGATAGGGCGGAAGATGAGAAAGACATGCCTAAATATTTGTTGCTATTTGGAGACGGAGCATGGGACAACAGGATGAATACAAGCGACTGGAAAACGGCAACGCCCGACGATTATCTGTTATGCTTTGAAAGCGAAAATTCATTCAATGAAATCTACTGTTACGTAGATGATGGCTTCTATGCCTTGCTCGATGATGGAGAAGGTACCAATCCCATGAGTTCGGATAAATTGGACTTGGCAGTGGGAAGATTCCCCGTAACCACGGAAGACGAGGCAAAAATCATGGTTGACAAGACTATCAGCTACGTGGAGAATGCGAATGCTGGCTCATGGCAGAACATGTTGGTATTCATGGGTGACGACGGCAACAAAGACATCCACATGAGAGATGTCAATGAGGCTGCCGAGGAAACCTCTGCCGCACATCCTGGTTACATCATCAAGAAAGTAATGTGGGATGCCTATAAGCGAGAGTCTTCTTCCACAGGAAACACTTATCCAGAAGCATCAAAGGAAATCAAGCAATACCAAGCCAACGGTGCATTGATCATGGATTATGCAGGACATGGACGCGAAGACCAGATGTCGCACGAAAATGTACTGAGGCTCACCGACTTTGAATCATTCTCTAATAAGAATCTTCCTTTGTGGATTACCGCATCATGCGACATCATGCCGTGGGATGGTTCATCATCAACCATCGGCGAGGCAGCGGTACTGAACAAGAAAGGAGGGGCCGTGGCATTCTTCGGAACGACCCGCACCGTTTATGCCAACTATAATAAAGTAATCAACAAGTCGTTTGTCAAGCATGTTCTCGACACCCCCAACGGTAGGAAGAACACGTTGGGCGAAGCGCAGATGCTCGCCAAGAACGAAATGATTATCAAAGGCTTAGATACCACCAACAATAAACTGCAATACTCTTTGTTGGGCGACCCAGCCATTTCGCTTAATCTTCCCATGTTGAATGTCATCATCGACTCAATCAATGGCATTCCCACATCATCCACATCAGTACGTGCAACCATGAAAGCAGGGTCGATAGCCAAAATCGTGGGACACATTGAAAACGGTAGTGACTTCAATGGAATTGTGTCTATCACCGTGCGCGACTCCAAGGAACTGATTACATGTAAGCAAAATGACAAGACTCCAAAAGAAATGTCTGACGAACCTTTCACTTATTACGACCGTACCAAGACATTATATAATGGTAGCGACAGCGTGCGCAATGGCAAGTTCAACATCTCCTTTGCCGTTCCAAAAGACATCAATTACAGTGGTGAGACAGGACTGATCAACGTATATGCTTTTAATAATGCCCATACACTACTTGCACATGGCGTAAACACTAACTTTACCATCGGTGGAAGTGATGTTTCCGGTAACGATTTGACAGGTCCGTCTATCTATTGCTATCTCAATTCACCTTCATTCTCCAACGGAGGTGAGGTGAACCCAACTCCCTACTTTGTGGCAAAAATCAATGACCAAGACGGTATCAATGCCACGGGTAACGGAATAGGACACGACCTGGAACTCATTATCGATGGTGAGATGTCGAAGACGTATGTATTAAACAACAACTTCACCTTCGACTTTGGTTCATATACCAGCGGAAGCACGTTTTATAACATTCCAGAACTCTCCGTAGGAACACATAAGTTGACGTTCCGCGCATGGGACATCTTAAACAATTCATCTACCACAGAACTGACTTTCAATGTAGTAAAGGGATTGGAGCCCAATATCCTCAACGTGAACTGCACCAATAATCCCGCAAAGACCAGTACCACCTTCATCGTCACTCACGACAGGATGGGAAGCAACGTAGATGTGATGCTCGACATCTTCGACATGAGCGGCAGACTATTGTGGACACACGCAGAGAGCGGAACATCCATCGCAAACACTTATACTATCGACTGGAACCTAACCGTTGACAATGGCAGAAGGCTCAACACGGGTGTCTATCTATACCGCATCAGATTGTCAAGCGACGGTAGCAGTCAAGCCACCAAAGCCAAGAAACTTGTCATTCTAAGCAATAATTAAGCAAGTTATTCGTTTTATGTAAAGTGTATTAGCGAATAAATACGAAAAAACAGGAATACAGAATGGATAAGACACTCAAAATATTGGTAACACTCTTACTTGTATCGGTATCGCTGACGGTATCGGCACAAGACAAGGAGAATATGTTCAACCCAGTAAATTACGCCATTATCTCGCAAACCATTGCTCCTGATGCCCGTTCTGGTGGTCTTGGAGACGTTGGTGCTGCTACCGATCCTGACGTAAACTCACAGCACTGGAATCCTGCCAAATATCCGTTTAACATCTCACGAGCAGGTATAGCACTCAACTACACCCCTTGGTTGCGCCAATTGGTTAGCGACATCGACTTGGCTTATCTGGCAGGTTACTACCGTATCGGCGACTATTCCGCCATTTCCAGTTCGCTCCGTTATTTCTCCTTGGGTGAGGTATATTTAAATTCCAGTCTTACCGATGACAACAACATGACCATCAAGCCTTACGAGATGGCTCTCGACGTAGCATATTCCTTGATGCTCAGTGAGAAGTTTTCTTTGTCGGCTGGTGTGCGTTGGATTTACTCCGATATGCGATTCGACTATTCCGAAGAGTCTTCACCTGCATCTGCTTTTGCAGCCGACATAGCAGCTTATTACCAAAACTATATCAATATCGGGCATCGTGAATGTCAATTGGGATTGGGTTTGAACATCTCCAACATTGGTAGTAAGATTACCTTTAGTGGAGACAACGAGAGCCAGTTTATCCCTACCAACATGCGTTTGGGTGCCTCGCTGGTGATTCCCGTTGATGAATACAATCGTTTCTCCATCTCCGCTGATGCCAATAAGCTGTTGGTTCCCACCGTTCCCAAGCAAAACGAGGGTGAAGCCATTGAAGATTATCGCAGACGTGTGATTGCCGAATATAGCGACATGTCGTCTATCACGGGTATGTTTAAGAGTTTCTCAGATGCTCCCAATGGTTTCAAGGAAGAACTGGAAGAGATACAATGGAGTGTGGGTGCAGAATACATCTACCACGACCAGTTCAGCGTCCGCGCCGGTTATCACCATGAGGCTGAGAACAAAGGTAACAGAAAATACTTCACGGTGGGAGCGGGATTCCGCATGAGCGTATTCTCATTAGATGCAGGATACGTTATTGCCACAGCCAAGAACAACCCATTAGACCAGACCTTGCGTTTCACCTTGGCATTCGACATGGATGGCATCAAAGACTTATTCAGACGATGAAGATAAGAGTTGGCATGGGATATGATGTCCACCAACTCGTGGAAGGACGCGAGTTGTGGTTGGGTGGAATCAAGATAGATCATTCATTGGGATTATTGGGACACAGTGATGCAGATGTTCTCATTCATGCTATCTGTGATGCGTTGCTCGGTGCTGCCAACATGCGAGACATCGGTTACCATTTTCCAGATACATCGGCAGACACGTTGAACATCGACAGCAAGATTCTCTTGCGCAAGGTTGTCGATTTAATTGCCACCAAAGGGTATCATGTTGGCAATATCGATGCTACGGTTTGTGCCGAACGCCCCAAGATCAACCCACACATACCTACCATGAAAACCTGTATGGCAAACGTCATGGGTATTGACGAGGATGATATTTCCATCAAAGCCACCACAACAGAGAAATTAGGATTCACAGGACGTGAAGAGGGAATGTCGGCGTATGCGGTCGTTTTGATTGAAAAACCCTAAATCATTAGAAAGTCTCTTGTTTTCTTGCACAGCTCAAGTCTTTTTCTTAAATTTGCCAATTCAAAGAATTAACTTATTTGGCTATCAATATGAAGAAGACTTATTTGCTATTGCTATTAGCGACAATGCTTGGCGTTTCAAGTAGCGCATTCGCCAGCACCATTACAATGAAGACCAGCAAAGCGGTAGGCGAAAACTTGTCTTTGGCACTCAATGCCGACATGCAAGTGAAACTTACTTGGGGAGATGGTTCTACGGTAGAATTTAGATCTAATGGTCAATTGAGAGATTTTATCATCAAATCAGAATCATTAACCATTACTACCGACAAAGACATTACAGCAATATATGCCTGTGAAAACGACTTGACAGAGTTGAATGTCTCTGACGCAACGGCATTACAACGTCTGTATTGCTCAGACAATGCTCTGACCAGACTCGATTTGTCGAAATGCACCAGTATGACACACTTGGATTGCCAAGACAATCAACTGACTGGTATCACCATCGGCAGTTTGAAGATGGAATATGTCAACATCGCAGGCAATCAACTCACCTCATCTGGTTTGAAAAGCAATGGTGTGGGCAATATCAAGGCTTTGATTTGTGCGGGAAATAAGATGACTACCATTTCTTATTTGAGCAGCATGGGCAATCTGGAAACACTCCTTTGCCAAGACAACCAATTGTCATCACTCTCTATTTCAAAGTGCAAGGAAATACGAAACCTCGTTGCTTCCAACAACAAACTGGTGGCTTTGAATGCTCCTGCACTGACAAACCTACACAATCTGTACATTGACAACAACCAGTTAGAAACGTTAGACTTCTCTGACAGTCGTTACCTTACTGTCTTTTCTGCTGAATCTAACAATCTGAATGAAATTACCTGGGCAAAGAAAGTGGATGGCATTTATGAAGGACTCTCTCACATCAACATTGTGGACAATTCCCTGTTCTTCAATTCCTTCCCCACCATCTACAACAATATTTCACGTGTATATACCATGCACGCCAACATCATGCCTCAACGTCCTTACCATATCTTAGACGTTGCCAACATCAACGAGGCATACAATTTCCGTCATTTGTTCTTTGTCAATGGATGGTCTGCCAACGTAGGCGCAAGCATTCAATTAACCAATGCCAACGGGGAACAACTATCCAACGAAACCGACTACTCTTACAAAGGAGGAAACCTCACGTTCCTGAAACCAAACTCTGGCATTGTCATCAGTGCCACTTCAAGATATTACCCAGAGATTACCTTGACAACAGAACCATTCAATGTCATTGACCCAACAGGTATTTCTGAAATCACACAAGAAAGTACTGACTCAGAAAATCGCATCTTTGACCTGCAAGGACGCAAGGTGCCATCTGCTCAATATCAAAAAGGCATCTATATCGTCAACGGTAAGAAAATTGTCATTCGTTAACTTGAAACTCCAGTAAAAAAATGAAAACATCAAAAATATTTCTTTGGGCACTCTTCATGACACTATTTGCCACAAATGCCCAAGCTCAAACGTTAAAGTTAGGTCAGGAGAAAGGGAATGCTAACCTGATAGTGGCTCCTTCCGAATATATCATATTGGGATATAATGATTTCGCCACCATTGCCCTCTCCAGCAATTATCCATACGACAACATCAGTTGCGACGCAGATTGGCTGACATGGAAAGTGCAAAAAAACGGAAACATCGCCATTTTCCCAACGCCCAACTATAACCTGGCAAATCGAACAGCTCATCTTACAATAGGTCTCTCGAAAGATGCTACCGACATCCAAAGCGGGACAACTGCCAAGACTATTTTTATCACACAGGAAGGAAAGAACACTTCTGACAAGCAAATAGCTATCAAGAGCGGTACGGCAAGCCAAGCAGAATCGGGCTACGCCATCACTCGTTCATTCGATGGAGACAACTCTACGTTCTATCATTCACCTTGGAGCTCTGCCACCACCCGATTCCCTGTCACACTCACCTATAACCTCAATGAACCTTCGCACGTAGATTATGCTATTTACACTCCACGCCAAGACGGAAACAACAATGGTAACTTCCAAGAAGTGGTGGTTGCCTATCAAGTAAGTGGTTCTTCTGAGTGGATTACCTTGCGCACGATGAATCTCAGCGGTTCAGGCAGCTCTTCATACATTAGCTTCGGAGATAATGGTGTTGACAACGTAACTGCCGTACGATTCACGGTCAACAGTGGAGCCAATAATTTTGCATGTGTGGCAGAGATGGCATTCTACCAGAAAGACAATTTCTTCAGCGACATGATGTATGAGGTGTTTGCCGACAACTTATGTACACAACTGAAAGCTGGCGTTACGAAAGAACAAATCGAGGAGATTACCGTTGATGCCATCCGCAATTTAGCATTAGGGATTTACGAAGGTACTTACTCCACGAAATATCGCGTGGCTGAATACGAACCTTACCGTCCTGTGAATGAGCTCATCAACGAACTGAAGAACAGTTATACATACAACAATCACGAAAATCCAACAGGTATCACCTTCAAGACTGGCGAAAACATCATGGTTGTTGCTGAAGGTATCGGAGACTCTCCTGTCACCTTGCAAATACGTAATTTCGGTCCTTCTGATTTTACAACCGACTATTACCCATTGACCAATGGCATCAACGTCATCAGTTGTAAGAACAAGGGCAATGGCTATATCAACTATTATACAAGTGATTACAAAACTGCACCAAACGTGAAGATACACTTCGTCAATGGTACGGAGAATGGATATTTCGACTTGGTACGTGGAGACACCAACGCTGACTGGCAACAACTGCTTGCCAATGCCAAGGGCGACTGTATGGACTTCAGAGGCAAATACATACAAGGCGTGTTCCCCGTTGCCACACTCAGACAAAACTGTCCTTCCAATGGAGAATGGCTCGTGCAAACATACGACAGCATCGTATCTATTGAGCACGACGTGATGGGACTCTACAAATACAACCGTAATCCTAAAAACCACATGGCAGTTATCACCGTGGCAACCAGTGCAGGTCTGTACCATGCCAGCAACGATGGCTTCTGCGTTCCCGTAAACGCATTGAGAGACCCCACCTCTCCAACATATTTCGACTTCTGGGGCTCTGCCCATGAGTTGGGGCACGTCAACCAAACCAATGGTGTATTGTGGATTGGATTGACCGAGGTAACCAACAATATCTATTCTGCATACGTAGAACACCTCTTACGACCCAACAAGTATCATAGATTGGAAAATGAGTCGAACGGATTCCGCTATTACGACTTCATGGAATATAACATCATGAAGGGGGGACAATTCATTCCACATGCCCATAACGACGTATTCTGTACACTGATTCCTTTCTGGCAGTTGCTTATCTACACTCGCATAGCCGGCATTCAACCCGATGCTTATCCCGACTTGTTTGAGAAGATGCGTACCATGAACCTTTCTGGCATGAACGATGGACAGAAACAGGTGAACTTCATGCGCCAATGGTGCCATATCACCAAAACCAACTATCTGCCATACTTCGAGAAAGTGGGTATGTTCAAGACCGTAAATGAGTCGATATCCGACTATTCTACCCGTCAGCTCACCATCACACAAGCCATGCTTGACAACCTGAAGAAGGAGATTGAGGCAGAGAACTATCCATTGCCACCAGCAGCATTCTATTATCTTGATGTCAACAACATGCCAGCTTTCCGCGACAAGGCAGCTCTTGTTGCCAACACGCTGAATGCAGGTTGCTCACGTTCAGGTAGTATCGTCAAGATCAATCATGCTTCATGGAAAAACGTGGTGGGCTTTGAGACTTACGATGCCAACGGCAACCTCTTGCATTGCACATCGTATGGTCATGGTAGCAGCGAATATGTTCCTACTTACACCAATGTGGTTTGGAATACTTCTGAAAGTCCTGCCTATATCATGGCTGTTGGATTTGATGGAGCGAAGATCAAATGTTATCAACCATAATCGTATCAAGACAACGAGCAACAACAACATTCATAAAGCCAACGGGCGACGAACCGATCATGTTCGTCGCCCGTTGGCTTTTACTTGTCATCAAAAAAGGATATAACGTTGATTTGAAATTTCCATACCGTCAATGTCAGGCATCCAATCATGGGCATTAACAAGGCGAATCACATTATCGCCTTTTCTCAAGTTCACATCTACACTGATTGTTTGTCGGTCGTTCCACCCCCGGGCAGAAACCTTCAAAGTCCTAACAAACTGTCCGTTCACATACACATCCATTTCACGATCCTCGCCAGAAAAACAACCGATGGTCATCGTGCGGCGACCCGCCTTCTTCACCCTAACGTGTTGCCATTGTAAATCATTATCGGCACGTTTTCCAAGAAAACGAGCCACATATCCACCCGTTGCATTCTCATGCGTACCATAGATGGCGGTTTCTGCTTGTACATTGTTTCGCAATTCCTGGTATTTACTCAACCACGCCGTTTCTGCCTCATAGCGTGTGCGCTCCAACCTTTTCGTCCCTTTCGCACGAAATATTTTAGTGCCATGGGCAGGAATAGTGAACGACACAGGTCCCTTATCCCATAAATAATCTGTCTGGAGGAAGCAATCATATAATTGTACCTGCCCACCCAAGTCTATGGTCTTGAAATCAAACTTCACAGTTTGTGCCTCATCAGAAGGATTGTAAATGGCGAATGCCCTTTCCTTGCCTCCCAGTTTCTTAATGTCTTTCACAAGTATATAGCACTCTCCTATCTTGTCGGCTACGTATGCCTGCAAGTGAAGTGGATCTTGATTGAGTGCAATGAGGTCAGCGTTGGTCAACAGTTTCAAAGTCTCTGGTTTGATATTTGACATGTCGCAACCGATAAGTAACGGTGAATCCATGATGCACCACATGCCAAAGTGAGTCTCATCTTCTATCTGTGACATTGAGCGTCCCACCTCCAACATATCCATGTCATTATAATGACCATCGTGACAATAAGCCGAGAGATAGAGGTTTTCAGCCAAGATACCTTTCACCGAACGCCATGCGTTGTAGATGTCGCCCGTTGTTCGCCACGAGTCAGCCACATCAGCTCCCCAAGTACCAGGAAAAGCCCATCTACACATATTGTAAACCACGTCTTTCTTTCCGCAATTCTTGATGGCATTGGAAATTTTGGTATATTGCTGTCGCTCATCCAATCCCATGTGGTTGCCACCACAATAATCCACTTTGATAAAATCAAAGTCCCAATCACGGAAATAGAGTTGGCAGTCTTGCTCTTCATGTCCCGCAAATCCTACACCCATTCCCCATGCGTGTTTATTACCAGATCCACAAGTATTGTCGCCAGCATCACTGTAGATTCCAGCCTTCAAACCCAACGAATGAATATAATCCACCAAGGCTCGCATACCATGAGGAAAAAGTTTCATGTTCAAGCGCAAATGTCCATCCTCACCACGACCATCCCAATAGCCATCATCAATGTTTACATATTGATAGCCAGCCTTCTGCAAGCCTGTTTGGTGCATGGCATCTGCTTGTTGCTTGATTAAGTCCTCATTGATGTTGAGGGCAAAGGTATTCCAAGAACTCCATCCCATTGTAGGGGTACGCTGTGCCACTGCCGTGTAGGCAATGATCAAGAATGAAATAACTAATAGTTTTCTCATAACAGTTAATATTTTCAATTATCATCTATGTTGCAAAAATATCGTTTTTTTCCTTATCTTCCAAATATACTCAATCGAAATGATAAGTTGCTATCCTTTCATAACATAAATTGTATAGCACCGTTGATAAAATAATCCTTTGTTTTATTTTTATAAAACATCTAAATCATTATTGATTAAGATGTAGGAAACAATAAGAAAAGTTTAATCTGCGACACGGATTAATAAAACTGTGACGTAGTTTTATTAATCTACGTCATAGTTTATTAAATCTACGACACGGATTTAAGAATTCAAATAACCATACCACCTTTTTCATTCATCTTTGACAATAAAAAAAGTGGAAATGCACAAAGAACATTTCCACCTTATATAAATGTGTGATTAATACTCACACTATCGAATTAGTCGAGCTGAGCGAGCTTGTTGTCAGAACCGAGCACGTCGATGATCTTGTGCTTGTACATCTTCTCCATTTCGTCACGAGCAGGACCGCAGAACTTACGTGGGTCGAACTCACCTGGCTTCTCAACGAGCGTCTTACGAACGGCTGCGGTGAAGGCAAGACGAGAGTCAGAGTCGATGTTAATCTTGCAAACGGCACTCTTGGAAGCCTTGCGAAGTTGCTCTTCTGGAATACCTACTGCATCTGGCAACTTGCCACCGTATTTGTTGATGATATCAACATACTCTTGTGGAACAGAAGAACTACCGTGGAGCACGATGGGGAATCCTGGCAATTTCACCATGATAGCGTCGAGCACATCGAATGCCAATGGAGGAGGAACGAGTTTACCAGTCTTCGGGTCACGTGTACACTGCTCTGGAGTGAACTTGTAAGCACCGTGAGAAGTACCGATAGAGATAGCCAATGAGTCAACACCCGTGCGGCTAACGAAGTCGATTACTTCCTCAGGTTTTGTATAGTGAGACTCAGCTGCAACCACCTCGTCTTCAACACCTGCCAACACACCTAACTCACCTTCAACGGTAACGTCGAATTGATGTGCATATTCTACCACCTTCTTGGTCAATGCAATGTTCTCCTCGTATGGAAGGGCAGAACCGTCGATCATCACAGAAGAGAAGCCATAGTCGATACAGCTCTTGCAAGTCTCGAAGCTGTCACCGTGGTCAAGGTGAAGAGAGATTTCTGGATGTTTGCAACCCAATTCCTTGGCATATTCCACAGCACCCTGAGCCATATAGCGCAGCAAGGTAGCGTTGGCATAGTTACGAGCACCCTTAGAAACCTGAAGAATCACAGGACTCTTGAGGTCAGAAGAAGCCTTGATAATAGCTTGCAACTGTTCCATGTTGTTAAAGTTGAAAGCGGGAATAGCATAACCGCCGTTGATAGCACGTGCGAACATCTCACGAGTGTTCACCAAGCCTAATGATTTGTAATCTACCATAATTATATGTTATTTTAAAATAATGAATATCAATGTTATCTTGCAGATTGCAAAATTAACATTTTAATTTGGCAACACAAAACGATACAACATTTTTTAATGCAGAAACTCATGAAATATTGTTAATATATAAACCTTTCTCACACATCATCCTCCAATTTGTCAACTTCATTTGTCATTTTTCTATAGAATTATCGCAAGGATTTTATATAAATGAAATTGTTGACTAAAATTTGTATATATCGTATATATAATTTATCTTTGTGACAAAATTCTAAGAATGATGGAAACAACAGGAAGAAAAACACCAAAGCCCGCCATGCGTCGCAAAGTCATAGATATCAAGCCCGCCACATTCCGTGGTCTGTCTGTCATTGCCGCCAGTCGAGGAACAAATCTAAAGCATTTCATTGAGAGCAGCCTTGACGAGATTGTTGAAGCATACGATGATGCTGCCGTTTACAAGTATCTTCAACAGACGGATCCAGAAGGTATGGAGATGCTAAGCGAGGAAGAACAAGCTGCCTTTGAAAAGAAATATGGTCTATGAAGGTAAAGATTTCCAAAAGTTTTTCCAAAGTTATTGCCAAACTATCAGGGAAACAGCTTGAAAGTGTTCTCAATGTCATCAAGGAAGTGAAAGTTGCCCAAAACATTGAAGATATAACCAATTGTTCTAAACTTGTCGGTTATCATGCCGTCTATCGCATCCGAATCGGAAGTTACAGGGCTTTCTTTACGTTCCACATTGAGATTGTCGACGATGTAGTTAAGTTTCAGTATTTAGTGTCAAGAGGACAGGCTTACACGAAGAAAGTATAGAAGGAGTTGAAAAGGCTCGATGATTGAATTGTCTCTTTAGACGATTATATCATAAAGATGAATAGAAATGTATGGAAATAAAAAAACGGCACTTTTGAAGAGGGCACTGAAAAAGTCCTCAAGATAGGAAGACTTCTCGATTATTAACAAAAAAGCAGATTGCACATAGCCGTTACACACGGATTAGCAATCTGCTTTTCATTATGCCCTTTTATGCCCTTTCATG
>Ga0310694_10001852_pt1 | contig 22892 bp, 22 predicted proteins | sample 174DNAGHGhighgp2_FD_203884 | JGI IMG/M metagenome (GOLD analysis project Ga0310694, IMG submission 203884) | Sheep rumen microbial communities from Palmerston North, Manawatu-Wanganui, New Zealand - 1742 DNA GHGhigh gp2 (v2) (version 2) | ecosystem: Host-associated > Mammals > Digestive system... | reverse complement strand
TACGACGTTCCTCACCTTATTAATATATTAAAGGGACTGCACCAGCGTTATCCGTGGCTGAAAATCATCCTCGAGCCCGGCAGCGCCTTCGCCTGGCAGACGGGGCCGCTGGTGAGCCATGTGGTCGATGTGGTGGAGGACAAGGGAATTCGTACGGCTATCCTCGATGTCAGTTTTACCTGCCACATGCCCGATTGTCTGGAAATGCCGTATTATCCCGATGTCCGCGGAGCTGAGCACGTTGACCATTCACCATTGACCATTGACCATTCTGCTGCGCAAAAGAAGGCGGATGTAAATAATGTTCAATGTTCAATGTTCAATGATCAATGGCTCTACAGATTAGGTGGTAACAGTTGCCTGAGTGGCGACTTTATGGGACTATGGCGCTTTGACCACGAACTGCAGGTCGGCGAGGAGGTGATTTTCGAAGATATGATTCATTACACGACTGTGAAGACAAACACCTTCAATGGTATCTCTCATCCCGCCATCGGTATGCTTCATGAGAATGGAAAACTCGAAATTCTGCGCCAATTCGGCTATGAAGATTACCGAAACAGGATGGATTAGCAGTTTTTTTTGAAAAAAATCGATAAAAGTTTTGGCGGTTCGGAAAAAAGTAGTACCTTTGCATCCGCAATCGAGAGAGGTTGCCTAAGACAAGCGGAATTCATGAGCCAGTGAGCGTAAAAAGTGATACATTACTTTATGCCGAGCGAAGCCATGAAAACCGACTTTTCGGAGAAAAGGCGGAAATAGCTCAGTTGGTAGAGCACAACCTTGCCAAGGTTGGGGTCGCGGGTCCGAGTCCCGTTTTCCGCTCAACATGTTGAAACAAAAAGAGAGATTCAGCAGTGGTGTTGAATCGTAAATGCCCAGGTGGCGGAATTGGTAGACGCGCACGTTTCAGGTGCGTGTGCCGCGAGGCGTGCAGGTTCGAGTCCTGTTCTGGGCACTCTTTTTGTCAATATGGTTTTGTGTTGGAGAGGTGGCGGAATTGGTAGACGCGCTACTTTGAGGGGGTAGTGTCAATTGCGACGTGGGAGTTCGAGTCTCCTCCTCTTCACCATTATTTTTCTTGACCTTTCGCGGAAATAGCTCAGTTGGTAGAGCACAACCTTGCCAAGGTTGGGGTCGCGGGTCCGAGTCCCGTTTTCCGCTCTTTTTATACTACACAGAAAAACCAAACCATTCTAATGAATTTATATTTGAGGTATTTTGACAAGGAGACACTTGTCACTTCTATAGACGAAGCCATCAACTTCTTAGCCGGTATTGACGAGATAGGCATGAACCCGATGCTGGAAGCCGATATTCGTGAGTACGTCAACAGTGATGTCTTCTATCCGAAACGCTATAAGGTCCGTCCGCGCGTCTATTTTATTATCATTAAGACTGAGGCTCAGACCATGCAGGACTTCAAGGACAAGAAGGCCGTTCGCCCTGCCGCAGTGGCAAAAGAGCGTAACGCCTCGCCAGTTGTGATGAAACTGAACGAGAACCGCTTCGGCTGGTATGAGTGTACGATGGACTTCAAGCGCGTTCTGATGGTGCCGGGTACCGGGAAGTTCCAGTACCGCGATACACGTTTTGTCGTCCAGCTCAAGGGAAATTCCGGTATCGACTGCTATAACCGCATTGTCGAGCACCTCCGGGAGCGTGTCGACGAGCGTAGCCAGTTCCCCTCGGCCAAGGGTAAGAATTTCCATTTCACCTATTTAGGACAGTGTAAGTGACGGGATGCCGATATGAACAAGGTGATGCTTATTGGTAATGTCGGTGCAGAACCCGAGGTTCGCTATGTAGACCAGGGCGTGGCCGTGGCGCGGTTGCGTCTGGCAACGTCGGAACGGGGCTACACGCTGCCTAACGGCACGCAGGTGCCCGAGCGCACGGACTGGCACAACGTTATCCTCTGGCGGCGATTGGCCGAGGTGGTGGAGAAGTATGTCCACAAGGGAGACAAACTGTATATTGAAGGTCGTCTGCGCTATACCACCTACGACGACAAGCAGGGACAGCGTCGCCAGCAGACTGAGATATGGGCTGAGAACATGGAGATGCTGACTCCGAAACAAGCGACGACAGCTGATGGACCTGGTGCAGATTCTTAATGAGGTTCATTGGATGGCGCCCTCCTGGGGAGCTATCGTTGCAGGGGTCATGGCATGTCTGCTGTTACTGGCATCGGGCTTTGCCTCAGGCTCGGAGATTGCTTTCTTCTCGCTGTCGCCTTCAGACTTGAATGAGTTGGACGATGACGATGACGACGACCATAAGATCATGGCCCTCAGGGCTGACTCTGAGCGCACGTTGGCAACCATCCTGATTACCAACAACCTGGTGAACGTCACCATCATCATGCTATGCAATTACTTCTTCGCCCACACACTTAGTTTTGGCAATGCCTATTGGCTGGAGTTTATCTGCATCACAATCCTGCTGACATTCCTGCTGCTGCTTTTCGGCGAAATCATGCCCAAGGTATACAGCGGTCAGCACGCATTGGCCTACTGCCGCCGTTCGGCCGACACCATCTATCTTCTGAGCCGTGTGTTCCGTCCGCTGGCCAACATCCTTATACGTTCAGGCGCACTTGCCGGTAAGGTTGTGCAGCACGAGAACCACGTCCTTAGCGTTGACGATTTGGAGCAGGCCCTGGAACTGACGGACAAGAAAGAACTGAAGGACGAACAGAATATGCTGGAAGGCATCGTGCGCTTCGGCGACGAGACGGCGAAGGAGATTATGACCAGTCGTCAGGATGTTGTTGACCTGGACTTCCGCTCCTCTTTCGCAGAGGTGCTCCAGTGTATCATAGAGAATAATTACTCGCGTATTCCTGTCTATCAGGACTCTATTGATAACGTGCGCGGCATCCTGTACATTAAAGATCTGCTGCCTCACCTGTCGAAGCCAGCCACTTTTCGCTGGCAGTCGCTGATTCGTCCACCGTATTTTGTGCCTGAGACGAAGAAGATTGACGACCTGCTGCGTGAGTTCCAGGAAAACAAGGTGCATATTGCTATCGTCGTCGACGAGTTTGGCGGTACGAGTGGCATTGTAACGCTGGAGGATATCTTAGAGGAAATCGTCGGCGAAATCAACGACGAGTATGACGAGGAAGAGAAGAACTACGTGCGTATCAACGCGAATACCTATGTCTTTGAGGGTAAGACGTTGTTGGCCGATCTTTATAAGATATTGGACATCGACGACGAGACCTTTGCCGACGTTGAGGGTGACGCCGATACCATTGCCGGTCTGCTGTTAGAGATAAAGGGTGACTTCCCTCAGCTGCACGAGCGCATAGACTACGCGAACTTTACCTTCGAGATTCAGGAAGTAGAAGAACACCGTATTGCCAAGGTGAAGATTGTCGTTCACGAGTCTGCAGACGACTTACCATCCTAAGTTGGCCAGCCCGGCGGCACCATACCATGCCGTTTGCTTGATGTCTGCGTTGTAATTCCGGTATTTTGAGTTTTTGTTAGAGCTCTGCGGCACGAACATACTGACACCTCCGTAGCGCTCTTCGCTCATTTGGAAGTCGCTATAGTTGATTTGCCAAGCAGTATTCGTCATCCATTTTGCGGCCATCTTCTTGTAGACGACGGTCTCGTCAAGAATCTGTTTCCATGCAGCGTATGCCTCTGAGGATGCGAATCGGAGGACGAAGTCGTTGGCATCGTGAAAGAGTGGGGAGTAATAGTAATGTATAAGCCCCTCGGTATTAGGGTATGCCGTCAGGCTCAGCGTGTCTTTCATTGACAGCAGCACTTGACGCGTGGCGTCGGCCAGTACCGCCATGTTGCTCGTCTTGACGGCTGACAGTGGCACACGCAATCCACCGCCGAGGGGGAGCTCGTAATAGCGGTCGATAATGGCGGTATAGAAGGAGTCGGGCTCAAACAATGCCGGAACGACTGTCGTATAGGGGGCTCCGACGCCGGGAATCTCTGCCGGCGATCCGATGATGTAGTCGGCCACGTCGCGCAGGGCATACAGCGTCTCCAGACATTGGAAGTTGCAACAGTCGGCAAAGATGTATTTCAGGTGTGGAACCTGTTTGAGAACCTGAGCCAGCGAGTAGATGTTAATCCACGAAGCACGGGCGCCAACGTCTACTCCGTTGTCCAGACCATAGGCTTTTCGCCGCCCTTGTGCAGAGGCTGCTGTCTTTGTGCTGACCGAGTCCTCTATCACCCATCCGGATGCGTGTCCCCACAGCACGAGGCCGTAATCGTTGTTGCGTGACGGGTATTTGCGGAAGGCATAGTTGATGACACTCAGCATGACGCCTGGGTCACTGCTGCAGGTGTCGCGCTTGCTGATGCCCATGTCGCGGAGTGACACGGAGTCTTTCAGGAAACCATTGCTGACACGGGCCAGATAGGGAATGTGGCTGCTCCTGTCGTCGACGTAAACCAGCAGGCAATCGTTGTTCTTGTCTGTCTTGGCCAGCAGCATCTCGTTTAAGTCGTCTTCCGCACCCTCCGAAAGGTTGTTTTCCGCCGACATATAGACTAACACCGTACGGGCAGACTGTGTCACCCCTTCCGGCTCGTCGTGATGGTGACAGGCCGTCAGCAGAACGGTTACAGTCAGGGCGTATATCAATAAAAACCTTGTCATATTAATATTTTTCGGCAAAGTTACGCTTTTTTGCTCAAATTGCAGTATCTTTGCACCCTAAATTTAAGGAATATAATGAAAAAATATATTTGTATGACCCTCTTGGCAGTCTGTTGCTGTCTTCAGACCCTGGCTCAGGATGACAACCCTTACCTTCAGTGTGAGGACACTTGCGTCCACGTCCATGGCATCGATTTGTCCCACTATCAGGGTCAGGTCTTCTGGGAGACCGTCGGTGAGAATACGAAGATGGCATACGTCTACCTGAAGGCCACGGAGGGTGGCGACCGCATTGACAGCTATTTTGAACGCAATATTGAGTTGGCACACCGTTACGGTCTGAAGGTCGGCTCCTATCATTTCTTTCGTCCGAAGACACCGCTGCAGCGTCAGCTGCAGAACTTCAGAACCCAGTGTCTTCCCGGCGAGCAGGACCTAATCCCAATGATTGACGTCGAGAGCGACGGCGGCTTGCCAACGGAGCAGTTCTGCGACTCGTTGCTGACGTTCCTGAAGATGGTCGAGGAAAGCTATCGTCAAAAGCCGCTGGTATATACCTTCCGTAACTTCTACAACAAGCATTTGGTTGGTCGTCTTGACGACTATAAGCTGATGATTGCCATGTATACGCAGGACGAACCGGTGTTGGCAGACGAGCGCGACATCACCATGTGGCAGTACACCAGCAAGGGGCGCATCGTCGGCATCAACGGCTACGTTGACAAGTCGCGCTTCATGGGGCGTCACGGGTTGCGTGAGATACGGTATAGACATTGAAGATTGAAGATTGAAGATTGAAGATTGAAGATTGAAAAATAAAAAGATAGAACAATGATTATTAAGTGTCCTGAGTGTGGTCATCAGGTGAGCGACCGTGCCAAAGTATGCCCTTCGTGTGGCATTGATATAGCGGGTAAGGTGACCCGCTGTCCTGATTGTGGTGAAATCATTTTCAAGGACGAGGCTGAGTGTCCCAACTGCCATTGCCCTATTAATCTTGACGCCCTTCCTCCTGTTGAGGAGACGCGGGAAATGGTTGCGCCCACTGTTCCCCAGCCGGAGCCCGATGTTCCTGTCGCTGCCAAGCCCGTCAAGAAGCGCAAGACAGGGCGCATTGTCATTGTTCTCTCTGCCGTCATAGCCTTGATCATCGTTCTCGTCGGTTTTTATTTCTATAAAACCCAGGAGCAGGAAAACGAACTGCGGGCTTATGAGAATGCCTGGCAGAGTGACCAGCCTGCCGTACTGCAGAACTACCTTGACATGTATCTCCAGGCGCCGATGGCTCATCGAGACAGCATAAAGGCGCGCCTGCAGGCGCTTCGGCAGATTGATATTGACTGGGATAATGCCCAACTCTCGGGTTCCAAGGCTGAGATTGAAAAGTACATGAAGCGCCATCCGAACAGTATTCACAATGTTGAGGCGAAACTGCTCATTGACTCCCTTGACTGGGTGGCTGCCTGTATGGATGATACGTCAGAATCCTACCAGACCTATCTCAGTGCTCATTATGACGGAGCCCACTATGACGAGGCGATGAATGCGCTCGACCGCAAACGCGAGGAAGAGGCAGCCCGTCGCCGCCAGGCCATTGAGGACTCGCTCCGCGCGCAGGACTCGGCACGCACGACTGTCTTACTCCTCGATGTGGGAGAGTGAATGGGCAAATGACGTAACGAAATTCGTCAACGTCTCAGAGGGATAGTAGCGGAAGTATTGTGCCGACCGCCTGACGTGCCACAGCATGGCCGAGGGGTTGGAGGTGTGAACGAAGATGTTCTTGCCTTGTGAGAAGTACCATTCTTCCGCGTGTGAATTCTTTAGTTTTAGGATTTTGTGCAACTGCTTTTCCGTGGCAGCGTCGCTCTCGGGTGTCATGAATGGCAATTCCTCTCTCTCCATGTGCATGAGCCTGATGAGAAGCACGCCAGCCAACTGAACCATCGGTTGCAGCTTCAGCCGTTCCGTCCATACCCCGATTCTCTCGAAATCTATCTTGCCGGATTGGTGCCGAAGGAAGATGGCCAGTTCTGCAATGCGTTTGACGGGAATGCCCGCATTCATAATGAAGCGCGCAATACCTAAGAGCATTTGTAGCATCTGTCTCGTTTCCATCGTCGTGTCTTCCTCGTCCAGAATGCTTTGCAGGCGTTTGTTCAGTATGGGGTTTGTCAGATGGTCGGGAGTCAGCATGACATTCTCGTCTTCCGTTTCTTCCGCGTCGGTCGTCCGCCACTCTGCCAGCAGATTCTCAGGTATCTGTACAAAGAACTGTCCTTCGCAGCGGCTGATTCCCCTGCGTATGAGTGATTCCACATCGTGCATCAGCGACAGTTGGTAGAGACGTCGCCATTTCCATGCTGACAGCGGTTCAATTGGTTCCTCTTGGTTGAAGGCTCCAACACGTAACAGACGGAAGAAGTTTCGTTCGATGATGTTCATGAGTATCTTCTAGGGTAACGTACAACAATAGCCAACAGCGCCACGATGCCGATGGCCAACGGGTAGTAGAGATAGGGCAGCAGGCTGATGGGGTTCAGCGACGCCAGGCCGGCAGCCATCAGCAGTTGGGCGCCGTATGGCAACAGTCCTTGCGTGAAACAAGAGAACGTGTCGAGCAGCGAGGCACATTTGCGCGAATCCAGACTGTACTTCTCACTTATCTTGCGGGCAATGCCGCCCACGGTGATGATGGCCACGGTGTTGTTGGCCGTGCAGACGTTGACGATGCTTACCAAGGCAGCAATGGCCAGTTCGGCGCCCCGTTTGCCATGGGTATGGGCTGTCAGCTTCGTGATGATGAAGTCGATGCCGCCGTTGTGCTTGATGACCTCGAGCATACCGCCAGCCAGCATGGTGATGATGATGAGTTCGCCCATGCCGACGATGCCATCGCCCATGGCTCCGAACCATCCGTAGAGGTCGTAGCTGCCCGTGGCTATACCGATGATGCCCGTCAGCACAATGCCCAGTGTCAGAACAGCCATGACATTCATGCCCACAACGGCCGTTAGCAGCACTACCACATAGGGCAGCACCTTCAGCGGCTCTACCGTCTGGACGGCCGTCGGTGCCGTTACGTCTCTGCCCATTGCCACATAGAGCAGTAGTATCAGTAGCGCTGCCGGCACGACGATGAATGCGTTTACGCGGAACTTGTCAGACAGTCGGCAGCCCTGCGTCTGTGTGGCTACGATGGTCGTATCGCTGATGAACGACAGGTTGTCGCCGAAGAAGGCACCGCCCACAACCACCGCCGTCAGCAGTGCCACCGGCATGATTGTCTGCGTCGCCACACCCGCTGCTATTGGTGTCAGCGCCACAATAGTGCCTACGCTCGTGCCTATGGACAGCGAGACGAAACAGGCGGCGATAAACAGTCCCGCCAGCAGCATCTGTGGCGGCAGTAATGCTAGTGTCAGATTCACCGTTGCATCAACGGCCCCCGTCACCTTTGCCGAGTTGGCAAAGGCGCCGGCCAGTACGAAGATCCATATCATCAGCATCATCTGCGGTGTTCCTGCCCCGCGGCTGAACACGTTAATGCGTCGGCGGAGCGGTCCCCGCATCGTTGCTACTGCGTAGATGCCTGATATCAGAAATGCAACAGTAATGGGTACTTTGTAGAAGTCGCGAGCGATAATGCTGGTAACCAAATAGAGTGTGATGAACACCACCAGCGGCGATAATGCCAATAGCCCCTTCTTCATGTATCCTCTTTACAGTGTGACGCCGTTCTTGAAGATGGAGATTTCCTGATAACCGTTCTCCTCGTTGCGGGCGCGCTCGCCGCTGGCTACTGCCAGCACCTTGTCGATGAACTCGGGAACGAGCTCCTGCATGGTACGACCTTCAACAAGCTGTCCTGCGGAGAAGTCTACCCAGCCGGGCTTGTTCTTGGCCAGGGTGGGGTTGGTGGCTATTTTCATCGTCGGGACGAAGGTGCCGAAGGGGGTGCCGCGGCCTGTGGTGAAGAGCACCAGATGACAGCCGCAGGAGGCGAGTGCCGTGGCGGCGACGAGGTCGTTGCCGGGTGCAGAGAGGAGGTTCAGTCCCTTGGCCTGCAGACGGTCGCCGTACTCCATGACGCCCGAGACGGGTGCCTTGCCGCACTTCTGCGTGCAACCGAGGGCCTTGTCCTCGAGGGTGGAGATGCCGCCGGCCTTGTTGCCCGGAGAGGGGTTCTCGCCAACAGGTTCGCCATGCGAAAGGAAGTAGTTCTTGAAGTTATTGATCATGGAGACCGTCTGCTGGAACAGCTCCTCGGTGCGGCAGCGGTTCATGAGGATGGTCTCGGCGCCAAACATCTCGGGTACCTCGGTGAGCACGCTGGTGCCACCCTGAGCCACGAGCCAGTCGCTGAACTCGCCGACCAGGGGGTTCGCGGTGATGCCGCTGAAGCCGTCGCTGCCGCCACACTTCAGGCCGACGCGCAGTTCGCTAACGGGCACCTCCTCGCGGCGGTCTTCCTTAGCGATGGCATAGAGCTCACGCAGTATCTGCATGGCGGCCTCCACCTCATCACCCTCGACACGCTGCGTGACGAGCAGGCGAATGCGCTGTTTGTCGTAGTCGCCGAGCATCGCCATGAAGTCTTCGGGCTGGTTGTTCTCGCAGCCGAGACTGAGTACGAGGACAGCACCGGCATTGGGGTGCAGACAGATGTCGCGCAGCACCTTGCGGGTGTTCTCGTGATCCTCGGAGAGCTGTGAGCAGCCGTAGTTGTGGTGCCAGGCGTGAATGGCATCGATGCCTTGCCCTCCGGTCTCCTGCATGAGCTTGTGGACGAGTCGTTCAGCGATGCCGTTGACGCATCCCACGGTGGGTACAATCCACAGCTCGTTGCGCACACCGACGTCGCCGTTCTTGCGGCGGTAGCCCTTAAAGGTTCGGTTCTCATTCTTGATATTAAGCTCCTCGTTGACAGGGCGATATGTGTACTCAAGAGTGCCTGATAGGTTGGTCTTCAGGTTATCTTCGTTCACCCAGTCGCCGGCTTTCAGGTCCTGACGGGCATGGCCGATGGGATAGCCATACTTAATGATGTCCTCGCCTTCCTTGACATCTTTGATAAGAATCTTGTGTCCGGCAGGTGTGTCTTGGTTCAGAGTCACCTGACGTCCGTCAACTTCGATGATTTCTCCCTTTTGTTTTGGCTGTAGGCAGACGACTACAGAGTCGGCTGGATTGATTTTGAGAAATGTTGCTTGTTCCATGATAGATTAGTGTATTTGTTTTGTCATTTGTTGTTAGCCTTTGAAGGTGCGACGGTAGAACGCGACGTTCTCCTTAGTAAGTATTTCAATGGGCATATAGTTTACGGGGTTCACCTTCTTCTTCAGCACGATGGCCTCAAAAAGAGTCTCAATGCAGGAGTATCCTTGCCGGTAGGCATGTTGGGCAATGAGGAAGGAAATACTGCCGTCCTTGACGCATTCCTCGTTTTTGGGAACCATATCGTAGCCCATAATCTGGATGTCGCGGCGGTTTGAGCGGGAAAGAAACTCGCCGACGAGGTGAGCCTTGGAGTTGAACGTGATGCAATGGTGTACTTGTGGATGCTTGATGAAAAACTGCTCCAGAATGTCGTCGTAGTTTTCCCGTTGTTCGTCGAGAGGCAAATTGACCTCTGTTATTTTAATATTGGGGAAATGGTCGCGCATATAATGGCGGAAGCCTGTCTCGCGGTTTTCCTGCTGTTTTGATGCGACATTGCCATTGCGCATCTGCTTCATAAGCATAATCTCCTTCTCTTTCCATGCGATGAGCATGAGCATACGTGCTGCGAAGTAGCCGCTCTGGAACGAATCCTGGCCGTAGAACGACAATGGCCGTAGATCGGGCATATAGGAATCGAGTAGGATAAAGGGTATCTGCTTCTCGTGTAGCAGGTCGGTGAACTTGCGCGTCACCTCAAGTGTCGACGGTACGATGATGACCCCTGAGGGCGAGTGTTTCATGCAGTCGGCGGTTGCTTCCACGAAAGTCTTTACATCGAAGCGGTTGTAGTAGATGAATTCCACAGAGATACCGAAATCACGGCGATGCTCGCAGGCGGCACGGCAAGCCTCCTCAATCTCCTCCCAGTAGGCTTCAGACTCGTGCTTGGGCAACAGACAGTAAAAGGTGTACGACTTGTTGTAGGCCAATGCCGAGGCATACATGTTTGGTTTGTAGTCCATCTCCTTCAGGGCTTTGTTTACCTTGTCGAGGGCCTTCTTCGACACATTGGGACGATTGTGGAGCACACGATCGACAGTGCCTACACTAACGCCTGCGCGTTCTGCGATGTCTTTTATCCTTATGTTTTCTTTTGCCATTGATACTTATAGTATGAAAGAATGATGCAAAGGTAAGGAAAATCTTTGATACCGCCAAATTTCCTGTTCACGAAATCGGTTACGGAAGATTTTTACAGCTTTTTTTTGGTAGATTGAAAAAAACGCTGTATCTTTGTCGCTGCAAAAAAGAAAACAAGATTCTATTCAAACTAAAACAAACAAACAATGGCAAAAATCGTAACATTGGGCGAGATTATGCTTCGCCTGTCTCCGCAAGGAAACGACCGTTTCATTCAGAGTGAATCATTTCGCATTATTCCCGGCGGTGGTGAGGCAAACGTCGCCATCTCAGTGGCTAACTATGGCCACGAGGCCTACTTCGTCTCAAAGCTGCCTAAGCATGAGATTGGCCAGATTGCCGTCAACGCCATGCGTCGCTATGGCGTGAATACCGACTTCATTGCCCGTGGTGGTGATCGCGTCGGTCTGTACTATGCTGAGACGGGTGCATCGATGCGTCCCTCAAAAGTGATCTATGACCGTGCTCACAGTGCCATCGCGGAAGCTGACCCCAAGGACTTCGATTTCGATAAGATTATGGAGGGTGCCGCCTGGTTCCACTGGAGTGGTATTACTCCCGCTATCAGTGATAAGGCTGCCGAGTTGACGAAACTGGCCTGTGAGGCTGCTAAGCGTCACGGCGTCACCGTCTCCGTCGACCTGAATTTCCGTAAGAAGTTGTGGACTTCGGAGAAGGCTATCAGCATTATGCGCCCGCTGATGCAGTATGTCGATGTGTGCATCGGCAACGAGGAGGATGCAGAACTCTGTCTCGGCTTTAAGCCCGATGCTGACGTGGAGGGTGGACAGACTGATGCCGCCGGCTATGAGGGCATCTTCAAGCAGATGATGAAGGAATTCGGGTTCAAGTATGTGGTTTCTACGCTCCGCGAGAGCTATAGCGCCACGTTCAACGGCTGGAAAGCCCTTATCTATGATGGAAAGGAGTTCTACCAGTCGAAGCGTTACGAAATCAATCCTATCATCGACCGCGTAGGTGGTGGCGATTCGTTCTCGGGCGGACTGATTCATGGTCTGCTGACGAAGCCGACTCAGGGTGAGGCTCTGGAGTTCGCTGTCGCAGCTTCGGCTTTGAAGCATACCATCAATGGTGACTTTAATCTTGTGAGTGTTGACGAAGTAGAATCACTGGCCGGAGGTAACGCCAACGGTCGTGTACAGCGCTAAGAATAATGGCAAAGTTTGATAAGATAGCCGTACTGAAGAAAATCGGCGATACGGGTATGGTCCCCGTATTCTACAACAAAGACCTTGATATCTGTAAGAACGTGGTGAAAGCCTGCTATGAGGGAGGCGTCCGTGCGTTTGAGTTTACTAATCGTGGCGACTTCGCCCAGGAAGTTTTTGGCGAACTGGTGAAGTGGGCTGACAAAGAGTGTCCTGAACTGGCACTTGGCATTGGTAGCGTCGTCGACGCTCCCACGGCTGCCCTCTACATCCAGCTGGGTGCCTGCTTTGTCGTAGGTCCGCTGTTCAACCCCGACATCGCGCCTGTTTGCAACCGTCGCCTTGTTCCCTACTGCCCTGGTTGTATGACTGTCAGCGAGATAGGAAAGGCTCAGGAGCTGGGCTGCGACCTGACGAAGGTCTTCCCCGGTGATGTCGTAGGCCCGAACATGGTGAAAGGTCTGAAGGCTCCGATGCCTTGGTCGAAGATTATGGTTACCGGCGGCGTTGCCCCCGAGGAGGAGAACCTGCAGAAGTGGTTCAAGGCTGGTGTCTTCTGCGTCGGCATGGGCTCGAAGCTCTTCCCCTCTGACAAGGTGAAGGCTGGCGACTGGCAGTATGTCACCGACAAGTGCAAGGAGGCGCTTGGATATGTGGCAAAGGCACGCGCTTAAGCTTGCAGCAATAATACTTGTTATTTCAGCTTGTTCACCCTCTGATAGGCAGCAGGTGGACAAGCTGAATTCACTTTCCTACGCCTATCATTACCGAAATATTGACTCCACGGAGTACTACGCTCGCGAGGCTCTTCACTTATCGGACAATGACGACGCTAAGGCAGAAGCCATGAATAATCTGGCCTTCGTCAGCATGGTCCGTATGAAATATGATTGCGCACAAAGACAGCTTGACTCCGTCAGTCAACTCACCGACAATCAGATAGAACTTCTCATTGCAGACGTGCAGCAGATGCGTTTGTGTCAGCGCCGATCGCGGAACCGCGAGTTTTATGATTATCGCGAACGAGCCCTTAGGGCACAGGCCCGCATCTATGAGGACCGTGCGACATTATCCGCTAGACAACAGCGCCGTCTGGTGTATGCTGAGAGTGAGTTGGCCATCGTCACTTCCACCTATTATTATTATGTCGGTCTGGAACGGCAGTCCAGTGAGTCGTTGCTGGCTTTTAATCCTGATGTGGTGCAAAGCGACACCGCACAATATCTGAATTATCTGTATAATATCGGAGCTGGCGGAATCTTAACCGAAGGGACACGGAAAGACGTCTGTCAGCAGGAGTTCGACTATCTGCTACGCTGCTTCCAGATAGCCAGTATTCACGGCTATCCATACTACGCAGCCAACGCCTTGGAAGCGATGGCCGAACATCTGGCCGACGATGAAAGTCGGCGGTGGCTTATTGACAACAACTTTGCCGGTATGGCATTGGTCAATCCCGAAGGTGTCGGTGAGGACGAGTTGCCGTTGTGGCTCGCAGACAATGCGCTGGCTACGTTTCGTGAGTACGGCGATGTCTATCAAATAGCGGGAGCTTACCGTACACTGGCTTCCTGCTATAGGGCACTGGGCGATTATGAGTCGGCCTTGTTCAACCTGGAACAGGCACTGTCTGATTCAACCATCATGCAGGCACCAGATCTCGTGGCAAGTATCTACGAACAGTTGAGTGTTGCCTATGCTGCGGTTAACGACAAGCCTGCCAGCGACAATTATAGAAATCTCTATCTGGACTTGCAGGAACAGACAAGACAGGATCGGCAGCTTGAAGCTCGAGCAAGTCAGTACGATCGTATTGTAAGTCAGTTGAACTGGATTCTGTTGACAGTTTTGGCTGCTATTATCCTGCTGCTATTCTTACTCTGGCTCTTCAACCATTTGAACAAGAAACAGCGGTCGGACGACCATCTCGACGACTTGCTCGAAGAAAAACGCGAGGAGTTGGCGATGAAACAGTTGCATGTAGAAAAGTCTAAGCGTGTCAATCTGGAACAGCGCGCCAAAATGTCACTTGTCAACAGCATCACGCCACTTATAGACCGGATGCTTCACGAAGTGGGACGATTAGACGATTCGAATTCTTCGGAGAGGTTAGACTACATCCGCGAGTTGACGGAGAAAATTGAGGAAGACAATACTTTGCTGACGCAGTGGATAGAGTTGCGCCAAGGCGAGGTAAGCCTGCACATAGAGAGTTTCCCCTTACAAACGGTGTTCGACATCGTGGCACGCAGCAAGCGTAGTTTCATGCTCAAAGAGCTGTCGCTCGACGTCCAGCCTACCGAAGCCGTTGTCAAGGCCGACCGCATACTGACGCTCTTCATGCTGAATACCTTGGCCGATAACGCCCGTAAGTTTACCGCCAACGGTGGACAGGTGAACATTGCCGCTATCGAGACGGATGATTACGTGGAAGTATCTGTCAGTGATACTGGTGTTGGCATGGATGAGTCACAGTTGGCTCACGTCTTTGACCACAATGTGGAGGGCGGTCATGGCTTCGGTCTGCTTAACTGTAAGGGAATTATAGATAAATACAGGAAACTAAGTCGGATCTTTGCCGTCTGTACGCTTGAGGCAGAAAGTTGCAAGGATAAGGGAAGCCGCTTCTTCTTCCGTTTGCCAAAGGGCAGACTGTTGGCTTTGATGTTATCGCTGCTTTCCATGGCCAGTCCTGCAGCGACAAGCGGTTCGACTCCCCAGGAACGAGCCGCCGTTTTCGCCGACTCAGCCTATTTCTCGAATGTTAACGGTTCCTACGAGCAGGCATTGCGCTTTGCGGATAGCTGCCGTCAGTGTCTGAACGAGCATTACCTCCAACAAAAACCGAAGGGTAGGGTGCTGATGCTGAGACAGGGTGACACTGCCGTTACGCCGCCAGAGATAGAGTGGCTGCACGAAGGGGTAGATGTCAACTACAATATCATCCTTGACATTCGCAATGAAAGTGCTGTAGCTGCTTTAGCTCTCCATGAGTGGCAGTTGTACCAATATAACAATCGTATCTACACACAGCTCTTTAAGGAATTGTCAGCCGACACGAGTTTGTCAGATTACTGCCGTACTATGCAACAGTCGCAGACGAACAAGAGGATTGCCCTCATCCTATTAATCCTTGTACTCATCGCGATACCGCCGGCATATTACTTCCTTTATCTGCGTCATCGTCTCTATGAGCGTTATATGGCTGAGCGACAGCAGCGTGACCATGTGGAGGCTGTTGAGGACGAGATTCGTAAGGCGGAGTTGGAACAGGCAAACCTACATGTCGCAAATGCTGTGCTTGACAACTGTTTCTCGGCACTGAAGCATGAAACGATGTATTACCCCTCGCGTATACGACAGCTTGTCGATCAGGGGGACTATAGTGCGTTGCCTGAGGTGACGGCATATTATCGTGAACTCTATGGCTTACTCAGTGGACAGGCCATGTCGCAGACGGAACGCACGAAATTGCAGTTAAGACACCTTGAGCATGATATCTTAGGCGACGAAGTGCTCATAAAATACCTTTTCGATTTGCTAAAACGTCTCTCGGGGCAGAAGCATCTCAACCTGACCTACCAGCGTCGTGACGAACGGTATGTAGAGGTAAACTTTAACTTCCCGACCGTCTCTCCTTCATCGAACTCTTCTGCCATTGACTACTTACTCTGTCGGCAGATTGTACGAGATCACGGCGAGGCCAGTCATCGTAGAGGCTGTAGCATCAGGGAGGAATGCGATAATGGAGAAACAAAAATGATAATTATACTACCTGCTTATGGAAAACTTTAAAATCATCATTGTTGAGGATGTTCCTTTGGAAATGAAAGGGACGCTGGGCATCATACGTAATGACATCCCAGAGGCTGAAGTTATCGGTACCGCAACCAACGAGGCAGAATACTGGAAAGTACTGAAACAGGGACTGCCAGACTTGTTGCTGCTCGACTTGGGACTGGGAGGCTCAACAACCATTGGCGTGGAATTGTGTCGCTCTACCAAGGAGATGTATCCTCAGGTGAAAGTGCTCATCTTTACAGGTGAGATACTCAATGAGAAACTATGGGTAGATGTGCTGGATGTGGGGGCCGACGGTATCATCCTCAAGACTGGGGAGCTGCTGACACGCCACGATGTCCAAAGCGTCATGGACGGCAAACAACTGGTTTTCAACGAGCCTATATTGCGTAAGATTGTCGAGCGTTTCAAACGTGCAGTCAATGCTCAGTTGGCCAAACAGGAGGCTTTGGTAAACTATGAGATTGATGAGTACGACGAACGTTTCCTTCGCCATTTGGCGCTGGGCTATACAAAAGAACAAATTACCGGCTTGCGCGGTATGCCCTTTGGCGTTAAGAGTTTGGAGAAACGACAGTCGGAACTGATGAAGAAGCTCTTTCCCGACAGTATGACAGGCATCAATGCCACACGTCTTGTCGTGCGGGCACTGGAGTTGCATATCCTCGATATTGACAATCTTGAACCAGATGATGAGTAACGTGAGATTTGCGAATTGAGAGTGAAACGGGTACTTTTGTATACAGTGGTGACACTATGCGTGGCTGAGGCTGTGCTTATGCTTGTGTCGTGGCTATTATCGGCTTCGATGACTGATGGTGTGCGCTCGCTCCTTTCCAGCGAGGGTGTTCGTTGGTTCTTGGGGTCGTTTTCATCGATGTTGGCCAAACCATGGCTTGTCTGGCTGTTGCTGTTGGCCATGGGGGCAGGTTGTGTATGGAAAAGCGGTCTACTGCGTGTGCATCTGAAAGAATACCGTCAGCGTGTGGCTTTTCGCTTCGTCGTAGCATTGCTGTTGTTTTTTGCCGCTGCCATAGTTTGCCTGACAGCTATTCCCCATGCGGTCCTTCTGTCTGCAACAGGCCATTTGTTTCCGTCAGCATTCAGCCATGCTCTCGTTCCGTTACTTGCTTTTGCTGCAGTCCTGTCATCGGCATCGTTTGGCTTGATGTCAGGCCGTTACCACGGTATGTCTGACGTCATCGATTCTTTCTGTTTCGGTATTGCCAAGGCTGCGCCCTTGTTCGTACTCTACGTCATGTTCCTCCAATTCTATGAGTCGCTGCGTTTTGTTTTCTTATAACCTTCTCTGTTTTCAAATGGTCGCAGTTTTATTTTTATATTTTTTCTGAAATTATACAAATTGTTCCGATTTTTTTGATTACCTTTGCAGGCAAATTTGCTAGTAATTGTTATAACATTATATATTTTTATGAATTTCACTTTGTTAATTACCGTCTTGCTGACGGCTGTAACATTGGTGGCGGGAGCTTACGTTGTTGCTAAGCTGATAGGTCCGCGCTCATACGCAAAGGTGAAAGGCGAGCCCTACGAGTGTGGTATTCCCACTCATGGCACGTCATGGCTACCTATTTCGGTGGGCTTCTACCTGTTCGCCATCCTATTCCTGATGTTCGACGTGGAGACAGTGTTCTTGTACCCGTGGGCAGTCGTGGTGAAGGACTTCGGAACGATGGCTTTGCTGTCGGTAGGGTTCTTCCTTGTAGTATTGGTTTTAGGCTTGGCTTATGCTTGGCGGAAAGGAGCGTTGGAATGGAAATGAAACCGAAGATCAAATCGATTCCCTACGAGGAGTGGAACGATAACGAATCGTTAGAGAGAATTGTGGATGAGTTGCATGAGGGTGGTGTCAATGTTATCACCGGCTCTCTGGACAAGCTCATCAACTGGGGACGTGCCAACTCGTTGTGGTCACTGACCTTTGCAACTTCATGTTGTGGCATTGAGTTCATGGCTTGCGGTTGTTCGCGCTACGACTTCGCTCGTTTCGGCTTTGAGGTGACACGTAACTCTCCCCGTCAGGCCGACCTCATCATGTGTGCAGGTACTATTACCCACAAAATGGCCCCGGCGCTGAAGCGCTTGTACGACGAGATGGCTGAGCCGAAGTACGTCATTGCCGTTGGTGGCTGTGCCATCAGTGGCGGTCCTTTTAAGTCGAGCTACCATGTGGTGAAAGGCATCGAGGAGATTGTGCCCGTTGATGTGTTTATCCCTGGCTGCCCTCCGCGTCCTGAAGCAATCATGTATGGCATGATGCAGTTGCAGCGTAAGGTGAAGATTGAAAAATTCTTCGGCGGAGCCAACCATAAGCAGACGGCCGAGGAGGCTGCTCTGGGCGTGTCGAACGAGGAGCTGACGTTCCGCGAGAAGCATGGCGACCACCGCCGTGAACCCATCGTGGTGACGGATGTTCCCAAGGAGTTTGTAGAAGAGTTAAAGTCTGTTGCGGCTGAGTCGCAGCAAACAGTAAAAGAGGAGGACAAGGCATGAAGTTAGATTTCTTATCATTCGATTTCGACAAGTTCGCACAGGAGATGCAGAACTTGAAGGACAAGAAGCACTTCGACTATCTTGTCACCATCGTCGGCGAGGACTTCGGAGAAGAGGGCCTCGGCTGTATCTATATTCTTGAGAATACTGATAGTCATGAGCGTTGCAGCGTGAAGATGTTGGCCAAAACACAGGTGTGCGGCGACGGTATGTCGAGCAACGGCACCGGCGAGACCGATGGTCAGCTGATTCCCTATATCCCTACCGTCTCCAACATTTGGCGCGTAGCCGACCTGTTGGAGCGTGAGGTGTACGACTTCTATGGCATCGTGTTCCTGGGACATCCCGACATGCGTCGCCTGTTCCTGCGTAGCGACTTCAAGGGCTATCCCTTCCGTAAGGATTGGCAGTTCAATGACAGCTATACGCTGGAGGACGACGTGGAGCCCGACTATGGTTTGGAGTACTATCTGGACAAGGATGGTAATTTGCAGGTGAAACAGAACAAGCTTTTCACAGCTGATGACTATGTGATTAACATTGGCCCGCAGCACCCGTCAACCCATGGTGTGCTCCGCTTGCAGACGGTGCTCGACGGCGAGGTTGTGAAGCGCGTTTATCCGCACCTTGGCTATATCCATCGCGGTATTGAGAAGATGTGCGAGACGATGACCTATCCCCAGACGCTGGCACTGACAGACCGTCTGAACTACCTCTCGGCTATGATGCACCGCCATGCGCTGGTGGGTGTCATCGAGGAGGGCATGGGCGTGGAGCTCACCGACCGCATCAAGTACATCCGTACCATCATGGATGAGCTGCAACGTATTGACAGCCACCTGCTGTACGTAGGCTGCTGCGCCCAGGATATGGGAGCCCTGACAGCATTCCTCTATTCGATGCGCGACCGTGAGCACGTGCTCAATTGTATGGAAGAGACCACTGGCGGCCGTCTGATACAGAACTATTATAGAATTGGTGGCTTGCAGGATGATATTGACCCGAACTTCGTGAAGAACGTGAAGAATCTCATCAAGTATATGAAGCCCATTATCCAAGAGTATGTTGACGTCTTCGGCGACAATATCATCACTCACAACCGCTTCGAGAAGGTCGGTCCGATGTCTCTCGAGGATTGCGTGTCTTATGCTGTCACAGGCCCTGCCGGACGTGCTTCCGGTTGGAAGAACGATGTGCGTAAGAACCACCCGTATGACATGTATGACAAGGTGGAGTGGGAGCAGGTGACGATGACAGGCTGCGATACGATGGACCGCTATACTATCCATATCCAGGAGATGTACCAGAGTCTCGCCATCATCGAACAGCTCATCGACAATATCCCCGAGGGCGATTTCTACGTGAAGCAGAAACCTATTATCAAGGTGCCCGAGGGACAGTGGTACTTCTCTGTTGAGGGTGCCAGCGGTGAGTTCGGTGTCTACCTCGACTCGCGTGGTGACAAGAGCCCATATCGTCTGAAGATGCGCCCCATGGGTCTTTCACTGACCGGTGCCCTCGATCCGATGTTGCGTGGTCAGAAGATTGCCGACCTCGTGGCTACTGGTGCTGCTATTGACTTTGTAATTCCCGATATCGACCGATAGTCGAAGAATTGAAAAATTGAAGAATTGAAAAATTGAAGTTATTATGTTCGACTTTTCTATAGTTACACAATGGTTCGACGCTCTCCTGCGCCAGACGCTGGGGTTGGGAGATTTCTGGTCGATATTGATTGAGTGCGTGCTTGTCGGCGCTGCCATCCTTGTGGGATATGCAGTGCTGGCCATCGTACTGATATTCATGGAGCGTAAGGTCTGCGCCTACTTCCAGTGCCGTCTTGGCCCGATGCGTGTGGGCTATTGGGGTTTATTGCAGGTGTTTGCCGACGTATTCAAGATGCTCATTAAGGAGATATTCTTTGTGGACAAGGCAGACAAATTGCTCTATGCTGTCGCTCCGTTACTGGTTATTTTCGGTTCCGTGGGAGCTTTCTCGTTCCTGCCTTGGAACAATGGCGCTACGGTGCTCGACTTTAATGTAGGTATTTTCTTGCTGACTGCCATCTCGTCTATCGGTGTGGTGGGTATCTTCCTTGCCGGCTGGGGCTCTAACAACAAGTATTCTGTTGTCTCCGCCATGCGTGGTGCCGTGCAGATGATTTCGTACGAGATGTCTCTCTGTCTCTGTCTCATCACAGCCGTCATCCTGACGGGAACGATGCAGATGTCAGGCATTGTCGAAGCTCAGACAGGTCCTTGGCGCTGGCTTATTTTCCAGGGTCACGTCCCTGCTATCATCGCTTTCATCATATTCCTCATTGCAGGTAATGCCGAGGCTAACCGTGGCCCGTTTGACATGGCTGAGGCTGAGAGCGAGTTGACGGCCGGTCATCATACGGAATATAGTGGTATGGGCTTCGGTTTCTTCTATCTGGCCGAGTTCCTCCTGTGAACATTGGTGTTGAGGCTTTTGACGAGGTGATGGACTACATCCCCGGCATTGTCTGGTTCTTGGGCAAGGCGTTCTTCCTTGTATGGATTCTGATGTGGATTAAGTGGACGTTCCCCCGTCTGCGTATTGACCAGATTCTGAAGCTGGAATGGAAGTACTTGATGCCTCTGTCGCTCATCAATCTTGTACTGATGACCGTCGTAGTGGCTTTAGGTCTTTATATTTATTAAGGTATAGCAATGGAAAACAATAAAGGATATTTCGGAGAAATCGGGCATGGCCTGAAGACGCTGGCAACAGGTATGAAGATTACCTGGAAGGAGTACTGGAAAGACTTCTTCACAAATAAGTCGACGGAGCAATACCCCGAGAACCGTAAGACAACGCTCCATGTGGCCAAACGCCACCGTGGCCGCCTTGTCTTCAAGCGCGACGAAAACGGCGCCTATAAGTGTACGGCTTGTACACTGTGTGAGAAAGCCTGTCCTAACGGGACGATTAAGATTACGGCCCATATGGCTGAAGACCCCGAGACGGGCAAGAAAAAGAAGGTGTTGGACGACTACAGCTACGATCTTGGCGACTGTATGTTCTGCCAGCTGTGTACCAACGCTTGTAATTTCGACGCAATTGAGTTTACTAACGACTTTGAGAACGCTGTCTTTGACCGCAGCAAGCTGGTGCTTCACCTCAACGAGGAAGTCTACGCCGGCGGTTCGCTGCCTAACCTGCTTGACGGTGGTGCCCCCTTCGAGGTCGGCAAGTTTAATACCAAAACCAAGTAAAGACTTATGGCAAATATGATTATGTTTTGCATCCTCGCTGTCGTCATCCTTGGCTCGGCCGTATTGTGTGTGACGACGAAAAGGATTATGCGTGCAGCAACATTTATGCTGTTCGTGCTCTTTGGCGTTGCAGGTCTTTACTTCCTGCTCGACTACACCTATCTGGGTGCTGCCCAGATTTCCGTCTATGCCGGCGGTGTGACGATGATCTATGTCTTCGTTATCCAGCTGGTGTCAAAACAGACCCTGCAGGGTATGGTGGAACGTTTGAAAGGCAGCCATGTCGTCTTTGGCGCACTGATGGCTGTTATCGGACTGGCCACCGTCGTACTGGTGTTCCTGAAGAATGATTTCATCTGCCGTGCCGCAGAGCAGGCCGACGTCGAGGTGCCTGCTGCCGCTATCGGTCAGGCTCTCGTGGGAGCTGGGAAGTACGGGTATGTGCTGCCTTTCGAGTTTATCTCGATTTTCCTGCTGGCTTGTATTATTGGTGCACTCGTTGTTTCACGTAAAGTAGAGGAGAAGTAAGCTATGGTACCTGTACAATATTATTTCGTGCTCTCTGCACTTCTGTTCTTCATCGGCGTCTATGGCTTTATCAGCCGTCGCAATCTGATTGCCATGCTCATCTCCATCGAGCTGGTGCTCAACGCCGTTGACATCAATTTTGCTGCTTTCAACCGTCTGCTCTTTCCGAATGGCATGGAGGGTATGTTCATGACTCTTTTTAGCATCGGTGTGTCGGCAGCAGAGTCGGCCGTGGCTATCGCGATTATCATTAATGTCTATCGCAACTTCAAGAGTGACAGCGTAGACAGTATTATGAACATGAAAAGATAAGTAAGCGTTATGGGATTTGAATATACAGTTTTCATTCTACTGCTGCCGCTGCTGTCCTTCATTATCTTAGGACTTGCCGGCATGAAGATGTCTCATAAGACCGCAGGTCTTATCGGTACATGTTCGTTGGGACTCGTCACCGTTCTGTCGTATGTTGCTGCCTTCCAGTATTTTACTGCTGACCGCGTCAACGATGTCTATCAGACGATTGTTCCCTATAACTTTACGTGGCTGCCCCTGGGCAACCTCCATTTCGACATGGGTATCCTGCTCGACCCCATCTCGGTGATGATGCTCATTGTCATCTCCACGGTGTCGTTCATGGTGC
>Ga0310694_10001849_pt1 | contig 22946 bp, 16 predicted proteins | sample 174DNAGHGhighgp2_FD_203884 | JGI IMG/M metagenome (GOLD analysis project Ga0310694, IMG submission 203884) | Sheep rumen microbial communities from Palmerston North, Manawatu-Wanganui, New Zealand - 1742 DNA GHGhigh gp2 (v2) (version 2) | ecosystem: Host-associated > Mammals > Digestive system... | reverse complement strand
GGCATCTTGTGTTATCCTTTTCATTACAGAGAGTCCTTTCTGTGATAATGGAGTGTGGTAACTTTACTTTATCACTTGACTCTCTGTTTTTCTATAACCTATGTTACCGATCTATTGTACCTCAACAAAAACGACGGAAATTTGCATTTTCTTTTGGATTTCCGGGGCAGTCAATACTTGACCTTGCAATCGGCGCGTTTTTTGCGCGTTAGGATGCTTTGCCGCGCGAAAAACGGTATTTTTTCCATCGGTATGGACAGGAAGGGCGCGCCGGGGTATACTGGATGGGAAAAACAGCGCCGGAAGGGAAGGCCGGTCTCTTCGGCAGGGGAGGAAACCATGAGCGAATACGACAGGGAAAAGGCGGAAAGGACCTGGGGCGACAGCATACCTGACGGTCAGGATGAGGAAACGGACGACGCCGCGGAAAAGACCTACCGCGACGGCAGCCTGGTGAACGAATGCTGGAATGAAAAGCAGGAAAACGTGTGAGGGATCGCGCATGAGCCTGTACGCCATCGGAGATTTGCACCTGCATTTTCAGGCGGAGGTGAAGGCCGCCGGCCAGCGGGGCGGCGTGTGGAAAAACCACGAGGAAACCTTTCTGCGGCATTGCCGGAGCCTGATCGGCCCGGAGGACACCCTGGCGCTGCTGGGGGATCACAGCTGGGGAAGGAACCTGGAGGAAGCCCGGGAGGATCTGGACTTTATCGCGGCGCTGCCCGGGCGAAAGATCCTGCTGCGGGGCAACCACGATATGTTCTGGGACGCGAAAAAGACCGGGAAGCTGAACGAGCTCTACGCCGGGCGGCTCTTCTTTTTGCAGAATAATTACGCGCCTTACCGGGATTGGGCGCTGGTGGGCACCAAGGGCTATACCTTCGAGGGACCCTTTTACCTGGACGGCCGGAGCAGGATCAAGGGCTGGGATGAGGAAGCAAGGGAAAAAGCCGACGCCCTGGTGGACAGGGAGGCTCAAAGGCTGGAAGCGTCCATCGAGGCGGCCCGGCAGGATGGATTTACCCAATTCATTGTGCTTTTGCACTATCCGCCTACCAATATACTGGAAAGAAAGAGCGTGTTCACCCGCACGGCGGAACGCATCGGCGCATCCCAGGTGGTATACGCCCATTGCCACGGTCAGGCCCGGTTTTCCGACAGCCTGCAGGGCACGTACAAGGGCGTGCGCTATCGCCTGGTATCGGGGGATTACCTGAATTGGCGGCCCGAAAAGCTGCTGGATTAGGAGGATGAGCATGACGCTGCGAGACATCGTATCCCGGTCCCGGCGCATCGTGTTTTTCGGCGGCGCGGGGGTATCAACTGCCAGCGGCATCCCGGATTTTCGCTCCGGCCAGGGATTGTACCGGGAATCCTTCGATGGCCTGGACCCGGAAATGATCCTGAGCAAATCCTTTTTCTATTTGCACCCCCAGCAGTTTTTCGATTTTTACCGGCGCTTCATGGTGTACCCCGAGGCCCGGCCCAACGCGGCGCACCAGAGGCTGTACGATTGGGAAAAAGAGGACAAACTGCGGGGCATCGTGACCCAGAATATCGACGGGCTGCATCGCCTGGCGGGCAATAAGCGGGTGTACGAGATCCACGGAACGGTGCACGAAAACCATTGCATGGACTGCAACGCGTTTTACCCCCTGGAGGCGGTGATGGGCTGTGAGGGCATCCCCCGGTGCCGGCACTGCGGCGGGGTCATCAAGCCCTCGGTGGTGCTCTACGGCGAAGCGCCGGACAAGTACGTGTGCATCGGGGCCTGCCGGGAAATCTCCCAGGCGGACACCCTGATCGTGGCGGGCACCTCCCTGTCGGTGGAGCCGGCGGCTTCTTTCCTGGATTATTTCAGCGGGAAGCATCTGGTGGTGATCAACCGGGAGCCCACCCCTGCGGACAAACGGGCCACGCTGGTGATCCGGGACAAGGTGGAGCAGGCGCTGGGTGCGGACCTGGACAAGACGGAAAGCGAATAAAAGCGACAGAGGAGCCGTGGCTCCCCTCAGACTGTTTACAAACCTCAGCGATGCATCGAAGGGGCCGCTGCCTCTTCGATTGTAATCCGCAGGGCCGGGTTTGCCGGCCCGAGGAGCGGCTGAAAGCCGCTTCCTATATCAATTTGCTATGTCGATGCGCTGGGGGAGCTGCGGCTCCCCTTTTTTTGTGGCGGAAAATACGGAACGGCAGGAAAAACAGGATATGCGGTGAATTTATCATAATTGGGCGATCAGGCCGTCGCAGAGACGGCGCCGCCCGGGGAGGAAGAAAAATATGTACATCATGGACGATGGCATCCGCTTGAACGCCAGGATCGAGCTGCCCCAAAACAGCCCGGAAAAATGCCCCCTGCTGATCATATTGCATGGCTTTACCGGCAACATGGAAGAGGAGCATCTTTCCGCTGTGGCCCAGGCGGCCAACGAGGCGGGCTTCGCCGCCCTGCGGGTGGACCTGTACGGCCACGGGAAAAGCGAGGGCGAATTCAGGAAGCATACCCTGTTCAAATGGATGACCAACGCCCTGACGGTGATCGACTATGCCCGGGGGTTGGACTTTGTTACCGGCATTTACCTGTGCGGCCACTCCCAGGGCGGCTTGACCGCCATGCTGGCGGCGGGCATGAAGCGGGATCAGCTCAAGGGGCTGATCGCCCTGTCCCCGGCCTGTATGATCCCGGAATTGGCCCGCTCTGGCGAATTGCTGGGGGAGAACTTCGACCCCGAACACATCCCGGAAACGCTGCCTGCCTGGGGCGGAAGGGTGCTGGATGGGAACTATGTGCGGGTGGCCCAGACCATCCGGGTGGAGGATTTTATCGACCGGTACGAAGGCCCTGCGCTGATCGTGCATGGGGACGCCGACGGGGCGGTGCCGCCGCAGTACGGCATTGCGGCGGCCCGGCGGTATGGTGACTGCCGCCTGGTGCTGATCCCAGGGGACGGCCACTGCTACGAGCATCATATGGACCAGATGGCCGCTGCTGTCGGGCAATGGCTGACGGAACGGAAAGCAGCTGACGGCAGCGATACAACGAGGTGAATTTTTCATGGGTTTTTCTTTGAGCAGGACGCGCCGCGCCCTGATCGGCGACAAGGCGTTTTACCGGGCGGTGATGGCCATCATCATCCCGGTGATCATTCAGAACAGCATTTCCACCTTCGTGAACCTGCTGGACAACCTGATGGTGGGCGCGCTGGGCGACGCGGAAATGAGCGGCGTTTCCATTGCCAATCAGCTGGTGTTTATTTTCAATCTGGCGGTATTCGGCGGCCTGTCGGGCCCCGGCATTTTCGGCGCGCAGTTTTTCGGCGCGGGGGACATTCCCAATCTGCGCAACACCTTCCGCATCAAGCTGCTGGAAAGCCTGGCGCTGCTGGCGATTGCGTTTGTGGCCATCCTGGGCTTTGATAAACCCCTGATCGGCCTGTATTTGCAGGGTGAAGGCGCGCCGGAGCTGGCCGGGAGGATGATGGAAAACGCCCATAACTATCTGATGGTGATCCTGCTGGGCCTGCCGGCTTTTGCGCTCACCGTCAGCTACGCGGGCACGCTCCGGGAAATGGGGGAAACCCGGGTGCCCATGATCGCCAGCGTGGCCGCCGTGGCTACCAATGCGGTATTCAATTATCTTTTGATTTTCGGCGTGAATATCGGCGGCATACAGCTGATCCCGGCTTTGCACGTGGTAGGCGCCGCGGTGGCCACGGTGATCAGCCGGTATGTGGAGCTTTTGATCGTGATGATCTTTACCCACGCCAAGCATCGGCGCTTCCGCTTTATCGAAGGGGCGTACCGTACCCTGAAGGTGCCGGGAAAATTGCTCAAAAAGGTGCTGAAAACGGGCGCGCCGCTTTTGCTCAACGAGGTGCTTTGGTCCGTGGGCATGAGCACGCTCACCGCGGTGTATACCCTGTGCGGGCTGACGGTGGTGCCTGCCATGAGCATCAACTCCACCATCTCCAACCTGTTCATGTCGGTATTCATGGCCATGGGAACGGCGGTGTCGGTGATGGTGGGCCAGGCCCTGGGCGCGGGCAAATTTGAAAAGGCCCGGGAGGACGTGTGGCGCCTGATCGCCTTCGCGGTGGCGGCGGCGGTGATGATGGGGCTTTTGATGGCGATCGTGTCGCCCTGGATACCCATGGCGTACAGCGCGGTCACGCAGGAGGCGAGGGCCATGGCTTCCCGTCTGCTGGTGGTCACGGCCTTCGCCATGCCCCTGTACGCCTTTTCCCACTGCACCTATTTCACCCTGCGCTCCGGCGGCAAAACCTTCATTACGTTCCTCTTTGACAGCGGCTTTACCTGGGTGATCTCGGTGCCCATGGCGTTTTTGATGGTGCAGATCGTGCGCGCCGACATCATTACCGCTTACGCGGTGGTGGAGGGGGCCAACCTGATCAAGTGCGTGCTGGGCTATTTCTTTGTCAAATCCGGCCGCTGGGTGCAGAACCTGGCCAATCTGACGAAAACGGACGCGGCGGCGGGAGAATCAGCGCAATGAAGAACCGAACCTTTCACTGGGGCAAGTTTCTGCAAAATGTGGCGGTGATCGCCGTGCCGGTGGCGCTGCAGAATCTGCTCACCACCACGGGCTCCATGGTGGATACCATGATGATCGCCTCCCTGGGAAAAACCGAAGTGGGGGCGGTGGGCCTGTGCGCCCAGTTTTCGTCCCTGATGTTTTCGGGCTACTGGGGATTTGTGGGCGGCGGCATGCTGTTTTTCTCCCAGTATTGGGGCGCCAGGGATCATGAAGGCATCAACCGCTCCTACGGGCTGACCCTCACCTGCATGATGACCGTGGGGCTGATCTTTGGCCTGATGGCCACGGTGTTTCCCGAGGCCATCATGCGGCTGTATACCGACAAGGAAGCCATCCAGAAGGTGGGGGTGGAGTATCTGCGCATCGCGGGCTTTGCCTATCCCCTGATGGTGTTTTCCATGGCCATGGCGGCGCTTTTGCGCTGCACGGGCCGGGTGCGCATCCCCCTGTACGGCTCCCTGGCCGGGGTGATCGCCAATGTGTTCCTGAATTGGGTGCTGATTTTCGGCAATCTTGGCATTACCGAGCCCATGGGCGTGCGCGGCGCGGCCCTGGCCACGGTGATTTCCCAGGGTGTGAATATCGCCATCGTCATTTTGCTCTCCCGCAAGGTAGGGCATCCGTATCTGCTGGCCTTCGGGCGGCACTTCCGGTGGACGGCGAAATTCGTGCGGGCGTACCTGAAAAAGTGTTTCCCCATCATCATGAACGAGGTGCTCATCGGCGTGGGCAACATGGTGATCAATATCGTTTTGGGCCGCCAGCCGGAGGAGGCTATCGCGGCGCTGGCGGTGTTCCGCACGCTGGAGGGACTGGTGATCGGCTTCTTCGCCGGGTTTTCCAACGCGTCCTCGGTGCTGGTGGGCACCCAGGTGGGCGCGGGGAAAATCAATACCGCTTACGCCCGGGCCTGGCGGCTGGTGTACCTGTGCCAGGGCTTCATCGGCCTGATCGGCGTGCTTTTGATCGCGTTGCATACGCCCATCCTTACCATGATGGGCATGGAGGGCGAAAGCTTCCGCATCGCCTTCGGGCTGGTGGCGATTTACGCCGCGGCCGGCTTTGTGCGCATGGGCAACTGGACGCAGAACGATACCTTCCGCGCCGCCGGGGACGCTACCTACGGCACGGTGCTGGAGATCGTGTTCATGTGGGCGCTGGTGATCCCCATGGTGTGGCTGTCGGGCATGGTGTGGCATTGGCCGACGCTGCTGGTGTTCGCCTGCTGCTATATGGACGAGCCCATCCGCTACGGCCTCATGCAGGCGCATCTGTTCCGGGGCAAATGGATCAAGCCCGTGACGCCGGAGGGACGGGACGCGCTGAACGGGTGGTCGGTGAAAGAAGCCCGGGGCGCGGGATTTGAAGAGTGAGGAAAAAATGAAACTGCTGATTGCTTCGGATATTCACGGCAGCGCGTATTACTGCCGGAAATTATTGCAGGCCTGGGAGAGGGAAGGGGCGGAGGAAATGCTGCTGCTGGGCGACGTGCTCTATCACGGCCCCCGCAACGACCTGCCCCGGGAATACGATCCCAAGCAGGTGATCGCCCTGCTCAATGAGCGCAAAAGCGCCATCCTGTGCGTTCGGGGAAACTGCGACACCGAGGTGGACCAGATGGTGCTGCCGTTCCCCATCCTGGCGGATTACGCCTGGGTGCGCACGGAGCAATGCCGCATCCTGGCCACCCACGGCCACGTGTACAATACCGGCCATCTGCCGCCGCTGCAAAAGGGCGACGTGCTGCTCCACGGCCACACCCACGTGCCCGCCTGGGAGGATCACGGGGATTACCTGTACCTGAACCCCGGCTCCGTTTCCATTCCCAAGGAGCAGTCGCCCCATAGCTTCATGACGCTGGAGGACGGCGTGTTCACCTGGAAAACCCTGGAGGGGGAGACCTTTCACACTTGGGAAAAAACCGCCGAATAAAGGCGAAAAAGCCCATCGAGGCACGCAGACTGTCGACAAAGCCCCCAGGAAAGTATGAAGGGGCTGCCCGGCAAAGCTGCCCGGAACCTTCCGGCCCGGCCTCCGCTGAAAACCAGCCCTTGGGCTGGTTTTCCGGGCGCTTCGGCCCCTTCATCAACAACCCGCAGGGCCGGGTTTGCCGGCCCGAGGAGCGGCTGAAAGCCGCTTCCGCTATCAATTTGCGGCCGTAAAATGAGCGTTTCCGGGCATTTTTGCCCGGGAATGCCATTTTACAGCAAATTGATGTTCCCATCGAAAGTCTGCTTGCTGACTTTCGATGGCAGAGCATCGACTTTGCCGATGCTCTGAAGCCCATTGGGGTGCGGGCCGTCTATGAGGGACGGCGGACGCACCCTTATTTTTTTGCTTCCGGATGGAACTTTTTTGCTTTTCCTCCGTCTGATAAGGTGAAAGGCCTTGAAACAACCGGTGAAAACGCCGATACGGAAAGAGGAGGAAACGAAAATGAAACGCAGGAATATCATTTCGGCCGTGCTGGCGCTGATCATGGCGCTCTGCCTGGCGCTGCCGGGCCTGGCCCAGGAAACCATCTGGAAAAAGGGCGACACGGGGGCGGAGATCACCCGTATGCAGGAAAGGCTCCGGGAGCTGGGCTACCTGGACGCCGATCCCACCGGGACCTTTGACGATGCCGCCGAGCAGGCGGTGCTGTCCTTCCAGCGGCGGAACGGGCTGCTGGCCACCGGCATGGCCGACGGCAAAACCTGGGCGATGCTGTTCTCCGACGAAGCGCGCCCCGCGCCCAAGCCCACGCCTACGCCCGCGCCGCAAAGCTGGTGGACCTGGGATACGGAGGAGGACGTGGAAATGCTGGTCGATGGCCTGGCCGAGGAAGCGGCGGCCTATTACATGGCCCCCATGACCACTTCGATGCCTGCCGCCGGCATGGCTATGAAGAATACGGCTAATACCGGCTGGGAACCCTGGAACACCGGCGAATATGCCTACATCCGGGAAAACGGGTTTGAAAGCGCCGCTTTGTCGCCCCTGTCCACCTTTGCAGCGGACGTGGACACCGCCTCCTACGCCCAGGTGCGCTCCCTGATCCTCTCGGGAAAGCGGGTGCCCAAGGACGCGGTGCGGGTGGAGGAAATGCTCAATTATTTCCGCTATGATTATCAGGGCCCCGCGGGGAACAGCCCCCTGGGCGTTACCATGGAATTGGCCAAGTGCCCCTGGAACAAGGATACCCTGCTTTTGCAGATCGGGCTGCAGGCCAGGGAGGTCCTCACCGAGGACCGGCCCCGCAACAACCTGGTGTTCCTTATCGACGTATCCGGCTCCATGTTCGGCGCCGACCGGCTGGACCTGGTGAAGCGGGCTTTCCAGCTGCTGCTGGAGGAACTGGCCCCCACCGATACCGTGTCTTTGGTCACCTACGCTTCCCGGGACGAGGTGGTGCTCTCCGGCGTGCCGGCGGCGGACAAGGTGCGCATCATGGAGGCTATTTCCTCCCTGGAGGCCTCCGGCTCCACCAACAGCGCCGCGGGCATCCGCACCGCGTATCAGCTGGCGGCCCAATACATGGACGAGGGCAGCGTGAACCGCATCCTCATGGCCACCGACGGGGATTTCAACGTAGGGATGACCAGCGAGGGCGATCTGGCACGGCTGGTGATGGAGGAAAAGGAAAAGGGCGTGCGACTGACCATGCTGGGCGTGGGCTACGGCAATTATAAAGATAACAAGCTGGAGGCCCTGGCCGATTACGGCGACGGCAATTACTATTACCTGGATTCCATCTTCGAGGCCCGCAAGGCCCTGGTCACCGAGGCCGGCGGCACCCTGGTGGAGGTGGCCAGGGATGTGAAGCTCCAGGCCGATTTCAACCCCGCCATGGTGAAGGCCTACCGCCTGATCGGCTACGAGGACCGGGTCATGGCCGCCCGGGATTTTGCCGACGATACCAAGGACGGCGGCGAGATCGGCAGCGGACACCGGGTGACGGCGTTGTATGAGATCGTGCCGGCGGGCAGCGATTTTCAGGTGGACGCGCCGGAAAGCAAATATGCCGCGTCGCAAGGCAGCGACAGCGGCGAATGGCTGACGCTGAACATCCGCTATAAGCTGCCCGGCCAGGCCGAAAGCACCCTGGAAACCTATCCCCTGACGGGGGAAGCGGCGGAGGAATACAGCGACAATATGAAGTTCGCCGCCGCCGTGGCCGAAAGCGCCATGCTGCTGCGGGACAGCGAATTCAAGGCCGACGCCACCTGGCAAAGCGCCCTGAAGCTGGCCCGGGACTGCGGCGCGGTGACGGGGGACGCGTACAAGGAAGAGTTCGTTTACCTGCTTACGCTCCTGGAGCGGCAGGCCGAAATCGACTGATTATGAACCGCTTGAAGAATCCTAACGTCAAACAGTCTGCCGAAGGAGACGCTTTGCAGGGAAGCGCCTCCTTCGTGTTTTTAGCCGTAACACATCGGAATTTGCTTCATTATTTACCGTGATTGACTGTACTGAACAGGGATAGTATAATGATAATCAGAAGTACAGTTGAGGAGGCTGGGATCGTGGATAGGGGGCTAAAGACGCTATTTGCCATATACAAAGATTGCCCTTGGGAAGCTAAGATATCAGAGGCCGAAATCGCCCTTGCCAAAGAAGAAGGATATCTCTTTGACTACCCCAAATATGAAAGCCATTCGGATACGGTCAACAGACTGTTTTGCACACTTGAAAAGATTGATCCAAAGGATGTGGCAAATGCTTTTCTTTTCAGCCTCTCAACCCGAAGGCTTGAATACCGTTCTGCTTTAGGAAGCTATTACTACGCAAAAGCGATTCCCGTGCATGAATTGATGAAAAGCTACAATAAAGAGATGGCCGCCCGAGCCAACTGCTGTTATCTTTGCGGATGGTACGCGTGGAAGACCAATCCGGATCGATTTGATATGGCAACCGGTTTGAACATTTGGAACTATTGGAGATATAAATATGGAGGGGATCCGGTCGGCCGTCTCAGAATCCAGTATGCTCTTTTTGATCTCGAGCAATTCTCGAAACTGCCAGCCGTGATTCCGACGGAAGACGACGTGCGGATTCTAAAAATGATTCTGTCTTGCGTAAGCCTCTTAAAAAGTTCAGATAAAGCCGGTAAACTCCGGGATGCGATCATAAAAATGAAACCATTCAAGTGTAATAAAGACGAAGTATCTGTTTTATTGGGAGAATTAGGAACTTGCGGCATTCTTGCAAGCAAGGAGTATCCATCTTACGATGAATATTTTGCGAATGAGTATGAAAGAGATTCGGATGAATTCAGAAGTTATTTTGCTTATCCAGTCAACAGATGGCACGCAAGAGATGGAATCAATGCTGAAAAGATGAAAGCTGTATTTGGGGACATGATTTTGACCTAATCAACTCAAAGCATATTCCTCGCGGAGGCCGCTTGGATGGGCGGGCTGTTCTTCGCATGCGGCTGTGCATACAGCTTGAAGGCTTCTTGACTTGCCGGGCGGCGTCCTGTGCCGACAGGCTGGAGCTGTCGATGCGCAGGGAATCGGCGAAGGGGATTTCTCCTTGCCGGCTCGCCAGGCAGCACCTGCCCTCGTTCATCAGGCGCTGGTCAGAAAGGTTCACACCGGCCCTGGAGGGCTTGCGGCAAGGCGTCAGCCCAGGCCCACGTCCAGCGCCATCATCAGGGCAAAGCCCAGGGCGAAGCACACGGTGCCGATGTTGGAATGCTCGCTTTGCGACATTTCGGGGATCAGCTCCTCCACCACCACGTAGAACATGGCCCCGGCGGCGAAGGAAAGAAGATACGGCAGCAGCGGCACGAAGAAGCCTGCGGCCAAAAGGATCATCACCGCGCCGATGGGCTCCACTATGCCCGAGAGCACGCCGTAAACGAAGGTTTTCCACTTGGGCATGCCCTCGGCCCGCAGCGGCATGGATACGATGGCCCCCTCGGGAAAGTTTTGCAGCGCGATGCCAAGGGCCAGGGCCAAAGCGCCGGTGACGCTGATGGTTTTGTCGCCATAGAGCCACCCGGCGTACACGATGCCCACGGCCATGCCCTCGGGCAGGTTGTGCATGGTCACGGCCAGGATCAGCTTGGTGGTGCGCTTCAGGCCGCTGCGGGGGCCTTCCTCGCTGCGGTCAAAGTGCATATGGGGAATGGCCAGGTCCAGCACCAGCAAAAACAGCATGCCCACCAGAAACCCGATCACCGCCGGCAGGAAGCTGAGCGCGCCCATGCCCTCGCTTTGCGCCAGGGCCGGCTGCAGCAGGCTGAAAAACGACGCCGACACCATGATCCCGGCGGCGAAGCCGGTCAGGGCCCGGCTGAGCTTTTCGCCCATTTCTTTTCTGAGGAAGAACACGCAGGCGGCCCCCAGGCTGGTGCCGATAAAGGGAATCAGGATACCCTCGATCACTTGCAGATTCAAAACGGATCACCTCTTTCCCGGCGTTCCGGCACGATGCGGGGGAACGCCGTCGTTGTTAGTTAAATCTAACAGCATGGTTTATTCGACGCGTTCCGCTTATTTCCTGCCGGTATTTTTCTTTCCCGCGGAACAAAGGGGGCGGATCATGGCAAAAGAAGGGGAAAATTCTATTCTTTTGTATTCTTTTCCCGGCGCATTGCTTGACAGAAGCGCTTGCCAGGCCGTATAATATTTAATTGGAGAAGAGGCGGGAAAGGATTGCTTTCACCGCTCCCATACAAGTTAAAAGGAGGAATTTCCCCATGGCAATCAAACTGACCATCGACGGCAATGGGGCCGTAAGCCATGTGGCGTACGCATTCAGCGACGTAGCCGCCATTTACCCCATCACGCCGTCCTCCACCATGGCCGAGTACGTGGACGAGTGGGCCGCCCAAGGCCGCAAGAACCTGTTCGGCCAGACGGTGCACGTGGCAGAAATGCAGAGTGAAGCCGGCGCGGCCGGCGCTGTGCACGGCTCTCTGGCCGCCGGCGCCCTGACCACCACCTACACCGCGTCCCAGGGCCTGCTCCTGATGATCCCCAATATGTACAAAATCAGCGGCGAACTGCTGCCCGGCGTGTTCCACGTATCTGCCCGCGCCCTGGCCGCTCACGCCCTGTCCATTTTCGGCGACCACAGCGACGTGATGGCCTGCCGTCAGACCGGCTTTGCCATGCTGGCTTCCGGCTCCGTTCAGGAAGCCCACGACATGGCCCTGGTGGCTCACCTGAGCGCCATCAAGGGCTCCGTGCCTTTCCTGCATTTCTTTGATGGCTTCCGCACCAGCCATGAGATCCAGAAGATCGACGCCGCTGAATACAGCGAGATCGCCAAGCTGGTGGACTGGGACAAGATCAAGGAATTCCGCGACCGCGCCCTGAACCCCGAGCATCCGCATCAGGCCGGCACCGCCCAGAACCCCGACATCTACTTCCAGAACCGCGAAGCGGCCAACAAGTATTACGAAGCCATCCCCGGCATCGTGGAAGCGTACATGAAGAAGGTGGCCAAGCTCACCGGCCGCAGCTACAAGCTGTTTGACTACTATGGCGCGCCTGACGCCGAAGAAGTGATCGTGGCCATGGGCTCCAGCTGCGAAGCCATCCATGAGACCATCGACGCCATGCTCAAGAAGGGCAAGAAGGTGGGCGTGGTGAAGGTGCATCTGTATCGTCCCTTCTCCGCCAAGCACTTCCTGGCCGCCGTGCCCGCTTCCGTGAAGAAGATCGCCGTGCTGGACCGCACCAAGGAGCCCGGCTCCCTGGGCGAGCCCCTGTACGAAGACGTGGTATCCGTGCTCTCCGAAAACGGCCGCAAGGACATCGAGGTCGTGGGCGGCCGCTACGGCCTGGGCAGCAAGGAATTCAACCCCACCATGGTCAAGGCCGTGTATGACAACCTGGCCAAGGCGCAGCCCAAGAACCACTTCACCGTGGGCATCAACGACGACGTGACCAAGACCAGCCTGAAGCTGGGCAAGCAGTACAACGTGGCCCCCAAGGGCACCGTGAGCTGCAAGTTCTACGGCCTTGGCTCCGACGGCACCGTGGGCGCCAACAAGAACTCCATCAAGATCATCGGCGACCATACCGATAAATTCGCGCAGGCCTATTTCGCCTATGACTCCAAGAAGTCCGGCGGCCTGACGGTCAGCCATCTGCGCTTTGGCGACGTGCCCATCCGCAGCACCTACCTGATCGACGCGGCCGACTTCATCGCCTGCCATAATCCCGCTTACGTGACCATGTACGACATGGTGTCCTCCCTGAAGGACGGCGGCACGTTCCTGCTCAACTCCCAGTGGGAGCCCGACGACATGGACAAGCATCTGCCCGCGAAGATGAAGCAGCTGTTGGCCCAGAAGAAAGCCAAGTTCTACACCATCGACGCCATCGACCTGGCGGCAAAGGTAGGCATGGGCGGCCGCATCAACACCATCATGCAGGCTGCGTTCTTCAAGCTGGCCAACATCATCCCCTACGAGGATGCCGACAAGTACATGAAGGCTTATGCCAAGAAGACCTACGGCAAGAAGGGCGACGCCGTCGTACAGAAGAACTGGGACGCCATCGACATCGCCATCTCCGGCCTGAAAGAGGTCAAGGTGCCCGCCGAATGGGCCAACGCCACCACCGGCGCCGTGCCCGTGAAGGTGGAAGCCAGCGAATACTTTGACACCCTCATCCGGCCCATCCTGGCGCAGGAGGGCGATCAGCTGCCCGTCAGCGCCTTCGATCCCCGCGGCTTCGTGGAGACCGGCACCACCAAGTACGAAAAGCGCGGCATCGCCGTGAAGGTGCCCGAGTGGATCCCCGAGAATTGTATCCAGTGCGGCCAGTGCTCCCTGGTTTGCCCCCACGCCTGCATCCGTCCGGTGCTGGTGAAGGAAGGCGAAAAGAAGCCCAAGGACTTCGCCGTTGCTCCCAAGACCATCGGCAAGGAGCTGGCCGGCTACGAGTACCGTATGCAGGTGAGCCCCCTGGATTGCACCGGCTGCGGCAACTGCGTGGAAGTGTGCCCCGCCAAGACCAAGGCTTTGGAAATGAAGCCGCTTGACAGCCAGCGCAAGGAAGAGGCGAATTGGGAATTCGCCATGAAGCTGCCCAAGCCCGACGTGAAGATCAACCCCGCCACCGTGAAGGGCAGCCAGTTCCTGCAGCCCCTCTTTGAGTTCTCCGGCGCCTGCGCGGGCTGCGGCGAAACGCCCTACGTCAAGCTGGTCACCCAGCTCTTCGGCGATCGCATGATGGTGGCCAACGCCACCGGCTGCTCCTCCATCTACGGCGGCTCCGCCCCCACCTGCCCCTACACCGTCAATGAAAAGGGCCACGGTCCCGCCTGGGCCAACAGCCTGTTCGAGGACAACGCCGAGTTCGGCTTCGGCATGAACCTGGCCACCGCGCAGCGCCGCGAAAAGCTGGCCGAGATCATTTCCGAAGTGGTGGAAGTGGGCCAGGATGAAAACATCGTGGCCGCCGCCAAGGAATGGCTCAAGAACAAGGACGACGCGGAAGGCTCCCGCGAAGCCGGCGAAAAGCTGGTGGCCGCGCTGGAAGCCCGCTGCGACAAGGAAGGCTGCGAACGCCGTGAATTCATCCTGGAGAATAAGGACCTGCTGACCAAGAAGTCCATCTGGATCTTCGGCGGCGACGGCTGGGCCTACGACATCGGCTACGGCGGTGTGGACCACGTGCTGGCCCAGAATCAGGATGTCAACATCCTGGTGCTGGATACCGAAGTGTACTCCAATACCGGCGGCCAGGCCTCCAAGTCCACGCCCACCGGCTCCGTGGCCAAGTTCGCCGCTGCCGGCAAGCGCACCAAGAAGAAGGATCTGGGCATGATGGCTATGAGCTACGGCTATGTCTACGTGGCCACCGTGGCTATGAGCGCCGATCCCAACCAGCTGATCAAGGCCATGACCGAGGCTGAAAAGTACCATGGCCCGTCCCTGATCATCGCCTACGCGCCCTGCATCAACCATGGCATCAACATGAGCAAGGCCCAGACCGAAATCAAGAAGGCCGTGAAGGCCGGCTATTGGCCGCTGTACCGCTTCAACCCCGAAAAGGAACAGCCCCTCACCATCGACAGCAAGGATCCCACCGAAAGCTATCAGGACTTCATCCGCGGCGAAACCCGTTATCAGACGCTGCTGAAGATGTTCCCCGATGCCGCCGAAAAGCTCTTTGCCCAGAACGAAGAGGACGCCAAGGTCCGTCTGGCCAGCTACAAGCGGTTGGCGGGCGTGTAACAAATCCAGCGGATGAAATGGCGGGAAACTGCCATTTCATCCGATCCATTAAAAAAGCCTCTTCGGGCAGAAATGCCCGGAGAGGCTTTTTTGGGTTTTCGCGGAAAGTCAAGGAGAAGGAAACAATTTTCTTTTGTCATCCTGAGCGGAGTGGAGCGAGAGCGGAACGGAGACGAAAGATCTGAAAGTCGGCATAAAGAATTGCTTATAGATTCCTCGACTGCGCTTCGCCTCCCGGCTGCGCTGCGCTCGGGATGACAATGTGAGGCTGTTGGCTGAGAAGATGTTCCCTAAGAATCCGTGAGAACCTTATTTGGCTGCAAATTCGTTTGGGAAGCAGCTTTCGGCTGCTCCTTGAGCGAGCGAAAGCCGTTTGTAAAGTGTCAAACCGGGAGCAGCGTCAGTCGATTTCGATCACGCCGGGATAGTAGGTCACGATCTCCGCTTCCTGGTTGACGAAGGTGCTCTGGGCCTCCTTGGGGGGCTCCCAATCCTTGCCCTCCACCTGGATTTTCACCTGCTTGACCCCGGGGAACTGGGCGGCGGTGAACATGATGGCGCGCACGGCCTGCAGGCCGTTTTCCCCCTGCACTGCGTCCATGAATTGCTTGGTGAAATTGATGGTGACCACGCCGCTGTGCATATTCACGCCCAGCAGCCCGCAGTCGTTGGGCAGGGGCGATTCCAGGCCGCTGTCGGGCTTGGGGCCCTTGGCCAATTCCAGGATGGCGGTGGTCACGTCGGCGTCGGAAAACACGGTGCGGGTGACGGGCACCAGCATGCGTCCGCTGGACGAGGGGAAATACAGCTGCACCCTTTGGCTGCCGGCGTCGGCCATGGTGGCCACGCTTTCCAGGTTCACCTGATCGCCGGAAAAGGCGCCGGACACGTCGGTGCCATGGGTCAGGCGGCTGCGCTTCTGGCCGTCAAAGAGAAAGGACACCTCGTCCACCGTGTCAAACTCGCACAGGGCGGAAGCCACGGAGGACACCATCAGGTATTCCTGCTCGGCATCCTGACAGTTCAGCGCTTCTTTGGACAGATCCACCCTGGCCTTTTTGCCGGAAATATCCAGGTCGATGGCGGTGCCTTCCGGCACGGTGGTTTTCAGCCCCAGCCTGGCCGCCGCCAGATCGTTGGCGGGGGAGGCCACCATCAGCGACAGAGTGGCCTTGGCGATGCCGTCGGTCTTGTCGATTTGCCGGGTCACCGGCACCAGATACCCCTCTCCGTCCTTATAATACACCACGGTGCTGACGGCGTCGGCGGCGTTGGCAATAACGGGGGTTTCCGCCGAAGTGACAGGCAGGGTGGTCACGCTGCTTTCCCGGCTGACGGCCGTCATGCCGTCCTGCCTGAGGGCCAGCACCACCACCAGCGCCGAGGCGCACAGAATCAGCATCCTTTCCAAGTCCACCCGAGTCAGGCGCCATTTTTCCTTTATCATGATTGCACGCTCCTTCACATTGTCCTCGGGCTATGGTATGAAGGAAGGGCCGGGGGTATTCCAGTTGTGCGGTGCCGGCGTTTATGATACAATAACCCTAAGGAAATTGAGGAGGCGGGCGCATGATCTACCTGAGCCGTTTTTTCTTCCCGGACGGGGACAGGGAGTTTGACTTCCGCCGGTCGGTAAAGCGAACATGCTATACCACTTATTATCCCTTCCACGTGCTGTCGGCCCGGGGGCTGACGGAATTGGAAATGGATCATATCACCGTGCTTTACGGCGGCAACGGCAGCGGCAAAACCACGGCGCTGAACGTGATTGCGGAAAAGCTGAGCCTGCGCCGGGACGCGCCGTACAACCGGTCCAGCTTTTTTGAACAGTACACCGCCCTGTGCGATATGGAGGTGCGCCGGCCTGTGCCCCGGGAATCCTGCATCATCACCTCCGACGATGTGTTTGATTTCATGCTGGATCTGCGCGCTCTCAACGAGGGCATCGACCGGAAGCGGGAGGAAATGTTTGAGGAGTATATCGACAACAGGCACAGGGAATTCCGCCTGCGCTCCATTGACGATTACGAGCAGCTCAAGGCGGTGAACCTGGCCCGGCGCGCCACCCAATCGGCCTACGTGCGCAAGCGGCTTCCGCCCAACGCCCGGGAACAGTCCAACGGCGAGAGCGCTTATGCCTATTTTACCTCCAGGATCGGAGAAAACGCGCTGTATCTGCTGGACGAGCCGGAAAACAGCCTGTCGCCGGACAGGCAGATGGAACTGGCGGGATTCATTGAGGAGGCGGTGCGGTTTTTCGGCTGCCAGTTCCTGATCGCCACCCATTCGCCCTTTTTGCTGGCCATGAAGGATGCCAGGGTGTACGACCTGGACGCATCGCCCGTGCAGGTGAAAAAATGGACCGGGCTGCCGGGCATCCGCGCTTATTATGATTTTTTCAAAAAACACCGAACGGCTTTTGAGAATACGGAAGAATAAACGAAAAGCCCGGGAAGGAGCGCTTGCTTCTCTCCGGGCCATATTTTTGCGTCCGTTTACTCCGCGGGTTCAAACCGCAGCTCGGACAGCGTGGCCATCTGGCCGTTGATCCAGCCTACCGTGCCGTCCTCCAGCCGGATTTTATACCAGCCGCCGGCAGAGGCGTCCAGCAGGGCGTATTCCTTGTTCGCCCGGGCGTTGCCCAGGATTTTTCCTTCCAGGGAAGGCAGCTGACGCACATGGGGATTCTTTCCCTTGTTGATGCGGATTTTTTTCACCACGATCACGTTTTCATCGCTGTCCGCGTCTCGGGATGCGTTGGCCGACAGGCTGGTGAGCAGTTTTCTCACGTAGGCCTGCAGGCTGTCGCTGTTCATTTTGATTTTCTCGTTGTCAGCTGTCAGGGCTTCGATCTGATCTTTTTGCTCGGAAGCGTTGGATTCCAGCGCCAGGATGCGGTCCGCCTGCGCGTTGGCTTCGGCAGTTTTGTCTTCCAGCAGGCCGGCCTGTGCTGCGGCGTCCGCGGTGAGGGCCTTGATCTGCGCGGCCTTTTCAGCGCCGTCGGCCTGCAGTGCTTCGATCTGCGCGGCCTTTTCAGCGCCGTCAGCCTGCAGCGCCTCGATCTGCGCGGCCTTGGCGGCCAGGTCCTCGTCCCGTGCTGCGGCGTCTGCGGTGAGGGCTTCGATCTGCGCGGCCTTTTCAGCGCCGTCGGCCTGCAGCGCTTCGATCTGCGCGGCCTTGGCGGCCAGGTCTTCGTCCCGTGCTGCGGCGTCCGCGGTGAGTGCTTCGATCTGCGCGGCCTTTTCAGCGCCGTCGGCCTGCAGCGCTTCGATCTGCGCGGCCTTGGCGGCCAGGTCCTCGTCCCGTGCTGCGGCGTCCGCGGTGAGGGCTTCGATCTGCGCGGCCTTTTCAGCGCCGTCGGCTTGCAGCGCTTCGATCTGCGCAGCTTTGGCGGCCTGATCTTCCTGCAGGGAGACGATCAAATCGGCCTGGGCCGTAGCGTCGGTGGTCAGCGTGGAAATTTTGCCGGCCTGCGCTTCCGCGCTAGCGCTGAGAAGCGCGATCTGGTCGGCTTTTTCGGCTGCCTCGGCAGTCAGTCCCTCGATCTGTGCGGCTTTGCTGGCGGCGTCCTCGTTCATCTGGGCGAGCAGCTCCGTCTTTTCCTGCACTTCGTTTTTCAGGCTTTCGATTCTCTCGTCCTTGGCTGCCGCGTCGGCGGTCAGCTCCTCGATCTGCGCCGCTTTGGCCGCCGCGTCTGCGGTCAGCTCCTCGATCTGCTCCTGCTTTGCCGCCACGTCGGAGCGCAGCCCCTCGATCCTTTCCGCTTTTTCTGCCGTATCCTGGGACAGTTCTTCGATCTGCGCCGCCTTGGCCGCCGCGTCTGCGGACAGTTCTTCGATCTGCGCCGCTTTGCCTAACGCATCGGCGGTCAGCTCCTCGATCTGGCCACCCTGCTGAGCGGTTTGAGCGGTCAGTTCATCGATCCGGGCTCCCTGCTCCGCCGTTCGGGTGTTCAGCTGCTCGATCTGCTCTGTCTTGGCGGCAGACTCTGCGCCAAGGGCGTCGATTTTTCCGGCCTGCTCCGCCACGTTGGTGGACAGGGAATCGATCTGGCCCGCTTTGTCGGTAACGTCTGTGGTCAACAGCTCGATCTGCGCCGCCTTGTCGGATACATCGGCGTTCAGCGCTTCGATCTGATTGGCCTTGTCTGCCACTTCGGCCTGCAAAGCGGTGATTTGCTCGCTTTTTTCATGGTTGTTGGTGTAATACAGCACGCCGTACGCTGCTGCGGTTATGAGCAATACGGCAATGATGGAAATCGCCAGTCCTTTTTTCATGGGACGCCTCCTTGCCCTGGTCGGTATGCACTTTTCTTTCCTTTTGCAGTATACTTTCTTTACGTGCTTTTGTCAAGTATTGGAAATTGAAATGTCCGGAAGGAAAAAACGGCGCGGGACGATCGACCGAGCCGAATGCATCCCGCGCCTGTCGGATGAAAGCGTGCGCGTCCCCGCGTCAGGACAGCAGCTTCTTCGCTTCCTCCGTCATTTTTTCGTTCAGAGTATCCACAGCCTCCTGGCTGTCGGCCTTGGAAGCCACGTAGAGCTTGATCTTGGGCTCGGTGCCGCTGGGCCGCACGCACACCCAGTTGTCGTTTTCCATTTCAAAATACACCACGTTGGAGGCGGGATAATCCAGCTTGGTTTCCACGCCGTTTTCGATGCGCACGCCCTTGAGGAAATCCTTCACGGCGGTCACCCTGATGCCGGCGATCTGGGTGGGATAATTCTCCCTGAGGGCGGACATGATGGACTTGATCTTCTCCACCCCGTCTTTGCCCGGCAGCGTGACCGAAACGCCCTTTTCCTTGAAATAGCCGTAGGTGCGGTACAATTCCTGCAGGGCGTCGTAGAGGGTTTCGCCCCGTTCCATGCAGGCGCAGGCGGCCTCGCACACCAGCAGGGAGGCGTTCACGGCGTCCTTGTCGCGCACCTGGGTGCCGGACAGATAGCCGAAGCTCTCTTCAAAGCCGAAGAGGAAAGTATGGCTGCCGCTTTCCTCGAACTGCTGGATCTTTTCGCCGATGAACTTGAAGCCGGTGAGCACGGAGAAGGTTTCCACCCCGTAGGCCTTGGCGATCACGTCGGCCAATTTGGTGGACACGATGGATTTCACTACCGCGCCGTTTTGGGGCAGGGTGCCCTTTTCCTTGCGGGAGCGCAGGATGTGGGACAGCATCAGGCAGGCGATCTGATTGCCGGTGAGGGTGTGGAACACGCCGTTTCCGTCCTGCACGGCGGCGCCCAGGCGGTCGCTGTCCGGATCGGTGCCAAACACCATGGTGGCGCCCACCTTTTCAGCCAAGGGAATGGCCAGAGAGAAGGCGGCGGGGTCCTCGGGGTTGGGGGCGGTCACGGTGGGGAAACGGCCGTCGGGCAGTTCCTGCTCCGGCACCACGGTGACCTGCACGCCCAGTTCCTTGAGCACCCGGCGCACCGGCACGTTGCCGCTGCCATGGAGCGGGGTGTACACGACCTTGAGCTCCTTGCCCTTTTCTTCCAGCAGCTCGGGCCGCAGGGCCAGGGATTTGATCATTTCGGTGTAATCGTCGTCCACTTCTTTTTTGCCGATATACTGAAGCAGGCCCTTGTCCAGCGCTTCCTTTTCATCCATGGGCACGCAGTCGGTATACTTCAGCGCGCGGATGTAGCCCGTCACGGCGTCGGCGGCTTCGGGGCCCAATTGCGCGCCGTCGGCGGCGTAGACCTTGTAGCCGTTGTACTGGGGCGGGTTGTGGCTGGCGGTGATGACCACGCCGGCGGCGGTTTTCAAATGGCGCACGGTGTAGGAAAGCACCGGCACGGGCCGCAGCGATTCAAACAGATATGCCTTCACCCCGCAGGCGGCCAGCGTCAGCGCCGTCTCCCTGGCAAATACGTCGCTCTTGATGCGGCTGTCGTAGGCGATGGCCACGCCGGCATCCTGGATGCCCTGGGCGATCAGGTACTGGGCCAGGCCCTTGGTGGCCCGGCGCACGTTGTAAATATTCATCCGGTTGGCGCCCATGCCCAGCACGCCGCGCAGGCCCGCGGTGCCAAAGCTCAATTCGGTGTAAAACCGATCCTCTTTTTCTTTTTCATCGTTGGCAATGGCCTTCAATTCCGCCATCGTTTCCTGATCCCCGGCGAACATATCCAGCCATTTTTGGTATTCTTCCCGATAATCCATGCAAGAGGCCCCCTTTGATTCAATTTTGCTGCCTCTATTATACAGGAAAGAAAAACAATTCGCAACCCCCGTAACGGCCATATTTTGCCCGGCATATGCTGAAAAATAAAGGGGTGAAGGGCTATGCGCCTGTGGGTGGCGGACGTGGAAAAAGGGCTGATGCTGCTGGACGAGGGCGGCTGGCGCGCCGTAGGGCCGCCGTGCCGGGCGCTTTGCCGGGTAAAAGGCGGCATGTGCTGGGCGGGCGACCGGGAGGGCGGCCTTGCTGACGCGCAGGGCAGAGCACAGCTGCGCTTTTCCGTGCCGCCCGGGGTGTGCGCCATGGAGGCGGCGGGAAATACGCTGTATCTGCTTTCTTCCGACGCCGACAGCCTCACCGCCCTGGACGCCGCCACCGGACAAATCAGGTGCTGCGCCCCGGCGGGCGCTTATCCCAGGGCCCTGGCGGCGAGCCCCGACGGAAAGACCCTGGCGGCGGCGGGCGGCGCGGCGGGAGAGGTAATGGTTTTTGACAGGTCGCTGCAAAGGTTGGCGGTTTTCCGGGTGCCGGGGGTGGCGGTGGGGGTATGCTTTGCGCCAAAGGGCCTGACGGCGCTGTGCGCGGTGGGGGAAGGAGAGGTATCCGCCCTTATGCTGCGCATCAGCCCAAGCGGCGTGACAAAGGAAGCGTATGCCTGTTCTCAAACGCCCTGCTGCCTGTGCAGGACGGGGGACGGCTGCGCCGTGGGCTGCTGCGGGAAGGTATGCTTTCTGTCCGCCCTGGGCCGGGTGATCCGCTCCTTTCCCTGCCCCTGTCCCTATCGGATGCGCATGCTGGAGGGGGCCGCGCTGATCGCCGATCCCTGGCAGGGAAGGGTGCTGCTCTCCGACGGCGCGTGCCTGTACCGCGGGGGCAGCCCGGAGGACGCGTTGCTGGTTTCACGATCGTGAGCAAATTCCATGAAATGAAGAATAAATTCCTTCCTCCGGCAGGAAAAAAGGGGAAAGAGGGAGAATAACGGAAATTGGGTTAAGATAGTGCTTCCTTTTTCAAAGGAAAGCACTGATGGATAATTTTCCAAACCTTCATCACCGAAAAACCAGGAGAATGGGGGAAAAAAGGAATGGACAAAACGGCAATCCAGCAGGCTCTGGCCCAGGAAAGAGCGGCCATCCTGCAAGGCGACGCGGAGCGGATCGCCAAGCAGCACGCCCAGGGCAAAGGCACTGCCCGGGAGCGGGTGACCAAGCTGTTTGACGACGGCAGCTTCGTGGAGATCGACGCGCTGAAAAAGGACGCGCATCTGGTGGCGGGCTGCGGCACGGTGAACAGCCAGGCCGTATATTGCTTCGCCCAGGATTTCGCTTCCTGCGGCGGGGCCATGGGCCTGTCCCAGGCGGCGAAAATCGTAAAGGTGCTGGACAAGGCCCGGGTCACCGGCGCGCCGGTGGTGGCGCTCTTGGACAGCGCGGGCGTGAAGCTCGCCGACGGCCAGGCGGCGCTGCCCGCCTACGCGGAGATTTTGAGCGCCATGGCGCGGCTTTCCGGCGTATGCCCGCTGATCGCCTGCGTGATGGGCCCCTGCACGGGCCTTGCCACGCTGATGACCCAGCTGGCCGACGTGGCCATCCAGGTGAAGAAGGGCGAAATCGCCCTGCATCCCGCGCTGGTCATGAACAGCGAAAAGGGCAAGCAAAAGACCGCCGAGCAGCTCTTTGGCCCCGAAACCATGGCCAGGCAGGGCGCCGTGGCCCTGACGGCGGACACCGAGGAGGACGCCGCCGCCCTGATCGCCGCGCTGATCGACCTGCTGCCCGGCAGCAACATGGAGGACGCTCCCCTGCTGCTGGATACCGATGATCTGAACCGCGCCCTGGTGGCCCTGGACGCGGAGGACGTTTCCTCCCTCATCGCCGATCTGGCCGACGAGGGCAAGGTGATCGAGCTGTATAAGGATCACGGCGCTTCCATCCGCACGGCGCTGGTGCGCCTGGGCGGCCGCACGGCGGGCATCGTGGCCAACGATCACGCCGCCAACGACGGCAGGCTCTGCGCCTGCG
>Ga0310694_10001847_pt1 | contig 23001 bp, 21 predicted proteins | sample 174DNAGHGhighgp2_FD_203884 | JGI IMG/M metagenome (GOLD analysis project Ga0310694, IMG submission 203884) | Sheep rumen microbial communities from Palmerston North, Manawatu-Wanganui, New Zealand - 1742 DNA GHGhigh gp2 (v2) (version 2) | ecosystem: Host-associated > Mammals > Digestive system... | reverse complement strand
GCCTATGCGAGTTACACCTTCAGGTATCACTATTCTTTTAGATTGCAGATGACGTAAAGCATAATCGGCAATTTCCAATATACCATTGGGAATCTCCAATCTATTACTCATCGCATAAAGTACTTTCTTTGATTTTTTATCTATAAGCAAATTATTGCATATCTCAAAGTATTCATTATCTGGTGATACTTCTATGGTAAGATGAATGGCATTTTCAAATGCACCTTCTTCTATCTCAGATACATTAGCAGGAATGTGAAGTAAATCAATAAATGTATGCCTGAATGCGCCTACTTCAATCTTTGTAAGACTTTGAGGCAGAATAACAGATAGTTTGCGTTCGGGTTCAGCATCAAGTGCATTTCTGTATCCGCTAAGACGAAAAGCATAGGCACTAATAGTTGTCACTCCTTCAGGAATAACAAACTCTCCTCTTTTGGTAACAGGGCATCTTAACAGTTTTGTCTTGTCGTAATTGTACAAGACACCATTCTCCACACAAAAGTGCTTATTGCCCTCTGCCAAATAGATATGCTCCGTGTTATTCACTTCACCGAATCCAGCATCTCCAATGCTTTCTAATGTGGAAGGTAGATAAATTGTTGTTATTGCAGCGAAATTAAGAATATTCCCTAAATCTATGTCTTTTAATCCTTCTTCAAATATAATTGTGAGAATACCTTCATAACTACCGAAAAGATGTTGTCCAACGTATTTCAATCGTTTGGGGAATAAGATTGTAGAGCCATGAGGTAAATGGAGTCTCATAAAAGCATAATCCCCCAAAGCAACTACACTTTTAGGTATTTCAAATGTATCAAACCACGCAGTATCTTCAAATGCCTTATCACAGATCACCTCCACTCCTGCTTTTATTTGGAATGTATCAATTGTACCCCAAGGAATACTCTTTGGCTTTACATATTGCAAGAACCTCTTTCCGTCCTTGCTATACAATCCCTTATGCTCAGCATCCCAGACCCCTTCGTCTAAGTCCTGCTGAGTGACTTTAGTGAGTTGTTCGTAATCAGTTTTATTTGTCATTCTTTTGCATTGATAATTACACACGAATCCATTTTCTCGCACATATCGTATAGCGTGCTTATGAGGAAAGTCATTTGTTTTGTATCGAAGAACATATCGGGCCTATCCAACAGAATTACACTATATGGTTGGATATTTCGGCCTATCATACCAAGACAATGAATAAACAACTTATGTTTGTATTCAAGACCTTGGAAATCTTTTTCACCAAAGTTCTTATGAGTCCAACATGTGCTATCCCCAACGCGCACATTAATTTGCTTTAAAATCTTTTCGAGCGAATCATTGTTGGATAGGCAAGCATATCCTTTGCAAATATCATCCCAATTATCAATTTTGTCACTGATCATACTATTTTGCAGGTCATATGCTATTGTATTAATTCCTCTCATTGGTATTTTGTCTATAGTTAGTTTCTCGACTTCTGCATCTTCATAATTTCCTAAATCGAAACGCGATTGTAATCCAACATAACAATAAGTATTTGTGACCTCTTCATTCAAATCCTTGGAAATCATCGGAATAACACAATCATCAAGTATACTTTTGTGAGAAACAAAAATAACCTTATTAATATCTGCGTCAATTGGTTCAATAAGAGGTGAATCTTCTGTATTCTTATTAGTCGCATGCAAATAAAGTGACATCGCAATGTCATACATTGCTTTAGTGGCATCTTCTTTTACAACATCATTAATCCAGGCGATGCGTCTGGGACCAAAATCCAACTTCACCTTACTACCATCGCTCTGGGTTAAACTTAATGGATAATATTTGAAATCATAAAAGTTCCTTGTGCTTCTAAATAACTTTTGGAATAGTATATCTATTGGCGACTTTCGATGAAGAGTCTCCTCTCCTGGTCTATTCCTAAGCTTTCCTTTTTGATAGCATTCACTATACCACACATCATCATAAACCCCATAATGCATAATACGTAATGAATCTGCAAAATCCTTTCTATCTTCTCCATTTGGTAAATAATGGCAGAGTTTATAATACTGATTTTCATTCATTGCCGTTGCAAAAGAAGAAGGCAACTCTTCTATAATCTTATAAGGAGAGTCAAATTCAATAAGCCTACTTTTTTCTCTTGGACTTTGATACGAACAAAGTATATGAAATTGATATGCTATATGTGAGCCATATTTACCATATAAATGAAAACGTGTAAGATATCCCATATCATCCCAAAAGGGATAGTGAACTAACATGAAATCGAATTTCTCATTATCATTAACGTCGTTAGTAGAATATCCGCTTTTACGAATCAAAAATTTAAATTTCCCCATAGATCTTCAATTTATTATACAATTTCCATTATGCATCAAAATTGTTATTATTCTCATATTTGCTCACTATTTTTCTTCTCAATGACGATAAATTTCAATAATTCATCATCTGGGCATCCAAGTTCGATAAGTTCCCGTATAAATGGATAGAGGAGTTTGTACAATTCTAAAGCCTCATATTTTTCTTCTTCTTTAAATGTAACTCTTTTATGCCTAATACGTCTAAATCTCTTTCTTAATTCAACCATAGGTACTGTATATTTTGCAGGCAAAACCTTATATTTTTGGTATACATATCTTACGTATTTGTAAGCTGAATCGAGATTACAATTAGGAACATTATATCCGCTATATTTTGTCGTATATAATGGTTTTCCTATAACTCTATAAAATGAATCAGCATGCACATATATATACATCAATCTAATAATCTCAGGATCGTCTTTGTAATGATTGAAAAAATAATAGACTGCCTGATAATCTTTGTTATCTCTAGGTATTCTATGATATTTCTCTAAGATAACCGTAATTTCTTTAATTCTTCCTTCAAGATGCTCTTTACTATTTCTTTGTTTTACATCGTTCAAATGAAATTCTTCAATCAGAGCTTTTATTTCAGGGTTATCGCTGTGATTTTTAATATAGTATTTTATATTATTATGAGCAGCATGATTCTCTGTTTGCTTTGGAATACCATTATATTTAATGAGGAAACCTCTTAGTTCCTCAATTTTCTTTTTGATATCAACAGGTCGTGCCATATAATATGTTTTTACATCATAGCATAAGTAGTGAGAAGAGTCATTGTTTGAGGGAAATAATCAAACTCAGTAGTATAATGAGCTATTTCATTCCATAAAAAATGATGGCAATCAGAAAGATAATCGCATACACCTTGTAGGTTGGTTCCATATAGTTTAAATGCTTTAATATACTTAGTTGTGGGGTCATAAATAACAAGAACTTGCCTAATATTAGCATTACAGTCACTATATTCTAAGCACCCATCAAACTTTATCAGTGCCTTACCCTCAGCATCATTTCTTTGTTTACTCTCTATTTGATTGTCCCAAAAACCATCTTGAATAAGTAGGTTATCAATTGTTGTAATCATAATCTAACATACATTTGTGCCTTCAGTTCCCAAGATGAATAGCAGGTTAGTAATATCATCGAACGTGGGACTATTGATTACTCAATCGTTCTTTTCAGTGGCAAATATAGAGAAATTATTCGGAACTAACAAGAAATCAGACGGATAATTTCATCTGATTATGACGAAATACCCGTCTTAATGTATGAAATAACTCTAGCAAATGTCTTGCAAACACAATGCATTGAAATATAGGAATATTCTTGAAATAAATAAATAATGTGGGAGGAAACTTTGTGTGAGACATGTATCAGTCCCCTCTATGTTTTCAGTATGAGACAGGGACCAGTTCCCCTGATTCCCATCACCCCACTTTTCCCACCTTATTATATATAAGAGCCACACGATGGTGGCTCTTATAGATTTGAATGTAACGCCGTGCCTAATGACTCACGGGATTTCGTCAATTATTGAGGGTCATTAATTTCTTCTGCAGCCATAGGATAATTCATCGCTATGGTTTTAGCATTGTCCTCTGATGGAACGTCTTTCACGTTTGCACGAATCATTGGAGTATATTCCTCGATAATATGACGCCAGTCGTTGAGTTTCATTCCCCCATATCGCTCGCCAAACTTCTTAATCACTTCTTCCTGAATGCTCAAGTCGCTTATTTCACGATCCATGTGTAGCAAATCAAATATCAGGTTGCGAACCTCTTTGTCATCCTCCACATGATGAAGCTTGGAGGTCAGACCTTTGTAAACAGTCTCAAACACTCGCAAATTAATGAAGTTCATGAAGTCGGGGTTATCCAGATAGTTCCTGCAGAACTCCGTATTCTCACTAAGCATTTGTGCCACAATCATCATCAGCGAGCTAGCACATTGCTGCATGGCCGTTTCTTTATTACTGTTCTTGGCAGCATTAACAAAAGTCTCGTCAGTAGCTAATCGTTCAGGCAACTCGTCGAGTTGTTTCTTTGCCAATTCAATATTCTGCCAGTTAATGCTGTTAAACTCATCCAAGATATCGCTAAGCTTAGCCATATCTGGCTGTGATGGAGCCTTGGGACCACCCACGGGAATAGGATCTATTTCAGAGTTTCTATTCTCCAGTTCTATTTTCTGTTCTTCATTCTTGATAATGCGATATTGGTCAAAGTCAATGGCTTCCAGCAAACCCTCTGTAAAATCTTCATTCTTCAGTTTGGGCAGCTTTGTAACTAACAGAGAATAATAGGTATTCAGCATCTCCCACTCTATACTCTTGAAAGGCATTACTGCAGCTATGAATGGATAGGTACGGCAGAAACTCTTCATGCTACTCTTACAGCGTATTTTCGCATTATCGTCCAGTTTTCTGAACCTCTCAACAGCCACGTTGATAATGGGGTCAATCGTCTCTCTTGATGCCCCGGACCAATATTTCTCATTCAGTTCTTTGACCTCTTCTTCCGTATAGATATTAGCATCCTCAACCTCTGCGATCAGGTCGTTCAGTTTGTTGGGGTCTGTTTCCTTAGAAAGAATGGTTGTCTTATAGAAACGTTGGAAACTCTGCTGGATGCCATCAGCATCGTTACAGAAATCCAGCACAAAGGTATCTCGTTTCTTGGGGTGACAACGATTCAGACGAGATAGCGTCTGGACAGCTTTCACGTCTGTCAACACCTTATCCACATACATCGTATGCAGCAAAGGCTGGTCGTAACCAGTCTGGAACTTATCAGCCACCACCAGTATGCGATATGGGTCGTGCTCCATATTCTCCTCAATATCTTTTGAGGGGAATCCGTTGATGTCAGCCTCCGTTACGCTCTTGCCTCCATACTCCTTAGCTCCTGAGAAAGCAACGATAGCCTTATAGGGACTTTTGCGCTCTTCCAATAAGTGCTTAATCTCATAATAGAATTCTATGGCTCGCAAGATGCTGCTTGTCACCACCATAGCCCTTGCCTGACCACCAACCTTACCTTTATCTATTACCTGCGTGTGGAAGTGTTCAACGATGATGCTGGCCTTCTGCTGTATCGTTTCAGGCTGAGATTCCACAAATGCACGCAGTTTCTTTGACGCCTGTTTCTTGTCAAACTCAGGATCATCTTCTATGGCCTTGATAATCTTATAAAAGCTATTATAGGTTGTATAGTGTGCCAATACGTCCATGATAAAGCCTTCTTCAATGGCTTGCTTCATGGTGTATTCGTGGAAAGGACGATGTTCTATTTCGCCATCCGGCTTCGCGTAGGCTTTACCAAACATCTGCAGTGTCTTATTCTTGGGAGTTGCGGTAAAGGCATAGTAGTTGGCATTCTTCACCATCTCCCTACCCTCAATGATTTTCGTCAGACGGTCTTCCAAATCCTCTTCATCAGTGCCTGCGTTACCACTGAGTGCAATATTCATCTTTGCACTCAACGAACCATTCTGACTGCTGTGGGCTTCATCGATGATGATACCAAAACGCTTGTGCTTCAGCTCTGTGCCAATAGCCTCCAAGATGAAGGGGAATTTATGGACAATGGTAATGATGATTTTCTTGCCGCTTTCTAAATGGCCTCTCAGACTCTCTGCACTGTCTGCCCAAGCCACCAGGTTCTGCAGACGTTTGAAGGCAACGATGTTGTTTCTAATCTGAGTGTCAAGATTCACACGGTCTGTCACTACGATGACACTATCCAACAACGCTTGTGTTCCATCCAACAGGCCCACCAACTGATAGGCCAGCCACGTGATAGAGTTCGACTTGCCTGAACCTGCCGAATGCTGAATCAGGAACCGCTGCCCTACCCCCTTAGCCTTTGTCTCTGCCAACAATTTACGCACACAATCCAGCTGATGATAGCGAGGCCACACCACACTTTGTTTCTCTGTGTTCGTCTTGGGGTCAAGGCGCTTTACTACCTGTGCATAGTTCTCGATGATATCACTCAGCGATTCTTTCTTCAATATCTCTTCCCATAGATAAGCCGTCTTCACACCATTCGGATTAACGGGATTACCAGCCCCTCCATTCACACCTTTATTAAATGGCAGGAACCACGACCCTTTTCCGCATAGCCAAGTACACATCTTGATGTCGTCGTCATCCACAGCGAAATGAACTGCACAACGCTTTGGAGCAAGCAAGGGATCCTTTGGGTCGCGGTCTGTCTGGTATTGCTTCACGGCATTCTCTACCGTCTGTCCAGTATAGTGGTTCTTCAGCTCCATCGTTATCAGAGGCAGACCATTCAGCGACACCATCAAATCTATTCGGTTGTCATTCTCCTTGCTATATGCCAATTCTTTTGTCACGCAAAAGATGTTCTTCTTATATAGCTCCTGAGCCGTTGGATTCAATTCTGAGGGCAACGGATAGTACATATCGAAGAGTTCCGATATAAAGCGGAATCCCTTCCGCATCACATCCGTCACGCCACGATTAGCCAACTGCTTTGCCAACTCCGTAAAGAACCTGCGTTCTGATATTGCATTACTAAAGCATGCCGTATTCTCCACTTTCTTCTTCTGAGTAGAAAGCAGGAACCGCTTTACTCGCTCCGTATCCAGAGCGTAGTCTTTCACGTAGTCATTGGTTGTTCCCTCTTCATATCCCAGTTTGTCTCTCAGGTAAGCAAGGATCGTATCTTCGAGGTTCATTTCACTTACATTTGTTGGCATAATCTTATCTCATTTTTATTTCTTCTATTCCAAACGATAGTGACACCTTTTTTATCTGAAGAGTATTAATCTCTCAGAATATTTTGGAAGTGTCAGAATTATTTTATACCTTTGCACTACCTAATAGCAATTATATGGACGAATTACAAAACATTCAGAATCTCATATATGTCATTCGCGGACAGCGTGTGATGCTCGATTTCGACCTCGCTATGTTATATGAAGTTGAAACCAGGTCTCTTAACCAAACTGTCAAACGCAATGCCAGGCGTTTTCCCGATGACTTTATGTTCCAGTTGACAGAACAGGAATGGAGTCTTATCTCATCACAATTTGTGATGACATCAAGAATGAAGCGCCCCAAGAAATCTCTACCATACGCTTTCACAGAACTTGGTGCCTTGATGCTGTCGAGTGTGCTTCGTAGTCCCGTTGCTGATGAGACAAGTATCAAGATTACAAGAGCGTTCGTTGCAATGCGACAGATGCTTACATTCTCTACCCTTCCTGAGAAAGTTGTCACCTTGGCCCAAGAATTATATAAACTCAAAGAAGAGGTGAACGAGATTCTTGCCGACCAGAACGACATTAACGAGAGCACTCGCGCCCAGCTTGATGCCATCAGTACTGCTTTGGCTGAACTGCAGGCCAAGCCTGCTGCAGAAAAGCCTCGCCGTCCCATTGGTTTTATTCAGCCAAAAGACGAGGAGGATTCCTAACTTCCTTGTGTCACTATGTCAAAGAACTCTTGCACGAAGAATCTTCTTTCGTGCTTTTTTTATATCGTTTCGTTTTGTACGTTAACTTGTCCTGTCACCACATCAGCGATTAGGCGCTGTTTATATTCCTTCAAATAGTCTATCTCTGCCTGAAGTTCCGTTATCAGAGTATCTATCTTCTGGCACTTCTCTTCAATATAGGAGACAATGGAACGTTGCTCATCTATAGGAGGAAGTGGCACCATGATATTCCGCATTTCGCTATATCGTGTAGTCCATAAGTCTGCTACTATACCACGTCCTATTCTGTAATATTCTTCAATATAATCATTACTTCTAAAAAGATGATGGAAATATTGTACCTCAATATTATTACGAGGTGATAAAACAATATTAATCAAAGATACAGATCCTGTATAAGGTGATACGCCACACGATCCTTTTCTATCTGATCGCGAGTTTACAACAAAATCGTCCTTACATACTTTTTTGCGATTATCGCCATTATCTGTTTTTACGGCAGTTTCCAATTGCGGTGTTATTCCTTGCTTTGAGACAGAGAGTGCAGGATAATCTTTATCAGAAACCTTTTCCCTTCGTTCCGTAAACAAAGAACCAATCTTCTTTACATCCCAATGCTCAGGAATAATTCCAAGCCATGAGATGCCGCTGTCTTTCATCTTCACATCAGGATTCAATCCCTTTGTGACGGCTTCGGCAATTGTTTTCTGTTTGAGTTCTTGAAGAAGCTGTATTTCTTTCTCCTTATCTGCTACATAAGCATCTATCTTTGAGGTTTTGTTTTCCAAATAACTCACTATTTTCTCCTGTTCTGCAAGAGGAGGAAGAAGTAAATATGATTTCTTTAAATGACCTTTACCTATACTATATACTTTTACGCCATTTACTAAAGATTGGATTTGACTCTTCCAGTTCAATGACTGAAAAAGATAAGCATGATATATGGGATAAGGTAAATCTTTGGGTTTTGCAACAACAGTATGATAGCCTGCAAAGATTCTATTTGTATAGTCATTAAAAGCAAAATTACCAGAGCCTTCTATATCTTCAGAAGTATCAGCAAAAACAAAATCACCGTTATTGAGAAGACATTGGGGATGCGATTCTATGTAATTGGGTGATACAAAACGAACTAATTCATCAGAAATTGTAGTACCTTTATTCAATTTTGAATGAACTTGTCCATAACTAATTACAGCAACACCTTCTTGGGTTAAATCTGCTTTTGTAATAGGTAACCCTTTGCCATAGGAAAAGTGCCTTGCAAAAGGTTCTATCTCCCAATGGCTCGGAATCTCTTTGAGCCATTGCATGGATGTTGCCTTGTATGAACTATACCTCTCCATACTACTTTCCTAAGATTTCGTTCAACAATCCATCCGTGCGCTCTTCAATGGCACGAATATCACTACTGATTTCGCTGAGCGAACGTAGTTCTTTTGGCTTATAGAAATACTTGGTGAACGAGAGTTCGTAGCCAGTCTCTATACTATTCTTATCTAAAATAGCATCAGGGGTGTAAGGCAGTATTTCGTTTTGGAAGAAACCTTCAATGCCACCTTCATAGCGGAACGGTATAATCTCTGTGTCTTTGCTCTTCTTATCCATTACTGGTTTACCCTTCTTGAGGATAATATTACCCTGTTCGTCGCGTTGAGGTTGATAGACCTTCACGCTCCAATAGCCAAACTCGTTATTGGGGAAGATCTTGCTTTGTGGTGTTTCCTCGAAGTCCATGAGCAATTTGAGGATTTGCTCACGATCAGCTTCAGAGGTCTCACAATTTTTCATGCCCAGATTCTTGCGCAATGGCGACTTAATCTCTGTGGCATCTATCAATTGCACATATCCTTTACGGCGCTCTTCCTTGCGATTGGTTACCACCCAGATATAAGTGCCGATACCCGTATTATAGAAGTCGTTTTCAGGCATCGCAATAATGGCCTCCAACAAATCATTCTCAATGATGTACTGACGAAGATTGCTGGCACCAGAGCCTGCATCGCCCGTAAAGAGTGAAGAACCATTATGCACTTCGACAATACGTGTTCCCAACTGAGTATCTTCACGCATACGAGACAGGTTGTTGGCCAGGAACATCATCTGTGCATCGCCAATGTCAGGAATAAAGGAGAGTTCTTTTCCCTCACTATCGAGTACCGTAAAACGGCTATCGGTAAACTTCTTCTTCTCGTTCTCACCTAAGCCACGTTTCTTCAAATCTTCTTTCCAAGGTGTGCCAAAGGGAGGATTAGAGATGCAGAAGTCGAAGGTCTCACCAGCATGCCCATCGCGAGAAATGGTGCTGTCGTAAGCAATATACTCACGCTGTTCTGCGCCATACTGATATTGGAAAGCCTTGATATTGCCACTAATCATCAGGTCAGCCTTACAAGTGGCAAAAGTATGAGGCTCCAACTCTTGTCCGAAGATGTTGATATTAACATGTTTACCTTGTTTCTTGGCTATCTCCTGAATGCGGTCTTGAGCAAGGGTAAGGATGCCGCCCGTGCCACACGCGCCGTCGTAGATGTGGTAGGTATTATCCGTTATCTTATCTGAAATAGGCAATACCGCAAGGTCGGCCAACAGCTTCACATAGTCGCGAGGTGTGAAGTGCTCACCAGCTTCAGTGACATTGTTTTCCTCATTGAATCTGCGAAGCAACTCTTCAAAGATGGTTCCCATCGTATGGTTGTCAAGTGCTGGCAATCTCACGTTACCTTCATCATCTAAAACGGGTTTGTTCGATAGGTTAATCTTGTCGTCCGTAAACTTCTCGATAATGCTGCCCAGGCGTTCAGCCTCTGTCAGGTTGTCCACCATCTGACGAAGTTTAAACTTGTCGATGATGTCCTGCACATCTTTGCTAAAACCATTCAGATAGTCCGTGAAGTTCATCTTCAAGCGCAAAGGGTCTGTCTCGCTCTTCAGCGTTTTCATGGTAAACTTCGACGTGTTATAGAACGGATAACCCGTCACGTTATACAGAATGGGGTCCTGGTTCTGAATCTTGTTCTTATCCAGCAACTCTTTCTGCGTCAACAACTGCTGCTTGGTCGGCTCCAACAATACGTCGATTCGACGAAGCACCATCATGGGCAGGATGATCTTCTTATAGTCACCCTTCTCAAAAGCATAGACAAGCACATCTGTAGCAATGTTCCAGATGAACGAAAATAATTGGTTATACTGTGATTGGTTCATATCATGCATTAAGTTTTAAGGCACTCAACTATCAATCACGCCATGACGCAAAAAGTGTGGCACAACTTATTGCGTATAGCTATGAGGTAGCGTAGGAAGGAAACCCCAGTTATCTAACAAGTATGCACCACACCAAAGTGTGTATGCATCGCTATAATAGATAACTAAGATGTCCTGTCCAGACACCTATCCAGATATTATTTCTGTGCGATCTTTTATTTCCAAACAGTTTCCTACGCTTTTGGCTATACGCGAAATAATAGCTGATGCTATGTTTTTACCCATAAAAATCATACTGGTGCCTCCACTGAGCTTGCTCCAGTAATCAAGTGCAAAAGTACTAAGAAATGGGCAAAAAAGCAAATTTTTTAGAAGGGAATTCAAAAAAGGTACATGTTTTTTAGGGTTTTGGGCGTATTTTTCGAAAAAAATACGAGAAATACTTGTGGAATAGGATTCATGGTATTAACTTTGTAACAGAAAACAAAAATTTGTAAAAACAATGGAAAAGAAACTAAAACGTTCGTTAAAGCTTGACATAGGCTTATTGTTTTGTAAGTTCTTGAAACAGTATCTGTCCCTTCAACGTCAACAAATATTTCTGGCGTGGATGACGAGGCTTATCGGGATAAAGCAAACAGACGTAGCCCTCAGAAATAGCAGGAACAAGGTGATACTCCAGAAAGTTTTTCCTGTCCTTTAGTCCTACACCTTCCAACATATCCTTGATACTACATTGGTTGTTTCCAATGAACTTTACTAGATTTCGAATCAACGGATTTTCTGTCTGAAGCATGTCATGAACAGAACTTGTGGGGGTACTTATGGGGGAACTTGTGGGGGTATTCCATTTCTCAGGTGGATTCACCAGCATATATCTATTCTTTAGCTCATTCGTCTCGCCCAATAACAGATTACGGAAAAAGCGTACCAGGAATATCGGTTCAGCATTGATTCCCTTTTGCACATTGCGATAGTTGGCACGTACCAATGCATTACGGAAATACCAGGAATAGTGCTCAAACATATCATTATTCACGCTAAATCCCAACGAGCGAAGATACTTAATGGTAAAGATAGCCGTAGTTCGAGTGTTGCCCTCACCAAAGGGATGAATCTGCCACAATCCTGCCACAAACTTTGCCAGATGCTCTATCATCTGATCTTTGTTCAGGGCTGTATAGTCGAACTGTCGCTCTTGTTCCAAATCGTATTCTAATGTCATACGGAGGTCTTGCCAGCGTCCATAGAGCACAGAATCGTTTCGCAGCACCCACTCTTTTTTTGAGATATCATAATCGCGGAAGCGTCCGGCATGCTTAAATACACCTTCGAAGATAGCACGATGAATGGCTGCGAAACCTGCCACACTATAAGTAAAGGCATCTGTCTGAAGAAGTTTTGAGATGTTGCTTGACACACGGTCAGCTTCTTCCTTGTCTGCATCGTCATCATCGTGAACTGTCTTTTTGATGTAATACTCCTTCACAAGTTCGCGTGCTTCGTCGATGGTAATTTCACCTTCAATATTACGACGAGCTGTCTCTTGCAGATATTCTGAGGTTTTCAGCCCATCTACAGCCTGCAAGCCAATAGCCACGCGCCAGGCTTCTGCTCTATCTTTCTTCTCTGGTTCTCCTTGACGGATATACTCATCAAAGTCCAGATACAGTTGCTTTATATTCTTGTCTTCTGACATATCCTTATTGTTTCTCAGCCACAGGTATTGCCTCTATAATTTTAGTAACTAATACTTGATTGCAAAGATAGCGATTTTATTCTATTTTCCCAAACTTTTGAGAGAAAAAGTGGCGATAAGAAAGTGGGAGAATGATGTTTTAGGGGTGTATTTTACTCAGAGGGTTCAGATTCTCTATTTCATTAAAAAATGGGCAAAAAAGCAAATTTTTTAGAAGGGAAATCAAAAAAGGTACATGTTTTTTAGGGTTTTGGGCGTATTTTTCGAAAAAAATACGAGAAATACTTGTGTAATAGGATTCATGGTGTTAACTTTGTAACAGAAAACAACAATTTGTAAAAACAATGGAAAAGAAAATAAAACAAATCATGACCCCAGGTTCTCTCTGCTGGGCTGCCTTTCTTAAAAGGGAAGCCCTGCGGGAGAACTCTCCAACCTTCGTCTTGTAATTTGAGAGAACCTTCATGTGTGCTGTGACTAGGCGTCAAGCATGCTATTGTCAAATTACAACACTTAAATTGTATGAAAAAACTAAATGGAAACGAAAGTCTCCTAGCTCTTGTATTGTCTGGCAAAAGACCTGAATTTAGAGCTATCCTTGAGAAATTGGAACCTCATCTAAAGGGAATGGATAATAGTAAAAATCCGGAAAAATGGAACCATCTGGAATTTGATTTTGAACATATCCATAAAGTAGATATTTATATTAGATTTGCCCCTATCTTCGAAAAGAAATATCTAATGGTAAAGAAGAAAGATTTTGCCAGACACCTGGCCATGCATAGCAATTTGGCCGATAATGAAAACTATGAGATCAGGGTTGAAACAATATATCACGGTCTTAAATATTATAAAAAATTATACCAGTCATTTTCTGTCAGAAATTAACTAAACTAATTATATGATAACAGCAACTAATAATACTTCATTTAATTTAATTCGTCAGTCGGTCGTCAACAATTCGATGACCGATGACGAAAAGCTTTTAGAGGAACAACGTATTACGTTGGAAACAGAGTTGGCACCCATGCAACCGTTGTTCAAAATGTTTAATGTGCCGTGTTTCTATAGATGTGAGATAGTAGGTGCCTGTGGCAAGGCGAAGAGTGGTAAGACCTTCTACCTGTCTATGCTTATGGCTTGTGCAATGAAAAACGAGGTGCTTGCCTTTGAACGCCTTACCGAAGCCCCCTTAAAGGTGTTGTGGATTGATACAGAGCAGAGTCAGCAATCTACCCAGGAGATTCTGAAAGACCGTATCGTTCCTCTGGCTGAGTTGGATCCTCAGACCATTAATCTCAACGAGACGTTCTACGCTTTCAACCTGCGTGGTCTTGGCTTCGATAAACGTGGTGACATGGTGAGCTTGGCAATAAAAACTATCCAGCCCGACATCTGCATCATTGACGGTATCAAAGACCTGATGACCGACATCAACGATGCTGTACAGGCAACGCTCATCATGGAGAAACTGATGGCGCTGGCCAAGAAGTATAAATGTTGCATTGTCTGTGTACTCCATCTGAACAAGAGCGAACAGGACCGCAATATGCGTGGTTCCATTGGTACCGAGCTGACCAATAAGGCCTTCGAGGTGTTCCAGTGCGAGGTGGTCAAGGACGGCGAAATATTCAAGGTCTGTCACACTTTCAGTCGTAAACAAAAAATGAAGCGTAACTTCTACTACCACATCGACGAAAAGGGACTACCTGTGATGTTGGCAAACTATAAGGAAACACCTCGTGATTACAACGGTCGATGGATGAGTGTCAGTGATAGTGAGGTTGGCAATAATGAGGTTGATTTGAAAAAACTTTTCATCAATGCTATGGAGGGCCATACGCAACGACCTTATGGTGAAGTTATGGGTGTGGCGCTGAAGAAGTGTGGCGTAGCAGATGCCAAGACTTACTACCAGTATCTGGATGAAGCTATCGCCAAGGACATCGTCCGCAAGATGGAGCATCCCGAAACGCACGTCACGTGGATTGAATTGATTGAGAATACGATGATTTATTAATTATAATTGTTTAATTTAATTAATTAGCCCCTTTATAGGGGCTTAATTTAAATTTAATTTTAAATTTTAAATAACAACCTGAAACCCGCGCGAGCCGATGAAGTGGAACGAGGTCTTTTGCCACACCTTCAAGGAACTAGAGAAAACCATTGCCCCTATGGTCAAGCACCAGGTAGACATGATGCTGCCTTCCATGCCGATGGTAGAGGCTTGTCGGGCCGATGACTTCGACTTCTTCCAGCCCTTCATCGAGGCGGGCATGTTGACGGTTGAGCAGATGCACTATGCAGCGCAGCGCTACCACCTCGGCAAGACCAAGAGCGGCGAACCTATCTACTGGATGATTACCGAAATGATGGACCCGCTGGATGCTCACATCGGCAATGGTTGGATATCGGACGCACTGAAGAAGCGAGAGCCCATCCTCAACTACTGGCGACCTACGCACTGTCTCTTCGGGCTGCACTTGTTAAGCGAACAGAGAACAGTGAATAGTGAACAGTTGACAATCGCAGTGGTCGAGGCCGAGAAGTCGGCGGTGATATTGAGCGAACTCTTCCCTGAGACGCTCTGGATGGCCTACGCCACGATGCCTCATCTCATGCCCGACTTCCTGGCTCCGCTGCAGGATTGTCGCGTCACGTTCTATCCCCGTACCGATAACACCATGTCGAACTATCTCTTCTTCCTCGACTATGCCAAGCTGGTTGGCAAGCGCTACAACATCGACATCAAGGTCGATAAAACCTTGGAGAACCATGCCACCGAAGATCAAAAAGAGCGTGGTATCGACCTCCTCGACTTTTTACTTGAATCTCTTAATCCCTAATGATTATGTTTAAAATCAAATCCTACGGTAAATCAGAATTCGCCTGGCTGATGTTTCCTAATATGAAGGATCCAGGCACAGCCCAGGACAAACTCCTTCGTTGGATCAAGAAAGACCCGCGCTTTCACAAGCGCCTCTTACGCCTTGCCAACTCCAAGGATGACAACGACTATAACAAAGAGCAGATTCAGCTCATCATCAGCAAATTCGGAGAACCTGGAGAGTACGATGGCTATTAATTTCACTTTTTGCCGTCACCTGCCGTCATTCGCCGTGTTCTGCCGCTATATGCCGTCAGTGGTACTTTTCAGATGTTGTATCTTTGCATTGTCTTCGAGAGACCAAAATTGCGGGTACGTGTACTAACAATTTTTCCTACGTGCACTAGCAAAATTTCCTACGTGTACCAGCATCCAGGCCCTCAGAAGCAAGTGAACTATTATCTTTTATCTATTATCTTTAAACTAGTAAAACTATGGCTTTGAAAGTAAAAGCAAAAGAAAAACTCCAGAAGATTGGCAAGTATGCCAACTCCTACCGTTACGTCATGATGCCTGAGCTCTACTCGACGCTCACGCAGGACAAGGTCATCAAGGAAGCCGCTCTGCGCAGTGGCGTCAGCCAGGGCGTGATGCAGGCCTGCTGGGATGCCGCTGGCGAGGTCATCAAGGCATGGGCCACCGAAGGTCACTCTGTTGCGCTCCCCGGTCTGGGAACCATGCGCTTTGGTCTGCGTGCCAAAAGCTGTGAGAATGTCAACGAGGTGAAGACCTCGCTCATCACGAGTCGTCGCATCATCTTCACCCCCGACACCGACCTGAAGGACGAGCTCCACAACACGTCCATCCAGATTACCTGCTACGATCGCAATGGCGAGGTAGTGAAGCGTGTCACCTCATCTGACCCCGGCACTGTCGAAGAGCCCGAGGGCGATGACAATGGTGAGAATGAGGGAAGCAACGAGAATACCAATGGTGGTTCAGGTTCGAACACGAATGACTCGAATTCCACGAATGGTGGTGACAACGGAGACAACAACGGTGGCGGTGACGGCCCTGGTTCAAGCGGGTCAATGAACTAACAAGTTTCACTCGTCAGTTCATTGGGTAAAGTCTGAGGCCTGACTAGTCCGGGGTGTTGCGAGGAGACTCCTGAAGAGGTTCAACAACCACGTCCTCCCTCTTACATCATCCATCTGACATCTCTCCTGTACGCAGCCTGCTAGTCAGCCTCAGACTTAAGAATAATAACAACCTATTATATGGTCATTAACGTTTAAACATCTATGAAGAAAGATTTTTGGAAACAATTAGTCCAGATTATCATCGCCATTTTAACAGCTATCAGTTCCACCTTATTTGTACAATCATGCGTAAAATCTCCCTCATCGTCATCCATTGCTCCGCAACACGTAGCAATCAGTGTTTCACCGTCGAAGACCTCCGGGCGTGTCATAATGCCCAGTTTCACGGCAAGGGCATCGGCTACCACTACTACATCACCCGTAATGGCCAGCTCTACCAGACCCGCAGTGAAACAGAGGTCGGCATGCATGCCCGTCGCTACAATGCCCACAGCATCGGCATCTGCTATGAAGGTGGCTTAGACGAGCATGGGCGAGCGGCCGACACGCGCACCCCAGCGCAGAAGGCAGCCCTGGTAGCCCTGCTGCGCAGTCTCAAGGTCGATTACCCCGACGCCAAGATCCTGGGCCACCGCGAGCTGCCCAATGTCCACAAGGACTGCCCCTGTTTCCTGCCGAGCAAGGAGTACAAATCTCTCTAATTCCAAAACCTCAGCGCCCTCCCCCGCTGAGGTTTTTTCTGCGAAAATTTGGAAGATAAACAAAAAAGCACTATCTTTGCCAACATGAAGAAACTACTGTTATTACTGACATTGATTATTGTATCGCCTCATATAGGTATGAATATGGAGGCTAACAATACGATTGCAAACATCTGCAGTGTGATTAAGAAAGGGATGCGTTTTCTGTTCATCGGCGACTCTATTACCGATGGTGGTTGGGGACGTAGCGGAGGCAACATGATGCCCACAGAACAACGGAACAAGAAGGACCTGAACCACATCTACGGACACAGCTACATGATGCTGTGTGCAGCCAGAATTCAGAGCGACTACCCAGAACTGGAGACTCAGTTCTTCAATCGTGGCATATCAGGCAATACGCTGCTAGACCTGCAGGGACGTTGGCAAGCAGACTGTCTCGACCTCAATCCCGATATGGTTACGCTACTGGTCGGAACGAACGATGTTGACAAATTTCTGAGTGGAAAGGCCACGCTCAACATGAAGCAGTGGGAGAAGGATTATCGTCAGCTACTCGACCAACTTCGTTCTGCAAATCCAGATGTGCAGATTGCACTCGGAACGCCCTTTGTAGCTCAGGTCGGACGGATTGGTAAGCAAGATAATTATCAGCAGCGTAAAGCCCTTATAGCTGAATGTGCCACCGTTGTTCGCCGTATAGCATCAGACTATCATGCCACGCTACTTGATTACGAAAAGCTGTTCAACGAACTTACCGCGAAAAATGCCTCCTACTGGATTTGGGACGGTATTCACCCAACGGCAGCAGGTCATCAGAAGATGGCCGATTTGTGGCTAAGAGCGATCAAGTAATAAGGAAGCCCGCCTGGCTTCCTTTTTTATATCCTACCCTTTCCTGCTAGTCTAAGCCAAGTAACTCCCAGGTGTCCACAAGGATGGCCTCTGTTTCTTAGTCTTTGGAGGTTTTACTCTCTTCTATGATTCATTAATATCTGACTGATTTTGCACCAATAATAATACGCCTCGGGATTACCACGTCGAATCTTAGCCACCTCTTTGCTGATAACAGGACTGATAGTCATATCTTTCACGTCGTTAACATTACCAGTGTTTGGTGCAAATGCTGTCAATTTATCACCCAATATATCGGCTACTGATGGCACGTATATAATGGTCTCGTCACCATCAGATTTAATGAACGGGTGCGAAAGGACCTTGTCTTCTATCTGATGGTAGTGATTATCTTCGTAGAGCACGTCAAGTAGTACAGAGTCCTCTATCTGGTCAGAGTAAACTACCTCGAAAAATGATTTGTAGTGCCCCTTGGGTATATTACCGTTTCTGTTCTCACGACGGATGACCTTGCAGTCCGTGAATCCGTATTTATCGCAGTTCTGTAGATATTGCTCAATGTCAGTGCCTGGAGGGCAAAGCACATCGATGTCGATAGAGAGTCTGCGGGCCTCACTGCCTAAAATAAGTAGAAGGCTGGTCCCTCCTTTAAATGTTAGCGGACAGCCTTCTTTAACAAGCATTTCTAATAGCGAGAAGGCTCGGATTACCTTCTCGACCAACTCAGGATGTTTGAACATATGTGAAGAACAGACCTTGTCAATCCATTCCTTATTAAAGCATTCTTTCCGTATTATTATTTATGGTTTCTAAATCTTTCTGTATGGAATCTTTTGCATTTCTGCGGTCAGCATATCTGAACAGGCGATTTCTGTTGACATCATAATGAGTGATGGCAGTCCTCAACATCTCCAGATTCTCATAGCCATGCAAATAATAGAAGTCTGCATCTATTCTCGTATCTACAAGCAATTTCTCGAGTGTAGGTACAGGAATCTTGCCGTCGTGTGACAACGGAGCCTCTGTCACCAGTGCTTTCACGATGATGTTCTCTTTGCTGAAATCTATGTATGTTGTCGCTATCTCCTTCGTTGGCACCAGGAAGATGCGTCCCTTATACTTTGGAAGCAGCATGTCGAAAACGCTCTGCACTATATCTCGGTTTGTCTCGACATAAATGGTATTATTAGGCATCATGTCATGCAACAAAGGCGTAATGACATTGGCACTATATACACAAAAGTCGGCAAAGGGATACTGGCCGGATAAGGAACGGTATAATGAACGAGCCTTCGCACTGGCTTTTACTACAAAAGTATCGGCTGACTGTATTGTGTAGATACCACGACCTACTCTGCGTAACTTGCCATTGCGGCATAACTTGCCCAAATACCAGCTGAGTTTTGTCCTTTCAACGCCAATAAACACATCTGCCGGAATGTCATCAACAGAGAAATGTTTTACCCTAGCTGCATAGTTCAGTATTATGTCACTAACTCCTTTCATTTAAATAACTTTAAGACTGTGCAAAGATAGTCACAAATTGGCAAAATTCCAAATTTATGCCGTTTTGTGACATTGTTTTTAATTATTATTAGCAGATGGAGCATTCAAAATCCACCTTCCAGCATTTTTGACTTATCCAGAAGCTCATTTTCTCTTGTTAATGTTTTGAGGCGAAAATTTGGCAGATAAACAAAAAAGCACTATCTTTGCAGGCATGAAGAAAAAACGCGAGACTGCAATGCTATTCGTACAGAATCTTTCCGTACACGGAGGTCAACCGGTTCCGGCTGAAGAGCGTGGCATGGACGCACTAATTGAGGAGAAATACGACAAATGAAACCTGACATACTGTGATGATATAAGGAAGTCCGCCAGGCTTCCTTTTTTATATCCCCTACCATCTCCTTCCTGTCTTCTATAAAGCAATTACTGATAAGCAAGTTCTGCAATTCTCCTATCAGAGATTTGGGCAGGAACCGTTCCTCCTAACATTCCATCCTCAGTACCTTAAAGAGTATAATGGTCGCTGGTTCGTGTTTGGCGATGCAGATAGAGAACCTTATAAGGCTTACAATGTACCTCAGAAGACAAATGCAGCAATATTCTGAAAATAAATAGCAAATTTTCCTTCAAAACTACTGCACTTTCGAAAAAATGCAGTATATTTGCAGCATTATTTCTAATGAAAGATGAATATCAAGGAGTACATCAGCCAGAACGGAGGATATATATCCTCAGCAGAAGCAAAAGAGAAATCCCTTTACAACCAACTTTTGTACGAGGTTGAAAAGGGAACTATTGTTCGCGTGCGCCAAGGCATCTATGCACTCAATGAAGGATTGGCGAAACCAATGATTGACGTAGAACGACTTGTTCCTGGTGGCATATTGTGTGCGTATTCTGCATGGTCACACTATGGACTGACTACCCAGATTCCCCTTTCTTATTGTATTGCTATTGAGCGAAGCCGAAAGGTTACCTTGCCCGAATACCCTCCCATTGAACTATTCTTTTTGAGTAAGAGCGTTTTTGAACTTGGAGTTTCAGAAACCGTCATCGAGGGCTTTCAAGTTAAGATATACGATATGGAAAAATCCGTCTGCGATGCCGTCAAGTATCGTAACAGGATTGGAATAGATGTCAGTTCAGAGATTCTACGCAACTATCTTTCACGAAAAGATAGTGACATCACACGTCTTTATGCCTACGCCAATGCCATGCGGTTGGGCAAGCGTATGGACGAACTCGTAAAATACATGATCTAACGGGAATCAAGTACAGCAAGCAATTGTCTTTTACTGATGTAGGTACTCTAATTCGTACTCGTTTACAGCCGTATTGGAATCAACTGCGTTCTAAGTATGTCTGATGCTCTTGTTTATCAGGCTTTGAAGATCCTTTCTGATTGGATGGTTGAAGTCAGTGAAAGGTTTGATGAAGTGGTAAACAAAACCGCTCAACATCTGTGCAATCTGATTCACGCCAAGCCGAGGCATCACTTCAGAAGAATAACGAAACCATTCTCCAGGCAGCTTCTAGCCATACTCTAAGCTGCTTCTAGGCTTACTCATGAGTATGCCTGCAGTATGGCAAGACCGAGGGTAGAACGTGGCAAGAGCAAGGCAAGAGCAAGACAAGAACGAGGCAAGAACGAAGCAAGAACTAGAGTGGAGCTGAGATACGAAAAATCCTCTTGTTCTTGGTGGGGTAGTTATTTCTTCTTCATCCTTTCTTTCAAATCTTCCAAGGCCGACTCAGCTTGGTAGCTACCATTTTTCTTGGCTTTACGGTAATCCTTTTTGGCCTGCTTGAAATTGCCTAACTGTTCGTAAGCGTAGCCACGCATGTAATAGACGGAACCATTGTAATATTCGGTCTCCAAGGCCTGATTGACATAGTATATGACATGAGACCACTGATCGTTCTGAAAAGCATGATAGGCCTGCTCCTCATATTGCTCAAAGAGTGCCTGTCGACGTGCAGCTATTCTTGCAGCCATTTCCGCATGCTGCAGTGCCATGTTCATGGTCTGTGAATCATACAAATCCCTGGTAGGCAGTTGCACCCATGTATCACCACCATACACCTGTGCATGGCTGCTTGCCGCCATCAGACACATAACGGCCATCATCAAAATCTTCTTTTTCATAGTCGTTCTCTTTACTTGTTATAACTTGACCCGATATATCTTCCATAGGCATCGTAATATGACGTAGTAGTTCCACCGCCATAGTTCTCCTTGGTCGTTGACGAACCGATACTGCCCCCATACTGGTCGTAGTAGTTTGTGGTCGTTCCACCACCATAGTTAGAGCCGGTCGTGGCAGAACCGGTACTGCCACCATACTGGTTATAGTAGTTGGTCGTCGTCCCCCCGCCATAGTTAGAGCGTGTCGTGGCAGAACCAGTACTGCCACCATACTGGTTATAGTAGTTGGTCGTCGTCCCCCCGCCATAGTTAGAGCGTGTCGTAGCACTACCGGTACTCCCCCCATACTGGTCGTAGTAGTTCGTGGTGTAACCACCTCCATAGTTGGAACGGGTGGTAGAAGACCCGATGTTGCCACCATACTGATCGTAATAGTTGGTGTTGTACTGAGCGTTTGCAGCGATGGCAAATACGACCGCCATCAGAGTCATCGTAAGCTTTTTCATAATTCTTTGCCTTTTAGTTACCGTAAATACTTTTCGTTTGCAAAATTATTCTTTTTCTCTATTCGCTCCAAGGAAAAAACAATCGCAAGCCTTGTGAAAATACAAAAAACTTCTATAAATCGTTAGCATTTAATGAAAAAGTTGTATCTTTGCAGAATCTAAAGCATGTTGAATATGTCTACTAAAAGTATCTTTGCAGGATTTGGCGTTAGGTCTGAGTTCGTTAATTTAATATACACAGAGCTAATGAAACGACAGTTTGTTAGTTATGCAGACGTGCTTGCTTTGTATTGTGGTAGACCTAAAGGGTACTATGATAGGATAGCATGCAAGAGTGAGCCTGGCTATGGAGAATTGAAGAAGGCTTTCCCTGATGTTTTGAAAGCATTGGAAAAAGCGTGTCCGGGTAGTGTTGAGGATAATGGACTGTCAAAGGGTAGGGCATATAAATATACTGGCCGAATTGATGACCCATTAGCTGAGGAGCGCAAGGCTGTCGTTCAGAAGTCGATAGAGGACTATGCTGCATTTTGTAAGGCATCAGCTGGTATCATGCCTGCAAGTTGGTTTTCATCGTTCTTCGAGAATACACAATTGTTGCTTGATACAAA
>Ga0310694_10001846_pt1 | contig 23010 bp, 13 predicted proteins | sample 174DNAGHGhighgp2_FD_203884 | JGI IMG/M metagenome (GOLD analysis project Ga0310694, IMG submission 203884) | Sheep rumen microbial communities from Palmerston North, Manawatu-Wanganui, New Zealand - 1742 DNA GHGhigh gp2 (v2) (version 2) | ecosystem: Host-associated > Mammals > Digestive system... | reverse complement strand
AACAATAGCAAGCTATCGTCCTGATGCCCCTCGACTTGCATGTGTTAAGCCTGTAGCTAGCGTTCATCCTGAGCCAGGATCAAACTCTTCATTGTAAAATCTTTTATCTCTAGAACTAGTTCCACCAGTATGACCAGTTAAACCAGATTCCTATTAATCTGTCTCAGAACGACTATCCAGTATTCAAGAATCAAACGGTTCGTTCAATTACCCAAGAGAATCAATATTAAACATTAAAGATTAAACATTAAAACTCTCGCTTCTTGTACTACTTCTTCTGTCTATGTAAAACTTTCAAAGAACTCTTGTTATTTTGCCTCACAAGGGGGCTCCCCTCGTTTAGCGGATGCAAAGGTACGACTATTTTCTGAACCACCAAAACTTTTTGAAGAAAAATTTCGCTTTTTAAGTGTTTTATTGCCAACTATTGATTTACATCAATTCGCCTCTCTATTTACACCTTATATTATATATACGCGCGCGAAGAGCAAAAGATAATATTCAGCTGGTGCAAGTCCCTTCTGGCGAATTGATGTATACCAGCCCGATATATCTAAAAAAAGTTAAATACCCTATAGATAGTGTACGCCCGAAAGGTTTTTTTATTACCTTTGTCCCGATTATGCAATAACGACAACGAATTTTTTCTATAACTAACTTATTATTAACTTAAAATTAAAGCAAATGAAAAAGCATTTACTAAAATCTTTGCTCTTAATCGCCGCACTGGTAATGGGAGCAGGAAGTGCTTGGGCTGACCAAATTACGGCTACGCTTGATCACACAGGAAGTAGCTCACGTGATGGTAGTAATGCCATAACAACGACAGTCGATGTCGAAAAAGAGCACTACAACAACACAAAAGCTGCTGCTTGGGGTGGCTGGGCTTACGCACAATTCTCTTTTGCCATACCTGAAGGGCAGGGCATTAAATCTGCCACTCTGACATGGTCAACAAGCATTGGCGGTACAGCTGGCAAAAACCGAGACAACAGTATTTACTATCTAAATGCAGGAACAAGTATTGACTGGGAAAGTCTCACCGCAACGACCAATTTAAACCTTACGGGAAACGGAACGTTAATCACTACGAAGAATCTCAAAGCCGGTTCTGAAGAAAACCCCCAAACGACCGATGTGACTGATGCAGTAAAAGCAGTTGCAGCAAGTCAGACATTTATTATCTTCGAATGGACCAATAGTGCTTCTGGTGCCGATTTATGGGGTAAAAAATCAACTCAAGCTCCCACACTAGTCATCGAAACCGTATCTGCCGACTCGCAGACAACATACACAGTTAAGTATACAGACGGTACCAATGAACTAAAGGCTGCTCAGACCTATAATATGATCATTGGCGAGCAATATACAGCCAGTGCTGCCGACATGGCATCATTTGTCATAGATGGCAAGAAATGGATATATGCGTCGGGCAATACGACTGCTACCTCAGTGGCTGACGCTGCAAGCAATGTGATTACACTTGTTTTCCGTGAAGCTGCAACATGGAGTTATACCGTAAACGCCATGAATGCCAGTTCAAAGATAGCAGAGATTGCCAATGGCTCTACTTTTGAGGGAGAAGAAGTAAAGGTTCCCTATCACTATTATTACAACATAGATAGTACGCTATACAAAAAAGATGCTTTAAACAAGGAATATAATTATACATTCACGCTCAATTCAGATAATCAAGTTGAAGAATTAGCATATACTGCATCTTCTATCAACAATGTCATATTCTTGTCGGAAGCAGAAGATATTGCAACCTTGACAGCAGTAACTGGTGGCGGTGTTGGTATCCGTTGCTCAAATTCAAGTGGAGCTTTTGCAGACGAAGAAGCATTGATTACAACGCTTACGCCAGGAAAATACAAACTGACAGGTGCAGGATATGGCGGCAACTTGGTATTTAAAGCTGGGACAGTTGAAATATTGAATATGGAAACAGTAGGATACCAGCGTGAAACACCTAGCGAAGAATTTGTAATTTACACTAATACAAATATTACCTTTATCGGCGGTTCAAACAACAATGCCGCTCTTGACTATGTCTTCATTCAGAAGACTGGCGACGTAACAGCAGAGGAAATTGCTCTCGCTGAGGCTAAGGCTGCTCTGAAGGCTGACATTGACGCTGCCAAGGCTATTGACACCACAGGTAAGAAGTTAGCCGAGTCACTGGCTAATGCTATTACCGAAGCCGAGACTCAATTGAATGCTGCGGAGGCCACCGTTGAGAATCTGCAAGCTGCTCAGATGGTGCTTGCAAAGGTTGTTGAAGCATACTACATAGAAAATGCCAAGAACATCTTCTTGAAACCTGGCGTATGGAATGTAGACGGTGCACGTTATGCCGCCTATGTATGGAACGACAAAGGCGACAAAACTTGGTTTGATTTCTATGGTGCAGAGGGAGACAGCATTTACACTACACAAATTCCAGAATATTACTCAGGTCTGATTCTCGCCCGCATCAACCCGAACGGCACTGATGAAGATCCTTGGAAGAACGTATGGAACCAGACTGCCGACATCGACTTCGCAGAGGTTGCTGACAGCACGCTGTTCACCATCACTGGATGGAATGCAAGCGACTTCGAAACAAGCAAGTACGAAAAGGCGGAGCCTGTTAAGACCGACTACACAGAGTTTATCATAAACGCAGACCTGACTAATGCTGAAATTGGTTGGGATGCTGCTGGTACGAAGACTGACGATTACAAAGAAGGTGCTGGTATCGTGAAGGCTGGCAACAATGCACAGTTCGACTTCAAGCAGACCGTCGAGGCTCTGCCTGCTGGTCAGTACAAGCTCACTGCACAGGCTGCTTACCGCTACAGCGGAAGCGAGGGTGACGAATATGCCGCTATCAATGCTGGCACAGACACCAAGCTTGCTACACTCTATGCTATAGTTGGCAAAAAGACTGTAAGCACCAAGGTTCAGAACCGCTATGACGGTGCTTCTGACACAGACTATGCCGCAGGTAACGGTTCTACTACTGTCAACGAGAAGTTCGTTCCCAACTCAAGTTCAGCTGTGAAGGCTTGGTTCGCTGCTGGTCAGTATGTGAACGAGGTCATCTTCAACCTGCCTGCTGACGGTGACGTTACCATCGGTATCGTGAAGACCGCTCAGCCTGAGGCTGGCGACTACACCGTGATTGGTCCTTGGACGCTGACCCGTCTGGGCGACGCTGAGGAAGAGCCCGAACCCGAAGTACCCACACTCGCCAATGGCGATTTCGAAGGTGAGTACACAGTATACTCTAATCCTAGTGGAGACCGCGCTATCTATCAGCCCGAAGGCTGGACTGTCAGCTATAATAATGGTGACTCCAACGACATGACCGCTCTGAACAGCGAGTGTCTGTCGTGGAACAACTTTGAGAACAAGCCTCAACTCAGTGAGACTGGCGGTAACAACAGCTACTGGGTGCGCTTCCGTTGGGGTAACAGCGAGACGCTGACCCTCTCACAGCAGGTGACCCTGGCCGCAGGCAACTACAAGCTCTCTGCCGATGCATTCTTCAATGGTGCCAACGGTGCATCCGCTACTATCAGCGCTGCCGGACAGAGCACTGCCATCACTGGCAACAGCACATGGGCTAACCACAAGATTGTGTTCACCGTGACTGAGGAAGGTCCTGTGACCATTGCCCTAAACTTTATTCAGACCCAGCAGGTTGAGAACATTGCCGCATTCGACAATGTGAAGCTTGAGATCGTTGAAGACATTTATGCAGACCTGAAGGCTGAGGTAGCTGCTGCTCTCGAAGCAAAGCAGTCTGCAAAGACAAAGGCTACCCTCGAAGCTGCACTCGCAACATTCACTGCTGAAGAGAACGAGACAAATGCTGAAGCCCTGAAGGCTGCACTAGCTGCCGCAAAAATAAGTATCGACAGCTACAAGATTCTGGAGACTGGTATTATCCCAGACAACAGTCTCGAGGGCTGGACATGCACCACAAAGCGCGACGGACGCGACGTACGCTTCCAGGTGAACACATGGTCGAGCGAGGGCAACAGTGACGGCACAAACATGAAGACTCCATTCATTGAGAACTGGACTCCAAAGGAGCTGACTCCCCTACCCGAAGGCGAAATCTACTACGAGCTGCCCGGCCTCGATCCTGGTATCTACTCGTTTACTGCCCTGATTCGTGCTTACAGCGAAAGTGGTAATGCTCCTACTGGTGCATCACTCTTCGCTATGGACCGTGAGAAGGAGTTTGCTACCGGCAAGAGCTTCGAGTACAACAACATGAAGGGTATCTACGACACCTACGCCATGTCTGGTCAGGTGGGCGAGGACGGTATCTTCCGCTTCGGCATCAAGGTATCGACTGATGCTAACTTCAACTGGATGGCCTTCAAGAACTGTCGCGTGGCTTACGTAGGCGCTGCCATCACTGAGGAAAGTATCAATGAGTTGGCTGCCACCATGCCCGAAGGCAAGATGAACGCTGATGTGAAGACTGCTGCCGAAAATGCTATTGCTGCCGCTAAGGCTAATATCGGCATCGATACCTACGAGGCTGCTCAGGTGGCTGTTGCTGCTGCACAGGCAAGTGCTGCTGCATACGCAAGCGCTAAGTCGCTGCTTGACGACGTTGACGAGGTACTGGCAAACACCAATGTTTACACAGCCGAAGCCTACGAGACCTTCAACACGGCTCACCTGAACTGGAAGGCCAAGTACGAGGACGGCTCACTGACCGATGATGAAGCCAACTCTCTGCGCAAGGACATCCTGCCCTCGAGCTATATCTTGGGTACCGACACTTGGCACTGGGCAAGCACCATCGACAACTTCCTGCTCTCTGCTTGGGATACCAACCCCGACTTCGTGGATGCTCCTTACTACATCAACACATGGAGTACCGAAGGTAACAACGACGGTTCTGAGTTCCGTGTTCCCTTCTTCGAGTACTGGACTAGCGACGCTAACTCTCTTGGCGAGAAGACCCTGACCGCTACGATGAGCAACCTGCCCGAGGGCAAGTATAACGTCACCACTTTGGTACGCGTACGTATGAAGAATGGTGCCGAGGCTCCCGCCTATGGTATCACCTTCCAGGCTAACGAGGGCGAGGCTGTCAACGTTACTGGCGACCAGGTTGGCGAAACTCAGATGTACTTGAAGGAAGTTACCGCTACTGGTACTGTTGCACAGGACGGCGTGCTGAACATCAAGTTCAACGTTGCTGCCGACAACAACATCTCTTGGCTGAGCTTCAAGAACGTGAAGTTCGAAAAGGTTGAACCCACTAAGTACTACGTTGTTGGTACCATGAACGGATGGGACATCGATGAGAACTTCAAGATGACTCTCAACGAAGAAGCTGAAGGCGTTGTTGAGTACATGATCACACTGGATCTGGAGGCTAATGCTGAGCTCAAGGTTGTGAAGGGCAATAAGGATGTTTGGTATCCCGACGGCACTGGCAACAACTACGTGATTGATGCGGATGGCACATACACCATCTACTTCCGTCCGAATGCAGACGGTGGCGACGACTGGTACCAGAAGGTTATCTACGTAGCTAAGAAGGAGAACGCTCAGCCTGAGTTCCCAGAGAACGTTATCTACTCATGGGAGTCTCCCGAGGGCACACCTATTGAGAAGGGTGGTAAGATTGCTTACGTGAATGGTGACGGCGACCGTCTGAACTATCAGAACAGTGGCTACTACACCATCTGTCTGAATGGTAAGAAGGCTAAGCTAAATGATGAAGCAGCTTCTGCAGATGCTGGTCACATGGTCATCACACTCGACAATGCAGTTGCTGAGGGCGACACCATCGCTATCACTGGCTATATCACAAAGAACTCCAGTTCGAAGTCTAGCGCTTGGATTGTCTTTGAGAACGGTGCTACCGCAGAAAGTGCAGTCTTCGGTGACGAATCGAACATCTTCGTTCCTGAAGGCGGAGAGGCTACAGGTGCTATCAACACCAAATATGTCATTGTATCTGCTGAGGCAGCTGACAGCAAGACCATCACGCTGACCCGCGGTCAGACTGGTACTAACCTCTTCATCACGAAGTTGCAGATTATGCAATACGATCCCACTACTGGCATCAGCATTGTGAAGACTGCTATCGAGAACGGTGCTATTTACAACCTGAACGGTCAGAAGGTGAACAAGGCTCAGAAGGGTCTCTACATCATCAATGGCAAAAAGGTCGTGATTAAGTGAGAATAAAGCAAGAGCTCGCTCATGCTTTATCGAGCGTGAACGAGCTCGAGCTGAAAGCTCAAGGTCGTGATTAAGTGAACCTCTCCCTCTGCGGGCAAACCGCAGAGAACGGAATAAAGGACGGCCCCCGTGCAGAAAAAGCACGGGGGCTGTTCTTTTTTGCCATAAAAAGCAGGCAACTATTTGGTGCTTTCATCTATTTGCACTACCATTGCACGCGATCTCAACAACATCGTCAACGGACGCCTAGTCATTAAGTAACCCAAGGAGACACACTTTCCTACCTTTTGACTTAAGTCGGAAGGTCTTTTGACTTAAGTCGAAAGATCGTTTGACTTAAGTCAAAAAGGTTTTTGACTTAAGTCAAGCGGTTGCCATCTGCGTCACTTTGCCTCGCCAACTGTGTCTTCTCGCCTTGCGATGTCAGTCTCCCTGCGTTGAAGACAATAATGAAAGAATGAGAAAATGAAAGAATGAAAATGCCTTCGTTTGGGTTTTCGTTATCGTTAGTTTCTTCGATGAAATCGATGATTTTGGAGGAATCCAAGCAAGGGGGGAGGAAATTGGACTAAAAAAAAAGAGCGCAAATATTTGGTGGTTCAAATTATTCTTCTTATTTTTGCAGACTGAAAACAATCTAAAATAATATGTGCACGATAACACTCTCATATGACAAGAAGGATGCCGTAGCCCGCGAGAAGCTGGCCATCCTGCTCAGTTCAGGCCTGTTCACGCAGCTCGATGAGAGTAGCGACTTGGACATCGACTACAACGACCCCTGGCTCTACGAAGATCACGGTGACCTGCCGCCATTGCCTGAGGGAAAAGACAGTTTCACTCCAGAGGAAGCCTTTGATTTAATCATCAAAGACATCCGCAAGATCTATGCAGAAGATGCAGTATGTGTATAAGCCAAGGGCTCTGAAGAAGATTTGGGACTTCTATAGGAATGTTGCAAAGAAATACAAGAATGCCTATGATTACGACGATATGGAAAGGAATATCAGAAGTGCCGTCTTTGACGGGACCCTCATAGAGCAGTCTCTCCACCGTCGCAAACCCACACTCTCACGCTGGCAGGGATGGCACATGGCGACAAACGGGCGTTGGTACTACGCCTACACCATAGAAGGCGATACCATAGTGATACAAGATGCTTGTCATGCACAAAACATGTACTAAGAACCAAAAATCTCAAAATAACCGAGAACATTTTTTATTTTTTTATTAACTAATTATTAACATTATGAAGTACAAAACATTACGTTTTACACTTGTCAGTTTACTGTTGATGCTATGTGGAACAGTGATGGCAGAGCAGGTTACCATGAAGTACTCTGGTACTACAACAACAAACATGACCTGCGATGGCAACGAAGCTGCCACGTTGGGCCTTAATGCCAGCGAATGGTCTGTAACCGCAGATAAGGGTGCAGGCTCCATTGCTCCTGGCTTAAACAAAGCTGGCGATTTCCGTTTATATTGGCACGCTGACGGTTCTAATACCATTACTGTGTCATCACTTACAGAAGCCACCATCAACAACATCTCAATGACATTCAATGGAACTTCTTACAACAATGTTACGGTGACTGTAAATGGAAATCCCGTAACAGCCGATGATAAAGGAGTTTACACCATCAACAGCACATCGTTCGTACTTGGCAATGGTAACACTTCGAATACGCAAGTTCGCATCAAAGAAGTAGTTATCGACTACACACCTGCAGGCACCCCGTCTGACACCCGCACAGCAACAACCATCAGTGCTGGCAGCAACCAGGAGGGTATCGTTGGCACTACGATGAGCCTGCCCGCTGCAGTAGTAAAGGCTGGCGAGACCGCTATCGAAGGGGCCGTCGTCACCTGGACCAGCAGCGACGTAGAAGTAGCCAAAATTGATGGTACAACCCTGCAACTGCTTAAAGCAGGCACAGCAACCATTACAGCATCGTTTGAGGGTGATGAAAACTACAAGCCCTGCCAGGATAGCTTCACGCTGACTGTCAAGGAAGCTCCTGTCAACATTGCAAATATCGCTGCTGCTACAGCACTTGAGAATGGCAAGGAGTTCAACTTCACTGGCGAGGCTCTCGTCGTGGCTAAGCCTACGGCAAAGCATGTTTACATCAAGGATGCTTCTGGCGTAGCCCTTATCTACGACGCTTCTGGCGAGAAGACTGCTGCCGCCGAGGTGGGTAAGACCATCGCTGCCAACTGGACCGGCAAGGTGAGCATCTTCAACAAACTGTTTGAACTGGTACCCGACGCAGCCCTCGTAATGAAGGATGGCGAAGCCGTGGCAGTGGAATATCCCGAAGTGGCTGCCGCTGACATCACAGCTGAGAACGTCAACAAGGTGGTGACGCTGAAGGGCATTACGACTTACACGGTAGAAGGTCAGAACATTGCCATAAGCGTGGGTGAAAACAACGTGGTGGGCTACAACCAGTTTGGTTTGGAGATTGCAGCCGCAGAGGAAGGCAAGACCTACAAGATTGTAGGCGCTATCAGCCGCTACAAGGAGAACATCCAGTTCCAGCCGATCAGCATAGAGGAACAGGTATTCGAGGCAGTCGACTGCACCGCTAAGGTAGATGTCAACGGATGGAAGAGTGATATTGGTAATGTAGGCCCCTACACCAAGGACGTTGCTCAGAAGGAACAATACCTGACCAACACCACCACTCAGGGTGAGGTGCTCTATCAGACTGTTGAGGGTCTGGACAACGGAACCTATACCGTTGAACTCTATGCCAACGCTTCTTACACTGCTGGACGCGACTTCGCTTCAACTGCCCTGAATGGTGACCTCGGTCGCGTTATTGTCTATGCAGGCGACGTAGAGAAGACCATACCCGTGATCTATCAGACTGGTGTAGGTGAGAACAATATCGTCACTCTAGAGAACGTCGTTGTTAGCGACGGTACCCTGAGAATGGGTCTCCGTAAGGACATCGAGGGTTCCAACTGGCACACCATCCAAATCAAGGCTCTCACTCAGACCAGCGACAAGGCCGAGGCCAATGCTGCTGCTCAGGACGAGTACTGGAAGGGTATTGCTGCTACCATTATTGCTAATGAGAATTACAAGAATGTAGCAGGTGTGGAGAAGGCTGCCATCGTTGCTGCCGAGACCAAGGCTGCCGTACAGGCTGCTATTCCTTCGTTCTATGCTGCCAAGGCCGCATACGATGGACTGGCTCAGGCTATTGCTGACGCAGAGGCCGCCAACGTCGATGTAACTGAGGCTAAGGCTATTCTTACCAATGCAGAGACCACTGCAGAAAAGGCTACTGAGGCACTGCACATTGTAAAGTTGGCAGTGAACACGTCTAAGGCTACCGAGGGTGCTGACATGACATTCGTCATTGTGAACCCAAGCTTCGAGACTGGAAATACTGAGGGTTGGACCTACGCAACCAGCAACGACCATGGTGCTAAGGAAAACAGCAATGGTACTTATAGCATGGCTAACTGTGACGGCAATTATCTCTTCAACATCTGGAGTAGCGGTAACGCTATCAGCCAGGTTATTGAGGATCTGCCTAACGGTACTTACAAGCTGTCTGCTATCATTGCTACCGATGGTGGTCACAAGGTTCAGCTGAATGCAAACGACAAGAGTATCCAGATTGACGCTGTCGATAAGGGAACTGGTGTTCAAGGTGAAGTAGAATTCAACGTGCTCAACCACAAGGCTACCATTGGTGCTGAGGGTGTTGACAAGTACTGGTACAAAGTCGACAACTTCCGTCTGACCTATGTGAAGGGCTTTGACATCAATGGTCTCGTAGCTTCTTACGAGGAGGCTCTGAGAGCTGCACAGGCTATTGAGGGCAAAATGAACAAGGACGTGAAGACCGCTCTCGATGCAGCTATCGCTACTGAGGTGGACAAGACAAATCCCGATTCTCTCTCTATTGTTACTGCAGCTCTGACTGATGCTACAGCTGCTGCTAAGGCTTCTGTAGCAGCATTTGCCAATGCAACAAACGTTCTGCCTAAGATGAAGGAGCTTACCGAGAGCACCAACGTCTATACCGCAGAGGCTCTCGCTGAGTACTACACTCAGTGGCTCGAGAAGTACGAGGCTGAGACGCTGACTACCGACGAGGGTAATGCCCTGCAGGATCCCAGCATCGTTACTGGCTGGCACGCTTCTATCACTGTCGACAACTTCCTGCTCTCTGCATGGGATACCAACCCCGACTTCGTGGATGCTCCTTACTACATCAACACCTGGTCAATCGAGGGTGACAACGACGGTTCTAACTTCCGCGTTCCCTTCTTCGAGTACTGGACTGGCGATGGCGAATCGCTTGCTGCTAAGCCCCTGACCGCTACAATGACCGACCTTGAGGCTGGTGACTATGATGTTACCGCATGGGTTCGCGTACGCATCAAGAATGGTGCCGAGGCTCCCGCCTATGGTATCACCTTCCAGGCTAACGAGGGCGAGGCTGTCAACGTTACTGGCGACCAGGTTGGCGAAACTCAGATGTACTTGAAGGAAGTTACCGCTACTGGTACTGTTGCTGAGGACGGTGTGCTGAAAATCAAGTTCAACGTTGCTGCTGACAACAACATCAGCTGGCTGAGCTTCAAGAACGTGAAGTTCGAAAAGCAGGAGGCTGAACTCGAGAAGTTCTACATCATGGGTGATGGAACTCCTGGTGAATGGACAGCTACTACTGAGATAGCCTTCAATGAGGAGACTCAGGCATTTGTGTACGAATATGAAGCTACTCGTGACAACAGCTGCATCGTATTTGGTGATGCTGCATTCACCGACTGGGATGAATTCAACGCCAGCCACCGCTATGCTCTTGAACAGTCAGTAGACAAGGACATTACTACCTTTGGCGAAGCTATGCAGCTGGTTAAGGTTAATGAAGGTACACTCCGCTTTGCTACTGGCAAATACACCATCAGCGTAACGAAGGATCTGCTGTGCACCATCACCAAAGTTGAGGAGCCTATTGAGCCTGTATACTACGTGGTTGGTACAATGAACAATTGGACTCCAAGCGACGAGTACAAGATGACTCTCAACGAAGAAGCTGAAGGCGTTGTTGAGTACATGATCACTCTGGATCTGGAGGCTAATGCTGAGCTCAAGGTTGTGAAGGGCAATAAGGATGTTTGGTATCCCGACGGAATGGACAACAACTTCCAGATTAGCGATGCTGGTAACTACACCATCTACTTCCGTCCGAATGCTGACGGTGGCGACAACTGGTACTATCAGTATATCTTTGCTATCAAGAACGAGAGCGAGGAACTTATCCGCTCTTGGGACTTCACTCAGTGGAGCGAGGAAACCGTTGCTAACCTGAAGGCTGACGCTGCTGCAAGCAAGCTTGAAGGCTGGAGCGATGTAGAGAAGAAGACTGACGCTGAGGCTGATGCCGATCCTACAGAAGCTTCTAAGGACAACTGCTTCTGGTTGACCGATGCTAATGGTGGCGAGCTGACTGCTAATGGTGTAGTTATCAAAGAGCTCAAGGGTCTTGTATTCGATGCTGGCTATGCACAGAAGCGTTCACTTGCTATTGCTGTGAACTATCCTTCTACCTCTCTTGGTGACTACGCTGGTCCAGCTTACCTGTGGCTTGGTGGTGGTGGCAGCAAGCAGACCGTACCTTGCTTCACAATTCCTACTGTAAAGGCTGGTCAGTACATCACTGTTGAGATGGAATCACACAAGCCATCTGATGCTCGTGGCATTGAGTTATATGCAAACACTTATGCTTCTGAGAACAAGATCGGTGAGGCCTTTAAGCCTACCGAGAAGGCTACTAATAGTTGGAAGATTGAAGAGGACTGCGACGTTGTGGTCTGGAACACCAGCGGTTGCCATATCTACACCCTCAGCGTAGATGATGTACCCACTGCAATCACCACTATCAATGCAAACGTGGAAGCTAAGGGCATCTACAACATGAACGGTCAGAAGGTGAACAAGGCTCAGAAGGGTCTGTACATCATCAATGGTAGAAAAGTTGTTATTAAATAACTAGGATTGCCTAGGAAAGCCTAGGATAACCTAGGAACAACTAGAACCCATAATCAAGGGCGCCCCCATGCGAAAGGCATCGGGGGCGCCTTTTTATATAAAAATGTAAGATAAAACAAGGAAAAGTTTGGCAGATTGAAAGATTATGAGTAATTTTGCAGCCAAAATGAATAAATATCCTGTCAAACATGAGAGAGAAAGACAACAGACTTGAAGCACTAAGGCTTATCATCTCAAGCCAGCAGCTGGGTAGTCAAGACGAGCTGCTGAAGGAACTACACAAGGAGGGATTCCAACTGACACAGGCCACACTGAGCCGCGACCTGAAGCAACTGAAGGTGGCTAAGGCTGCAACAATGGATGGCAGCTACGTCTATGTATTGCCCAACGAAACGATGTACAAGCGTGTGTCAACGCCATCATCCACCCGCGAGATGATGCAGGTGTCAGGAGTACTCAGCATCACCTTCTCTGGCAACATCGGTGTCATCAAGACGCGCACGGGCTATGCCAGCGCCATTGCATGGAACATTGACGCCCACCAGTTGCCCCAGATCTTGGGAACGGTGGCTGGTGCCGACACCATCCTCTTTGTCGTCAAGGAGGGCGTGACCCAGCATGAGGTCATCGATGCTCTATCGACAGTGATTCAGGGAGTGAAATAAGGACGAGAGAACGAGTCCTTTTTGACGAGAGAACGAGAAGACGAGTTATTATTATTCTAATTCGTTTCCACATAAACAAGAAAGAATATGGATGAACAACTGAAACAGATTGGACAGCGACTGAAGGGACTGCGCGACGTGCTGGACCTGACAGCGGAAGAGGTGGCAGAGACCATCGGCATTGACGTTGAGAAATACCTGAAGATTGAGGAGGGCGAGAGCGACATCACCATCTCGAAACTGATGACGATAGCCCATAAATACGGCGTATCGACAGAGGAACTGATCTTTGCCGAGGCGCCCCACATGAAATCCTACTGCGTGGTGCGCAAGGGACAGGGTATGAGCATAGAGCGCACCAAGGCCTACAAGTATCAGAGTCTGGTGGGCGGCTTCGTCAACCACAAAGCTGACGTCTTTATTGTTACGGTAGAGCCAAAGCCAGGCGCAAAGACCATCTACAAAAACGCACACCCAGGACAGGAGTTCAACCTCGTGCTCGAAGGCTCGATGGAGCTCTACATCGGTGGCAAGACAATGGTACTCGAAGAGGGCGACAGCATCTACTTCGACTCAACGAAGCCCCACGGCATGCTGGCCAAGGGCGATAAGGCTGTCAGATTTCTCGCCTTTACAGTCGAGTAATCTGAAGGGAATAGTGAAAAGGGAATAGTGAATAATTTGCTACCGCTATCCCTTCGAATTAAGAATTAACTAGATTAACAATAAAAAAAAGAAAAATGAATAGAAAGAAGTGCGGAAGCAAATTTTTCACTCTTCACTATTCACTTTTACCTTAAAAAAATGATAGAAAGATTCCTGAAGCAGACGAGCTTCACCTCAGTCGAAGATTACAATAAGAACCTGGAGTTCATCATCCCAGAGCACTTTAACTTTGCCTACGACGTCATGGACGAGTGGGCAAAGGAAGAGCCTGAACGTCTGGCACTGCTGTGGACCAACGACCAGGGAGAAGAGATACGTGCCACCTTCGCACAGCTGAAAGAGCAGAGCGACCAAGCCGCCAGCTACCTGCAGACGCTGGGCATCGGCAAGGGCGACCCCGTGATGCTCATCCTGAAGCGCCGCTACGAGTGGTGGATCGTGATGCTGGCCCTGTGTAAGATTGGTGCCATCGTCATTCCTGCCACCCACATGCTGACCAAGCACGATATAGTATATAGGAACACGCGCGCATCGGTGAAAGCCATCATTTGTGCAAATGATGACTATATCACAGGACAAATAAAACTGGCCATGCCTGAAAGCCCTACTGTAAAGGCAGTAATAATCGTCAGACCCACCCCCCAACCCCTCCCTGCGATGGAGGGGAGTGGTCAGACTCAAGCGCAGGAACTATCTGCGCCCCTCCCTCACAGGGAGGGGACGGGGGAGAGTCCTTTCCATGACTGGCAGGCTGAGTGGCTCCAGGCCCCAGCGTTCCAAAGGCCCGCTTTCGTCAATGACAACGAAGACACAATGATCATGTACTTCACCAGCGGTACCAGTGGCGAGCCAAAGATGGTGGCCCACGACTATCTCTATGCCATGGGACATCTGACAACAGGCGTTTTCTGGCATAACCTGCACAAAGGATCGCTGCATCTCACTGTGGCTGACACAGGTTGGGGTAAGGCTGTATGGGGTAAGTTCTACGGACAGTGGTTTGCCGGAGCTACGGTCTTCGTATTCGACCACGAGAAGTTCAATGCCGACACGCTGCTGCGCCAGATGGAGAAATACAAGGTGACGAGCTTCTGTGCACCTCCTACCATCTACCGTTTCATGATTCGTGAGGACCTTTCGAAATATGACCTTTCATCGCTCGAGTATTGCTGCACAGCTGGTGAGGCTCTGAACCCCGCTGTGTTCGACAAGCTCAAGGAACTGATAGGCCTCAATATCATGGAAGGCTTCGGACAGACCGAGACCACTATGACACTGGGCACCTTCCCCTGGATGAAGCCGAAGCCAGGCTCAATGGGTATTCCCAACGCCCAGTACGAGATCGACCTGCTGCGTGCCGACGGTACGCCGTGCGAGGATGGTGAGAAGGGCGAGATCGTCGTTCGCGTGGGTAACAAGAAGCCCGTAGGACTGTTCAAGGGCTACTATCGCGATGAAGAGAAAACCCGCGAGGCCTGGCACGACGGCATCTACCATACAGGCGATATGGCTTGGCGTGACGAGGACGGCTACTACTGGTTCGAGGGTCGAATTGACGATGTGATCAAATCCTCAGGTTACCGCATCGGTCCGTTCGAGGTAGAGAGCGCCCTGATGACTCATCCCGCCGTGGTGGAGTGTGCCATCACTGGCGTACCCGACGACATACGCGGCATGGTGGTGAAAGCCACCATCGTGCTGGGTAAAGAATGGAAGCAGAAGGCTGGCGACGACCTGATAAAGGAACTGCAACAGCACGTGAAGCGCGTCACTGCTCCCTATAAGTACCCGCGTATCATTGAGTTTGTCGATGAGCTGCCAAAGACCATCAGCGGCAAGATTCGCCGCGTGGAGATCAGACAAAAAGACCAGAAGACAACCTAATCTTTTTGATTAAAAACAACAGAGACAACTAAGACAACTTTTTTCTATCCACTGTAGATTTGTGGGAGTAAAATTAGAAGAAGTTGTCTTAGTTGTTTTTGTTGTCGTCTTAAAACAAACTTCCTGTTGTTGTATTATTTCAGGACACCCAGTTCTCTGCCCACCTTGATGAAGGCGGCAATGCACTTGTCGAGTTGCTCGCGATTGTGACCAGCGGATATCTGCACACGGATGCGAGCCTGTCCCTTCGGCACTACGGGATAGTAGAAGCCCGTGACGTAGATGCCTTCCTCCTGCATCTTGGCAGCATAGACCTGCGACAACTTGGCATCGTAGAGCATCACGGCACAGATGGCACTCTGCGTGGGTTTGATGTCGAAACCGGCAGCCAGCATCTTATCACGGAAGTAGTTGACGTTCTCTACCAGGCGGTCGTGGATCTCGTTGCTCTCCTTCAGCATCTTGAACACCTCGAGTGAGGCACCGATGATGGCAGGGGCCAGAGAATTGCTGAACAGATAGGGACGCGAACGCTGGCGCAACAGGTCGATGATCTCTTTTCTGCCTGTCGTAAAGCCACCCAAGGCACCACCAAACGACTTGCCTAACGTACCTGTATAGATGTCCACACGTCCGTAGGTGTTGTAGAACTCACTCACACCGTGACCCGTCTTGCCAACCACACCAGCGCTGTGGCTCTCATCAACCATCACCAGGGCATCGTACTTCTCGGCAAGGTCACAGATCTTATCAACAGGAGCCACATTGCCATCCATAGAGAAGACACCGTCAGTCACGATGATGCGGAAACGCTGCGCCTGAGCTTCCTGCAGGCACTTTTCCAGTTCGCCCATATCGGCATTGGCATAACGGTAGCGCTTGGCCTTGCAGAGACGCACACCGTCAATAATAGAAGCATGGTTCAGGGCATCGCTGATGATTGCATCCTCCTCCGTAAACAACGGTTCAAACACACCGCCGTTGGCATCAAAGCACGCAGCATAGAGGATGGTATCCTCGGTCTTGAAATAGTCGCTGATGGCAGCCTCCAGCTCCTTGTGGATGTCCTGTGTGCCGCAGATGAAGCGAACACTCGACATGCCGAAGCCACGACGATCCATCATCTTCTTAGAAGCCTCAATCAAACGAGGATGATCAGACAGGCCCAGATAGTTGTTGGCACAGAAGTTGAGCACTTCCTTTCCTGCCACCTGAATGGCTGCACGCTGCGGACTCTCAATGAGTCGCTCTTCCTTGTAAAGTCCTGCTTCACGAATCTCAGCGAGTGTCTGGCTGAGATGTTCTTTCATCTTTCCGTACATAGTTTTTAGATTTTAAGTTATTGTTGCCTGCAAAATTACAAATTATTTCTTAAAAACAGTATTTGTATTCCCATTTTTTTTGTACTTTTGCAGCAGAAATCTAAATCTAAGAAAGACATGAAAAATATCTTGGTCATCGGCTCTACCGGGCAGATTGGCTCGGAGCTGACAATGGAACTGCGTCGTCGCTATGGCAACGCCCATGTGGTTGCAGGCTATATCGCTGGATGCGAGCCTAAAGGGGAGTTGGCTGAAAGCGGACCCTCAGCCATTGCCGACGTCACCGATGGTGAAGGCATTGCCAACATCGTGAAGGAACACCATATTGATACCATCTACAACCTGGCGGCCCTGCTCTCAGTAGTGGCTGAGAACAAACCGCGCCTGGCGTGGAAGGTGGGCATTGACGGTTTATGGAACGTCCTTGAGGTGGCTCGTGAGCAACACTGCGCCGTGTTTACACCCAGCAGCATCGGATCGTTCGGACTGGAGACACCCCACGAGATGACCCCCCAGGACACCATCCAGCGTCCACGCACCATCTACGGTGTATCGAAGGTGACCACCGAACTGCTCTCCGACTGGTATCATCATAAATACGGTGTGGATACCCGCTCCGTGCGCTTCCCAGGTATCATCAGCTACGTCACCCCTCCAGGAGGCGGTACCACCGACTATGCCGTCGATATCTACTACTATGCCGTGCGCGGTGAGAAGTTCATCTGTCCCATCAAGGCTGGCACTCGCATGGATATGATGTACATGCCCGATGCCCTGCGCGCTGCCATCGAACTGATGGAGGCCGACCCCACCCGACTCATCCATCACAACGGCTTCAACGTGGCAGCCATGAGTTTCGACCCCGACATGATCTATCATGCCATCAAAAAACTCCGTCCCGCCTTCGAAATGACATATGATGTTGACCCGCTGAAGCAGTCTATTGCCGAGTCGTGGCCCGACATCATGGACGACTCATGCGCTCGCAAAGAATGGGACTGGCACCATGAGTATGGCCTTACCGAGATGACCCGCGACATGCTCGACAAGCTGTCGCAGCGACTGCTGAAGTAGTTTAGGAGTGTAGGAGTGTAGGAGTTTAGGGGTTTAGACGATAGCGGAACACATTCTCCGATGCCTTGTAGCCCTGCGTGGTCAGGATGCTGTCGCCGCCTGGATAGACAAACATCAGGAAGCGGGCATGTGCACGTGCCGGCTGTTGCTCTTCGCCCTGGCTGTCTGACGGATTATAGAAGTCATAGCCTGTGTAGATGCCTTTACCCCAGGCATGCACCATCAGTTCCATAGTATCCTTGTTTAAGAAGAACTCGTCAGCCAATTGGTGGATGGTGACAGTACCAATGCCATAGGGGGTATCAACCGTGTCGGAGAGCGCAAACTGCAACGACGAGCCTGTCTTCGCGTTCACATACAGCCCATCAGCATGTGGGCGGGTGTCGGCATCGGTCACAGGCAGGTGGACGTCGAAGTCGGGTGTCACTCCATTCAAATACTCCAGCGAGTCGAGCAGGGTCTCTGCCGTCATGTCGGGATTATCGTTCAGCAGGTATCCCAGTCGATTGCGGGCAGCGGTACCCTTCGGGTCACAACCTGTCAGCAATGTCATGCAAAGCGACAGGCAACTGACTATAAGCAGATTCTTGGTATTCATAAGTTTAGCATGATTATTGGGTGGAGACTTAAGTCATAGTTCTGGATTCTGCTACAAATATAGGAACTTTTTTCGGTAGTTGCAAATTTTCATTCACTTTTCTTTGTTATTTGTGTCTTTTTATCTTTTTCCCATTCAACATCAATAGCTAATCACCTCACACGGGGACATCCCCGTGTGAGCTACGCGCGCGTAAGAAAATTTTGCGAAAATTGCTACCACACTACCACTATCGTATATAAATAATTGTATATGAGCTGCTTACAGTGCGGTGGTAGCAATTGAAAAGTGGTAGCAAAGTGGCGTTTTAACAAAATTTTAGTGTTTTTGGGGGCAAAAAAAGACCAAAAAAAATGAATTTTACGACAACTGCCCATACGAAAGGACAGCTTGCGGTTCTTAACATGAAGAACTAATATTACGCGTTTTCTATGTCAGAAAATTGTTTTTTCTGCGTCAGGAAACAGTATTTTCCGCATCAGAAAATAGCGTTTTCTGCGTCAGGAAACACTGTATTCCACGTCAGGACAACCTGTTTTTAGCGTCATGGAAATCGTTTCTCTACAACACCGTCATAGGTGTTGATGCGGAGACAAACGGTGTCAGCAGCAAGGCTGTCGGTAGGGATACTGATGTAGATGCGTTGGGAATAGTATTCAGGAAGTCCGCCCTGATCATGATAGAACTGCAGGTGGGCCGTGCGTTTGCCATCAGTGTGGGTCATCAGCGTGTCGAGGTGGATACCAATGCTGTGATAATCGTCACCGCTGCTGGTTCCCGTCTTCAGCAGAAGACTCATGTTCAGATAGCGGTGCGAGGTGCTTTCCCATGCGCTCTCGAAGTTCACGGGGTCGGTCTTCAGGGTATCGAAAGGATAGGGAACGAGGGTAGAAACACGACCTATGCTGACGGGATCGTCCTCGTCGTCGTTCACATTATAATATAGGTACGCGCGATAAAGGGTGTCGGCCACCTGCATGCCTTTGATAGAGAACGGCTTTGTACGCAGGGTGTAGTCTTCGTCGGTAACAACGCGCTCCACCATTCCTTCGCCATTGGTGAAGATTTCCACCATGTCGGCACGCAGAAGCGAATACTTGCCATCGCCCTTGTCGTAGGCATCGGTGGAGCATGATGCAAGCATCATGCTAAATGATAAATGACAAATGATAGATGACAAAACCAACAGGTGCCTCTTGAATATCTTGTTCATAATATTTTTCAATCTGCAATGATCAATTTGTTCCTCAGCGGGTTGGCATACATGGTGAGGATACGCTCACGCAGGAAAGCCTCATCCTTGTTGGGGATGGAGATTTTGGCTATCTGACCAGCAAGGTACTGCTCAAAACGTGCCTTGTCAGCAGGGGTGTAATGGGACTCATAGGTCTCATGATCAGCCAGCATATCGGCAGCAATGTAGTTGCAGGGATAAAGACAATAGCCACGATGAATCTCCTGGTCCATGCGCTGGGCCACAGCAGCAAAGAACTCGTTCTTGGACAGTCCGTTGAGTTCGTCGAGCCAAGCGTTGATAGGCGTGCCACAATGATAGTGCACGCGACCCTTATAGCCGAAGATGCCAGTCTTCATGTTGTCGAGGTCGTCCTGCTTACTCTTCTTGAAGGCGGGGTTGTCACGCTTCTGCTGGAACTCCTGCGCCTTGAGGTAGTCGCAGGGATCGTATTCGTAGCTGATGGTCAGAGGGACGATGTTAAGATCGCGGAGACTGTCAGCGGCAGAGCCATTGACCACCGGACCGCCCATTGCCAGCATCTTCAGGACTGATTCCTGGGTGCGGTCGTCGGAGTCCTTCGCCCTACCCTCACGCTGGGCTATCCAGATGTTTTCCTTCTTCTGAGTGACGGCATAGTGGATATAGCGGCTCATCAGCTGACTAGAGGCCAACATCTCCTTGGGCGTGAGACCACGACGCACGGTAAAGGCTTTGTTCATGCGCACCAGCCGCTTGATCCACGGATAGATGAGGAGGTTATCACCAATGCCTATCTCTACCGTAGTAGGATAGCCCGCATTAACCAACAATACGTCGAGAAAAGCAGAGTCAAGCACAATGTCGCGATGGTTGCTGATGAACGTGTAACGGAGCCTCCCCCCTGCCCCCTCCAAAGGGAGGGGGAGGCTTGTATCGTCAAAAGTGCAGCCATCAGTATGTTTGCGAATGATCCATTTTACGACGGGTTTCATGAACCGCTTCTGGAAGTCGAGCGGCGTCTTCACCCCACAGAAAGCCAGGCGCAACAGACCATTACGAAGGAACTTAGGCAGCCAGGGCGCGAATCCCTTCATGATGACATTAAACTGTCTATCAGCTAGTAGGTCCTCGAAGGCCTGCTTCATCTCCTCCGCCTCATAGGGTCGGATGGCGTCAAAGGGCCCACCCAAGCCCTCCCCAAGGGAGGGATGTCTGGTTACACTTTCTGACGAGTTTCCCATATTATCTAATTATTATCTATCTAAACATCCCTCCCTTGGGGAGGGCTTGGGTAGGCTTTCAAAACTGGTTCTCCACAATATCAGTCAGGACATCCTTGATGTCCAGTCCTGCTGCACGCACCTGCTGAGGGATGAAGCTCGTAGCAGTCATGCCAGGCGTGGTGTTCACCTCAAGCATATTCAACTTGTCGCAACCATCCTCACCCTTCGTGATGATATAATCAACACGGATGATGCCGTTGCAATGGAGGATGTCGTAGATGGCAGATGTGAGGTCCTGGGCACGCTTGGCCAACTCATCAGGAATACGGGCTGGCGTAATCTCATCCACCTGACCGTTGTACTTAGCATCGTAGTCAAAGAACTCGTTCTTGGTCACCACCTCAGTAACGGGGAACACCACACTCTTTGACTTCGTCTTATAGCAACCCACGGTAATCTCGGTACCGTCAAGGAATGACTCAATCATCACCTCGTCGCTCTCCATCATGGCCACACGGAGTGCAGCAGCCAACTGATCGGGCTTCTTCACCTTCGACACGCCAAAGGACGAACCATCGTTGGCTGGTTTCACAAAGCAGGGGATACCAACCTTCTCGATGATGTCTTTCTTGCTGATGCTACGTTCCTGTCCGCGGCGTACAAGGACGCTCTCTGCCACCCTGACGCCAAAGCTACGCAGGTACTGGTTGAGTACGAACTTGTTGAATGTCATAGCCTCCACCAAAACGCCACTGGTGCTATAAGGCATGTGAATCAGGTCGAAGTAGCCCTGCATGATACCATTCTCGCCAGGTGTGCCATGAATGGTGATATAGGCATAGTCGAAAAGACGCAGCTTGCCGTTTTCACGGAAGGAGAAATCATTCTTGTCAATGGGTGTCTGCGTACCATCGGGCAGGTCCACTTGCCAGTCGGTACCATTCACATCGACGATGTAAATGTTATAGCGTTCCTTATCGAAGAAAGAATAAAGACCCTGTGCCGAACGAAGCGACACATCGTGCTCTGAGCTGTCGCCACCGCAGACGATGGCTATGGTTCTTTTTGTAGGTTTCATTGTATTTATTTCGTTATTTCATTATTTCGTTATTACGGTATCACGATATTACGTTATTACGACAATTCGTTCTGACGAGTTTTAAAGTAGCCTCGCCACTTCTCAATCAGCGCCTGCATATCCTCGGGCAGGTCAGAAGTGAAGTCCATCTGTTCGCCAGTACGGGGATGACGGAAGCCAAGGGTGCGTGCATGAAGCACCTGACGTGGGCACAGCTTAAAGCAGTTTTGGATATAGGCTTTATAGCTGGCTGTACGCTCTCCGCGAAGGATCTCGGTACCACCATAGCGCTCATCGGCAAAGAGCGGATGACCTATGTGTTTCATGTGGGCACGTATCTGATGGGTGCGCCCTGTCTCCAACCGACACTCCACCAACGTTGTATAGCCGTAGCGTTCCAACACACGGTAATGGGTAACAGCAGGCTTGCCCGTTTCGGAATCAGGCGGAAACACCGCCATGCGCAGACGGTCTTTGGGATCGCGACCTATGTTGCCCTCGATGCGTCCCTCGTCCTCAACAAAGTTACCCCATACCAGTGCCACATAACTGCGATGTGTGTCGTGGTTGAAAAACTGTTTACCAAGATTCGACTTTGCCTCGGGCGTCTTGGCCACAACCAGCAGGCCGCTGGTGTCTTTATCGATGCGATGAACCAGTCCTACCTGCGGATCATTAGGGTCGTAAGAAGGAAGATTCCTGAGATGCCAGGCGATGGCATGTACCAGGGTGCCATGAAAATTGCCACAGCCTGGGTGCACCACCATGCCTGCCGGCTTGTAGATAACCATGAGGTCATCATCCTCATAGCGCACGTCTAGGGGGATATCCTCGGGTTCGATAGTCGTATCGAAATGGGGACGGTCGAGCATCAACGTGATAACATCGCCTGCACGCACCTTGTAGTTGCTCTTCACAGGACGACCACCAACCTGTATGAAGCCCGCATCGGCTGCCTGCTGAATACGGTTGCGCGTCTGATGAGGCATGTGTTCCGACAAGTACTTATCGATACGCAACGGCACCTGTCCACGATCCACCTCTATGCGGAAATGCTCATA